>Ga0209255_1000241_pt1 | contig 12020 bp, 9 predicted proteins | sample WorMetvaBAHAMAS2_FD_187394 | JGI IMG/M metagenome (GOLD analysis project Ga0209255, IMG submission 187394) | Marine gutless worms symbiont microbial communities from Max Planck institute for Marine Microbiology, Germany - Olavius vacuus... | ecosystem: Host-associated > Annelida > Digestive...
AGTATAGTGAGTTGCAGTAGTCAAGTTTAGAATGAACGATGGAAGTGGCGATGGTACTGGCAGTTTTGAAGTCAAGATAAGGACGAAGACAACGAAGTTCACGAATATGATAATAGCAAGATTTAGAGAGAGTAGATATTTGGTAAGAGAAAGTGAGGGCTTCAGAACCCCCGGCGTCTAAAGCGCATTCACACTGCGTACATTTTATTAATGTAGCCTGCACAATTTGGCCGAAAATTGGTCTTGGGCACGAGACGTAATTGGCGGAGACCGAGACGAGACCGAGACGTTGATACGTCTCGAGACCGTCTCGAGACCGAGACGTCGAGACCGAGACCACAACCCTGGGAAAGACTATTGAATCGGACCACTACCCTAACCCTACTACTAACCCTAATCCTAGCCGTTATTTGGTGGCGGTCCGATATGGTAGTCTTGCCAATACAAGTTTATGAGGATACATGTGACAATATTTTGTATAGTTTTAGTCTGTTGTACACGTGTCATTTTCGGAAAGTTTTCCAAATCGGTACAGTGCGCTATGCTGAAGGCCTGTGATGCATGCACAGACATGGGCCAGGTATAGCGCACTGTTTCGATTCGGAAGATTTGCCTCATTTTCTTCTGTTAATAAACTGAGTTGTAACTGAATATACGGTAATTGTTTCCGATACGTCCGGTGGCGGAAATCGCCATTTTCGTCACTTTCAGTGGACAGCAAACAATGTTAGAAAGGCAGAAAAGACTTAATTTCTTACCGGAATGTCGGCAGTGTGTACTGTTAAATGATTTTATCCTTATTTTATATGGTACGGACTATTTTGCTACAAAACATTGATTAATACTGTAGAAAATGAAACTTTGCTATAGAATAAAACTTGAACTTGAAAAACAGTAGGTTAAACTAAACTAAACTAAAGCATTACCACACAGTTCACTAGATGGCGCCTCCATCCATCTAGTGGCTTTGAATCTGTACACCACTATTTAGCTTGACAATGACTACATATCCAAAATCCACTGCTTGGTTATTCAGTTTATGTACACCACGTGGCGCCACTTTACGTTCTGTCACATATTCACACACCACTATTTCGTTTACAATTACCACATAACCTGTCGACTCGATGGACAAGCATGTTTGTTGCATTACCACTAGCCTGTTAGGCGTGGATGTGGATTTTGCAACTCAGGTGGCCACACTTACACGGCTGAACAGCCGTTTACACTGGTATGGCAAAACAGACCACCGGACCTATTGGAAACATTTACCGAATATACTGAAATTCGAAAAATGCTGAAATGTAATATGTGCTGCCACCATCAGCTAACATGGTTTTTACCGCACTGCATGGAATGCAGACGCGGTCTAGCGATGAGAATTCTGTCCGTCCGTCCGTCCGTCTGTCTGTCACACACGTGTATTGTGACAAAACGGTAGAAAAATCTGTCCAGATTTATATACCACATGAAAGAACATTTAGCCTAGTTTTCTGAGAAGAAGAATGGTTGGTAGGGGGCGACCCCTTCTACCTGAAATTTTGTGTCAACCGGCCCCCGTTGGAGCAAAATCGCCGATTTCGAACCAATAATCGCTCGTAGCGCCTCAGCCGTAACACCTAGCGAAAAAAGTTCAGTTAATGCTAATAGGAAGTCCACTACGCGCTTTCCAATGAGCCTAAGATGATCGTCATACGTTGCCCCTAAGTCCCCCAAAGGGGGTCTGAAAAACGCAATACGTAAAAAATCAGACTTCGCTTGAAGAAAGTCTGATACAAATGATACAAAGTTTCTTTGTGTGAAAACTGTCAGCTTCAAAGTTGTAAGGCATTCATTGGCCTAACTAACCGTGCAAAAATAATTGGGGGGAGGCTACCCCTTGTACCTGAAATTTTGGATCAAAATGACCGCATTGGTGCGAAATCGTCGATATTCGCTCTATTTTCGCTTGTAGCGAGTCAGCCGTAACACCTGTGTGAAAACTGTCAGGGACTAAGTTGTAAGGCATTCATTGGCCTAACTATCGGTGCAAAAATGATTGGTGGGAGGCGACCCCTTGTACCTGAAATTTTGAGTCAAAGTGACCGCGTTGGAGCGAAATTTGAATAATAAGCTGCGATAACTCCGAAACGGTACGAGATAGGATGTCAGTTAATATTAATCACTAATAGGAAATCGCATACGGGCTTTTGATTGGTACTGACCTCGATGACCTTGAATGACCTTGAACGCCGTAGTAGCCCTTATTTTGCGTTTTTCACGAAATTCGACAGATTTTCACTCCGATTATATCACAGTGGTTGAAGATAGGCCTATAATGTCCTTAAAATATTGTCTCCCAGTTCCATTCTTCTACTTTTGGTGAAAACTATAATGCATTCTGCAGCGCGGTCTCTCTGCGATAGCTGAGCATCTTGTCTGCTGCGTAATGCAAGACTTTTACTGGTGAATGAAGTAATAAATTGGAAATAATGAGTGACTTTAACCATTCTTTTTTTGTTGAAATGGACCTATTTAGCCCGAGTAACCTGTCGAATTAGGAGGTCGGCCTCACCACTTAAAAAGAATGTGGCCAATCACTGGTTAGTAGTTAGCACAGTATTTACACACAGTGTAATATTGTATGAATCATTACGAATAATAGCGCAATTTGCATCTCTTTGGCATCTCGTGGTGCGCAGCTCACACCAGTAATGGTGGTACACCATTCAACAGTGAACCAGCCGTGGATTCCCTTAATAGTACCATACTACTGGTGTAATAATGCAGATCTCAAGGCTACTGGTGAATGAAGTAATAAATTGGAAATAATGAGTGACTTCAACCATTCTTTTTTTGTTGAAATGGACCTATTTAGCCCGAGTAACCTGTCGAATTAGGAGGTCGAACTGAACTGAAAAATTGCTTTAAAATGAATGGAATAATAATAATGACTCACTACTGCAGTGTTGTCATTGCAGATGCATGAAATAACTGCATCGTAACCAAACTTTTTCATAACAAACTGAACAAACAGAGGTGAATATCAGAATATCAGCTCATTTGTTAGATTTGTATATGAAAGTTGCGTTAGAAAAGTATCTAGTTACACTGCTTCTGAAATACTGTTTTTTAACTGTATTTGCAGTTGAAGTGTGCATGTGCCAATGAGTTTTCCACTACAGTTGATCAGTTATGCATCATCCATTCTGGCAAGATGTTGAGTGATTCTGAAGTACTGAATGACTGTGGCGTATACGATGGTTCAACAATACATTTAGTCATACAGTCAGCACACCATGTATGTATGGAGTTATGCTGTTGATCAGTTTTGTGTACATATGTTAAAAATTTTGTGTCATTGAAGTATACCTTTTATCATTGCTGAAGCTGATGCATCTGTGATTGTCCAGCATGGTCGTTGTGAGTATGTACAGTGTGCTCCACTTATAAGCACGTCGTGTGCGCAGAACCGTTTAAAATCAAGCTAAACCAATGGCAATTAACTAGCAGTAAGTGTAAGATTCGGTTATAGGCATGCACGCTTTCAGTCCCGAGTAGGCCTACACTCCGCTTGCATTTGAAGTGCTCTGGTTTTGAAACGGAGTAAACATAGGAGATTTAAATGATGTGTCGGGAGTGCAGATGACTGGCTTAAGTATTGACTCGAGACATTTTGCCAACCCCTCCCCTAATTTTTATAAGTTTGAAATTTGGCCTAATTTTTTGCCTTTGGGGCACTCTGGTTTCCAAATGGAGCAACATATTGAAAATCTAAAACAAACTTGAGGGCACCTTTAATGTGCCTGTGTCCTCCCAAATTTGTTATAGTTTAGTCCACTTCATTCTGAGAACTGGGACTACATTTACAAATTTCCCCCAAAAAACTGGGAGGGAAAGTTGTTGAATCACCAGTAACTCGGCTATGGATTGTTGGATTTTACTGCCGAAAAAGTCAGAGGTTGGGTCATAGGGTGAGCACATCCCTCCCCTAAGTTTTTCATGGGGTGAAAAAGTCGGAAAATTGGCCTCAATTTTCGACTTTTGAAATGGTGCATAGTATCAGAAACATGAAACAAATTTGGGGAATGCCTATAACAGGCCTATATCCTCTGGAAGTTTGTCATAGTTCGGTTCACACAGTGCTGAGAACTAGCCTGGACAAAATTGCCTGACGTAAAATTTGCCTGCAAAATGTGTTGGCTCATTAATAATGCAGCTTTGGATTGTCAGATCTTGCTGAAAGTTGGTACCGTTACATGGGTGCATTATGAGTCCACTGAGGTTGCAGAATTGTTGAATTTGTAGACTGGTGCCTTATGGGCCTCATAATTAAAGCCCAGAATGACTTGTGGGATGTCTGGTGGCCTTGTGTTGCAGTGTGTCATGGTTGCCACCTTTTCTAGTGTATTTGTATTATGAAGCTGTTAGTCAAACTGCTTTTAAGTGATTGTGTTTTCCTTGATTTATGTTGTCTAGATGTCTGATGATGCACCATCAGCTGAAGAGGTGAACACATTTCAGTATTTCTTTTTTTATAGAAGTTTCATCATCTTTGCCACATTCTGTGTGGTTGTCATGAATTAAAGTCAAGTATTGTGTTATTTTTTAGTTCTTGATTTGCTGGTTAGCATAGGACCTTAAAACAACCAGTTATTCACATCACTCTGTTTCATCATTGTGTGGTCATGTAAAATGATCGCAAAGCCATATTGTCTGTTACCATTATGGTGGTGCCGAGCTGGATTTATGCATTTTTGAATCACTTCTCTCTCATGTTCGTATAATGAGCAGTTGACAGTTGAAGTTGAAGGTGCATGTGAACAGATTACATGTGATATTCTTAACTTAACTTAACGTATGTGTAATGATACTTAAGTGGCTCATTAATAATTCCATGGTGCAACTTGTTTGAGTTGAAAGTGCCATTAAGACTTAATCTGTTTGACACTGACACACACTAGCGCATTTGCGGCATCTGCGAATTTGGGCTATATACCAATAAGTGTCATTATTATTATTATTATTATTAACCTGGTAATTCTGCTGCACATAAGTGGCTGCAGTTACAGCTGTGTGCCCAATCAACAGTTATTTGGGTTCACTGGATGAGTGAAGCACTTGGTTCCTGTAATACCATGGACTGTGTACTTAGCTTGATATCAAACATGTACTAACATTTATAAGGCACACAATGTCAGCAATTCTGCAGTAACAAATGGATGCAAAGTTTTATCAGTCACCCGGTGGCAGCACTAGTAAAGCAAAGATGGAAGAGGTGAGTTTTCAGACAGCATTTGAAAGTGTTATGTCAGGAGATAATCTATTCCATGCCATTCATGCATATGTGTACATTCTTGTGAACACTGCTATCAGTGAATACCTGACACCTTGTGCTGTGAATGATTCATTGCATTTGCATGGTTATGTTGGTTAATTATTATTTTTGATCATTATTAATAATATGTTGATTAGTGCTGAGTTGTGAACTGCAGTATCAGTGAGAAGAAGGCAAACGTCACTGCTGAAGGCTGTGCTGTTGCAGTTTGCTGTACCAGGACTTGCAGAATCAGCAGATGTGAGTGCTACACCATTTGGTCTTGGTCCACTTGGAGGTCTCACAGGACTGAGTAACTTGGGTTTCGGCTCCGCAAATTTCATGGATCTGCAGCAGAAAATGATGCGAGAGGTATTTATGTCCACAGCTCATCATCTCTAGCAGCTGTACTTAATGGTTGACAGTTATCGCTCTGTTAATTATGCAATGCATGAGCTTAATTATAGCAAGAATAAACTGAGGAGGTCAGATGGGGCAGAGGTGGTATAATCGAAAGGCTTGCTGTCTGACCATCAGTATTCAGTAATATAGTTATTATGCGGTGCTTTAACTGTCAGTCACTGGGAACGACGGCTACGGTGTCTGCAGCAGACTTATATGAGTATTTTCTGTGCTGTGAACTTCTAACTGACTCAAGGTCTGATTGTTTACGAACGCATTTTGCATCACATGCGAAGCACAGGCCAATTCTATCATAACCACCTCACATGCTTGGCAGTATGCACCACACATGCACACCACTCGCTCACCGACTAGGCCGCTTTATAGCACCAAACCGTACATCATGGAAGGTGTATAGTGGCACTAAGTGTACACGTATAAACACTAAAACCGAACCGACCACCGTCTTTTTCATGGAAACACCGACCGACCTTGAAAAATGTCACACTATAACAACACTAGAAGCTACGTATGTTTGAGTAAAGTACAGTTTGTTTGAACACATTCAGTATTCAGTGGAACGTCAAGTAGGATATGTTCATTTGTGCATAATGTTGGGAGCGAGTTGTTGTGCCACATATAATAGAGGACATTTAGCATTGTCTTACTTCTGTCAGTCTGTGTTGTGTCTGTAAGTTTGGCCTAACAACACTCGGCCATTTAATAACAGACACAGGAAATTTAGAAGCTTAGTGGCCATGAAAATGCTAAAATACTCCCCAACAGAAAAGTGCCAAGAATCCCAATGTTTTTTGTGATGTAAGTAGCATGTGTGTTATTCTCAGATACTGGTGATTGTAGTATAATAATAATATAATAAGAGTATTAATAATACAAATATTAAAAAGGCATACATACCATACATTGTCAACAGTCAAACTGGATTAGGGGTGGTGGTTGTCACTTATTGGCCAGCATTGCTGTGTAACTGTTTGTTGGTTGTGTGAACAAAATTCCCACTTTTGGCAGAATTCTCTCCCTTTTCAGACTCTTCGCTGACATCCTGAGTGGAAGTCATAAAATTTCGCTTTTTGGCCATTCACTCATACACCAGTAGTTTTGTGCGTATGTTATTGAATTTCAAACTAAAATAACACAGTCGGTATGCTGTGTACGTGTCGCTCATATGCGATGAAGTCATTGGATGATGTATGTTGCTGACCCATATATGATGCACGTTATTGGCTGTCTTATGACACACTTCTAAGATGAATTCGGCGACTTTCATGGCACCAGTGCAACTTTATGCGTGAATAGCAGTTGTAATACGTAGTGGTGGATAACTGAGAATTTGGCTTTGAGGATCGGCGTAAGAAGAAAAGCAAGAGGTTTGCAGAAATATTGTCCGTGTTACAATTTAATTAAACATCCTGTCATTAGCAAGTGCAACATGCTGTTTGCTGGTGTGATTTCTTTGTTGGTCATGTGTGGTTCAACATCGTAGGTTCCCCTTTTTGCCTGTGCAACTGCATATGTTTGATACATTTGAATTTAAAAATACATATGGAGTTGGACTTCAGTTATGAGTACAATTTTGATATCAAAAATATGCAGTCTCCAAGGCCAGTGGCACATTCAAAACTCTAGCTTCAGAGCCTTTGTCCCTTAACCCCCACTGTGGCTCTGCTCCTGGATCCCGCAGTGCCATAGTCATTTCCCCATACCCACAGACTATTTGATCCCTCTGTTTATTTTCATATGTTGTCTGCTATGGAACTGTTTGTGTGCAGATGGTGAGTCACCCAGAAGTGATGCGTACTCTTCTCAACAGTCCATTTGTTCAGCAGATGATGTCCAGTCCTGACCTGATGCGCCAGCTCATGTCAACCAACCCTCAGCTCTGTGAAGTCATGGAGGTCACTGCCGTGCCAGCTGTGATTCATTGTTTCTGCACAGTTGTTCCCTTGCATTTGCAGTGTTTATTTCTGCGATCATTGATTGTTCAGCAGAACTATAAAGCTATAGAGAATTAAGTTGCTGTGTTTTGATTTGATTTAGCAGTGATGTTAGTCGATGAAAATAAAAACGTACGTGGTTGGATTAGTTTTTTGTAATTGTTGAATAAACCAGGTGATTTTGAGTTTGCTGTACCTTTGAGTACAGTTTACAAGCCATGCAGCATTTGTCTGCTGTGCTGCAGAAATGAATGTTATTGTGCAGCATGCTCTATATGTATCATTGACATTGTCAGTAACTGTCATGCTATAGTATTGAAGGTGTTTAATAATGCTTGGTGAACATTTTCGATTGCACATATGTGACATCTCTCGCAACTCTTTGTCATATTGCTAGATTGATAGTTCATAGATAATGGTTGGTTGTGTGGTAGAAAAATCCTGAGATTATGCAGACAATGGCAGACCCAGAACTGATGAGAAGGGTAAGTTGAGTGTAGCTGACGTTTCATTCACAGAGTCAACAGTTTGACTTGTCCAGTTTCATGCTTGGCAGTCAGAGTGCTCTATTTCATTGTAGACATCTGTAGAAATTGCATAGAGTATGCTTATTGGCAAGTTACATGCAAAGTCATGCAGACCGTCCTTTGTGTAAGCAATGTGTGCATTTTTGCCGTCTCCTCCGTATCATTGACTGGATGCAGTGTTAACTGCAGTTGATTGCATTTGCTTTTCTGCAGTTTACTCAGTACAATGTCCTGTATATGATGTGTATTACAAGTTGTTGCATGGCTGTGACAGATGGTGGACGTAGTGAAGAGTCCCGCGATGCTGCAGGAGTTAATGCGTGGCCAGGAGGTTGGTAAATTCTGCCAATGACTGTCATATGTATATCTGTATACAGATCTCTTTATTTTGTTTGCATTCTTTACTTGTGTCTAGAGAGGCTGTTGTGAAGCAACATTACAGAGTGCTTGTAGAGCTGGATTTTTACATCTGCTTCAGTCTGCGCTATCATCTGATGACTAGTCACTATGTTAGATATTTATTTGTTGATGTTTAATGTTTTTGTTACTGTAGTTTCGGCAAATGCAAACTTTTATGTTATATTTTTGTGGCATAGTTTACCACTAATTGTGTTGCTTTCGCTTAGTTCAGTTTATATTATTAGCTTGATAGTAACTTTTCATATATCAGCTAACAGGATGTGTTGTTAGTATGTGAATAAATTTTCTTTCATAAAGTTAACATGCATGCTGACGCACTTAGATAACTACTAGGGTATACCATATATTGTGACTCGGTTTACATCTAACAGGCATCACCTATTACATGCATACTCTTTTTGAAAACGTCAACAAAAATAACATTTAATCCGCATCTTGTGACCTGCCTCAACACTGACCATGGATTGTCAAACCGGCCTCTGCTTTCATGGTCGCTGCAGATAGTACGGTGCATGTTGTGTTGTAGCATTTCATTGGTGGCATTCGAATACCACCTGCTACTGCACCTTCAGGTATGTGTTAAATAGCATTTAAAGTGTTGTTAGTCTGTTTAATGTTTGTACAAGTATTTGGTGGAGAAATGTGTCGTCGTCGTCAATGCGTGGCCGAGGAGGTTATAGTGTATGTTCTCCACACGGCCCGATCTTGGGCCCAGTTGAGGGCGTCTCCAGCGGACAGAGCACAGTCAGTCTGAACAAATCTGGTGCAGCCAGGTGATGGGAGGACGGCCCGTGATCTGTGCCAGTTTGGGAAGGGTGGAACTCCATCTCGGACGTCGCATGCCACGCGCATAACTGCTTTGGCCGGTACATTATCTGGCATACGCGCAATGTGGCTGAACAGTGAGAGACGGCGCCGGTGAACAATCGACTGGATACTCTGCAGACCCGATCTGGTGTAGACTTCGGTATTTGTGATGAAGTCGGATCATTTGATGCCCAGAATCCTTCTTTGACAGCGCAGATGAAAGGATTCCAGTCTCTTCCAGTGCACTTTCGTCAGCGTCCACATTTCGCAGGCATACAGAAGTACTGCAAGAATGCAGCTGGAGTATAGCCTGCATTTCGTGGTGAGACTTAGATGCCACTGCGACCATGCAGATCCTCTGTCCACTGATTTTATTTGTAAAGTTAAACCACAGAATGAAGACTTGAGAGTTTTTTCACTTTGTTTTGTCATGGCCATTTTCTCTCCGAATAAATTGATACTTCAGCCACACAGGAGAGAGCTGTGCAGAGTGACATCTTGGAATTCACATTTTGGATGTTTTTGAGTAAAATTTGAATTTGCCATTTTGTGAACATTTTTCAGTTGTTGTTGTATTTCATTAAAAATGTCTCATTTGTGCATTTTATGTTATTTGTACATTGTGTTTATGACAAGTAGTACAGTACAGTTTGTGAGATAATATTGAAATGAGTGATGCATGTTGCATTGAAGCAGGTCAGCAGAGTAAGAAAGACAAAGAAGAGAAAGAGACAGAGAAGACTGAACCACCAGCAGCAGCAGCGCCAGCACCACAGCAGCCCGTACCCGAGTCACCTCAACCAAAGACTGTCAGTGGTATGTGTGTTGGCTGTGTACCCGAGTCACCTCAACCAAAGACTGTCAGTGGTATGTGTGTAGGGGCTCTGTACCCGAGTCACCTCAACCAAAGACTGTCAGTGGTATGTGTGTAGGGGCTCTGTACCCGAGTCACCTCGACCAAAGACTGTCAGCGGTAGGTGTGTAGGGGCTCTGTAGCCGAGTCACCTCGACCAAAGACTGTCAGCTGTATGTGTGTAGGCTCTGTAGCCGAGTCACCTCAACCAAAGACTGTCAGTGGTATGTGTGTAGGGGCTCTGTACCCGAGTCACCTCAACCAAAGACTGTCAGTGGTATGTGTGTTGGCTCTGTAGCCGAGTCACCTCAACCAAAGACTGTCAGCGGTAGGTGTGTAGGGGCTCTGTAGCCGAGTCAACTCGACCAAAGACTGTCAGCGGTATGTATGTAGGGGCTCTGTGGCCGAGTCACCTCAACCAAAGACTGTCAGCGGTATGTACCGAGTCACCTCGACCAAAGACTGTTAGCGGTATGTGTGTAGGGGCTCTGTAGCCGAGTCAACTCGACCAAAGACTGTCAGCGGTATGTATGTAGGGGCTCTGTGGCCGAGTCACCTCGACCAAAGACTGTCAGCGGTATGTACCGAGTCACCTCGACCAAAGACTGTCAGCGGTATGTGTGTAGGGGCTCTGTAGCCGAGTCACCTCGACCAAAGAGTGTGTAGGCTCTGCTCTCTGCTGTTAATGTTTTCATCTGTCATATTTGCAGCCAGTGGAGGTGGTAGCAAGGGCATATAGTCTCTCTGCAGCTCAGTTCTTGACAGAAGTATATAATGGCAGATTGGACTGATAGCATAAGGAACTGAGCAAGTCACGCAGTGGCAGAATGAGGCTGGCTAATGAACTGTAGAGTTTGTGGAGAGATTTTATGTCATTGTCTCTGGCCTGTGATCTACAGATATGATAGACACAGGCAAGGCAGAACATTGGTGGGCAGGACTGCAGTAGTGTTACTACATAGTATTAGCATGTACCTGAACCATAAGACAGTGAGTGTGACATTGGCAGGTGCTTTATGTAACACAGTTGGTGACGTAGATTGTCATGTATTATGTGGTGATTATCACATTCTGTGACTGGATTGTGACAGAGCTGTTTGGCATTGATGCAGTTCGCAGCGTGCTGCAGCAAGTAGCTCAGAATCCACAGTTGATGACAAACATGCTGCAAGCACCGTATGTTCAGGCAATGTTACAGTCAATGTCATCGAACCCATCACTTGTTCTACAAGTGAGTCATAACAACCTGTTTCTTTATAAATATTATACAGGTGAATCATAACAAACCTGTCACTTGTTATACAGGTGAGTCATAACAAACCATCTCTTGTTCTATGGACCATGAGTCATAGCAGACCCATCACTTGTTATACAGGTGAGTCATAACAAACCCATCACTTGTTATAGAGGTGAGTTACTGACCACTCAGTCCTGTTGACATGTCACACATTTCTTCTTTATCCATAACTGTTGCACTGCAATGCTGCAAGCATGAGCACTAGTCTAATGACAAGTGTACCAGTCACTTCAGCACCTTCATTCACTGTGTTCAAAAGTCAACTGAAAACATTCTTGTTTGATAACTCTTTTTTGTGACTATCTATATATAAAAGTTCCTATCTTGCGTTTTTGACCGGTACGCGATTGATTAGCTTCCTTCTTTCAACCGGCAGAGACATATCAGAGGGCGGCGACTGAACGACGATGTCGGACTGTTTACTCTTTATTAGATTACTGCAGCATCGTCGCTGTTTAGCGAC
>Ga0209255_1000243_pt1 | contig 12004 bp, 9 predicted proteins | sample WorMetvaBAHAMAS2_FD_187394 | JGI IMG/M metagenome (GOLD analysis project Ga0209255, IMG submission 187394) | Marine gutless worms symbiont microbial communities from Max Planck institute for Marine Microbiology, Germany - Olavius vacuus... | ecosystem: Host-associated > Annelida > Digestive...
TGTAAAGCGGGACCTGGCGTGGAGTCTGGACTCTTTTAGTTGGACGGATGTCAAGCTCAGTGTAGACGACATCATGGTCAGCTATCCCGGGGAGAGTTTGAGTCCGGTTGATTTGACCAGGCCGGTTTGTTATGATCAGATCAAGCACATTGCCCTGTCGTGTGGGAACGCCAACAATTTGTGACAGCCCATCTCAACATTATGCTTCCCGAGGTCTTCTTCATGCGAGCTATTATACTCCTTGTTCACAGCAACGATTACGCCACCACCACTACTTACATAATCATCATGTTTGTTTGTTGAATGGTATGACAAACCGCAACAACCATGACCAGAAATAAGCATTAGACCAGTGATAGATTGTGAATCAGATACGTGTTTAGATGTGATAGTTTCTCATGCTATAATAATTTGACATTACAACTTTAAGCTACATCTGTGAATCTACCGTAATCAACTGATAATGTGTCTGTAAGGTATACATAGGTAGGTCTACATGTATGTAACTATTATGTCGAACCGATCTGACTAAACAACAAAATAATATCGACATGCATTCGACACCGTCGATCTCACGACGAGCATCGACGCCAGCAGCCATATCATCATAGCATCATACATGTATATATTTTGCTCAAAAGTGACAATACAAATAGCAAATATTAACGCAGAGTAACTGAGCTAGACGGACAAGGAAAGGGAGCACATACTGCCGCCTATACCTGTAGAGATAAAAATTGAAAACAAAATAAATCCAGTGAATCACACAATTAGGTAGAACATGTTAAACTTCGCAGAAAGTAATAAAGAACATTTGGTAAAACTACTAAGATCAACTTCGACGAAAGAACATCGAAATTTCTTTAACGAACCAAAGTCAATAACATCAGCAGGAAGTGCATTTCACATTCCTACATTTATATATTACTCGCTCGCTAAAAAGTGGGCTCGGGTAGTAGTATAAAAATGTGGTTTGTAACTTACAATTTATACAAACTTTACCGATACTCTAACTATACGTAGTTAGACAGTGTCGGTTGGATGCTGAACAGAACTTCAATGGAATTTCGTAGATTGTATTTCTCGTATGATGTTTGTGTTGGTGATTTTGTTCCTAGTTTCTGTGTTTGTTTGAGATTTTGTGACATCTGTTGTCGTAGCTTAGGTCTGTCTGTCTGTCTGTCTGTCTTTTTCATGTTCTACCTTCGTGTTCATGTTCTAATCGTCAATATATGCGGATGACCACGGGTGGAGGTGCAACGAGTAAAGAAAAAGAACTCGTCCATACAAATGTGCAGCTCATGAAATACTATTGTGTAGCACCACACGAGGTTAATCACTAAACGTCTCACTTACAAACTGTGCAGTTGAAGAAGGCGCAACCGTCCTGGATACGCGTGTTTTCCATGTCCTCGCAAACCTTTAGTGAAACGCCGCTGAACCCGCCCAGTACCTTCAATGTTTTTGACAAAGTAGGGTGTCCAAACGACAGTATTATATTCTAATAACGGTCGCACATAAACAACGTATGCACGTATCAGTAATTTAACATTTTGAGAAGTAAACGCACGCAGAATAAGAGCTGATCGCCTATGTGCTTTGTTAAAAATATCCATTACATGCGCAGTAGGTGATAAACTATCATTGACAATAATTCCCAGGTCGCGAGTTTGAGTTAATACACTTAATGCAAAGTCCTTTGGTGGCATTGACGATATCTCTCTGAAGTGGTTTGCGTCGTATCTACAGTTTTTCAGCCGGTAGCGCTGTCCCTTGTCACCTCGCAGGTTCTGTCGCGATTGGACTATGGCAGCAGCGCGCTCACTGGTATCTCCAGGCGCCTTGTAGATCAATTACTAGTGCTTACTGCAGCAGCCAGATTAGTATACAGCCGTAGTTAGTACGATTTCTACATTGCTGTGCGACCTTCACTGGCTGCCGGTCCCAGAACGCATTAAGTCGTTTATAGTGTTGCACTGCCGCAAAAAGACAGCGCCTGTATACCTGGAAAGATACTTACAGTGGGCAGCTGACGAACGACTAACGAAGGTGCCTACGGTCAGCATCATCTCAGCATCATCTTATAAGCTGATTGTGCACTGTCTCGACGCAATCTGCTGATCGCGTTTTCAGCGTCGCTGCACGTCGTCCGCCAGTGTCATCTCTCTGTGCATCGTCTAAGAAATGTTTTTAAAACACCTGTTTAACCAATAAACGTAGCTTAATGTATAAATACATATCTTTGTCCTGGAAGCTTCGTTTACGGCAAGCTAATTTTTTGTCGTTTATAACAACAGTAGCCTATACCTGCGGGTTTATGACTCAAGTCACCTGCCGGTGCATGGGCTGACTGTCAAGAAACTGGGATCAGCTCCGGCTTCATGGCTCGCATCGAGAATGAGACTACTTTACCTTCAACAACAACAACAACAACAACATCATCAACAACAACAACAACAACAACAACAACAACAACAACAACAACATCAACAACAACAACAACAACAACAACAACAACAACAACACCAACAACAACAACAACAACATCATCATCAACAACAACAACAACAACAGCAGCAGCAACAACAACAACAGCAACAACTATAACGATGATGCAAAATTTTCAAAAATAGATTTTTCTGTGGTAATACAGCGACCTCTATGATTGTATGAAACTAATCAAACGATCATTTGCATTGTTTGCTAAAGTGATAAAATGTAGACACTTCGTTTGAAGAGAGTTTCCTCAGCGACTGAACAGCAGAGAACCCGCAACGCCTCGATGTCTGTTGCATCTGTTGTTACGAACTCCGCAAACCTGCGTGATACTTGAAAACACCTGCAGTTTCTGGAACAATCTTCCATTTATTTTTTGCCTTCTGTTTGGCTAAAAAGACGTTGAATATATAAATTGGCGGTGTACCACGTACACATCTTCATCGTCATAGCATGCAGGATTTTCGCTGCGGATGTACACACTACACTTATCAGCGTACTTTCATTCTCATGCATGAGGTGCTAAGGGAGTATAGGTTCTGGGGAGGGCTTAGTTTTCTCCCCAGAAAAATTTCGAGTTTTTAGTCTAAAATGGCATATACTAGTAAATTTTTTAATGCAAAATATGTTTAACAGCAGGATCTAAAACCCAGAAAACGAGCAAATTGCTTGGTACTCTATTCCTGGGAGTGCACTGTACTCACACGCCCTTGACTACTCCTGTACACAAGTTTTCCTATGTACGAAGTTGTCCAGGTGCACTGCAATGTGTTCAGGTCGATAAGCCTGTCGGAAGCTGCTCAGATTCTGGAGAGCGAGCTGGGATATGATCGCGCCAAGGCGGAGCATTTTGTCAAACAGTTTGATAGAAATAATGACGGAATTCTGTCGGCCGCCGAGATCGACAGCTTCAAGACAACTATTCGTAACACGTGAGTTTGATTATTACAGCTACACCTCTCGCTGGTGCTTCTGTCTCTTCGTTTTGTGATGCATGCTGGGCAGATGTACTTTCCATTTTATTCATCATCGTCGTTATCATATAATCCTCTTTCTTAAAAAACATAATTTATTAAATTAGCTATGTAGGCTTCCGAATACGTCACGTACCAGTACAGCTTATGTAATCTCGTTTAAGAAAACCAGTCAAGTCAACGCTATCTTTGAACGTTTTAGACAGAAATAAAATTTCAACAGGTAAATTGTTCCTGACGTGGTTATTTCAACCTTTCGATTGATGTGACAAACGGCAGTTTTGTCAAGTGCTTGTTTAGTTGCATTGGTTATTTTGATTTCGTCGTAGTCTTCGCTATTATCTATGCTTTAAAGTGGCTTTTACATTATAATAAGACTTTGTTTAGATTTTCATGTGTTCTCCTAATAGAGATCTTTACTTCGCATTTACAAATGCAACAAAAACGTGAAACAATGCGACATGTAGCAAAAAAAACAAAGATCACGCACACACACATGCAACACATAAGAACAATTAAAGCTCACCCACAAGCACACAATACGACTAGTACACCATCAAAACGTCATTATAGGTCAAAATCATGAATTTATTTTTCAATGAGCAATATTTCAACTTATGCCAGAAATTTTTTTCCGCTTTACTGAATAATATGATGGATAACAGTGTTGAGATGTTCGGGGAGACGCATTTTGATACTTGGTTTATGGTTCTTATAATTTGATTTCATTTCGACTGATGTTTTTACGGTTGTCTGTCTCTCTGTACTGTCTGTCTCTCTGCTACATGCTATCATTTTACACGTGTGTTTTTTGGCCAGCTGCCTGATGCCTGAATGAATGAATGAATGAATGAATGAATGAATGAGCGAATGAATATTTCATGCAGGCGGGAGCAGATGAAAGAGAAATTCACCGAGTGTGACACTGACAGCAGTGGACTTGTGTCTCTCGACGAAGCAAAAGCTGTGCTCACTAAACCGCCGTTTAACTTTCCTGATGAAAAGGTTACCGCTGTTATTGCTAATTGTTATTATTATTATTTATTCGTACTCAAAGTGCATCAAAATCATCAAACAGTACACAGAAACTCAATTAATGTAATTTTCACTTTTGTGCGGCTCGTTTTAAGTTTAGTCAGTCAGCATTTTAAGGGTTGTATCAATGTTGATAGTATGGTGAGAAAATACTGTTCTTTGATGAGAGATGATAAACGTTTTGGTGTAGCACAGTTTATGCGAGACTATATCACTGCATGATACTGCTGACAGAAACTCTGGCTGTTGCGCAATGTTATCGAGAAATGAACTTGGCTGCATTGTAGATTACTTGGCAACTATGTAATAGTTTGGTTTTTGCTCTTTGCTTTTTCTTTGTTGTACACTGTGTACGATTTGATTATAAATAAATAAATAAATAAATAAAAGAACATGCATCAGCAGTAGAAAAATGAGAGTTTGTGAACGCCAGTACACCGTCTCTAACCATAGCAAGTTCACTAATTACGTCAGCGTACGACAGTGACGTGTCAGGCCTGCTAACATGCAACATGTCATCGAACGAGAAAGTACGAAGCGCATCATGTAAATGTAAGCGATAACGTTCACAACAAAATTGAGCATTGCGGCCAACACCTTAGGACATTCGGCGATGATACACGCCATGTCGTGCTACAAAGTTGACAACATCATTGCCAGAAGCCAAACGGCTCCATTAGCATTATTAACAACAGCAGCAGCAGCAACAACAACCAAAATGGACGAGTAGTCACGTGATCATTTGCCGCTAAAAGTGAGTTATTACCGCGCTGCATTGAATGCAGGGCGGTCTAGTCACGATAAACCTGTCTGTCTGTCTGTCCGTATGTCTGTCAAACGCGTGATTTGTGACAAAACGAATAAAATTTGTGCCCATATTTTTATACCACATGAAAGATCATTAATTTTTTATCCTAGTTTTCTGACAAGAAGAATGTTTAGTGGGGGCGACCCCTTCTCCCTGAAATTTTGGGTCAGACTGATCCCGTTGGAGCGAAAAGGCCGATTTTCAGACTTTCAGTCGATATTCGCTCGCAGCGCCTCAGCCGTAACACCTAGCAAAAAGTTCAGTTAACACCAATAGGAAATCCACTACGCGCTCTCTAATGAGCCTAAGATGAACATCGTAAGTTGCCTCTAAAAACGCAAAACAGCCGTCATCTGTGTAAAATCGCACTTCGCTTGAAGAAAGTCTGCTACAAAGTTTCTTTGTGTGAAAACCATCAGCGACAAAGTTTTAAGGCATTCATTGGCCTATCTATCCGTGTAGAAATGATTGGTGGGGGACGTCCCCTTAAAGATAAATTTTTTTATTAAAGTGAACCACCCGTTAGCGCGACAGCGAATGCCTGCCATAAGCAGCCAAATACTACGCGTATCTTATTTGCATCGCAACAATTACAGTGCAGTATAAAATCAACAACGCCAATTAACTAAACCCAACTGAGGTATTTGGATCTATATCTAAAAGTTCGTAGCGGCGATCTTTGAATGTTTGACCGGTATCGGTATGCCGAACGGCCGGCCGGAATGTCGACCGACTGGATTGACAATCATGTCACGCTTCAAAGTGATGGTTAGCCGTATGGCTTGGGTCGGCAGTGCGGCCACATACTGCCGTATTCGGTGGTCGGCATTCCGTCGGGTCGGCATTAAGGCGTCGTCTCTGACACCGCCGTATGATATGCGATACGCATGCAGCACCGCAGCGGTGATTATATGACTTAAACAGCTGCCTGTTTCATACACATATCCAGGTCTCTCTGCTTCCATATATCGTCGCCCATAAAGTGGCACCACTTCTGAGTGTTATAAACGCCACTGTTTTGGGACATCCTTACCCATTATAATATCTATTCTCTATTCCATTTGATACTATAACCATAGTAACTTGTATGTCTTTTTACTTGTGCCATGTAGGCCACATCTGTACAAGAAAGTTCCCACTGTTAAGATTTTTGTTACAATGACATCGTGCACAGTCAGTAATAGTTGCTGTATCTCAGGTGAAGCTGCTGCTTGAACGTTTCGACAAAGACGGCAACGGTCAACTGGACGTGAACGAGTTCATTGGCTTCTATTCCGAAGCAAAAGCCATGTACGAAGTCGTGCTTTTAGTAAAAACGCTTGTTTATGCCTGTTCGTCCGTCCGCCACACTCGTCATACGTGTCAAACATAAACATTTCTACTGCCTGAAGCCAAACCGATGTATTCTTTCATACGAATTGCACTGGCAAAATTCGGACGCTAGAACGCAGAATACAGATAAAGATTTTTTCCATATTCTAGCTCTCCTAACAAGTCTTCCCTGGCTTGGCTTCGTGCACAGTTCTGTGCAATTAACTTACTAATTTACAGCAGAGCATGCTGTATTGTCACGCCGCTGTCTAACATGCGTAGATTAGTGTTAGCTGAAGTGGAATATGCATATCCGTGTCTGCGTTGGAGACTCTGTTAATTGGAAACAAGCGCGATCAAGGGAAGGGGGGGGGGTGGGCGACCCTCCCCCGGACACACCCCGAGCACGGCTAGCGGTGCAAGCGTATACTGAACGCTGGAATCTGCGCGCGTTAAGACTAAAGCCAACACTGATGCAAATTTACATAACTTTAGTTGGTTATGAGTTGCGACTTGTGAATATATGATCTGCATAATCAAAGCGTTACTGTAGATCTGTTGCTAGTTGTTTTGATCACTTTCGTATAACAATAAACAATGTATTACTGTTGTCGAATTTCTGACATATGGCAAGTGTTCTGGCCGAGGCATCGATTCTGCACGGCATACTGCATTCTGCGAGAATGTTAGTGAGCCGCTTCTGTGGAAACTTCTGCGTTCTCAGAATCGCAGAATTCCGTGATCCCCTTCAGGTTTAGAAAACTTTCTTACGCTATGGTATCCATGGCGTCGCTTCTGACTATCTGCGGGAACTCCGCATGCCGGTGGTAATGTCCTTTGATCGCCCTATTGTGGTTCATAATCCATAGTTCATAGTTCGTAGTGAAACACTTGCATAAAAATGACCAGCGCTTAACAAACGAGTAAAAACAGTAAAAGTTAGTATAAATCTAAGTCTAAGAGTCATGGAACGCCCTTTGAAACAGAACGGTTTTAAGTTGTCTTCTGAATCGCATATTGTCCGTTATTTCTCGAGCGTGATGTGGGAGACTGTTCCACACAGAAGGTCCTGCGTAGGAGAAGCTTCTCTCGCTTCTCTTTAATACGTGTCCACTTGCCAAGAGTACAGACATCAATCGAACAGCAAAGTTTTGCATTCTATGAGCAGACAGTGTGGAACAGTGTGCCATCTGTTCTGCTGCCCAACGGTAGCCTCTTGCTGAACACGTTTGGGCGGCGAGTGAAGTCTTATATTTTCTGACAATGATTAACCCTGCACCGTTGTCGCATTTCGGCGATTTTGTCACCCTCTACAAATGTAATCACTTACTTACTTACTTACTTACTTACTTACTCTCTTATGGTGTGTTTGACATGGAGCAGTAACGAGGATATCGGGCGACGTTTCGACGCACTGGACGCGGATGGAAATGGAGTGCTGAGTCCGGACGAGCTGGTGGACGTCATCTGCAAGACGCTCAACTATAGCGAGACGAAAGCACAACAGTTCGTTCGCTCGTTCGACGTCAACAACGACGGCAGCATCGACAAGAACGAGTTTGTGGGAATGTGGTCCGTCATGTTCGGCTGACCTCGCATCAGAGCTGGCCGCCGGTCATACACGGTGACCCCATTAAACAACTGACAAGTGTGACATGCTGTCCTTGATCAGACTCAGTTCATCACCTATATAAATAACTCGTATTTCGTTCGCATATGACTTCCGTACTAATGCACCATTACCTCTACCAAAGAGGTTCTATGTTTGACTCTATCTGTTTGTCGATATGTCCGTAAGATTAATCACGTAGTATCGGCGAATTTATTTCTAAGTTTTTAAGGGTTATCCTTAGGACAATTAAGTAGAAAATCGACTAGATTTTGCGTGACCTGTAACGATTCATAAGATAAAACAACTACATTAAATTGGTTGCACTAACAAACAAACGGCATATACAAACCAATCGCACTCGGATAAATGTGTCGTGCCTTTTGCTGGATTTTACGCGCTGTATTGCAACATGACGTAATAGGTATACTGTAATTACCGACCCTTGTAAAGGCACTTTGCCTATCAATTGTAAAAGTAAAAGGCTGTCATATATAAATAAATAAATTTTCTTTCTACCAATGCAGTAATCTTTGACAGCCTTGGCGCAGGTTTGAAGTTTCTCATTGTTTACAATACTAGTTTCGTCACTTCTGTGTAGTACATACTGCTATGCATTTACTCGTTTAAAGCTGAGTTTACTTAATAGCAGCAGCAAGATACTGTATTCTGTTTATCGTGCTAAAAAGAATAGGTTCATATGTTGCATAGAAACTTAGAATGAAATGCAAGGCCTTGCTAAGGAATGACGTTTCATGTAATAACGGATAACTATTCCAGGTTCACTGACTCCTATTATCATCATTCTCGGACGCGCGTATTCGCTTGATACCAGTCGGTTGCCGCGATCTGTGTAGCTGTCCGTAAAGAAAGCCATAGTAGAACATTGTGATGATTGGTGGTAGTAGTAGTAGTAGTACTTTTATTGGCGGAAATGAGGACAGAAAGACGAAGCAAGCCTAACGCATTGCTGTCAAAAAACTAACAAACGTCTGACAAATACATAATGACAAAAGCAAACATACATGAAACAAGAAAAAGAGTCAGTCATAACTCTGATAGCTAATAGATGACATCAAATAGCGGGGAGGGGCCCCGTGGGTGGTACATCGCCCAAGCCCTTCCCTGCTGTATCAAATATATAACCCACTCACCAATGGCCATACCCACTTCATATTACGTGTTATACAGAAAAAAATGTAATGTTCAAAGCAATCGCTAGCGGTTGCTCTATTTGAACATTAAACACTGAAGGCCGAAAGGGATTGAACTCGCATCTAAACCGAGAAGTTAGTTTCTTATACAGATTAGGCGTGTATAAATAATCTGCTAAATTTGTTGTTTGATCGGTAGCAAGAATTTAAACTTTAGTCGACATTAGTTAAAAGTAAAGTAAAAAAAGTAAAGAAGGCGAATTTATATAGCGCTTTATTATAAGCTCCTTATCTCTAAAGCGCTCAGATATGGCCTGTGTGCAACAATGGGATCACACAGTTTTACCTGCCACCCACACACGAACCATACCTGTTAAGTGCATTCTTATTCCCATACTGTTTAACGATTAAGTTTACCTGTGTGTTGTTGAACGAATTTCTTAGCTATTCGTGCTTTAAAATTTTTGCTTCGGTATTTATGGTGTTTTTTTCTGCTTACTGTATGTGCTAGCTGTTCTGATGCCTTACTGGCGAAATGAAGTGGTAACACAGTTGATATCGTGAACATTGACTATGTGTACTATTAGACGAGTAGAGTGTAGAGAGCTACAGTAAATTGCTCGTACACGTGCATTTTCTTCTCATTGTTACGTTATTATTGATCTATTTGCGGACATAGACGGTAAATTGTTATTGGCAGAAATATACTATTTCTGACTCAATCCACTCTCTCTCGCAACAGATGACGTCTATGCACTGATGATCGTCTGAAGGATTATTGGAAAGATTATTAGAACTATTCTTGGTTGTATTGCAGTTGTGTACCGTAATATGCACTCATTTAGGGGCGAAATTACGAGGAGAGTTTGGGGGTTTGAACACTTCACTTGTCTTCGGGGCAGGACTGTAGAAATGGGTTTTAAAAACCTAGGTTTTTCTAGCTTTGCTCCGAAGCCACTCGTGAAATGACAGTGCAGTTATTTCTGCGTCACATGGTATAGATACTTTAGTCTGGACTATTGGCCTACTCTTGTCTGCAGCAGACCAACAGTAACACTGTCTTATATCATCAAGTAATTTTCACTCCTGATGTCCGACGGTTTTGATTCTGTTTCGTTTGGCGAATTTTCTGACGCAGTAGCTTCAAAAGGCAGTCCTCATTTTACGACAGAAGACGAACGGCCGTAACCTTTGAGCTTCGATTTTCGTGTCTGTGATGCGTGCGTGATCGAATCAAAGCAGCAGATAGCCTAGGCTATACAATGTACAGTACGTGAGGGGGGCAAGGCGTGTCATGCGTGCATCTATTAATACCATTGAGTCTAGAACAAAGAAACGTCGTTATTTCGCCAGAGAATCACTGACGCTAACGCCGTCTACTCGCACAGTGATAACTCGAAGTTCGTTGTTGTTACGCTAAACCATGTTCGTTTCGAAGCCCAAGTCGTGAGTACAACGCAGTATAATTTTACAAAATAGGACAGTAATTCGTATTCGTAGCACATGACATCAGTCAAATGCTATAATCGGAGGTTATTCAAGCAATTTAGTAGAGTATAACTAAATAAAGATGTTGCTATCAACTACGGGGTCGAATGAAAATGTAAGAATTAAAACATGAAATAGACGGATCACAATGGCAGCAAATGTATGAGCTGAAAATGATGGACCGCATTTCGAGGCATGAGTATGCATGAACTGAATTTAAAGATGAAAAATAATAATTATTTATTTACTACGCCACAAAGGCAGCACAGGAGAACACAAACATACAAAACACGTAAAATCATACACAATAAAACTGCAATAAAACTACAAATATGCAGCCAAAGATGTCGCAAACGCAAATAAGAGCATATTACATCAATTAGAGTTTTCGCCATTGTTGTAGAGACGTGCTGTCCATCCAACCCTCTACCCGCGGATAGACTCTGTGGTCCATTCGGTCCCAGCTGTGTTGTTGACCTTGTTAATCAGTGAGTCGATATTGAAACTGACGGTGTTGGTGGTTGGTGTAAAACTATACGACATAATCGTAATTTTAATTAGACACCAAACGGTTCTCTCAATAACTATCACTTTCACGTGCCACATGCGCATTCGCGTGTGGTATCATGGTATATGCGATTCTGTAATATTCAACGATCAACTCCATCCATAGATTTTTCAATTCACCAATGTAGTACAGATAGGTTGGGCGATGGTTGTGGCAGATTAAAAAAGTGGCCCACATCCAGACAGAAGTTGGACAGCACTATTGTAAGCCTACGTATATACTACAGTGTGTCTAAAAAAACATCCCCGACATTTTTAGCTGTAACTTTAGAAAGCATTGTCGGATTTTCATAATATTTGGCACACATGTCCTTGTCCTTGAGAAAGCAAGCAATCGGTAGATGCTACAGTTTCCCACCACACCTAACTAGTGCTTCTGCACTACCTGAGAAAATACAGTAGTTCAGAAATAGCATCATTTCACTGAAAATGCTTTATCTCTGCTTTGCCAGTTTTAAGCAGTCGCCGCTATATTTCTTCAAACTTGTTGAGTCGCGACTCATATTCATGCTATTGTATGACTCTCTAAATCTTATAATAAGTGGTGTTCACCAATCACATC
>Ga0209255_1000244_pt1 | contig 11996 bp, 9 predicted proteins | sample WorMetvaBAHAMAS2_FD_187394 | JGI IMG/M metagenome (GOLD analysis project Ga0209255, IMG submission 187394) | Marine gutless worms symbiont microbial communities from Max Planck institute for Marine Microbiology, Germany - Olavius vacuus... | ecosystem: Host-associated > Annelida > Digestive...
CAGTAATCCTTGAATTTGCGCATTACGACGTCGAATTGATCGGCGGATTCGCCTTCCGCGTATGTGAACGCCTCGTAGACTTTGACCGCATTGTCGCCGACTGTTGTTAAGAGCATTGCCAGCTTCGTGGCATCCGGTTTCTTGTCGGCGCCGATCGCGACGATGAACCATTTAAACTTTTTTCGAATGACGTCCATTCGGCTTCGAGATTAGAGCTGTCTATGTCTAACCGCAACGGAACTGGTGGACGAAACGATTCCATGACGTCTAACGTAGAGTAGAAACGAGTAACAGACGCAAACGAGTCCCAGCAGCTCGATAACAACGTTGATTCACGTTAACGCGTAATCGCCAGCCAGCATCCGTGGCTACACACGTAGTCGTACCACGAGAACTTTACGTACTGAGTTCGACGTCAAACGCTAACGCGATGTTAAACAAGTCGACTGCGCCATGTAACATACTCGTTATCGTATGTCCCTGTAAGAAAGTAAACGAACACGTGTTGTACCCACTACGTCCCAGTGTAATCTGCCTCGAAGTTTAACATGCATGCTGCTACCAGCTCTAAAGACACGCCTAGTAAGTCAGTCAGCGACCAATCAGCAAACGCTGCATTCTACTCTAACGCTGCATATTCTATAGTCAGATCAAAGGCACATCATTTGCATAATGAACACGACTACAAAGACACACGACGCGCAGACAGATCCGGTTGTAAACGAATTCAAAGCACAGTAATAAAACACATCTGCACGCGAACTTACTCCTACGATCTGTTTACGAGTTCAGTCATCTGATTAAAAAGCAAAGCTAGTGTCTGTAAGCCCACTATGTGACAATCATAACTCCGCCGCAGCTGGTTCGCTCTGGATGAAATGTGGTAGGCCGATGTAAAATGACCATGAAAATGGCGACAAAGATGGGCCTACTCACATAAAGATCGTTTATACTGCTCGGACGCAGGCAGCTAACTAAACAAGATGCTCAGCTATCGCAGAGAGACCGCGCTGCAGGGTGCGTTATAGTTTTCGCCAAAAGTATAAGTCTGGAACTGGGAGACAATATTTTACGGACATTATAGGACTATCTTCAACGACTGTCATACAATCGGCCGGAAAATCTGTCGAATTCGGTGAAAAAACGCAAAATAAAGGCTACTACGGCGTTCAAGGTCATTCAAGGTCATCGAGGTCGGTACCAATCGAAAGCCCGTATGCGGTTTCCTATTAGTGATTAATAGTAACTGGCATCCTATCTCGTACCGTTTCGGAGTTAGAGCAGCTTTTTTTTCAAATTTCGCTCCAACGCGTCACTTTCACTCAAAATTTCAGGTAGAAGCGGTCGCCTGGCACCAATCATTTTTGCACGGATAGTTAGGACAATGAATGCCTTACAACTATGCTGCTGACAGTTTTCACCCAAGGAAACTTTGTGGCAGACTTTCTTCAAGCGAAGTGCGATTTTTTTTACGGAAATCGGCCGTTTTGCGTTTTTGAGACCCCCTTTGGTAGTCTTAGGGACTATGTACGACGATCATCTTAGGCTCATTGGAAAGCGCGTAGTGGACTTCCTATTAGCGTTAATTGAACTTTTTTGCTAGGTGTTACGGCTGATGCGCTACGAGTGATTATCGGTTCAAAATCGGCGATTATGCTCCAACGGTGGTCGGTTGACCCAAAATTTCAGGTAGAAGGGGTCGCCCCCCCACCAACCATTCTTCTGCTCAGAAACTAGGCGAAATGATGTTTTGTATGGTATGAAAATCTGGACAGATCTTTTTACCGTTTTGTCACAATTCACGCGTGTGACAGTCAGACGGACAGACGGACAGAATTCTCATCGCTATACCGCGTCTGCATTCCATGCAGCGCAGTAAAAACGTCACCCGTCGCGTCGGGCCGACCCGATGGCTCGTGTGGCGCGGCATTAACGATAGCGCGTACTGCGTACAACTAATCTGACGAGTTTCTTGCAAGTGCACCCTGTTCACTGCTCTGTCACCACACTTTGTAATTTCGTATTGGAGACCAGAACACCATGCAACGCTGTGACAGTGGGCCAATTTCCGTGTTCTTGTAGAATCGAACATCAATGTCGCCTACAGGCGTCTGCGGATCGAGCAAGTGACCTTAATGTAGCCAAAATGCTGCTATTCATTCTCAGTTTAATTCGTCTGTTTTGCTGGCAAGTGCAGCAATAATGTCGAAGTCTGCATCTCGCTACGTCGTTACTGCGTAAACTATTGTTGTTGTTGTTGCTGCTGCTGCTGCTGCTGATGATGATGATGATGACGACGCATGAACAACAAGCGGATCCGCGTTGACGAATGTGACACTGTTGTTGTAACTCAACTGGTGATGTTTGTCTACGGACCCCCACGACCGGCAGTGCTTCCCCTTAGTATCAATCAGAATTTGTATTCCACTTCTAAAACACGGAATTTTTTATGCAATCGCCGACTGAAAAAATTCAGTGAACTTTTTCGTGCATTCAGTTTCAAAGCACTATGGTTAGGCGTTGAAGTTGAGGAGCATTATTAGCTAGAAGTTTGTAAATTGTAGTCAGAATTAACGGCTTCTTCAATTGCTGAGGAAAAGGTCCTGCAATCGAATTAGCGACGCATTGCAACTTGACGTCGTCTGTCCCGCCAGTCGTTCTCGTTTTAGTCATGAGACCCATAAAGCGCCACCTACCAAATTTCAGTATACTTTGGCAACGCATGACTGAATTACTGATGATTCAACACATTTTCCGAACCCGTTTTGCAGGAGGAACGATTTTGTAACTCAAAGCTCTCAGACTCGAGACATCAGTATATACCGAACTCTACCAAATTTCGGGAGTTCATATAGGACAATTATCAGCGCTTTAATTGATGTTTTAAATTTTCTATAACTTAAGTTGCTTCAATTCGAAAGGAGGATGACTCAAGGGCAACTGCGTGGAAAATCGAGGCCAAATTTTGCAGATTTCACCGCTCCCCCCCGTGAAATTTAGAGGAGGATGGATGAAATGTCTGAGTGAATTTTTCCACTTCAGCCCTGCAGGATCAAACCTATAATATATTTTTAACGGGGAGGGTGGGGGCTACTCGAGGGGCTGGGAGATTAAAGGTCGGGTGTTTAGACAAGCACCGCAGCAAAATATAAGTCTTCCTCGATTACGCAGAAATCGTATTAGCTACCGATGCAGTCGCATTTATATTCAACGCGGCAGCAGCTTTCTTTAACAGAGCACATCAGTATTCGTAGCTAGTATATGCCCTACAATCTGGCAATCGAGGATAGTTGGAGACCTAGTCCGGGACCCTGCCATAGGCACGCGCGTGGAAATGACTGCAGCTGCAGTATTCCTGCATTAATGTCACACATTATTGAGCGGGCAGCTGATGACCAGATGTGCATTGGTTGGCTGTGATGAAATAGCGTTCGTTGACGAACCAGTCATCGTAACACCCAGCCAGATGCCACATGAGTACCGGCGTTCAATTGAAATACAAGGTGTTTCAATAAAAACACCCACTTCTGTTTTCTTCTATATCTGCTATGAAAATAATCAGATTTGCCCAAAAATTTCAGTAAATGCAGCTGAATGAATTCAGATTTCAGTTATATAAAATTATGGAATTGATGAATAAATATTCTTTTGTATCGACGACATATTCTGGCGTCGTGTAGGTCTGTTTTGCAACAATGGGATCTACCGTTTGATTATTAGTTTGCGAGACAGCAAAGGTAACGGAGCTACACGCTTGTGTAAGATTTCACGGACGGTAACATCTTTATAACAGAACGCAACCACATAATAAAAATTACATATTCTACGAGTGCCCGTGCATAAATTAGGCAACTAACTAATTCTACGTTCCTTTATAACAGCAGTTAAAACACACAGTTCCGACAATATACTGTGGTCTAGAACTGGTGTCTGTTACGCCTGCGTAGAACTCATTATTATTTTGTATTCCAGGTCCGGCATTTTCCAGGTACTGCATTTCCAGTACTAAATTTTTGGTCCCTCAAACTTGACATCATTGGTCCCGCATTTTCTGGTCTCGCATTTTCAGCACCCCCATGCGGGTTTCGATTGGTACCAAAATCGGTGACCTTGAATGACCTTGAACGGTGCAATGGCCGTTATAATGCGTTATTACACTAAACTGGTTAAAGCTAGACCTATACTGACTGCAACAGAAATGTATTCCAAAGAATATAGTTTTTGGCAATGTATGATTTATGGCGATAGGCCTATTCGCAGAGTTTACCGAGAACATGATGTACCCCTGTGTCAAAGGCGATAATTTGACCAGTACTGCGAGATAACTGGAAAACGGTGCGAGATATGATGTAACAGTTATTCGCTAACAGAAAGTCGCCTACGGGCTTTCAATTGGTACCAAAATCATTGACCTTGAATCACCTTGAGCGGCGTTATGACCGCCGACACGCACTATCTCTGAGGTAGCTGAGCTTGTTGTCTTTTTGTTATGCGCCGTCACACAAAATATTTGATGCTTGCTGATAAATGAATATGTTTTATGATGTCTGCTGTGATATGGACTACCAATGTTGTTTTATTATATCGTGCAGTAAATAGCAATATTTATGTTATAATTATACGTTACATAGCATCATGCCATCAATGCTGAGGCACTTTATATCACAGTCGGCGGCGGATCAATAACCAGTTGGTAGTCGCAGTGTAGCATTAAACGTTTGGGCTAAATTCGAAGGCATCGGGATAGAGGAAATGGCCAGAGGCCGGAGGGTATATCTCCTCACCAGCCGACTGTGTCTGCAGGGAATCTCATCAGCTTCCAAGCGAAATTGATCCGAGAGCAATCTAAGTCAAACAAACGCTTCTAATTGCAACGATTTTGGCAGAGACTGACAATGCTGCATTCTAGCGTCGCACTCCCCGGATTCGCCGTGGACTGCAGTGTCAGGCTGATATCAACCAACAGAGGAGCGAGTTGGCATTCCTCAGATACTGCATGCCGTTTCACGAGCAACACACAACTTAAGTTTGACAAACCCTTATGCTCTAAAACAGATAACATCTGAGCAACGACGAATGTCTGGAAGATAAGAGGAAAGGTTATGGTTATTAGAGGAGTTCTGTGCTGTATCGTGTACCACAAATGTGCACAATAATACAAACTCATAACCAACGAATGTCCGACCGGTCGGACGGCCCCCAGTACCATCAAGGGCCAATTGTAAGGTTCGTGTTATATTTTGTCAGTTACTGATATTGAAGGGGTGTCAAAGACAGTAGACAGACTATCATAAACATGCTTCTTGGCCTGCCCCATGCGCATGGCGCATTATGGCCTGCCTCTTCCTACGGCACAATATAAACGTAAGATTTATACTGCATTATAATCCAACCCAACAGAACTAGTGAACTGCCTTGACCTTGTTTGCTTGCTAAATTGTCAGGGCCGGCACAACCATAGATACTGTGGCACATACCCTTCTCCTCTCCCCCTTTCAAAAGTACGGGGGCACGGAATACAAATAATCCGAAAAGCGATGCTGAGAAACATTCGCACTTGTACCTAACAAACTTGTAGAAATAGCAGTCACAATGCATTACAGTGCTAATTCTTTAATTTTACTTACATTCATTTTCACGTAACCCACAAATGGGCTCAATGTGAGGTCGAAAATTTTTTGGCGAGCAGTTATCCAATTTCAAAATAGTAGCTGGTCAGTAAAGTGGTTAACTGTACGAAAATGCGAAAACTGAGTGGTTTGCATACATGTTTATAGTTTCATGTAGCATGAAAATACCTGAATCATGAACTTTGTAATCTTTTCATTCGGTCTCAAAAATTACGTTTTGCATCCGCCAGTCCATGTGATCCGCACTTTGCCCCTCACACAGAACTCTTGATAAAACACTGCATGTATTATTTATCTTGCCCTGTTGTCTTTTTGTAGCTGGAAGTCTCAGCGTTCGACAGTTCCATGAACCATTCTACATAAAGTTATATAAAGGTCGGTCAATACTGTTTCAAGTTATTTTACACGCATATGCAGTATAACCAGGGAGAGAGGGGTGAGATGCTGTATAAAATTATTTAACGTGCTGTACATTACGTGCTGTCACTCAACGTGTAGTAAAACGTAGGCCTAACCTACTACTATCCGTGCATTATTAGTACTGAATCACTGCCACAAACGCGACAGTGTAGGCGAAACACTATTAATGCGCCTTAACGTAGCAAAACACGCACTGAACCGCAGCCTGTTACTCGTACTGACATTAAAACACACCGTGTTTACTACTCACAGTCCAACGTTGATATATTATCGCGATATTAGGCGCCATCTTGACCGGTTGCTGGCTCTGTAGTTATCCATCAAATGCGTTTGTTCGATTACGTCGACCTAGTTCTGTACGCTTGCCTGATTTCATCTAAATTCGCCTACATCATTCATCCTGCCTCCGATCCCCGCGTCACCAGCCGCAGTGTCTTTGTCACACTGTCAAGCATTGCCTCCATCCAACGCGTTAACAATGAGAAAAATTTCATTACATAGATAATGCGAACTCGGCGCGACGCGGAACTAGGAGGCACGTGACACTAACAGACGACTCGACACAGTATCGATCAATCACCAGCTGCTATATAGGTTCTTCATACTTTGGTTTATGTTCATCATTATACAATGATAACTCTAGCACTGATAAAAAATGATGTGTTCAGCCCTGGTGCAGCGACGTCAATAGCGTTTAATTATATACTAGGCCGCCCGACAATAGTCTTATGTTTTACCAGACGTGCCTTTTGCCAACCAGCTTCTAACCTCCCAGACGGCCGACCTGCGCCTTGTCAACACTAGGCCTATAAGAGTGGTTGGGTCCTAAGCCTGGCACAACAAAAAATTGACGCAGACATTTCGCCCACCCTTCCTCTAATTTTTCCGGGGGTCAAAAAGTCCCAAATAATTTGGCTTCTATTTCGACCGCCGTCGCTTTTGGAGCGCTCTGGTTCGAAACGGAGCACCATATAGGATGTCTAAAACACATTTGGGCAGCGCGTATGATTCTCCAAATTTGGTATAAACTTACATCGGTCCTCTCAACTCCGACAACGAATGGCTCATTGGGGGCCCCTAAAATAACTCAGTCGCAGATTGTTCGACTGTGTTGAAATTTGATACGATGGTGTATTATGGGCATCGTAATTACAGCTCAGAACGGCTGACTCAAGTTGCAATGCATACCGATAATTGCCACTTTTTCTAGTTATCAAAACCTGCCAAGGCAGGTTTGGTATTGAGCGTCACGCATACTGAGAGCTGCATACACCAATTTCCGTGTGTATGTGTGTAGGACTACTCCTCCCAAACCACTGGATCGATTTGCATAAAAATTACACTAGTAGATAGAACGTATCGTGATGATTGCTATAGGCTAGTTAGATTTGAATTATTTACAACCTCCCCATTGAAATTCATTCGTCCATCTATATAACATTAAACATGCCTTTTCTCTAGCTACTAGCGTGCCCAGCGCATTAGAGACTTGTGACAATTGCGCTATATAAATTCACATTGACCATTACCATTACCATTAAGCTCATGTGTATTTACTGAAGCCAACGGCCAAATTTCATATCCATACAAAAGTATCGGCAAGCAATAAGATGTAAAAGCAATAGGTACGCGTTGCTACGGTAATTGTTACTTAATAGATGTAAACTTGACAGTTTCAGCATGTTCGCTAAAACCGACCTATTGGATAAGCATGGCTTAATACCTCCTCCGACATAGCCTACAGTGTGAATCAAAAAAGTAGCCCCCCTAAAACATTTTGCAATATTTTCACTTAGGCTAAGTATATTTCCATAAAATTTTGTCAATTTATTGCCAGTATATATCCACACATGCTTACCAGTTTTGGTCGATTTAACTTAATATTTAACAAAATGGCGTTAATTCAGAAAACTAGGATAAATATTCTTTCGTATGGTATAAAAATCTGGACCGATCTTTCTTCCATTTTGTCAGGGATCACGCGTGTGACGGACAGACAGACGGACAGACGGACGGACAGAATTCTCCTCGCTATACCGCGTCTGCATTACATGCAGCGCGGTAAAAATGATACAAGTCATACAAATATTCAGAAAATGGACCAAAATTGGTCTAAACACAGGAATATGTTTGAGCAATAGCGACGATAATTTTCAGTTACACAGGTTCACTATAAGTGAAAATATCGCAAAAAAGTTTTAGGGGGGCTACTTTTTTTTGACCCACACTGTATATCAGGAAATAGAAACTACCTAAAACGAATAAATGCCGCTGTGGACGATTAACTTCGGTGTTTCCGTGCCCGAGTATCTTGTAAATAGTCGGGTATCCGAGTATTCGGGTATACAGGTAGCCGTTCCCATCCATCACTAGTGACTACTCGCCTCCGAATGTCTAGCTTATTTTTCATGAAATGATGATAATGATGACGACGATGATGATGATTACAATGACGAATAATGCATGGGCGGAAAGAAATAAATAAATAGGCGGGCTGTTTCCATCAACACGTTATGATTTATTGTTATCACCGCTCATAGAAGCAATCGACCGTCCGCTTAATAATTCATATTTATGTTCGACTGTGCGCATACATTAGCATATGATTAGGCGGCCCACTGTTGCGCTTCACGCAGTCGGCATCGTGTTGCGTTCAATCGGCGCGACGACGTCGTTGTTTTTCTAACATCGATCGACAAGGCGCATCAGCGTCGGTTCCGTGCGATGTTTACTCAGAACACAGAGCGCAGCTGCTGTTATTGCATGCCTTTATCGTGGTAGTCTGTCAGCTGCTGCTGATGCTGCTGTGCATCATCATCTGCTACTGAAACTACATGCCATCTAATTAATACACTGTAGTGTTATACTGTTATATAATGTTACTTTTATTGGTTACTTTTATTTTATGCAACTTTTATGCCACGCTGACTCTGTGTATGACTCTTAATCGCGCATTACACTGCAGTAATTATGATAGAAGCACGTTCAAAGCGGGGCAATGGGAATGACCTCTACTTTCAGGTCACAGGTGATATGTGGTTAACTTTGAATTAGAATTCCCATCCAGGGAAATAGTGAGGGTTAGCTGGTTCTCAGTTGGCTGGTTAATGTTGGTTGGCTCGCCAGTTGTCAGCACTACAAATGTTCAGTACAGCAGCTCGTCTTGCAAGGGCGCATCTAGAGTTTTGCAAATCACGGGTCAGAGTGATTTTTGCTTTTTTAGAGCCGGAGGCATGACTTACGTCACCCTTACACTGTGTTTTAAACTGAGAAGTTTTTTTACTGTAACTGTGATGAATCTAAGATTTTTATATTTTTGTATGTAACTAAAGTCAGTGCAATTTTTGCTATTTTTCAAAATTTGGTTGCTATGGCAACACTCTAAGGCTCTTTAAAGTTTAAAGTGTATTCAGCATAAGTGAATTCAGTGACCCAAAACATATCCTCCGAACAGAAATTCCAAAGGCAGTTTGCATAGGACCGAAGTTATGACCTAATTTAATGCAATTTTGGTTTATTTTTGCCTACATTTGGTTGCTATAGCAACACCATTTGCTTCCTAAAAATTCGGATAGCATATTTGAATTCGCCAATCCCAAAAACGCTATCGTACATGCAAAAAATGTCTCCTTATCTTGTACAGAACTAAAATATGTGCAATTTTCGCATTTTTTGTTCAATTTTGGCTTATTTTTGCCTAAATTTGGTTGCCACGGCAACGTCCTTTGCTCCATGAAAATTCAGATAGCATATTTGAATTTGTAGCCCAAAACCCTATCACATACGTAAAAATTGTCATCATATCGCGTAAATGTGCATTTTTGGATTTTTTTTGTCTAAATTTGGTTGCTATGGAAACTCCCTTTGCTACCTTAAAATTTTTGTTAGCATCTTGGAATACGCCGACCTCGTAAACCTTACCATACACACAAACATTGTCTGCATATCTTGTAGGCCTACAGAACTGAAATCTGCAATTTTGGTTTATTTTTGCCTAATTTTGGTTGTTATTACACTCCCTTGGCTCCCTTGAAAATTCAGGTAGTATATTTGAATTTACCAACCCCGTATATACCCTACTATACATCCGAAATATTTCTCGGTTTCTTGCATAGAATTGAAATTTTTGCAATTTTGGCTTATTTTTGTCTAAATTTGGTTGCTATGGCAACTCCCTTGGCTCTCTTGAAATTTTAGATAGCATATTTGAATTCGCCGACCCCGAAAACTTTACTTTTCATGCGAAAAATTTATATATTTCTTGCAAAAAAACTGAAATCAGTGCAATTTTGGCTTATTTTTTGCCCAAATTTGGTTGCTATGGCAACTTCCTTGGTTTCATGGAAAATTCAGGTAGCATATTTGAATTCACCAACCCGTAAACCCCAGTATACATGCTAAAAATTCCTCGATTTCTTGCACAGAATTGAATTTTGTGCAATTTTTGCTTATTTTTGTCTAAATTTGGTTGCCGTGGCTACTCCCTTAGCTCCCTTGAAAATTTAGATAGCACATTTGAATTCGCCGATCCCGAAAACCCTACAATACATGCAAAAGTTGTGTCGATATCTTGTACAGAAATGAAGTTATGCCTATTTGAATGTTTAGCATATCTTTACCATTGCAGGTATAGGCAATTTTCTCGATTTTTGCGAAAAATAATAGTCAAAATTGTTTAAAAATATTAATCAAACCTCAATTGGGCACTAGAATTTACGGAAGCATGTCTTATGAGACATTAACGACGTTTCTATGACGAACGATACGATCTGGGCAGGTGAGCAAGAACGTCAAAACTCAAAAGTAAATAAAGTAAAAAAAGTAAAAAATAGACATAACTGCCCTTAAGTGTTGTTTAGGCCTACTTTACTTCAATTACATAAAATGACGCACACGCAAACTTTCGTTTGTTTGTTTACGTGCAAAACAAAATAGTAATAAATAATTTTTGTGAGTTTTAGTAATCTAAAACCAACAGAACGTAGCGGACCCAAAAACGGCTGTGCAGGCAGGAACGATCTGCCTGATGAAACAATCCGCAAATCTTTTCTAAGCTTTCGCGAACGACTCATGGCGTGCATCAAAGCTGAAGGCGGGCATTTTGAACATTCGATTGATTAAAACTTATGTTGGTGCCTATGTGCTCTTCAGGGGTTCAAAAGCGTTTGAACAAGGGACTCGTGACGAAAAAGTTTTGAGCAAGAATGCACAAAATTCATATAAACACTTGTAGACAGAACTTTGTTGATTTCAAAAAGAAATTTGTTTCGGTCTACGACGAAAAAAATAACGACAATAAAAGCCGAAAATTGAGACGTACAGTGTTTGAAGTTGGTAATTGATCACTGATAATAACGAATTGCTCAACTGAACGCCGGTTCCGGTGCCAATGTCTTTACTTATTAATCGCTCAGCTAGCAGCTCCGTTCCATATTCATCAGCGTCAGTCTCCGGGGATTCGAGAGCAGGCGTGTCCACTTTATTAGAGTGGAGTGCCGCACTCTCAGACAATCAGACTGTGAGATGGCTGTCAAAAAACTAAGAAATGGTGAAAAACTATGAATTTGTTCATTTTCATGTTACTGTCTTGTTGAAGAACTTCACAAACAACCATGGTATTCCAACTTTTGATTTTTTGTCAGTTCTAGGCTATACTAACCCCCATATTTTGAACAGTGCAGATATTCCCCATATTCTGAAGCTGTAAAACTGGGGTTATTCCCACTGTCGTACTGTCATGCTGTTCAGATGGACAAATGAATTTGGAGATTTTTGCTGTAAAATATGGTTCCATACATCATAGGCATCGTTGTCCAGAATGACTCCAACAACGCTCCTATGATAGGTGTATATTAAGGTTTTGACAGTGAAAGCAGAACACATGCCCACGACCTCAATCAAGTGACGCCTGCATCCGTCTCGCCATATCGCTTATTCTTAGGTTCT
>Ga0209255_1000245_pt1 | contig 11971 bp, 7 predicted proteins | sample WorMetvaBAHAMAS2_FD_187394 | JGI IMG/M metagenome (GOLD analysis project Ga0209255, IMG submission 187394) | Marine gutless worms symbiont microbial communities from Max Planck institute for Marine Microbiology, Germany - Olavius vacuus... | ecosystem: Host-associated > Annelida > Digestive...
GGTCGCGTCCATGAAGTAAATCGGATCGTCCTTGCCCTTGTTCTTCTCGATCTCGTCGTACGCTTCGAGGAACCGTTCTTGCGCTTCCCGATCCGCCTTGCCGGGAATCAGCCGGGGCTTCTTGTATATCAAGTCCCTCCAGATTATAGACACATTTTTTGGGCAGCTGGGTCTGTTTTTGGGACCAGTATTTCATCGCCTGAAGGGGAAGAATGTGGCCCAGTGCTTTCTGCGGGATGTGCTGATTGTAGACCTTAACGTAGCGTTTGATGGTATCGGCCAAGTGCTCGGCGGAGTCGAAGCGGGTGGTGGCTAGGACCTCGGCGCTGCAGCCGTTGAAGCGTTCGCTCATGCCATTGGTCTGTGGCGTTCTTGGTAGGGTCTCACGCAACGCCACCACCACCGCTTCCTGGGCCGTGCTGAGCGTGGCGTGGAGCCGCTGGGGGCGGTGCGAGGCATCTTCCACCCCCTCCGTTGGCGCCATTTCGCAACCGTGTGACGGTTGAGGTAGTAAGCCTTGGCCAGTTCCCGGTCGCTCACCGATTCGGGCTGAGACTGTAATTCCAGGCGGATGGCCGGTGCGGCACGGGCGTTCTTGTGTAACTGGATGTTCATGGTGGGTGATTGCTATACTCAAAGAGTGATGATGTCGGACCTGTCAAACGCCGTCGTCCCGTGGCTCGACTTCCTTCACGCTCCCTTCAATTCCCTCCTCGGCCAGCAGGCGTAAGACCTCTCTCGCTTGCAATAGAGGATAGCTCATCTTCAGTATATAATTACACAGGACCTGACACCTAGTACACCGAATATCTCTCGATCTGCCGGCGGTATGCGTCAAATCCGCATCAACAGGCCATGCCCACCGAAAAAACATGCCATCACCAACACACCCGTAGGGTGGGCTGTGCCCACCAAAAGGGTTATACCCACCGCCAACAATGCTCAACTACCGCAGAGCCTACGCTGGTAATACCTGGTTCTTCACCCGCGCCACCGGACAGCGACGGGCCATTCTCTGCGATGATCGTCTGCGTCCCCTGTTGCGGCAAACCCTGAAAATAGCCAAAGAGCGCTGGCCCTTCCGCATCGACGCCTGGGTCCTGTTACCGGACCACTTGCACTGTATTTTGACCCTGCCGGAAGGAGACGCGAATTTCTCCAAGCGGTGGGGTTGGATCAAGAAGGAATTCGGCAAACAGGCCGGGTCCGGTCCTGCGCCATGTCGCGGGTTGGCCGCAAACGCAGGAACAGGCCTGAGGCTGCCCTGGTAACTGACAACTGCTTTATCGGAACCGGGTAAGTTGGTGGGCACAGCCCACCCTACGGGTCCTACGGGAGCCGCCCCTGCCCCCTGACAACTGATAACTGCTCTCCTATTGCAGTATTCGCCTAACATACCGCAAGTCTTTGCGATCTGCCGGCGGCATGCGTCAAATCCGCAACAACAGCCGCGCCGGGTCTTCCAGGGTGTCTTTGATAGTGACCAGGAATTGCACGGCGTCGCGGCCGTCGATGATGCGGTGGTCGTAGGACAGGGCCAGGTACATCATGGGTCGGATGGCTACCTCGCCTTGTACCGCCATGGGGCGGTCCTGGATCTTGTGCAGGCCGAGAATGGCGCTCTGGGGCGGATTGAGGATGGGGGTGGAGAACAGGGAGCCGAAGACGCCGCCGTTGGTGATGGAGAAGGTGCCGCCGGTGAGCTCTTCGTAGCTCAGGGTGCCGTCCTTGGCCTTGCGGCCGAATTCCAGGATGCCCTGCTCGATGTCGGCCATGGTGAGCCGGTCGCAGTTGCGCAGGATGGGCACTACCAGGCCGCGAGGGGAGCTCACCGCCACCCCGATGTCATAGTAGCCGTGGTAGATGATGTCGTTCCCGTCCATGGAGGCGTTCATGACCGGGAAGCGCTGTAGGGCCTCCACCGCGGCCTTGACGAAAAAGGCCATTAGCCCTAAGCGCACGCCGTGGGTCTTCTCGAACTGATCCTTGTAGCGTTTGCGCAGCCCGATCACGGCGCTCAGGTCCACCTCGTTGAAGGTGGTGAGGATGGCGGCGGTCTGCTGGGCCTGGACCAAGCGCTCGGCGACCCGGGCGCGCAGTCGTGTCATGGGGACCCGTTGCTCCGGCCGCCCGGCTTCGCCGGTGAGGCGCGGCTGGTCTGCCGCGGAAAGGGGGGCGGGGGCAGTCGCGTCCGGTTCGGCGGGCGGTCGGGTCGGTTTCCGAGCATCCAGGAAAGCCGTCACGTCCGCCTTTTGTACCCGCCCGTCCTTGCCGCTGCCGGGGATTTCCGCAGGGTCCAGATCCAGTGCCTTGACCAGCCGCCGGGCGGCCGGGGCGAGCACCGGCGCCGTCGGTGTCGCTGCTTCCTCCGCTGCCGGGGGGGACGCCGGCTCCGCAGTGGCGCCTGCTTCGATCAGGGCCAACAGGGTATCGGCCTGGACGGTCTCACCCGCCGGTACCTTGACCTCTCCGAGTATGCCGGCGATGGGGGCGGGGACTTCCAGCACCACCTTGTCCGTCTCCAGGTCGACCAGATTCTCTTCCCTGCGCACCGGCTCGCCCGGCTGCTTGTACCAGGCCAGCACCGTGGCGTCGGCGACGGATTCGGGGAGGGCGGGGACACGTACTTCGGTACTCATACGGGGATCCTGCGATTCATATTCGGATTGATACGGCCAGTGAGGGCCTCGTCGATCAGCCGCTCCTGCTGCTCGACGTGGACCGCGCGCAGACCCACGGCGGGGGCGGCCGACGTGGGACGCCCGACATAGAAGATCTGTCCGTTTTGCGGCCGGAGCTGGATAAAACGGTGCTTGATCTGGTCCCAGGCGCCCTGGTTCTGGGGCTCTTCCTGGCACCAGATGAGCTGCCCGGCGGCGGCATAGGGTGCAATGGCCTCCCGCAGCGGCTCGGTCGGGAAGGGGTAGAGCTGCTCGATACGCAGGATGGCGGTATCACCGATCCCACGGGTACGACGGGCCTCCAACAGGTCATAGTAGACCTTGCCGCTACATAGGACGATGCGCACCACCTGAGCGGGATCGATGGCGTCCACCTCGCCGATTACGGGCTGGAAGCGGCCTTCCGCCAGCTCATCCAGGCTGGAGGTGGCCAGCCGGTGACGCAGCAGGCTCTTGGGTGTCATGACGATCAGCGGCTTGCGATAACCGCCTAACATCTGGCGCCGCAGGAGGTGGAACATCTGGGCCGGACCGGTGGGGACACAGACCTGGATGTTGGATTCGGCGCACAGCTGCAGGAAGCGCTCCAGACGGGCCGAGGAGTGTTCGGCCCCCTGGCCTTCCATGCCATGGGGCAGCAGCATCACCAGGGAGCAGCACAGATTCCACTTGGTGCCGGCGGAGGTGATGAACTGGTCGATGACCACCTGGGCGACGTTGGCGAAATCGCCGAACTGGGCCTCCCACAGGGTCAGGGCGTTGGGCTCGGCGGTGGCGTAGCCGTATTCGTAGCCGAGCACCGCTTCTTCCGACAGAATGGAGTCGATGACGATGAAATCGCCCTGATGCCCGCCTAGGTGTTGCAGCGGGGTGTAGCTGTTGCCGGTCGCCTGATCGTGGATGACCGCGTGGCGATGGAAGAAGGTGCCGCGCCCACAGTCCTGCCCGGACAGGCGGACCGGAAAGCCGGCCTCGACCAGGGTTGCATAGGCCAGATTCTCGGCGAAGCCCCAGTCGACCAGCTGGGCCCCATTGGCCATCTTGCGACGCTCGTTCCACAGCTTGGACACCCGGGGGTGGAGATCGAACGCCGGGGGCACCGCGAGCATGCGTTCCGCCAGGGCCTGGAGTTTTTCACGCGCGACGCCGGTATCCGTAGGATGGTCCCAGGGTACGATGCGGCAGTCCTTCCAGTCCACCTTGTAGGCGTTGTCGAGTCCGCACATGACCGGTCGGGCGACCACCACCCCCTGCTCGATCAAGGTCCGATAGTCCTCGATCATGGCGACCGCTTCCTCCCGGACCAGGATGCCGGCGTCCACCAGGCGGTCGGCGTACCGGGCGCGGGGGGTGGGGTGGGCGCGGATCTTCTTGTACATCATGGGCTGGGTGACCGCCGGCTCGTCCGCCTCGTTGTGACCTAAGCGGCGGTAGCAGATGAGGTCGATGATGACATCTTTATGAAACGCGTTGCGGAAGTCCAGCGCCAGCCGGGTGATGAAGACCACCGCCTCCGGGTCGTCGCCGTTGACGTGGAAGACCGGGGCCTGGACCATCTTGGCCACATCCGTGCAATGGAAGGTCGAGCGGGTATCCAGCGGATTGCTGGTGGTAAAGCCGATCTGGTTGTTGACTACGACATGGATGCTGCCGCCGGTGGAAAAGCCGCGGGTCTGGGACAGGTTGAGGGTCTCCATGATTACCCCCTGGCCGGCGAAGGCCGAATCGCCGTGGATCAACAGGGGCAATACCTGCTCACCGGCGGAGTCCCGGCGGCGGCGCTGGCGGGCCCGCACCGAGCCTTCGATCACCGGGTCGATGATCTCCAGGTGTGACGGGTTAAACCCCAGGGCCAGGTGCACGGGCCCGCCCGGGGTGTCCACATCGGTGGCGAAGCCCAGGTGGTATTTGACATCGCCGGCCAGTTCCTTCCAGTCGGGCAGGGGGCGGCCCTCGAATTCGTCGAAGATGTCCTGGGGCGGTTTGCCCAGGATGTTGGTGAGCACATTGAGCCGACCGCGGTGGGCCATACCGATCACGATCTCCTTGACCCCCTTGCGGCCGGCGCGTTGGACGAGCTCGTCCAACAAGGGGATCAGGGCCTCTCCGCCTTCCAGAGAGAACCGCTTCTGGCCCACGTAGCGGGTGTGTAGATATTTCTCGATGCCTTCGGCGGCAGTGAGCATGGTCAATAGCCAACGCCGGGCGGCGACGTCGAGCTCGGGCTGGGCCCGGCTGCCCTCGAGGCGCTTCTGGAGCCAGCGCTTCTCCTGGGTGCTGGTGATATGCATGTACTCCGAGCCGACTGTCCGACAGTAGACCTCCCGGAGCAAGGCGACGATATCGCGCAGGCGCATGCGGTCCGGGGCGTACAGGGAGCCGGTGTGGAAGACCTGATCCAGATCCGCTTCCTCCAGCCGGTAATAGGCCGGGTCCAGATCCGGGATCTCGGGGCGCTCGCGCAACCGCAGGGGGTCCAGATCGGCGATCTGGTGACCACGGAAACGGTAGCCGTTGATCAACCGCAGGACCGCCGCCTGCTTCTCCGCCGCCGCCGGCTCCAGCCGCTCGATGGAGCGCGCCAGGGCCCGACTGCGGCTCTCCTGGGCCAGACGCAGGAAATTCCGGCGCACGGGGCTATGGGGAATGTCGGGGGGGGAGACCTCGTCGACCGCCTCCGGGTGCATGGCATCGAAGCGCACCCGCCAGGCGAGATCCACGCTCTCCGGGTCCTGCAGGTAGCGTTCGTAGAGGTCCTCGATAAAGGTGGCGTTACCGCCGTACAGCGCGGTGGAGGTGCGGAACAGCTCGATCAGGGCACTCATGGCGGCAGGTCCGGATATCCGACGGTGATCCCGATGGTCGATTATGACACGCTATCGCCCTCTGCGGCATTGTGGAAGCCGGTACATATTCCGGCGAGCACCGCTCTAAATCCATTCTGCTTTAAAATCAACGGGCTGGTTTTCAGACGGCCGCTCAGGTGTTTCGGTAGTGGATAAATTTTAAGTGATGAAGTCTGCCGACTCCTACCCCGTCATTCCGGCAGGGATTGCCGGAATCCAGGCGCCAGGGATAGCAAAAGCAGTGGGGGTCGAATCGTTGAGTCGCACAACCATGTCACTTTAATTTGACCATTACCGGTACCGGTGTTTCGGCCATTTAACATATGAAAAACAATCGGTTAGAGTCAAATGTCAACACACCCTAATACCGCCGCTCTTTGTCTACCCATCCCCAGACCACGAGCCAACCCAAGCCCGCGACCGGCGCGGACAGGACAAAGGTGAGCCCGGCACCGACTTTGCTCCAGAGCACTCCGCTCAGCAGACTGCCGACAGCGGTACCGGCACCAAAGCTCAGGCTACTGTAGAGGGCCTGTCCGCGACTTTGGGTACGGCCGCTAAGTAATTGATGCACGAGATGGATCGCGGCGGCATGAAAGGCGCCGAAGGTCACCGCATGCAGGGTCTGGGCGAAGAGCTGAAGCAACGGGTTGGCGGCAAAACCGCCGGTCAGCAGCCAGCGCAATACGGCCAGGCCCAAGCTGACCAGCAGTATCCTACGGGCACCGAAACGCTCCAGCAGGTGGTGCATGCGCCAAAACACCAGCACTTCCAGGATCACACTCCAGGCCAATAGGGCACCGACCGCAGTGTTCGAGTAGCCGGCCTCCGTGAGATAGAGGAAATAGAAGACGTAAAAGGCCCCATGGCTGACCTGCATGAGAAAGCAGGCCATGAGAAAGGCGGCGATCTCCGGCCGCCTCAGGAGCGCGGACAGGGAGCTGGACGACCGCTCTACCGGGGGCTGCCCAGGATCCGGGATGACCAGGCTGCTGAGCCAGATTCCCGCGTAGAGCGCGAGTACCAATTCCGGAATGACCTGGGTCCCGATCCGCTCCACCGCGACACCGAGCGCGGGCACGACGATGATGAAACCGACCGAGCCCCAGAGTCGAATGGTGGCATAGCGGTGGGCCCGGGGCCCGAGATGATTGAAGGTGATCGCTTCGATCTGCGGCAGCGAAGCATTCCAGAAGAAGCCGAACAAGGCCATCACCAGGGCGATGCCCCAAAACCCATCCACCGCGAAAATCCCGGAGAAGGTGAGCAACGCCGACAGCGAGGCCAGACGCACCATGGACAGATGTGCCCCCGTGCGGTCCGCGATCCACCCCCAGAGGTTGGGGGCGACGATCTTGGTGGCCATGAGGACTGCCATCAGCTCACCGATGGCCAAGGGCGTAAAACCGCAGTCCTTGAGATACAGGCCCCAAAACGGAATCAGGGCCCCCAGGGCGGCGAAGTAAAAGAAGTAGAAGGACGAAAGGCGCCAATAGGGCATTGGGAACGGGTCCGAATTCACATTCCCCACACCCGCATCCGGCGTTTCCCATGCCGCTCTTGCCGAACGAAGCGCTTTTCCTCCCATGACACATTCGGGGTGCGATCGAAAACCACCAGATAACCCTCGTCGGTACCGACCCGGTCCATGTAATCGGCGGTCTGCGCCAGGCCCTCCGCGATCGTTGTCTCCAGGGATTTGTGCAGGATCTTGAGCTCGATGACCACCCGTTGCACCGGGCCGTGGAAACTCCGGTCTTCATCCAGGGGCCACTGCACCAAGAGATCGGTACGGCGACGCCCCAGCCCGTACTCCCGGTCGATGCGCCCGCCACTGTTGACGATGCGCTGCAGGAACGCCTGCATCAAGAGCTGGGAGCCGGCCTCCTTGTAGTCGAACCGTTCGATCCAGATCTCGCCGTTCTCCCGGAAGAACTGCTGGAAGGCATCGAGCAGCTTGGGGAAATCCAGACGTCCGTCCTGGCCTAGGTACCAGGCGGTTTCCTGCGGGATCCGGGTCTGGGTAATCCAGGTTAGGGTGCGGGGGATGATCTCCCGGTAGATAGGGTTGGCGATTTCGACCTGCGGGCGGGTACGGATCAGTCCCAGATCCTGCACATACAGCTGGTCGTCCTCGCTGGGTAGAGCAAGTCCGGGTTCGATATCGCCGCCCAATAGTTCACTGACGACCTTGTGTACCCGGGGTTCTCGCAACTTGTCGGCCAACTGGTCGAGATGGGTATCCCGCCGCTCGATCAGCCGCTCGCGGGCATCGGCCATGGTCGCCAGACCAATCGGACGGGCACGGTCACGACCTGTTTCCATTTCAAAACAGGCCTCGTAGCCGACGGCATTGACCAGCCAGGGCTGACCGGCTGTCTGCTCGAAGACATAATTGATCACCCCGGCCTCGAACGCCTGCCCGGTCGCCTCGGTATGTTGGGTATAGAGGGTGGCGACATCCTGGCGGCTGAAGTTCCCCAATCGCAGGGATTTGGATTTGATATTGAAGGCGCTGCCGCCGGTAATGATCCGGTTGTCGCCGTCATGGATACGGTAATCCCGCACATCCCGCACGCCGCACAAGAGCACCGTCTGCGGAAAGGCGCGAGGACGGTCCGGGTAGCCGGCGCGGATCTGGCGCAACAGGGAGATCAGGGTGTCTCCCACCAGGCTATCCACCTCGTCCAGCAACAAAACAAGCGGCCGGTCGTTCTCCTCCGACCAGCGGGAGAGCAACCCCCTCAGGGCACCGTAGGGACCAAACTCATGGAGCGTTCCGTCGACCCACTCCCACGGTCTCCGATCACCCAGGTAACGACGGGCGTCTTCGGCAATACCACTCACAATTGTGCGCATACCCGCTGCCACATCCCCGCGCGCCGCCTGGGCCGGCTCCAGGTTCACATAGAGGGTCGTGTAATCCGCTTCCGCGTTGAGCTGCTCCATCAAGGCCAACAGGCAGGAGGTCTTGCCGGTCTGGCGCGGGGCGTGGAGGACGAAATAGCGTTTCTCCCCGATCAAACGCCGAATTTCATCCATATCCCAGCGTGCTAATGCAGAGACTATGTAATGTTCGTCCGGCCTGACAGGACCGGCGGTATTAAAGGTCTTCATGAATCCTCCTTCTCGTGCCGCCTCTTCCCACAAACGACTGATTTTTCAAATCAGTTCAGCGATTCAAAGCGTCAGGCGGATCGCAACGGGGTGGGGACATCATAGGGAGAGCGTGCATTCCCCTCACGGCATTGCCGCAGACGCAGGTCGAGCAGATCGAGCAGCTGTTCATGGGCACCGATGTAATCCGCCTGCACGATCACCCGGTTCGGATATTGCTTTGTGAGCCGTTCCACCTGCCGTTGGATGCGTTTTATCAACCGCCCGGTAAACAGGTAGTAAGGCAGCACGATCAGCTGGCTGGCGCCGAGCAGATCGAGCCGCTGTACGACCTGTTCGAGACGCGGGAAGCAGACGTCGGTAAAAGCGGGCAGCACCAGCTCATGCCGGGTGGTCTCAAAGATCCAGTGGGCCATCTTGGCGACTTCGCCGGTGGCCTCGATATCCGATGCCCCGTGCGCCAACACCACGACGCCGGTGGTGCGGGGGTCCGGCATGGCCAGCTCCACCATGGCCTGGTGCAAACGATAACGGAGAGCCTTCAACAGCTGGTCGGTGGTTCCCAGATGGCACCCGTAGCGGAATTCGACGTCCGGGTGACGCTCCCGCGCCGCCGCGATGGCCTGGGGGATGTCATGTTTCACATGACCGGCGGCATTCAGGATCAGGGGCAACACGAGCAGGCGCCCTCCCTCATCACCCAACTCCGCAACTGCCTGCTCCAAACCTTGGGACAATAACACCGGGGCGTGCTCGATCCAGCACACCCGGATGGAGACCCCGGAATGGCGCGCTCGCCACAGCTCGGTGAGCGCTTCTACCTCTCGGTTGCCCTCATTGCCCGGATCCCGGGTGCCGTGGGCGACCAGCAAGACCACTTCTTTTGTCACGCGTCTTTGTTCACGGAGGGTGTCGCAAAAGCCCCGCTCCCGGTATCCGGTTCCCACGCATCCCTGTAGTTCGGGTTAGGCGCGCATTCATAACATTGAAGGCTCTTTATGGATTCCAGACTGATCGAAGGGGACGGCGGTCCGTAGCACTCTGACCGATGACAGAACAGGCCGTCTTTTCTCAACAACAACAGTAAGTTATACGACGCCCCTCTGGCTTGCTAAGAAGGCGAATTTGCGCAAAATATCCTACCAGTCTGGAATCCATAAAAAGCCACATTGAATTGTACAAACGAGTCTGAAAGCGCCGTAACCCGACAAGAAACTAATATGCGGGCACCTTGAAAAATTCAAGGTGTCTTTGCAGAACAAGGAAGCCCCGTTATGTCCATGTGCGTAACTCCATGATAATCAAGGCGTTCGAAAAGCGCGATTTATGAGCATCACCATGAAAAGTATTGAGCATGGGATTTTTCAAGGCCCCCATGCAATATCGGCGCGTATTCATCCTCGGAGGTTCCTTTTTCTTTACCTTGGTGACAGAAAGAAGGCGAAACATATTCAGCGGTACTGATGACCATTTGGACCGGCAACTCGGCATTGCAGGTTTTACCCGATAGCCGGAAAGGCCAACGAAATATCGGTAGTCCCGTGAGCCGACAAGATGTCGGCGATTCCAGGGGCCGACAGCATGTCGGTGGTCCCGGGCCGGCTGGGACCGCCGTCTTCCGGACAGCTTAACGGACCCCATGACCAGCTGTCGGCAAGAGTCAGAGCAGACGCCTTCCGGGCCGCACCGGATAACGCCGGACAGCCGCCAGGTTTGATTCCTGTGTATACGAATGCTGGACTCCGGCCTGATGCGCTCCGCGGCGCGGAGCTTCCGCGTTCCCACGCAGCGCGTGGGAACGAGAAACCATGCAGGCGAGACGCCTGCGCTACGTCGGGCGTCACCTTTTACGACACCCTCTCATATATACCCGTCACACGTGAATATTTCGCCGCGATGCACGCCGCTCGTACCCGATAGCCGCGTTGCGACTCGTCGCAATAGGGCCTGGCTATTCCTCCTCGTCGCGCCTTGCTCTCGGGGCACGATCAGCACACCTCGCTTACCAAAATATTCACGTGCGACGGGTATATAGAGGCAGCCCCCTATACCTGCCCTCCTCCGTGTCTGCTCTCAAAGCGCAGTCCATTTCTTCCAAGTACCGGCCTTCCCCATTCGGTGGTCGGCCATGGTCAGCCTCCGATGATTAGGGCTATCAGGGTTGTTGCACCAACCCATGCTCTGGGCGAGCACCTGCTTCCCGTTGTCAGAGAGCTTGCGCATCCCGCCCCAGAAGCGGCAGGTCGCGCAGGTGTCCTCCGCTGTGACATCGACGGCGAGGCCCCCCCCAGGCCCGCCGTGCTTATGCCCATGTTCATGCTCGTGCCCTCCGTGTTCACGGTCGTGCTTATCCGATGCCTGCGCGCCCAACGAGGCGAGCGCGACCGTGCCGACGAGTAGCTTTCCCGAAGCGGCCAAAAAACCGCGGCGTGTTTCGAGTGACATTGGATACCTCACTTTGGATTCCAGGGGTTATTACGCCTTGACCGGCCGGCGGTGCAAGGTCGTTCTCTCAATCCACAGATTACGTAGATCTCCACGGATTTTCACCCGGAAAATCCAGTAATCTACAGATGGCCAAAGACGCAGGATGGACGTCAATGCCATTAAGTTAGCCGCTGACCGCTTGTCGTGGTCGATCAGGATGCGGAAGAGAAAACGACGAATCGCGCGAATCGGCGCCAATCCATTCGCGAAGATTCGCGTGATTCGTCGTTTCTCCTCTTGTTTGTCGACCGGTAACGCTTAACTGTTAGGCCCCGTGTGATTATATACCGAGGAGGAGCTATCCTCATATTGCAAGCGAGAGAGGTCTTACGCCTGCTGGCCGAGGAGAGAATTGAGGGGAGCGGGAAGGAAGCCGAGCCGCGGGGCGACGGCGTTTGACAAGTCCGACATCATCACGCTTTGAGTATAGGGGCCTTGAAAAATCCCATGATCAATACTTTTCATGGTGATGCTCATAAATCGCGCTTTTCGAATGCCTTGATTATCATGGAGTTACGCACACGGACATAATAGGGCTTCCTTGTTCTGCAAAGACACCTTGAATTTTTCAAGGTGCCCTATAGCAATCACCCACCATGAACATCCAGTTGCACAAGAACGCCCGTACCACACCGGCCATCCGCCTGGAATTACAGTCTCGGCCCGAGTCGGTGAGCGACCGGGAACTGGCCGAGGCTTACCACCTCAACCGCCACACGGTTGCGAAATGGCGCCAACGCGAGGGGGTGGAAGATGCCTCGCACCGCCCCCAGCGGCTCCACGCCACGCTCAGCACGGCCCAGGAAGCGGTGGTGGTGGCGTTGCGTGAGACCCTCCCGC
>Ga0209255_1000246_pt1 | contig 11968 bp, 3 predicted proteins | sample WorMetvaBAHAMAS2_FD_187394 | JGI IMG/M metagenome (GOLD analysis project Ga0209255, IMG submission 187394) | Marine gutless worms symbiont microbial communities from Max Planck institute for Marine Microbiology, Germany - Olavius vacuus... | ecosystem: Host-associated > Annelida > Digestive...
ATTGGCCGTGTGGCATTAGTATAGTGAATGCCCGGTGGGTCGTCACTCACGGCCCAACTTTGAGCTGGTTGTTGTTGCAATCATACAAGTTGCGCTCGAAATGCCTTATCAATATTTTAATTTTAATGGGCTTTTTCCATTTGCCAAAAATTTCCTTAAAACGAAAATGAAGGATGTTGCACTTAGTTTCTGGATGTCTGGGATGTGATGATTTGAAGGTAGGTGCACTGGTTTCACTCCGTGGTCGCGTTCCATAGAAAAGACTGGTGGGCCGTCTTGCAGTCCAGTCCGCTTGTGAAAGATAGTTACTGATAAGGTGCAGAGTATAGAGTGTTGTGTTGCTTCATGCGTGCTTCAGTTGGACTTTGCTTCAGTAAGTAAGTAAGGTAAATAAATAAAAGGCGCCAATAAGCAGTTACGATGATCGCCGTGTTGAGTGAATGAGGCAGTGAAAAATCATGTTATCAGTCGACTGGAAAGACTGGGTGACATTATGAACTGTACATAAGCCAGTCGACCAGTCTGCTGTTGTTTACAGTCGAGCTGTGAATCTCAGTGTCGTCCAATATGCGCTCTCAAGGCCAGCAGCTGCCACCTGCACACTTCTGCGCAGTAATACTCACATGATAGGAACAGTTTACACACTACACATAGTTATTGCTGGTCAAATTAAACAATACAGGCACCGAACAGAGTTCAGCTGCAAGGCTGCTGATAACTCATGAACTCGGATGTGGTCGGCCCGCCGCAAATGTGATGACTCTGCTGTGTGGTCCACAGAATGTGTCTGACGGAACCATTTACCGAGCATTCGTCCGCACTCCGTAGGGCTCGAAAGACTGTTGACAGCTCCAGCGAGGACATGCTGTAGGCGTATAGTGAGGGCATCCGCGAATAAAAAATCCTGGATCTACTTCCAGACCCAGATCACCTACACTAGCGTCTGTTCAGTGTTAATTTGAGTTGAAAGATAGCTTGCCAGTTCGCAGTGCATTAATTGCGTGTTTGTTGGTTACTGACGTCGTGTAGTGTCTCTCGGCGTTTGATGCAGTGTCGTTTTTCTACGTATCTGTTTGTGCGGTATTGAGTGATCACTTCATAACGTCAAACCCGTCAATACCTAGGTTATGAGAAAACAAATTTTCTGACTCGACGACCTTGAATGACCTGTGAATGTCAAGTGTCAACTATTCATTCAGTTGTTTCCTAGCATCTCATCTGGTTTGTAATAGCTGTTTTCGTCCCATCAAGTAAGTCTACAGTTGTACTCCCGAGTGTGAATCACGCATTATGTTACATGAGCTCCGCATGGATGACGGCATCCAGCCACAGCCAGGTGTGGAGTGATGGAGCACCTGACTGATTTGATGTGTCTTCAACTGTTGATCGTCCTATTACGTTTTGTTGTGATGTGTAATACCTGTAGATTTTTTTTTATGCCTTTACCACCGAAGGCTGAAGGCATTTTCTTTTTAAGACAGTCCGTGTGTTCATCCGTCCGTGCGTCCATGTGAGATCATATAGTGAACATTTTTGTTAGCGCGATATCTTTTAAACTGTTTGTGGGAAATAACGCACAATAACGGCTATTACGCCGTTCAAGGTCACCGATTTCGGTACCAGTCGAAAGCCCGTATACGACTTCATATTAGCGAATAGTAGTTAGTAGGCTAACTGACATCCGATGTCGCACCGCTGTTGAGTTTTTGGACATTATTGGTCAGATTTTCGCTATTGACAAGGGGTACCTTTTTTAATGCAGTGGTTCGGGGTGGGTCCCTAAACTCACGATTACGAAATTTGCCAACAAGAATCTAGAAACATCGCTTTATTGTATGGTGTGCAATGTATTTCGATATTTTGAACCTTTCCGGCGTAGATCACGAGTGTGACGGACGGACAATCGAACGGACAGACAGACGTTGCATAGCAATAGCGCGCTGTAACATCGTTAGACGCGCGCTGTAGAAATACGCTTTCCCGGCGGAGTCATACTGATCGCCGGTTCACCGTCGAAGACCGTCTAGTTCAACTTTATTCTCCGTCTTTCTCAGAAATAGTAATATTATTTTCTACAAGTTTAAGTGATGTACTATTATGCTTGGTGTGTATGTATTAACGATGTTTGCGTTCAGTCGAGCCCAGCTGCTGCCGAAGTTCAGTAGATGTTGTGCAGTGTGACATGTTGTTGTCAAATGACAATCAGTGACTAGTGAAGTCTTATGACACGGTTTCCGTCTTACCGTACTTCAGTAACTGCCGCAGGAGGTCGACCGGACGATCAACTGTTACACAATATTGAATGTTTCTCTTGGGCTAATTTATTGTAGACGGTAATTGATCGTCGGACATGCTGTCATCGCCACCGAGACAAATTAGGACATTCGTATGGAAAAACGGAAAGAAAGGGTTAATGTATATATAGTATACAACAAGCATTTATTACCATAGAAGAAGAAGATATCTTCATGTTTTAATGTTTTCTTGAATTCATCTGGAAGATCAAAGTCTTGCACTGACGCATGATTCACTACTGTCGGTTCTGACTACGCTTCATGGTAACTCTGCTGTAATTAACGCCGTGCAGGCAGCCATATACCGGCAGCAGCAGCATCATTGACGATCTACTGGCAACCTTCGTGGTCCGCAGCTTGTTGTTTGACAATGGCTAAGTCGGCGCCATCGTTGCGCTCGCTAACGAACTTAACCGTTGTCTGACACTGACACGACATTTGTAGTGCCTATACAGTCACTTCTCGCACTTCCAAAACGCACAATTATTTGAAATTGTTTTTTTTTCTGTGGAAACCGTTTTTTTCAGTTTCCTTGCGTTTTGCTAAGTACGAACTCCATGCTATTTAATAGCCAAACAACTCAACACCAAAGCAAGCGAGTGCTCTTTAAGTATCTGGTCAGTTGCTGCTATATGACGGTTAGTAGAAGTACACATGATCAACTGTCTGGCCACTGGTTGCTGCAGTTAATTGCGTCTGGCAGTCTCAGCTCTCAGAACCATCAACTGTGCGCGTGGGCGACCAACAGACACGACAATTAATTGTCACTAAATGCGCCAGAGACAATTTTCCCAGAATGTTTAGCAAGCTAGTTTACATTAATAACAGTGAATTTATATAGAGCTTCTTTATAAGAAACCTTCAATGCGCTGAATGTGCTAGTGTGAGGAAAAGAAGAATGTCTTGAGATGACGTTTGAAAGTTTGAAGGGAAAGATTAACGTTCTTGAGATTGTCAGGCAGTGAGTTCCAGGATGTAGGACCGGCGTAGAACACATTGCTGCGTAGACAAGGTTGGCTTGCTGTTGGCTGAGGTGAGTGTGTTGCGGTACTGTTCTGTAGGTCACTCGTTGACGAAGCCGCTGCCGTCAGCCGGCGTACTGGCACTGATGCAGCAGTTCTGTGTCGCGGGTGAAGAGGACCAACTACGTTTCTCAAACTTCCCGAACTCATCGTAAGTAGTAGTACGTGTTGGTATGTTCACTGCGTCATCCATCAAGAAGACTGACGTACGAACTCGCTCCAGCAGTTACTGTCCTCTGTACTTCTTTAAAGCTCGCTGTAGTCATTCTCATTATTACATTCTTGAATGTCGTCAATCAATTCCTTCTTGGCCAGCCGCATGCTTTTTACACCATTATTGTGGTGTTTTATTAGTAGTGAAGTGATGCAGTTTGAGCAGCCGTTGATGTTTTGCCGTTGTCGTTTGTTCACTGCAGAGTGACTGAATTCCTTCAGAACATTCAGCAGATTGCCGAACACAACAATTTCTTTGACCCAGGATTTCGTGCTTCTGAGCTGGACGGTATTCCTGAACTGTATCATCGCATTATTGACGACCCAGCACTGCTTCATGATAGGGTCGTTCAACTTCAGAGTAAGTCCACGTTTTATAGCTTTCTGTTTTCCTTCTGCAAGTGTTAAGGAAATATTTGAATTCTGTGGAATGTTGGGGCAGTTCATAGAGCATTAGACTTAACGACTGAGTGGTCGCAGCGTTACAGGTTCGATTTCTGGCCTGGCCGCATCAGTACTGCACAACAATTCTGAGCCATTTGTTCACACACATTTTCCCAGTGCTTCTGATGTTATGGAAATGAGTGTTATTAAGCATTAAGAAACTTTACTTTTTGCAGGAGAAGAGTTTGAGCACTGTGTTTCATTATGGCTGAGGTGTAGAACCAGTACAGATAGAAAAAGTTACTGAATTATACTGAATTATCACAGTCAATAATTCCATCAGAAACTTTGTTTTTTTTCACAAGCTGTGAGTTTAAGCAGTGTGTTTCATCATTGTAGTTCCCACATTGTAATGCACCAAGGCCTTTCTGTCCATCTCTCTGTCTGTCAAATGCATACTTTGTGACAAAATGAAAGAAACTTGTGTCAACATTCTTATACCACAAAGAAAGATCATTCATTCTAGTTTTCTGTAAGCAGAATGGTTGGTGGGGGGCGACCCCATCTCTCTGAAATTTTGGGTCAAACTCACCCTGTTTTAGTCAATATTCTCCCGTAGCGCCGCAGCCGTAACACCTAGCAAAAAGTTCAATTAACACGAATATGAAGTCCAGTGAGGCTAAGATCTTATGTTACCCCTTAGCTCCCCAAATGGGGACTCAAAAAACGGCCGTTTTCTGTCTACAATTGCACTTCACTTGAAGGACGTCTGCTACAGAGTTTCTTTGTGTCAATACTGTCAGCAACAAAGTTGTAAGACATTTATTATCTATCTATCCATGCAGAAATGATTGGTGGGGACGTCCCCTTAAAGGTAAATTTTTCTTTTTAAGTGAACACCCTTAGATTAGCGCGAGAGTGAATGCCAGCCATGCCGTAACAAAAACAACAAAATACCATGCACATCTTATTTGCATTGCAACGATTACAATGCAGTATAAAATTTGTAACAACGCCAACTAACTAAACCAAACTGAAGTGTTTGAATGCATTCTGAGATGTGGATTTCTACAGATAAAATCGTAGTCTAGTGAACATGTCTGTATGATCATAGCTGGGCCGTGTGTCGTGTCATTGGCCATCACTTCCTGTCCACTGTGTAGCGTAATGTAGTGTTTGTGAACTGTGATGTTAGATCTTGAGTTGAAGGACTTGCTCGTCAATGTATCTGAACTAGTCAATGATGTCGCTCAGAATTTATCAATTCCTGTCAGTAGCTTAAATGCACTCCTCTCGGCAAAGATCAACTTTACCGAGGTACGTCATTGTTATGTGGCATGTGCTATGATCAACTTTACCGAGGTACGTCATTGTTATGTGGTATGTGCTATAGTTTGTCAGTAACTCGCACAGTAATAGGAGAAGTCAGGAGATACTAAGTTTTTACACTTTTGCTCGCAGTGCTGACCAATGTACTAGCCAGAGCGATTCTGTCCGTCTGTCTGTCTGTCTGTCCGTCCGTCACAGACGAATGAAGATACGATCATGCAGTTTCCAGCATTAGGTAGGAAAATCATTCTAGTTTATAGAGAGCTAAAGTTGATCTGGATATTTGCAGGGGATCACTCCCAGCAAGGGCATTGAAGTGAAGCACCTCCCCTATTGTTAGCGAAAATTTGATCAATAATTGGCCATAACTTGGAAACGGTGCATGATACGAGGTAAGTTAGTGTTATTCACTAATAGGAAGTCTAGGAAGTCGCATAAGGGCTTTCGATTGGTACCAAAAGGCCATGTATTTTGCGTTATTTTCGAATTGGTAGCTTTTTACTGCTAAAAACTAGATTACATAAAAGTGGTTGATTAGCCGTCAACAGATTCTCTCCCACGAAATGTCATAAAGTACACAAACTAAGCACGATGGATGCGCTGTGCTCATCGCGGTAGCGGAGCTTCTTGTTTTCAACAGATACTGTATATTGTTCCATGACACAGGAGCTAGATAGCATGTTTTACTAAGTGATCAAGAAAGATAGGCACTGATAAATACTGTTTAACTTGATAACACACCTTATGGTGTTTTCTGGCTGACTAACTATGTACTGTCGCAGAGAACTCAGTGAAGATACGAGCTCCAGTGGTTGTGAATGCTGTATTTGTAGTTGTACAGAATATTATTTGGTGATATCTCAGTCGCTGAAACTCGAGAAAGAATCCGACTAAAGCGAGATACGAATATGTCACCAGAACTCAGTGATGAGCTACCAGAGCTCTTATCAGACATTCCGCGTCTCACTGGTGCCAAAACGTCTATGCTAGGTGATCTTACCGACACCGGTACATCATTTTTAGACCACATTCTCACAGCCAGTCACATACCAACAGATGGGATTATCTTCCAGCTTATCCGGGATAATCCCAAACTGCTGCTGAATCCAGAGATACGACGACTGGTGATACGGATGCTGGAGGCTGCTGGACAACACGAGATGGACAGCTTCTCAGAAACATGCGACATGAATGAAGTCATTGCTTTGCTGAAGGTAAATTATCACAAACTTGCAGTATAAAAACAGTCTTCTAGACTTAGATTGCAGATTGCTGCTGAGCAGTGGCTGGATATATGGCATCTAAGTACGTGATTCAGTTAGAGATATAAGATGTTTCCATGTGTTATAACAGTAATGAACACTGAACAGTCATATGAGTAGTTAACTGCTGGTGTAGTGACGGTTGTCTTTGTGTGAGTAGTTGCATGTTTTTTCTCAACTAGGGTCAGTTTGTCGTAGAGTTGCGGTAGTCATTGTGGTTTTGTGTGTATTTTCTCCTGGTTGTTGTGAGTTTGGTTGATAGTCTAATTGCCTGAAAAGACTCGTCTCCAAAATGACATGTTATGTGTCTACTCACTTACTGGGACTCAGGTTGTTGTTGATATGAGGCTTTGAGGAACATTCGTGTGAAGTAATTGTGAAGTGATGTGATGTCATGTTAACTGAAGTGTTGTGTTGATGACGTTCATGCAGCAACTGCACGTGTCTCCAGCCAAGTTTCATGAATGGATATGCAACGATGATGAATATTCACGATTACTCATTGCTGCCAATGAAACCGACTCTGAATTAATTGTATGTGCCACTTTGAGTATTATTTATAGTCAGCTGATGAATATTTAGCGGCCCTGAAGTTTTGTTTCAAGACTTGCGTCGCGATGAAATTCGTGGATGATGATGATGATGATGATGATGTTGATGACATCTCTTTATAAAATTTTATTTTAGTTCAGCATATTTTCTGTACTCGGACTATTACACTATAAGTAGTTCATTGACAAAATTAAACACACCTTGAACTATTTCTCGTGTGTGTGTGATATGCCAGACAGCAGTGTTTAGTGAACCTTCTATCAAAACGAGCAGCACATGGGCTGTGATGTTAGTTGGCGTCAGCTATATAAGCATTTTCTAAGATGTCTTATAAACCCATTAATCTAGGTCAAACTGACCTAGTTTTTGGTTTGCGATCAGAGTTTATCAGTAGGTCCGTGCATGCAGGATTACAAGTCTGTGTGTCAGTGTTATGATTTGTGCCACCCTGATTAACACATAGATGCAGACTCACATCTTTTGACTGGTTACACTGTCAGCTCAGTCGTCCAGCGGAGCTGATAATTATGGCTTTTGATTGATATTTACTGCAACTACACTGAAACGTGCAGTAACTGTGTTTGTTTGTGGAGACGCTGTGGCAGTAGCTAACACGTGAGTCTGAGTGAACATTGATCCCAGTTCATCCAGGAATGCTTGACTGCTTAGCTGCTCTTTATTGATGAAGTTTGAATTTAATTTAACTAGAACCACAATTATTTCACGACTCGTTATTGGGTGGCATATAGAAGATAGCAGGCAAGAAGCTGTGTGGATTACCATCTGACAAGTGGTCATATTTGCTGGATGAAGTGGGCCATCACGTTGATCTACAACATGTTGCTGATGAGGTTGGTCTCATTAATTTTACAAATCTTTCATACTATTGTATGGATCGGTTTGTTCGATAGATTTTTTTTAGTTTTGTCACTTCAGCTTTTTAATTCTGATATCATGTGTTAGTTAGTATAAGCAAGCTGCTGTGGCTTTTTATCACATATTAAATTTGTACATATAATGTCATATATCGTATGTCTCATTGATACAAGTTTTAACCGATTTATTATTTTAAATTACGTTATTTGGCATAAATCACAGGGATCAGAAATATGAACTGTTCGAGTATTTATTATCTTCGCTCTTGAGGTTATGTTTTACCTGGCAGTTGTTTGTCTGTTGTCTGATCGATCTTCATAAATATTTTACCAAACATAATCTTTGGACAAGGAAGTTCTCATTAAATTTTGTTAAGTCATCGATGTCTAGAGACAAATCTAGGAAATTTTTCAAAATGGCAAGATACGGCATTTTTCAACAGTTTGGCCTTGGTGAAGGTCAGCGTGCTGTTGGTTCTTAAATTCGCCATATATGAGGAAATTGAACTTCTTGTGATTCTGATATTTAATATTGCATTGTAGACAAATGACTTGAGTGATGCTACATTTCAGATAAATATGTGCTGTGTATATTTTCTAGATTGACCTGCAGAACAGCAACTTTTCAGTTTTCTTCTCACGAGTCCAGCAGTTTGAACATAATGTACGTATGCGTTGAATTTCACTGCTGTCATCCTGTGTGCTGTATAATGCACAGTATTCTGTGTACAGTCCAAGACATATGCAACAGGTTGTGGCAACGGTTGCATGAAGTTAGATGTGCAGCTGTTGCTGTAACAAATTCAATGTGGCGGTGGTTTGAATGATGTCATTCGATGTGTATTTGTAGCTTCCAAGGCCTTGTGTTATTGGGCTGTCAGTGAGAGAGTGTGTGTGATCATAATTTTTTTATCACGATATCTTACAAACATCTTGTGGGAATTTCACCAGGCTCGATGCAGTTGGAGACACAGATGAACTGGTTACATTTTGAGGTCAAAAGGTCAAAGGTCAAGGTCACAGCATGATGGAATGCACTTTTCAGGCAGAGGCACACCAATCGATAGTTTACGATCAAAGACCTCTAGTTCTGTATTATTGCACATTTAGATTATTAAATAGTCAGTTAACATGTAAAGCAATGCTGTGTGTGAGTGTGATTCACTGCCATTGACTGTGTGTGACAATGACTCAGTTCTGTGTAGACTAGTGTTCTGTAGAGCCTACAAAACACTACCACAGCACAGCACCTATGTGACAGTTTAAACTGTAAGGTAGATAGATAGAGCAAGGTTTAACATCCCACCAAACACATTATAGGCCATATTGGGGACAGGTTTTTACGGATCAAATGACCCAACCAACAGTGTTAAAGCACTAAAGGAAGATAGGTCTTAAGGATTAGACTTCAATACCATCAGGTTCATCCCACCATGTTCACAATAATACAACAACTATGCAGTATAAAACAAAATACACACAAATAAACACAGATAAATCTATGCACAGTGAAATGGGCCCAGTGTGACAAAACCCAATCCAGAGAACTAAGAACTGCTCATCTACGTGTGCTTATTTCTGTGCACAGCTTCAGTACACAATACAACACAGAACAGTTCTGATAATCTTCCCTCGACTGTAAGGAGTGCTGCTTGAACACAAATGTACTTACTTACTTATTGTGTGTGTGTGTGATAACCAGCTGGAGAAGTTTCTGCTGTTTGAGAAGAATTTGATGTTGTTGAGCATGTTTGCATCTCACTTGCCTCACAATCTCTGTCCCACTCACACATGGTCTACTCTTACCAACGCATCAGTTGATAGGAGCGGCAACAGCGATTACTTCACGGCAGCCAACGAAACTGACGGACAGACGTCTGATGATGACGAGGTTAACATTGCATCAGTTGTCTGAGTTGCTGTAGCAGTTATGAAAATAATTGTGTAGCTGTCACATTGTGACTTCATTCACTGGCAGTAAAACAATGCAGGGTTGATTTGTGATTCATTGATGCCATTGTCACAGACGTAAACTGGCTGCTACACGGTTTGACACTAAATATGCACATACAACTGTAAGCCACATTCAACTGCGATGTCGTTTCTCGTATATCATGCCAACAACATCTTCAGAGATTTTATTCACACCCCTAATAATAACTCACACCCCTAATAATAACTCTTACCCATATATTCTTTGTTCTTGACAGAGCCGAGAGACAGGAGGGGAGAACAGCAAATGTACATCTAAAATTACGCAGCAGATTATAGTGAACTTTTACAATTGTCACCACCAGTATTTTTTGTGTTACTATTGATTCAGCCTTCAGAAGAACCTTGTTAATCCTAACGTGTTTGAATTCATGTTCAGAGTTGTTTGTGAAAGAGGCGTTTTTGCATGTGTTTGTCTGAAAAATGTCCTCACTGGAATTTTTATTTAATAAAAAATGTCTGATTATTTCAACTGGTTTCTCAAAATTCTTTTAAAGCGTGTTGATTTAAATTGTTATTTGAGATGATTTTATGATTGTGATTAATCCCAGTCCAAAGATTATCATATCTATGTCAGTCACATCATATGTGTGTGAAATTGTAGGATGACAGCGATGGCAAGTCTTCGGGCGATGACCCTCTCAGCAAGTCAAGTCGTAATGCTGGACTTGTTCGTATCTGGATTGCAATGCAGACAACATTATGTGGCAAGTCCGCCGTCAGCGAAGACATGATTACTAAGTCATCCAGAAACATTGAACTCAGTAAGTAACACTGGTACTCTGCAGCTCTGCTATGCACATTCGAGTAATTAAACACTGCTGGGTTATGTTGACAGACAACTTTCTGATAACTACCACCCACAGATGTAGCATGATATTGTTTTCAGTCACATCTGTGTCTGTCTGTCTGTCTGTCTGTCTGTCTGTTATGCTGTAATTTTTTGAAAACTTTCACCTAGAAAGTTCACTTTATGGTTTACAGGTGCATCGTCAGAATATCTAGGTTAATTTCGTTTATCAGGGTGGAACAAGGTCGAGGTCACAGGAGCAGAAAAGCACATCTGTTCATGGTTGTCTGTTTTCGATTGAAAGGCAACTTGTTTTTATTTAATTTTTATCTTTTATTTCTTTGACACTGTGCATGATGTTTAGCTGTGAGTGAAATAAAACAATCTGGATTCTCTAATTTTTATTACTATTTTCATTCATTTTCTAACATTATGTTTTTATTATTGATTAATTTCGGTTTTGTAATTAGTTATTAGTGTTTACCCATGTAAATGATTGAAATGCTTGTCACTTATTTATTTGTGAAACTTCGACGTAGCCAATCATTCAGTTGGATTTATGGGTTTCACAGTCATATTTTTAGCATGATTTTATGATTTTATTATTATTATTGTTATTATATTTTTAGCGTGATTTCACCTGTAAATTGCATAGAAATGAATGTCATGTGTGGCAGATGATCTTGGATTCAGTCAGACACAGCTGAAGAGTATTGGAATGCTGGTGCATGCGCTGTACAATAATCCTAAAGTTCTCTATGCTCCAAACAATTCCGCTGCCAACCTTATCATTAGCAAGGTTATATTTTTGGATGTATTTATTACTATTCAGCTTGGCATCAGACAGAGAATATGCATTGTTTTTCTAAAATATTGAAGACCATTGGTTGGACATCTCCATTATAAATGTTAGGCCTTCTGTACTGTGTTTGATAGTGATCTGTGCCCATACAAATTTGTGTGCTTGTGTGTTTCAAAGTAGACAGTTGCTAGAAGTTTTCCGCTTTTGCTGTGCGAATAGGCAAATGGGACATTTGCATTGGTCGATACTGTGTCGGAGTATGCACGCAAGTGGAAGACAATTTCCGCTGAGATACGAGAATATTTGCAACAGAATACAACGGCACACAACATCAATGAGATCATCCAGGTGATTGTTTTGTTGATGTTTATGCTCATACACACAGTTCGCTAAAAATTAATCATTTAATGCTTGATGCCTCGCAGGTTTTAATGAAAAATCATCATGCGTCAT
>Ga0209255_1000247_pt1 | contig 11902 bp, 13 predicted proteins | sample WorMetvaBAHAMAS2_FD_187394 | JGI IMG/M metagenome (GOLD analysis project Ga0209255, IMG submission 187394) | Marine gutless worms symbiont microbial communities from Max Planck institute for Marine Microbiology, Germany - Olavius vacuus... | ecosystem: Host-associated > Annelida > Digestive...
CAAGAACCTCCCTGCGTGCATCAAGCGCCCGAAGCTTGCGCCGCAGCTCCCGGAGCTGCACCACCGACAACCGATCCACATTGGCGCACAGGCTCCTGAACCGCATCCCGTCCATCTCGATCCTCCCCGAAAGACCATGTTCACCAAATGTCCCCACAAACTTGCGCGACGATCAGCACGCAAGGCAGACACGACCCTAAAAGTTCCGGGCGCATGTGAAGCAGTATGTAAATCGAAGTAGCAATATTTCGTTCAAAAACCGTGAGTTAAAGCAACGCCCGACGATGCCCCGGATCATCTCCGGGGCATCGGGATATCAGCCGCGCCCGCCCCCTCAGTTCTTCTCCTTGTCCACCAGCGCCCCGGCCTTGATCCAGGGCATCATGCCGCGCAGCTTCTCGCCGACCTGCTCGATGTCGTGGGCGTCGTTGTTGCGGCGGATCGCCTTGAACGAGGGCTGGCCGGCCTTGCACTCCAGCATCCAGTCGCGCACGAAGCGGCCGGACTGGATGTCGGCCAGCACCGAACGCATCCGCGCCTTGGTCTCCTCGCGCGGCAGCACCCGGGGCCCTGAGACGTACTCGCCGTACTCGGCGGTGTTCGACACCGAGTAGTTCATGTTGGCGATGCCGCCCTCGTAGATGAGATCCACGATCAGCTTCACCTCGTGCAGGCACTCGAAATAGGCCATCTCCTTGGCGTAGCCGGCCTCGACTAGGGTCTCGTAGCCCATCCGGATCAGCTCGACGAGGCCGCCGCACAGCACCGACTGCTCGCCGAACAGGTCGGTCTCGCACTCCTCCTTGAAGGTGGTCTCGATGATCCCCGAGCGGCCGCCGCCGATCGCCGAGCAGTAGCTCAAGCCAACCTCCAGCGCCCGGCCCGAGGCGTCGTTGTTGACCGCCACCAGGCAGGGCACGCCGCCGCCGCGCTGGAACTCCGAGCGCACGGTGTGGCCCGGCCCCTTCGGCGCCATCATCAGCACATCCACCCCGGGCTTCGTCTCGATCAGGTTGAAGTGGATGTTGAGCCCGTGGGCGAAGGCGATCGCGGCCCCGTCCTTCAGGTTGTCGTGGATATGGGCGTAGTAGGTCTCGGCCTGCAGCTCGTCGGGCATCGCCATCATCATCAGATCCGCCCATTTGGCGGCGTCGGCGATCAACATCACGGCGAGGTCCTGGGCCTCGGCCTTCTTCGCCGAGGGCGAGCTCGGGCGCAGCGCCACGGCGACGTTCTTGGCCCCGGAGTCGCGCAGGTTCAGCGCATGCGCGTGGCCCTGGCTGCCATAGCCGACGATGGCAACGTTCTTGTCCTTGATCAGGTTGATGTCGCAGTCGCGATCGTAATAGACGCGCATGTCTTCCTTGTCCCTTCGCTTGCGTTTCCTCAGTGTCAGCCGGAGCCTTCCGCCCGATGAGCGGCCGTGGTTAGACCAAGCCCCGGTTATTGTCCAGCGGTCAGGGCCGCCTGGGTCTCGCCCAGCACCAGCTGCTCCCACAGCTTGCGGGTGCAGATGTTGAGCGCCCGTGTCTCCTCGCGGTCGGTCACCACGCCGTCGGCCAGCATCCGTTCGGTGACGGCGACGGCTATGAACTCGGGCAGGTTGGCGGCGGTCAGGCCGCGGGACTCGTCGGCCTCGGTGACCACCGGGCGGGCGGCGTCGACGGGGGCGAAGGCATAGTGCAGCATCTCCTGCGGATTGCAGAGGTTGTTCTCCGGCGTCAGGCGGATCGCTGGGTCGTCCGACGGACTGCCGTCGCGGGCGGCGTCGATGGCATAGACCACCGACACCGGATCGCCGGAGCCGCCGGGCTGCAGCGCCATGTAGATGTGCGGCGCCGAGTTGGGCGCGGCAGGCTCGGGAGCCGCCGTTGCGGGGAGTGCCGGGGCAGGGGCCGCCGGAGCAGGGAGCGCGGGGGTGGCGGGCGCCGGGTCGGGGAGCGCCGTTGCCGCCAGCGCCACCTGCGGCTCCGGCTCCTGTGCCGAAGCCGGCTCCGCCGCGGCTTGGGCGGTTTGGGCGGGGGCCGGCGCCACGGCGGGTGGCGGGCTCGCCGGTGCGCCGCCGCCGGTCCCGAGGCCGTAGCCGATGCGCGCCAGGGCCTTGCCGCCCGACTGAGGCGGCGGCGTGGCACCGACCGGCGGCGCGGTTGGCGGCACGGTCTCCGCCGAGGCGTCGCCCGGGGTCTCGCCCGGGCCCCCGCCCGTGAGCTGGCAGGCCGCCAGCAGCGCCGGCACGACGACGGTCGCCAAGACGGGCGCCAGTCCCGCCCGTATCCCCGCCGCGCGCATCAGATCTCGTTCCCGTTGCCGCGCTTCATGGCGCAGACGCCGGTGCGGGTGACCTCGGCCAGCCCGAGCGGGCGCATCAGTTCGACGAAGCGGTTGATCTCCGCCGTCCTCTGAGCGAGCTCGAAGACGAAGCTGTCCAGGGTCACGTCGACCACCCGGGCGCCCAGGAGGTCGGCCATGCGCAGCGCCTCGACCCGGTGCTCACCGGCGGCGACGACCTTGATCAGCGCCAGCTCGCGCTCGAGATGCGCGTCCTTGACGGTGAGGTCGTGCACGTCGTGCACCGGCACCATGAGGCCGAGCTGGGCCTTGATCTGCTCGATCACCGCCGGAGTTCCGGTGGTGACGATTGTGATGCGCGACAGATGGCTGGCGCGGTCGATCTCGGCCACGGTCAGGCTGTCGATGTTGTAGCCGCGCCCCGAGAAGAGGCCGATGACGCGGGCCAGCACCCCGGGCTCGTTGTCGACCAGCACCCCGAGGGTGTGGCGCTCCTCGGTCTCCTTGTGGACGTCACGAAGGAAATAGGCCGAGTGGCTGGACGAGCCGGGTTTGATGACGAGGGAGTTCATGTCGGTGTCCTTTCACATGCTTGAGCTGGCCGGAAGGCTGTCCTTCCGCTGGACCGGACCCTGCCGCAGGCAGAGGACGGCCACCAGCACCGTCGGGAGTATCACGATGAGCCCGGGCGCCGAGCCGTTCTCGATGCCGAACCACCCGAGGATGGTGAACGGCAGCGGGCCCAGCCAGAGAGCGACGAACAGGGCGAGCGCGACCACGCTGCCGCCGATCCGGGCGCGCAGCGCGAAGAACCCGGCGAGCATCGAGAAGACCGCGTCGTAGATCCAGAGATAGGGGGGCGACAGGACCACCCCGGCCATCAGCGCCACCGCCTGCCCGGCCGCCGCGCCGACGTTGTCGAAGCCGGCCTGGCGGAGCAAGGGGAAGACGCCGATCATTCCGAAGTCTTCGGCGGCGGCACCGATCCTTCGGTCGGCATGGGCCTCGAGCGCGGCAAACCAGGCGGGCCAATAGTCCGCCCCGAAGATCAGCGTCGGTGCCGCAGCGAGCACGAGGGCGGTCACGGTGGCAGCGATGATCGTGGACCAGGCCCCCGCCGCGGCCAGCGCCACCGGCAGCAGCAGCCAAAGCTGCGGCTTGACCGTGAGGCAGCCGATCAGCACCCCCGCCAGGACCGGCCGCGCGGCCCGCAGCACCTTCAGCGCGGCCAGCAGGCAGGCAGCGAGGAAAAAGGCGACGATGCTGTAGAGAAGCGCCGGCAACGCCGCCGGCGCCACCACCGTGGCGAGCCGCAGGTCGATGCGGGCCGGCGTGAAACGGCTGAGCCCGGCCGACCAGGCGACAAAGCCAAGACCGGTCCAGAGCAGCCACGCAGGCAGGTACGGAAGGGCACCGAAGGGCATCATCACCACGAGCCCGGACGGTGGGTAGAGCCAGTACATGTCGAGATTCGGCCCGGTATTCATCGCGATGCTCAATGCGGCGGTATCGAAGGCCGACAGCGGCATGCTGCTGTTGGCCAGCCGCCCGGCCGCCCAGAGAGGGGTGAACTCGTTGAACGGTGTGTGTCCCTCGGCGAGCTTCGCGACGAGCCTCGCGGCGAAGTAGAGGAAAAGCACAACCGCCACGGGCACCGCGGCGGTGGTGAGCCCCCACATGAGCGGCCGGGGCGGCCAGGCTCGGTCGGCAGCCTCGCTGCCGCCCGCCGCCTCGGGCGAGTTCATACCAGCACCGCTCCGGCGGCGCCGATGGCGCCTTCGGTCGAGGCCTCGCCGAGCAGCATCTCGTTATGGGCCTTGCCCGAGGGGATCATCGGGTAGCAGTTCTCGTGCCGCTCGACCAGGCAGTCGAAGATCACCGGACCGTCATAGGCCAGCATCTCGCGGATGGCGTCGTCGAGATCCGCCGGGTCGTCGCAATGGATGCCCTTGGCCCCGAACGCCTCGGCCAGCTTGACGAAGTCGGGCAGCGACTCCGAATAGCTCTGCGAGTACCGCCCGCCGTGCAGCAGCTCCTGCCACTGGCGCACCATGCCGAGACGCTCGTTGTTGAGGATGAACTGCTTGACCGGCAGGCGGTACTGCACCGCGGTGGCGATCTCCTGCAAGGTCATCATGAACGAGGCCTCGCCGGCGACGTTGATTACCAGGCTCTCCGGGTGGGCGAGCTGGATCCCGATCGAAGCGGGGATGCCGTAGCCCATGGTGCCGAGGCCGCCCGAGGTCATCCAGCGGTTCGGCTCCTCGAAGCCCATGAACTGCGCCGCCCACATCTGGTGCTGGCCGACCTCGGTGCAGACGTAGCGGTCCATGTCCTTGGTCAGGGCCTCCAGCCGCTGGATCGCGTATTGCGGCTTGATCAGCTTGTCGGAGTTCCGGTAGCGCAGGCAGTCGGTGGCACGCCACTCCTCGATCTGTTTCCACCACTGGGCGATCTCGGCCGAGCGGGTGCGCGAGCCACGCTGCTTCCACACCTCCACGATCTCGGCCAGCACCGTGCCGACATCGCCGAGGATCGGCACGTCGACATGGATGTTCTTGTTGATCGACGAGGGGTCGATGTCGATGTGGACCTTGCGCGAGCCGGGCGAGAAGGCGTCTGTCCGCCCGGTTATGCGGTCGTCGAAGCGGGCGCCGATGCACAGCATGTAGTCGCAGCCATGCATGGTCATGTTGGCCTCGTAGGTGCCGTGCATGCCCAGCATGCCGATCCAGCCCTTGCCCGAGGCCGGGTAGGCGCCGAGCCCCATCAGGGTCGAGGTGATCGGGATGCCGGTGCCGTCGGCCAGCTCGCGCAGCAGGCGGCAGGCCTCGGGGCCCGAATTGACGCCGCCGCCGCCGGAATAGATCACCGGACGCTCGGCCTGCTCCAACAGCTCCACAGCGGCCAGGATCGCCGCCGGGTCGCCCTCGGTGCGCGGCGCATAGGTCTGGGTGCGGGCCTCCGACGGCGGGAGGTAGCTGCCGCTGGCGAACTGCACGTCCTTCGGGATGTCGACCAGCACCGGGCCGGGACGGCCATGGGTGGCGACATGGAAGGCGCGGTGGATGGTGTCGGCCAGTGCGTCGGTCTCCTTGACCAGCCAGTTGTGCTTGGTGCAGGGCCGGGTGATGCCGACGGTGTCGGCCTCCTGGAAGGCATCGTTGCCGATCATGAAGGTTGGCACTTGGCCGGTGAGCACGACCATCGGGATCGAGTCCATCAACGCGTCGGTCATGCCGGTGACGGCATTGGTGGCGCCGGGGCCGGAGGTGACCAGCACCACGCCGGGCTTGCCGGTGGAGCGGGCATAGCCCTCGGCCGCATGGGTCGCGCCCTGCTCGTGGCGGACCAGGATGTGGCGGATGTCGTTCTGCTTGAAGATCTCGTCATAGATCGGAAGCACGGCGCCACCCGGGTATCCGAAGACTACCTCGATACCCTGGTCGCGCAGGGCCTTGACGACAATTTCAGCGCCGGTCATCTCGACAGACATCGCTCTCATCTCCGTGTTGTTGAGGCCGTGAGGCTGGCAGAAACAAAAAAAGCCCCGATCAGGGGCCATGCGCGCGTTATCCGGGAGGGGGCTAGCCCATCCGGTTCCCGCGCGCCGTGCTTACAATAATCTGCCGCATCAAGGCCACCTCGTTGCTTCGCGAGCGGAGGATTAACAGAGAACCGGGCGCGGTCAACCCCGATTCTCGATCCCCGCCAGGGCGGCGGCGATGTTTTCCTCGACCCTGTGACTCGAAAGCATCTGCCATTCCGCGATTTGGTTGTGCGCCCGGCCGTCTTGCTCGTTGGAGCCGGGTCGGGCGCCCGGGCGCGGTGCTAACGCGCTGTCGTGGGGTCGATGACCCTTGTCACCTCGGTGATTGTTGTGGCGGGAAAACCGCTGATCTCGGCATGCCTTTGAATCGCGGCCTTCTCTTCCGCGAGATAGATGCAGAACGTCTTGTCCGCCGCGACGTAGGAGTGCAGCCACTGGACCTTTGGCGCGAGCTGCGCGAGCGCTTCGTTGGACTTTGCCGCCGCGCCTCCGAGACCGGCGGAGTCAAGGCCACCCACTCCTGGAATGGCGCGTTCGATAACGAACTTTCTCATGGTGTTCCCTCTCTTGACGATTGGCACCGCAAAGGATGCCACACGAGCCTTCTTGGACGTCGCGGGTCATCTCAAGTTCAGGAACTGAATCGACCCGGTACAGTTTCTGAACTGGAGGCCGTGGTCCGAGTGGCGATAAAGAGTCCATTCGGGCGCCAGCCGGAATTGCGCAACGCGGCGCCAACGCGGGATATTCGAATGGGTATGTGGGGGGATGACGATGACGAGCTACAGGCAATTCTGTCCGGTGGCGATGGCTGCGGAGGTTCTTTGCACCCGCTGGACGGTCCTCCTGCTTCGGGAACTGATGGCGGGTTCAACGCGGTTTAACGAGCTGCGCCGAGGGGTTCCGCGCATGTCGCCGGCGCTGTTGTCCAAGCGGCTAAGGGAACTGGAGACCGCAGCCGTTATCTGCCGGACCGACGTTCCGGGTGAGCCGGGCACGCAGGAGTATCGTTTGACCAAGGCGGGTGAGGATCTGAAACCTGTCATCATGTCGATCGGCATCTGGGGGCAGCGCTGGGTCGAGGCGGCGCCGTCTCTCGATAACCTCGATCCGGGCTTGCTGATGTGGGATATGCGCCGCAACCTCGATCCGAGACCGATGCCGAACCGCAAGAGCGTGATCAGGATCCTCTTTCGGGACCAGCCCCCGGCCTGCAGGCGGTGGTGGCTGATCGTGTCGCCTGAAGAGGGTGTCGACCTTTGTTCGACCGATCTGGGCTTCGACGTCGACCTATACGTGAATTGCGACCTGCGATGCCTCACCGCGATCTGGATGGGGCTTTTGAATGTGTCCTCGGAAACCGAGAGCGGCGCGTTGGAGTTGATCGGCGATTCGCGTCTCACCGCGAGCATGCAATCCTGGCTGGGTCTCAGCCCCTTCGCCCCGGAGCCGAAGCGGGTCTGATCAGCGAACCGTCGCCAGCGCGGACTCGGCTGTCTCGAACGCCGGCCATTCGGGCATCTGGTTGCGGATCCAGGTCAATTGCCGCTTGGCATAGCGGCGGGTCGCGGTCTTGGCGCGCGCAAGCGCCTCGTCCAGCGTAAGCTCGTCGCGCAGATGGGCCATGAACTCGGGCGCGCCGACGGTCTTCATGGCGGGCAGGGCGGGGTCGAGGCCGAGGGCCATGACCCGCGCGACCTCATCGAGGACACCTCCGGCCACCATGGCGTCGAGCCGGGCGTCGCAACGGGCGTAGAGCCAGTCGCGCGGCGGCGTCAGGGCGAAGGCCACGGTTTCGCCCGGGGGCAGCAGCGCCGGCGCGGTCTCCCGGCGCCAAGCGGCGAGGCCCTTGCCGGTGGCCTCCAGCACCTCCCAAGCGCGCAGGATCCGCACCGGGTTGGCCCGGTCGAGGCTGGCGGCGCTCTCCGGATCACGCTCGGCCACCTCTTCGGCGAAGCGGGCGATGCCGAGGGCCTCCAGCCGGGACGCGGCCCGGGCACGGACCTCGGCCGCGATCGGCGGGATCGGCGCCAAGCCCTCGGTCAACGCCTTGAAGTAGAGCCCGGTGCCGCCGGCGATGATCGGAATGAGGCTGCGGGCGCGGCATGTCTCCAGCACCGGCGCTAGGTCGCGCAGCCAGGCGCCGACCGAGTAGTCGGCGTCGAGCGCGACGTGGCCATAGAGAAAATGCGGCGCCCGCGCCTCTTCCGCCGGCGTCGGCCGGGCCGAGAGGATGCGCCAGTCGCGGAAGACCTGCTGGCTGTCGGCATTGATCACCGAGCCGCCAAGGCGCTCGGCCTGCGCCAGCGCCAGCGCCGACTTGCCGCTGGCAGTGGGGCCGGCGATCAGGATCGGCCGTCGCATCGGCTTAGCCGCCGTGCCTGCCACTCGCCGCGCTGGCCGCGTTCGCGTGCCAGGCGGCGACGAGGGCGATCGCCATGGTGACGGCCGGGAGAAGCGGAGCTGTCTCGCCGACCGTGGCGATCGACGGGAGATAGAGCGGCGGCACCGGGCCGAACCACAGCACCAGCAGCCCGAGCCGCGCCACGGCCGAGCTGCCGAAGCCGGCGCGCACCAGGAACAGCCCGGCGGCGAGGGGCAGCACCATCTCGTAGAAGAAGGCGTAGGGAGAGGCCAGCGGGATCGCGGCTCAGAGCGCGGCGCACTTGATATCCCAGCCAAGGTGCTGGCGGCTCCAGGTCCAGACGATGGCAAGCACCGTGCAGGCGGTCGCCGCCCACTGGCACCAGAGCGCGGGCCCGTGCTCGGCCCCGAGGCCGCGGACGAAGGCATAGACCGAGGCCATCAGCGGGATCGGCATCATCCCGGTCTCGACCTGGTTGACGGCCCCGGCCAGCCCGGCGAGGAACTGGCGCCAGTAGTCGAGCCCGAAGGGCAGGGTCAAGGCCAGCGCCAGCGCCGCCGCGCCGAGGCAGACCCAGCCCAGCGCCCGCCATTGCCCCGCCGCGGCCAGCGCCAGCGGGATGAGCAGCGCGAGCTGGGGCTTCAGCGTCAGCAGCGCCAGCAGCAGCCCGGCGCGCCGGGCCTGGTCTTGCTGCAGCGCCCACAGCCCGGCGACCAGCACCGCGGTCCAGAGCACGCTGTTCTGCCCGGTGGCGAGGCTGCCGATCAGCACCGCAGGAGCGACGACGATCAGTCTCCAGCCGCCGGGCAGGACGATCGCCGGGCCGCGCGCCGCCAGCCCCAGGCAGATCGCCGAGAGCACGACGAACGCCGCCCAGGCGGCCCAGAACGGCAGCGCGCCGAGCGGCGCCAGCAGCACTAGGAAGCCCGGCGGGTATAGCCAGAGCAGGTTGGTGACCCCGTGCGGCGGCAAGCCGGCGGCCGCCTCCAGGGCCCGCGGGTCGAAGGCCGCCAGCGCCTCGCCCGCAAGCGCCAGCTTGGCCGCCGCCCAAAAGGCGAGGAAATCGATCTTGCCTGCCTTGATCGGCCCCTCGGCATGGGCGAGCTGGTGGGCCTTGAGGAAGATGTAGGCGAGCCCGGCGAAGAGCCCGATCCAGAAGACGATCCGGGCGGCCTGCTCGGCCCTCTGGCGCAGCCGCGATTGACCGCTGCCGGAGCGGCCGGTCACGCCGCCGCCCATCCGCCGGGCCGTGCCGCCCGCGCGACGCAGAACACCAGCGTCGCGGTCAGCAGCGGCGCCGCATGAATCACCGGCGGCACGTAGGACAGCAGCGCCAGCCCGGGCACCGGGCCGAGCCACAGCGCCAGCAGCCACAGCCGCTCGCCGAGGCTCGCGCCGAAGCCGTCGCGGGCCAGGAACAGCCCGGCGGCCAAGGTCAGCGTCATCTCGTAGTGATAGGCATAGGGCGTCGCCAGCGGGATGGCGATGCACAGGGTGGCCGCCTTGATGTCGGCGCTGACCCCCTTTCGGCTCCACACCTAGGACACCGCCGCCACCGAGACCGCGGCGACCGCGAACTGCATCGGGAAGGCGATCTCGTGCCCGGCGCCGCCGAGGCGGGCGAGGGTGTACTAGGTCATCATCTTGTCGAAGCGCACGATGTTGGTCTGCATCAGCTCGCCCATGAAGCTGAGCATGGCGAAGAACTGGTGCCAGTAGGCGACGCCCATCACCGCGGTCGACAGCGCCACGATCACCGCGGCGCCGATGCAGGCCCAGAACACGGTTCGCCAGTGACCGCCGAAGGCGAGGGCGAAGGGGATCAGCACCCCGAGCTGCGGCTTCAGGGTCAGCGCCGCGATCAAGAGCCCCGCCAGCATCGCCCGCCCCTGCGCCAGCGCCGCCAGCGCCGCAGCGAGGCCGGCGGTCCACAGCAGGCTGTTGTTGCCGAGGATGAGGATGATCAGCACCGCCGGGCCGGCCAGCACCAGGGCGGTGCCGCCGGGCAGCGGCGCCGCCAGCGGCCGCACCGCGACGACGAAGACGGCATAGGTGATGATGCTTGAAGACGATGTAGGCGGTCGAGAACGGCAGCAGCCAGAGCGGCATGATGACGATGTACCAGGCGGGCGGGTAGAGCCACAGCATCTCGCCCGGCGGCTGGTCCGAGGGCAGGGTCAGCGCCGCTCGCAGCACGGTGGGGTCGAAGGCGCTAGCGGCTTCGCCGGCGACGGCGAGCTTGGCCGCGCCCCAGAAGGCGGTGAAGTCGATCAGCTTCGCCTGGCCGTCGAAGTCCGGGGCGTTGATGTCGATCACCATCTTGACGGTGGTGGCGACGAAGGCAACCGCCATCATCACCGCGGCGATCAGGGCGAAGCGGCGGATCATGACCACCGCCTCGCCGATCGAGGCCTCGCTGCGCTGGCTGAGCTCCCGGTCTGCAGCGCTTTGGGCAGCGCGTTCGGCGGGGCTGGTCATCGGCGGCAGGGCTCCTCGCACATCCATCGGATCGCGGGAGGATAGCAACCCGTGGCTAGGAAGCAAGCAGAGCGGCATTGCGCGAGGTCAAGGCAGGGTGGCACCCCGGCGGCTACCATCCTGCCCGGAACCCGACGGAATCGGCGCCCGGCGCCGTTCAACTGGCAACACGGACATCAACCGGACAACCACGATGCAAAGACGGCACTTCATCCGGATGCTCTCGGGCAGCGCAGTGGCGACCCTCGGCCTCGGCCTCGCGGGCTGCGTGCCCTACGACACCTATCCGCCCGCATCGGCACGCCCCTATCCGGGACCGTACTACGACTACTGGTACTACCCCGACGTCAACGTCTATTTCGGCATCGCGACCGGCTACTACTGGTACTACGGCCGCAACCGCTGGTACCGGGTGCGGAAGCTGCCGCCGCGCTACCGCCTGCGCCGCGACCGCGACCGGTACCAGCCGAAGCATCCGCCTAAGGAGCAGCCGCGCCACCGCCGCCGCGACGAGCCCCGCCCCGAGGCGCAGGAGCCCGAGCCGCAGCGGCAATACCGCAGGTGGGAGCTCCCCGATCAGTCGCGGGTCCGGCAGCAGCGTGAGAGCACCCCCGCACCGATTGAAGGCAGCCCCCCGCCCCGCACAGCCGGTCCGCCGACCGCGACGGGCCCGAGGCGAAGGGCACCGGCGAGCGGGAGTACCGCCGCTGGCCGCTGCCTGAGCAAGACTGACTCTAAGGACTGATCCAAACGCTTCGAACCCGTTCCCGTCATGCCCTGGCCCCCAAGCCGGGGCATCCGGAAAACCGTTGTTCTTCAACCCGCTGGATTGCCCGGCCAAGCCGGGCACGGACCGGCCGAGCGATGGTCGCGATCACCGGGCACCGATGTCATGCCCGCGCTTGACGCGGGCATCCAGCCCCCACGCGCCCGGGAACGCGACTGGATTGCCGGGTCAAGCCCGGCGATGACGGCGAGGGCGAGTCCCGTTCCCACACTGCACGACTCTCGGTGATTTTGGCTTCTTTGGTGCGATGCGTTGCCATGGTTTGACGGCCTCTTGCGTGTTTGTTCTCAGGAGCTGTCGGATGCTGTCGAAACCGATGCGGAACCATGACTTGGCGTAGTGTCCATGGGCCTTTCGCCTGGGGACGTTGGGGGCGGGCAGGTCGGTTGCCGTCCGCCCGGCCCATGCGAGCGCCAGCGCCACGAGGCCCATC
>Ga0209255_1000248_pt1 | contig 11874 bp, 12 predicted proteins | sample WorMetvaBAHAMAS2_FD_187394 | JGI IMG/M metagenome (GOLD analysis project Ga0209255, IMG submission 187394) | Marine gutless worms symbiont microbial communities from Max Planck institute for Marine Microbiology, Germany - Olavius vacuus... | ecosystem: Host-associated > Annelida > Digestive...
ATCTCGACTGCACCTGCCATGCCTGCATCCTTCGTTGCATGACGCAGTGAGTCACAGTTCCCGCAACTTGCGAATCCCCAATCGCGAGTCAGCCAAAAGGGCGCCCGGTAGTAATCGCTAATCGACGATTATCGATGAGTCAAAAACTTTCAGGTCCGGAACCCCGCCAAGCGGGCGCCGTCCTCTTCTCTTTGTCCAGACGGTGAAGAGGGCTCTTCAGTACCAGGCGTCCTCCATCCCGGCCTTGCGCCGGGCAATGAAGTCCTTGAGCGCCTCGTCAAGCCCCGGGTCGATCTCGGGCGCCTCGTAGTCGGCCAGGAGCTGGTTCCACCGCTCGTAGGCACGCCGGGCGGCATCCTTGGCGCCGTTGTCTTCCCATTGCTCGCAGCTCTCGCTGTCGGAGATCGCCGACTCGAAGAACGCCGTGCGGTAGTTGGCCATGGTGTGGGCCGAGCCGAGGAAATGCCCCGCCGGCTCGACGTCGTCGTAGGCGTGCACCCCCAGCGCGTTGTCGTCAGTGGCCATACCCTGGAGCATCGCCTGATAGACGCCGAGCCGGTCGGCATCGATGATCAGCTTCTCGTAGCCGGTGCAGAGCGCCCCCTCCAGCCAGCCGGCCGAATGCAGGATGAAGTTGGCGCCGCCGAGCGCCGAGGAGAACATCGAATCGGCGCTCTCCGCCGCCGCCTGGGCGTCCGGGATCTTCGACGCGGTCAGCGCCCCGCCGCAGCGCAACGGCACGCCGAGCCGGCGGGCGAGCTGGCCGATCACCAGATGCGCCATCACCGGCTCCGGCATGCCGAAAGCCGGGGCGCCGGACTTGAGGCTCATCGAGGAGAGGAACGGCCCCAGCACGAACGGCGCCCCCGGCCGGATCAGCTGGCTGAAGGCGCCGCAGGCCATGCCCTCGGCCAGCGCCTGGGCGACCGAGGCCGCGGTCGAGACCGGTCCCATCGCCCCGGAGATGATGAACGGGGCGACGATGATCCCCTGCCCGGCGCCGCAATAGACCCGGATTGCCTCGGTCACCACCCGGTAGACCATCAACGGCGAGTTGCTGTTGACATTGCCCATGATGACGCAGCGGCCGCCGAGGTCGCCGTCTTCGCGGCCGGTATGGAGAATGCGCGCCATCGCCACCGAATCCTCGGCCCGGTCCTTCTCGACGATGGCGCCGAGATGCGGCTTGTCGCTCCAGCGCATATGGGCGTAGAGCATGTCGAGATGGCGCTTGTTGACCGGCACGTCGCAGGGCTCGCAGGTGACGAAGCCGGAATGGTGCAGGGACGGCAGCATCCAGGTCAGCTTCACCAGCTTCTCGAAATCGCCGATGGAACCGTAGCGCCGGCCGCCCTTGAGGTCGCGCACGAAGGGGGCGCCGTAGATCGGCGCGAAGACCTGGTTGCGCCCGCCGAGGCGCACGCTGCGGGCCGGGTTGCGGGCGTGCTGGGTGAACTCGCTCGGCGCGGTGGCGAGCAGCTCGCGGGCCATGCCGCGGGGCAGCCGCACCCGGGTTTTGCACACATCGGCGCCGGCCCGGCGCCAGATCTGCAGCGCTTCCGGGTCCTGGCGGAACTCGATGCCGATCTCCGCCAGCAGACGCTCGGCCTGACCCTCGATCCTCTCGATTTGCTCTTCGCCGAGGAACTCGTAGAACGGGATCTGGCGCCGGATATAGGCGGGCGCCGGCTCCGCGCCCCGGCCGCGCCGGTCCGAACGCGCCCGCCGGCGCGGCCAGGAAGACCCGGTCCCGACCACTTCCGCGGCGTCCGTTTCGCCCTCTGCCATGTCGTCCTCCCCGGGTCGCGGCGCCATCTGGACACATGTATCAAGTGACCCGAGTCGCGCCGCGAATGCAACGGATTTCATCGCCGTCGCTGCAACGGGCTTTCGGTACCGGGGATGGCGGGCGAGCCGGGGGCGTGCCCGGCTCGCCGGGGGCGATCGGCGAGGATCACCGGCGCGAGGATAAAAAAACAGTTGATCTCCGCCATTCCCTTAGCCCACGCCATGCTCTATGTAATATTCAAGCCAACTACGAATTCGCCAAGGGATAAGCTCCATGTCTGCCACGAAAGGATTCGCCTCCATCACCCTCGACAAGCCGGGGCGCGGCCGCATCTACGATTCGATCATCGAGACCATCGGCAACACGCCGCTGGTTCGCGCCCCCGGCATTTCGGCCAGCGAGGGCGTCGTGGCCGATCTCTGCCTCAAGCTCGAGTTCTTCAACCCGATCGCCAGCGTCAAGGATCGCATCGGCGTCGCCATGGTCCTCGACCTCGAAGAGCGCGGCAAGATCGGTCCCGGCGCGACCCTGATCGAGCCGACCTCGGGCAACACCGGCATCGGCCTGGCCTTCGCCGGCGCCGCGCGCGGCTACCGGGTGGTCCTGACCATACCCGATTCGATGTCGGTGGAACGGCGCAAGATGCTCGCCTTCCTCGGCGCCGAGCTGCACCTGACCCCGCGCGAGAAGGGCGTCGCCGGCGCCATCGCCCGGGCCGAGGAGCTGCTGGCCGAGATCCCGGGCTCGGTGATGCCGAGCCAGTTCACCAACCCGGCCAACCCGGAGATCCACCGCCGCACCACTGCCGAGGAGATCTGGGCCGACACCGGCGGCGAGGTCGACGCCATCGTCAGCGGCATCGGCACCGGCGGCACCTTCACCGGCGTCGCCGCGGCGCTGAAACCGCGCCGGCCGGGGCTGCGCATGGTCGCAGTCGAGCCCAGCCTGAGCCCGGTGCTCTCCGGCGGCGAGCACTCGCCGCATGTGATCCAGGGCATGGGCGCCGGCTTCATCCCGGAGATCATGGACACCGGGGCGATCGACGAGATCATCACCGTCAGCAACGAGGACGCGGTGGCGGTGGCGCGGGCGGTCAGCAAGGGCGACGGCATTCCCATCGGCATCTCCGGCGGCGCCATCACCTGGGCGGCGCTGCAGATCGCCAAGCGGCCGGACATGGAAGGCAAGCGGGTGGTGGCGATGATCCCCGGCTTCGCCGAGCGTTACGTCTCGACGGTGCTGTTCGAGGGGCTGTGAGGCAGCATCCGGTAGGGCGCACAGGCCTGTGCGCCCTACCGCAGCGCCGCGCGGGCGGCTGGGGCGCCGGCCGATGACGGACCCGGTCGAGATCCCCCAATGGGATCACCGCCATGACGGGCTGGCCGGCTTCGCCCGCGCCCGGCGCGCGGCGGCATCGGCGGTCATGGATGCGGTGCTCGGCGGTCTCGGCCCGGCCGGCCTAGCCGGTGCGGCGCTGCGCCCGCTGCTGCCGCTCGGCGACCGCCTCGCCGCGCGCTTGCTGGCGGCGGCAGGCGACCCCTACCGCGACGAGATCCTCGCCCTCCCGGCCCTGCTCGGCCGGCCGGGACCGGTCGCCTTCAGCCTGTCCCACGAATGGGGCTGCACGGCGCGGGTGTTCGAGCCCGGATGCGAGACGGGCGCCGCACCGCTCCTCTTCCGCACGCTCGACTGGCCGTTCCGGGGGCTGGGCGCGCGGGCCGAGGTGGTCCGCCTTTCCGGCCCGGCCGGCGACTGGGTCACCGCCACCTGGCCCGGCATCGTCGGCGCCCTGCACGGCGCCGCGCCGGGCCGTTTCGCCGCGGCGCTGAACCAGGCGCCGGAGCGGCAGACTGGCCTCGGCCGCGCCGCCGACTGGCTGGCCGCCAAACGCCGGTTCCTTCGCCAGCGCGCCCTGCCGCCGGCGCATCTCATGCGTCTGGTCTTCGAACAGGCGCCGGACTACGCCAGCGCCCGGCGGATGCTGGCCGAGACCCCGGTGGCGGTGCCGGTGATCTTCACCCTCGCCGGCACGCGCCCGGGCGAGGCCTGCGTCATCGAACGCACCGAGACCGGGTCGGCGAGCCCCGGCGACGGCCCGCCCGCCACCGCCAACCATTTCGCCTCGACGCTCGCCGGCACCGCGCGCTGGCGCGGCCGCGGCTACGACAGCACCGGCCGGCGTCAGGCCGCGCTGGCGCTCTCGGCGCCACCGCCGGTAGACTGCCTCGCGCCGCCGATCCTCAACCCGCTGACCCGGCTTGCCGTGACGCTCGACGCCGCAGGACACCTAGCGGTCGCCGGCTACGAGGGCGCCGCGCGCGTCACCGCGGCGTTCCGGACTGCGGCATGAGCGGCTGCTAGGCTTCGCCCTCGCGACGCCCCAGCACATCGAGCCCTCCGGCGGCGACAATCAACGCCGTGCCCAGCGCCTCGCGACCCCCGAAGGGCTCGCCTGTGAAGGCCGCCGCGGAGGCAACCCCGACCACAACCTCGCTCATGAGCAGGATGCCGACGCGGCCGGGGCTCAGCAGCATCGCCGGCCACAGCGTCAGGAACACGGTTGGCAGCACGAACAGCGCCACCAGCAGCCCCCAGGGCACCGCCGACGGCAATCGCGGTGAAGATCACCACCAGGCTGCCGAGCGTGAAGGCCAGGATCTGCTCCGGCACCGCGACGGTCCCGACATGGTAGAGCCTGAGCGAACCGAAGGACCAGGCCATGCCGGCGCCGAGCGCGAGCCAGTCGCCCAGATTGCGCGGCCACGGCACCCCCTCGCCACCCCCGAGCACGACCGCCAGTCCGGCCGCGCCGAACGCCAGCGCCCCGAGCCGGCTAAACGTCAGGCGCTCCCCCAGCAGCGCGATGCCCAGCGCCGTGCTCCAGACCGGCGTCAGGTAGAACAGCAACAGGCTGTGCACCACGTCCGTCATCAGCAGGCTGATCGAATAGAAGGCGAGCGCCGTGCCGGTGAACAGCCCGCCGAGGGCGACGACTCGCCAGCTATTGGCGAGCTGTCGCATTCGGAACGGCAGCACTGGGAGGAGCAGGCACAGGCAGCCGCCGAAGATCACCGCCGCCGGACACGCGCCGCCCAGTCCGAGATCGCCGAGTGCGCGCACCGGAACCCAGAACAGCCCCCATAGAGCGCCACCGAGCAGGATGGCGAGGCTCGGCAGCAGGTCGGGTCGCAACGTCAGGGTCGAGAATGGCATGCGCGCCCCATCATGCGGCCGCCGGCCGCCTCGGCCCGCCGCGCTGCCAAGGCGACCCCGGTTGCGCTCAAAGGGTGGCCAGCGCCCGGGCGAACATCGCCGGGTCGACATTGCCGCCGCTGATGGTGCAGATCACCGCGTCGCCGGCGATCTCGCCGGCGCGGTAGAGCGCCGCCGCCAGCGCCACGGCGCCGCCGGGCTCGGCCACCAGCTTGAGCCGCAGGAAGGCCTGGCCCATCGCCATCAGCGCCTCGTCGTCAGTCACCGTGAGCCCCGGACCGGCCAGGCGACGGACGATCGGGAAGGTCAGCTCGCCGGGCGTGCGCGCCAGCAAGGCATCGCAGATCGACCCCGATTCGGTTGGGTTGTCCTGGCGCCCGCCCACCGCCAGCGATCGCGCCCAGCCGTCGAAGCCAGCAGGCTCGACCGTGCGCAGCCGCATCCCCGGCGCCTCCGCCTCCAGCGCCAGGGCGATGCCGGAGGAGAGCCCGCCACCGCCGCAGCAGACCAGCACGTCGGCGCGCTCGACGCCGGCGGCCTTCGCCTGCTCGGCGATCTCCAGCTCGCAGGTGCCCTAGCCGGCGATCACCATCGGCTCGTCATAGGGCTTGACCAAGGTCAGCCCGCGGTCCTCGGCCAGCCGCCGGCCGACCTCCTCGCGGCTCTCGCCGCCGGGGCGGTCGTAGAGCACCACCTCGACGCCATAGGCGCGGGTGTTCGCCACCTTCAGCTCGGGCGCGTCGTTCGGCATCACGATCACCGCCGGCACCCCCATCAGCTCCGCCGCATGGGCGACGCCCTGGGCATGGTTGCCGCTGGAGAAGGCGATCACGCCGCGCTTGCGCACCGTCTCGGGCAGGGCGGAGACCGCCGACCAGCCGCCGCGGAACTTGAAGCTGCCGGTCTTCTGCAGGCATTCCGCCTTGACCAGCACCCGCCGCCCGGCGTGCCGGTTGAGGAACGGGCTCTCCAGGAGCGGGGTGACCACCGCCACCCCACGAAGCCGGTCGCGGGCGGCGCGGACATCGCCGATCGAGGACGCCTCGCTCACGCCGCGTGCTCCTCCAGGAAGGCGTTGATGGCGGCCAGCGCTACCGGCTCGTCGAGGAACGGCGGATGGCCGCGATTCGGCACCACCGCCTGCGCCATGTAGGGCCGGCGCCGGGCCATCTCGGACAGGGTCTCGGCCGAGAACAACACCGAGTTTGCGCCCCTCAGCGTCAGGATCGGCAGCCCCTCGAGGGCGGCGAACAGGTCCCAGAGGTCGGGCGGCGTGTGCTCCAGCGCCACCGCCACCGCATCGCGCAGCCGCGCGTCGTAGCTCAGCCGGGGCCGGCCGCCCTCGTCGCGGTAGATGGTGCTGGCGAAGCCGAGCCACTGGGTCGGGGTGACGTCGGGGAAGGTCGGGCCCATGGTCTGCTGCAGCACCTCGGCCGCCGCTTCGAAGCTGTCGACCTTCGGTTCGACGCCGAGATAGACCATGATGTCGTCCAGCCCCTGGCGCTCGATTACCGGGCCGACATCGTTCAAGACCAGGCCGCTCACCCGCTGGCGCTGGGTGGCGCCGAGGATCATGCCGAGCACCCCGCCGCGCGATGTGCCGATGATGGCGGCGCGGGGGATGTCGAGGTGGTTGAGCAGCGCCAGCGCGTCCGCGGCCTCCACCGGCACGGTGTACTCGGTCAGCGGCGCCTCGGCCCAGTCGCTCATCCCCCGTCCGCGCGAATCGAGCCGCAGCACCCGGTAGCGGTCGGCCAGATGCGCCGCCAGCCCGGCGAAGTCGCGCCCGTTGCGGGTCAACCCGGCGAGGCAGAGCACCGCCGGGCCGGGGGTGTCGGAGTCCTGATAGGCCAGGCGGCGCCCGTCGGCGGCTTCGAAGTGGCGGGTCATGGGGATTGCTCCTGTCAGTGACTGCGGCTCACGGGGTTGCGGCGATCTCGGGGATCGTGGTGAGATCGCTGAGCACATGGGCCGGGCGCCAGGGCAGCCGGTCCATCGGCTCGCCGGCCCGGTTGGCCCAGACGGCGCCGATCCCGGCATTCTCGACCGCGCCCATGAGCATGTCGGGCGAGCCGTTGGAGAGGATTGCGGTGGCGAAGCCGCCCTGCTTCAGCGCCTTCAGCATCGGCGGCACCTCCGGGTAGGCCTCCAGCTCCCAGCAGAGCTGCAAGGAGTCGGGCGCGCAGCTCCGGGTCGGCGAGCCCATGGGCTTCCAGCGCATAGTCGAGCCCGTCCTAGGTCACCTGCCAGAAGCCGGTATGCACCCCGGCGGTGGCGCGCAGCCAGGTGTATTGCAGCTGCTTCAGCCGCCGGGTTGCAGCGATCGCCGGCCATTTCTCGGCGAAGGCCTCGCGCCCCGGCTCGGCGGCGGAGATCCGGGCCGCGGCGGCGGCGTCGAACAGGGTTCCGTAGGCGTAGAAGACGCAGGTTGTGATTGGCATTGGTGGCCTCCCCTTTCAGCCTTGAGCATGGCCGAGACTCGGACCGAGGGGAAGCCCCGTCAAGTGCGGTTCCCGGTCGCGACTACGGCCGCGGTGACGGGGGCGGCAACGGGGCACCGGCGGGCGGCGCCCCGGTTTGGCCGGCGGCGCGCGCGTTAACAATCATTCTTCGTGGATTCAATGCCTTAGATACGTGTCCGCATGCGGACAGTGCCGCCATCGGAGCCTCAGCGCACCGCGTCCAGCCGGTCGACCTTGCGCATCTCGGGGAACAGCCAGGCCCAGAGCGCGGTCACCGCCAAGGTCGCTGCGCCGCCCGCCAGCACCGCCGGGACGGTGCCGATCGCCGCCGCCGTCACCCCGGCGCGGAAATCGCCGAGCTCGTTCGAGGCGTTGATCGCCACCGAGTTCACTGCGCTGACCCGGCCGCGCATCGCGTCCGGGGTGGCGAGCTGGATCAGGGTCAGGCGGATATAGACGCTGACCATGTCCGCCGCGCCGTAGACCGCCAGCGCCGCCAGTGACAGCCAGTAGACCTCGGAGAGCCCGAACACCAGGATCGAGCCGCCGAAGACGGTCAGCGAGACGAAGAAGGCCGGCCCCATCCGCCGCGGTGCCGCGATCCGGGTGAGCATGAGCCCGACCACCAGCGAGCCCACCGCCGGCATCGCCCGCATGACCCCCAGACCGTCGGCGCCGACATGGAGGATGTCGCGGGCAAAGACCGGCAGGAGCCCCATCACTCCGCCGAGCAGCACCGCCATCAGGTCGATCGAGATCGCCCCGAGGACGATCTTCCGGCTCCAGACATAGCCGAAGCCGCCGAGAACCTTGGCCAGGCTGAAGGGCTCGCGCGGGTGCACCGTCAGGCGCACCGCGATCAGCGCCGCCGTGGACCCCGCAAAAGCGAAGAAGAAGAGCGCGACCAGGTAGGTCCAATCGCCCACCGTCGCCACCAGCAGCCCGCCGGCCGCCGGTCCGCCGAGCTGGGCCGCCTTGTTGACCGAGGACGACCAGGCGACCGCCTTGGGGAACAGTGCCGGCGTCACCAGATTGGGCAGGGTCGCCTGGCTGGCGGTGAAGTAGAACGACCGCGCCGAGCCGTGCGGCACCATGACGGCGAAGATCGGCCAGACCGCTTCGGCGCCGCCGAGCATGTAGCCGAGCAAGAGCCCGGTCGCCGCCACATGCGCCGCGTTGCAGGCGACGATGATCCGGCGTCGTTCGAACCGGTCCGCCGCCAGCCCGGCGAGCAGAAAGAGGGCGAACGCCGGAGCGAACTGCGACAGCCCGACCAAGCCAAGGTCCAGCGGATCGCCGGTCATCAGGTAGACATGCCAGCCGACCGCGACGACGACGATCTGGATGCCCGTGACATTGGCCAGCCGGCTGAGGATGAAAAGAACGAAGTCTCGGTTGTGCGACAGCGGTGCCGGTTCGCCACTCTCGGTTTCTGCCCCGCCGCTCATCTTCCGCCCCGATTGCCGTTTGCGCAAGCAAAGCCACGGGATGCCTGTCACCGCAGGCCTTGCGGTGCGGCATGGGAAACGGTTTTGCTCGCCTATTGGACTTTAAAGGGAAATATAACTCCGTATAACTCATTCTTGATATACATGGCTAAACTCGCTATAAACCAACCATGGACCCTGTCAGAAATCCGTTCGCTCCCGGTGCGGGCTCGTAACCACCCGAACTGGCCGGCCGCGACGACATCCTGACAGACGCCGAGATTGCCCTTCGGCGCGTCGTCCGCGGAAGGCATGACAGATCGCAGATTCTTCTTGGGTTGCGCGGAACCGGCAAGACGGTGCTGCTGAACAAGATCCTGCAGCTGGCCGAGAACCACGGCCATTTGACCTCGTTCGTCGAAGCGCCGGAGGACCGACGGCTCGCAGACCTGCTTTACCCTCGAATTCATCAGGTTCTTCGCCAACTCTCAATGGTCGAGAGCGCAAAGGCGGCCGCGCACAGTGCCATGCGCGCACTCCGAGAGTTTGCAGGAGCTTTCCAGATTTCCGTCGGCGACGTTTCGATTTCGGTCGATCCGGCCGCTGGAACGGCAGACAGCGGAATCCTGGAATACGATCTCAGCGATCTTTTCGTCCGTGTGGGAACAGCCGCAAAGTCGGCGGGAAAGGCTTGGACGATCCTGATCGACGAAGTCCAATATCTCTCCCAGGAAGAGCTTGCCGCGCTGATCGTCGCAATTCATCAGATCACCCAAAGGCAACTTCCTATAATGTTCTTCGGCGCCGGGCTACCACAGCTCGCCGCTTTGGCCGGCAACGCCAAGTCTTACGCCGAACGACTTTTCAGCTATCCGCCGGTCGGCCCGCTTGGTCGCTCGGCGGCCATTGCCGCCATCCGACAGCCGATCGAGGGCGAAGGCGAAGAGATCTCGAATCGGGCTCTCGATATGATCATCGAACGAACCGCCGGCTATCCGTACTTCCTCCAGGAATGGGGTTACCAGGCGTGGAACATCGCCGACGTGTCGCCGATCGATACCAGCGATGTGGAACAGGCTTCCGACGCCGCCCTCAAGAGGCTAGATCAGGGGTTCTTCCGCGTGCGGTTCGACCGGCTGACGCCGAAGGAGCGTGAGTATGTTCTTGCGATGGCCTCGCTCGGCCAAGGCCCCTACCGCTCGTCCGACGTCGCTGAGGCGCTTGGCGAACGGGTCCAAGCACTTGGTCCACGTCGCGCCGCGATCATCAGCAAAGGAATGATCTACAGCCCGGCCCACGGCGACATCGATTTCACCGTGCCGATGTTCGACGACTTCCTGCGGCGCGCGGTAGGATAGCATCGGCGGAGGCGGTTGCTTGTCCGCCTAGCCCCGAACGCCGCGCGCCAAGTCCTCTTCGACTGTCATCGGTCCCGCGGTGCCGGTCAAGCGGGCGCGGTAGACGTAGAGCGCCTCCATCACCCGCTGCACGTAGTTGCGGGTCTCGCTGAACGGGATGGTCTCGATCCAGTCGACCATGTCGGTGCCGGCCAGGCGCGGGTCGCCATAGGCGCCGATCCATGCGTCGACCCGGTGCGGCCCGGCATTGTAGGCCGCCGCCGCCAGCACGTAGGAGCCGCCGAAGGTGGCGATCTGCTCGGCCAGGTAGGTCTGCCCCAGCCGGGCGTTGTATTGCCAGTCGTCGAGCAGCCGGTCGCGCGAATAGCGCTCGCCGATCCGGCCCGCGACCTTCTTCGCCGTCGCCGGCATCAGCTGCATCAGCCCGCGCGCGCCGGCGGGGCTGACCGCACGCGCGTTCAGCTCGGTCTCCTGCCGGGCGATGGCCATCGCCAGCGCCGGCTCGATCCTGCGCGCATAACCGGCAAGGTCGGTCACCGAGTAGTAGGCCGGGTAGATCAGGATCCCCTTTCTGGCCGCATGCTTGGCGATGCGCACCGCATAGTGCGGCTGGCCGATATCGAGGCCCAGCTTCGCCAACGCGCCAAGCGCCGCGCCGCCCTCCATGCTGCGGCCGAGATGGCTGAACACCTGGAAGGCGAGGCTGTCCTCGCCGGCATAGTGCAGCAGCAGCCCGGCGCGCACGTCGTCGGAGCGCAGCGCCGGGCTCTTGGTCCAGTCGGGCAATTCGGTCGAGGCGATGCGGCCATCGCCCGCGGCGCCCAGCCTCGCAGCCGCGAGCTGGCCGTAGAAGCTGGTCTGGTGCGCCGCCGCCGCGCGGTACCAAGACTTGGCGTTCTTGCCGTCGCCCAGCGCCTCGTAGGTCCGGCCCAGCCAGTAGCCGCCGCGGCCGAGGCTGATCGGTGTCTCCACCGCGTCGTTGCAGCGGCGGAAATGGGCCAGGGCCCGGTCCGGGCGGCGCAGCTTGCGCAGCGCGATCCAGCCCGCCAGCCATTCACAATCGGCATAGGCATAACCGTCCGCCGGCCCGAGGTGATGCTGGCTGGCCAGCAGGTATCCCTGGTCCGGCCGGCCGGAGCGGGCCGCGCGCCGGGCCAACACCGCGCGCCGGTGCGCCCATAGCGCCGGCGTCCCCAGCTTGTGCGCATCGCCGGTGATCTGGGTCAGCAGTTTCGCCGCCTCGTGGTACCGGTCGCGGCGCCAGAGCGTGCTCATCCGCTGCCAGTTGGCCGCCGCCGCGCCGGCGATACCGCCCGCGTCCGCCCCGCCGGCTCGCTCTCCGGTCACCACCCGCGCCAGGATCTCCTGCCCGGGCCAGCCCAACCGGCGGCTGACGAAGTCCCGGTACTCGGCCTGGCTGCCGGCCCCGGCTCGCCGGCCAAGCCACCGCCCAAAACAACGCATGGCAGAGAATGCTCGCAGCTTGACCAACACGGAAAAAAGACATGACCTCGGATTTGCCGCCAAACCTGTTCCTGCGCCACCAGCTTAGAGATCCGGCCCGCCATGTTCGATGATACCCCGCTGCTGCCCGGTTTGTCACCCGTCGAGGGCCCCGATATCCA
>Ga0209255_1000249_pt1 | contig 11803 bp, 12 predicted proteins | sample WorMetvaBAHAMAS2_FD_187394 | JGI IMG/M metagenome (GOLD analysis project Ga0209255, IMG submission 187394) | Marine gutless worms symbiont microbial communities from Max Planck institute for Marine Microbiology, Germany - Olavius vacuus... | ecosystem: Host-associated > Annelida > Digestive...
GGGTCTACGTCGAACTCCTCCAGGACAAGTCAGCCGCCTCTGCCGGCGGTTTCCTCACGCGCCTGATCGACAAGGCCCCCTTCACGATCACCAAGGTCCTCACCGATAATGGTAAGGAATTTACCGACCGCTTCTCTGCCACCGGCCAGCGCCAGCCCACGGGTGCCCACGCGTTTAATCGCGTCTGCACCGCCAACCGCATCGAACATCGCCTGACCAAACCAAGAACGCCACAGACCAATGGCATGAGCGAACGCTTCAACGACCGCAGCGCCGAGGTCCTAGCCACCACCCCCTTCGACTCCGCCGAGCACTTGGCCGATACCATCAAACGCTACGTTCAAGGTCTACAATCAGCACATCCCGCAGAAAGCACTGGGCCATATTCCTCCCCTTCAGGCGATGAAATACTGGTCCCAAAAACAGACCCAGCTGTTCAAAAAATGTGTCTATAATCTTGCGGGGCTTGACAGGTGGTGGCATCGGGAACCGCATCCTCGATCCCCAAACCAAGAAAGCGCGCGAATGAAAGCCGATCACGGATTTGATACTCGACCTGCTCATCCGCCAAGTTGTAGAGTGTCTGTAGGATCGGGATCTTGAACATCAACACCACATCGAACGGCTTGCGACCCGCGTTGGATTTGCGTTCCCGTTCGTGGACCGGCTCCAGTAGAGGATGCGACAGTCTCCTACACGATAGCGCCACAGTCCTTTACGGTCGCCGATCAGTGGCTCGCCGCGATTGCGGGGATTGTCGAGGGGCGCGATCCGGTCCTCGATATAATCGAGAATCGCCGCTTGCCGCTGCCGGTCGAGCTTGGCCAATTGCCGTTTGGCCGTGGCCCTGAACTCAACGCTCCAGGCCAAGTTCGCGCCTCACATCCGCCAGGCTGGTACGCGGTTCTTCCTTTTCCAGGGCTGGCGAGCGCCAGCAGATAATCGGTGCGGGTCTCCATGATACTCGGCAAAGGCCTCCTTCACATAGAAACCCTTGCTGTGCCCGGTTTCGGCAGCGAGCTGCTCCAACTCTTGTTCCATTCTGGGATCGAGGGTAACGGGAAGCATTTTTTAGGCGGTCCGTTTGATTTGTTTGACGAACCAAGCATAAGTCAGAAGCCGTCCGGTTAAAAGCAATAGTTGTACCCTTTGTAACATGCTTAAAAATCAGTACGTTACAAGAATTATCTGGCGTCTAACCCTTTGTTTCCTGGCTAATGACTACCGTACCGGCCTCATATTCCAATATAACTGATTGATTTATAAGGATTCGCATCGGGTACAACTCTAATCTTGTCGATTGCCCGGTGGTCGACCCTTAAGGGGGATGCCAAAAGCTGCGGGGGAAGTTACCATACCCGCATTATGGGATCACCTGGGAGCCGACCACATCTCATGCACGCAGCCGATCTACTGAGCCATCGCGTCTTGCTGACGCCGGAGCGGGAGGCGTTGCTGGAGCTGGCGACCGGGCATCGCTACAGCTTCGCCGCCCTCAATGCTCGCGCCAATCGTCTCGCCCATTTTCTACGCGACCGCCTCGGGGTAGAAAAGGGGGACCGGGTATCGATCCTGGCCCACAACAGTGTGGTCTACTGCGACCTGTTCTATGCCGTGGGTAAGATCGGGGCCGCGTTGGCGCCCCTGAACTGGCGGTTGGCGGCGCGGGAGTTGGCCTATATCGTCAACGACAGTCGGCCCAAGGTACTGTTGTGCGGGCCTGAATTCGCCGACACCCTGGCATCGCTGCGGGTCCAGGTGGACCTGGGTACCTGCGTCGCGCTGGAGGGCGCCGCTATCGATGGGGCCCTGGATTATGATGCGGGCCTGGCGGCGGCACCGGAGACGGAACCGACGCGGCCGTCGGAGCTGGACGCCGAAGACCCTTACTGTCTTCTCTATACCTCCGGCACTACCGGCCAGCCGAAAGGGGCAATGATCCCGCACCGTCAGGTGCTCTTCAATTGCATCAACACCGTGGCCAGCTGGGGGCTTTCGGAACAGGATGTCTCGCCAGTGTTCGTCCCCCTGTTTCATGCCGGTGGTCTGTTCGCCTTCCTGACGCCCTTGTTCTACCTCGGCGGCAAGATCATCCTGGCCCGTAGTTTGGAGGTGGAAGAATCCTTGCGGGTCATCGAGGAGGAGGGTTGCACCGTCATCCTGGGGGTGCCGACCATCTTCCGGATGTGGATGAAATCGCCGCGGTTTGCGGCGGCGGATTTCAGGCGGGTGCGCTGGTTCGTCAGCGGCGGGGCGCCCTGTCCCGAGGCCGTCATGAAGGTCTGGCGGGAGCAAAAGGGCGTGGTGTTTCGCCAGGGATACGGGCTCACGGAGGTGGGTCCCAACTGCTTCAGTATGACAGACGCGGAATCCCTGCCCAAGAGCGGATCGGTAGGAAAGCCCATCTTTCACAGCGAGATGCGCATCCTGGACGAATCCGGCAAGGAGCAGCCCGCAGGCGCGGTAGGAGAGCTTCTGATCCGGGGTCCTCATGTCTGCTCGGGGTATTGGAAAAACCCGGAGGCCAGCGCCGCGGCGATCCGCGACGGCTGGTTTCACACCGGAGACATGGCGCGGCGCGATGCGGACGGTTTCTATTCCATCGTCGGCCGCTTCAAGGACATGATCATCAGCGGCGGCGAGAACATCTATGCCGCCGAGGTCGAAGCCGCCGTCCTGGAGCACCCGGAGGTCGCGGAAGCGGCACTCATCGGCGCGCCCGATCCGAAGTTCGGCGAGGTGGGCTTGATCGTCGTGGTGGCGCGGGAAGGTACGGCACCCACCGCGGAATCCATCCTCGAGACCTGCGCGGACCACCTGGCGCGCTACAAGATCCCCAAACATGTAGTCTTCATCGATGCCCTGCCTTACTCGCCCTACGGCAAGATACAGAAGGCGGAGCTCAAGAAACGTTACTTGAACCCAGAGGAGGGCTGAGGCCGTGCCTCGGCAGAAACCCAGCTTGTCCATTCCAACGCTTCCCGGTGTCGTCGCGCAGACGATCACCAGCTCCCGGATCACGACCCGCGTCCTGTTCACCGGCCCCGAGACCGGGATTCCGGTCCTGTTCCTGCACGGCAATGTCACCTCCGCCACCTGGTGGGAAGAAGTGATGCTGAGTCTGCCCGAGACCTATCGGGGTATCGCGCCGGACCAGCGTGGTTTCGGCGCGGCGGACCCGGACAAGAAGATCGACGCGACCCGGGGTATGGGCGATCTGGCGGACGATGCCTTGACTTTGCTCGACCATTTGGGGCTAGCGCAGGCCCACCTGGTGGGAAACTCCATGGGGGGCTCGGTGATCTGGCGACTCCTGATGGGGGCGAGCGAACGCCTCCTGACGGTGACCCAAGTCGCCCCAGGGTCTCCCTATGGCTTCGGCGGCACCAAGGACGTGCAGGGCACCCCCTGCTGGGAGGATTTCGCCGGTTCCGGCGGCGGCTTGGCGAACCCCGAGTTTCTGCGCCTGATCGAGGCCGATGACGCTGGCCTTGACAATGCGTTTTCTCCGCGCGCCGTTCTGCGGATGCTGGTCTACAAGCCGCCCTTCATCCCGGCCCGCGAAGACGACCTGGTGGCGGCCACCCTCCGGACCCACATCGGATCTGAGGATCTGCCGGGAGACAGCGTCGAGTCCCCGAACTGGCCGTTCAAAGCACCCGGTCGCTGGGGTATGGCGAATGCCGCATCGCCCAAGTATGCCGGTGACGTGGAGAGCCTGTACAGGATCGAGCCGAAGCCGCCGGTGCTGTGGATACGCGGCAGCCATGACCTGGCGGTCTCCGATGCGGCGGCCTCCTGTCCGGGGGCACTCGGGGCCGCGGGACAGATCCCCGGCTGGCCGGGCGCTGAAATCTTTCCACCTCAGCCCATGCTGGGCCAAACCCGAGCCCTGTTGGAGCGTTATCGGACAGCCGGCGGCGCCTATGAAGAAGTAGTAATCGAAGACACCGGCCATGTTCCCTTCATCGAGAAGCTACCCGAGTTCAATCGGATCTTTCATTCCCATTTGGAGGTCACTCGGATGTAAACTAGAGGACCGCCGTCCGAATTAGGGTAGGGGGTCAGTCGTGGTAGGTCAGGTTAAGCGTATCGTGCGGTGCGGGCGTAGGCAACCGAAGTTGCATTAAGTTAACTGTTGGCCGCTTGTTGTGGTGGGTCGGCAACACTTAAGGGGACCTTGAAAAATCCCATGCTCAATACTTTTCATGGTGATGCTCATAAATCGCGCTTTTCGAATGCCTTGATTATCATGGAGTTACGCACACGGACATAACGGGGCTTCCTTGTTCTGCAAAGACACCTTGAATTTTTCAAGGTGTCCTTAACTTAATCCTGAATCCATGACGTAAATGAGCTGACGATTGGTTTGTGTCGAGCTGGGCCGGCTGCTGTCATTGCAAACGGGAGTGATGGAGGACTCAACCACTATGCACTAAAGTGCATAGGTTGCCCCCTGGACTGAAAGTCCTAAATCATTCCAGGATAACGTTTCCTGTATCCATATTGGATGGGTGACGGTGATGCTCCAAGTATTCTTGAACCATTTCGTCCGTTACATTCCCTGTTGTCCAGGCAACATACCCTATCGCCCAAAAATGCTTTCCCCAATATCGTTTTTTTAGCTCCGGGAATTCGCTTTGAAGAAGACGTGATGACCTTACTTAACCCGCTTTACAAAATCGCTTATTGATAACCTCGGCGGATATTCAACATGCATATGTACTATGATCCTTGCTTACGACTCCTTATCAGAATATGAACATCTTCCGCATCACATACCTGAATGATAAGTTCTCGGCATCGCTTTTGAATATTTCCTTTTAATACTGGGTAACGATATTTAGTGACCCATACAATATGGACCATCAAAATGTTAACCGTATGACTACCGCGTCTTTGATCACTCATTAGCTAATTGTAGGGGACCTTGAAAGTCCGAAATCATTCGGGAGCTGACATTTCCTGTTGTCCCAACACCCAATCCGATCATCCGAACAGGTTTTCACCCGGATCGTTTTTTTAGCCCCGGACATTCGCTTTGAAGAGACGGTATGATGACCACTTCTTCCAGCGCTCATGAATTGCTTGAGAGAATTCCTGTGTAGCAGCTAAAGCCTTGCACTAAAGTGCATAGTTTTGGACTAGCGTGCTGAAACAATAAAGAATTCCCAACAAACAAGGTAGAACAGTCATGAAAAAATACGGTTTTGTCGCCTCCGGTGGTGGTTACAGAAGTTTTTATACGGAAGGAGCGTTGATCTGGTTACGGCAGAATGGGGTCTCGGTATCCCATATCGCCTCCACCAGCTCGGGAAACAATATCGCCCTGGATTACCTCCTCTGGGATCAGGAGAAAGAAGAGCTGCCGCCGGTCCTCACCCGGACCATGCGCCTGAGCGTGAGAGACATCTTTCACGTCTTCAAAAACTTTCTGGGTCTGCGGCCTTCTCTGCTCCCCAACGGCTCTTACCTGTTCACCGTCGACAAGGACAGTTGCCGCAACTCTCTGACCCTGGACCAACCAGCGAGACAGGAGATCCTGAGCGGAAACCTGGCTGCCGTGAGCTGGGATATCTTCACCACCAACCTGACGCGACGTGAGGGGAGATCTTTCCGGATCAATGACATCCTGTCCGAAATCAATCCGGGTACGCTGGACCACTTCATGGATGTGTTTCTGGCCGGCATCACTACTATCCCTTATTTCAAGGCGGTTGAGATCGACGGCGATTTCTATCTGGAAGGCGGATACCTGGATAACACCCCCTTGAGGACCATGTTCGAAGACCCGGAAGTGGATGAAATCATCGCCGTCGACTTTACCGACTATGATTACCACGATGCGCTCGAAAAGCTGTATGCGACCCAGGTATTCACCTTGCCGTTGAACAGCATCGATATGTATCTCCTGGTCAGCGATATCCAATTGAGCCTACCCAACATCAAGATCTTTGCGGAGGCCAACCGCATCAACCGCATGCTCGAAGAGGTCGGCAAGACCTCTCTCGAACTCGACGGGAAGACCTACTATCGCAAGCCGCTCCATGTATTGAGTCCCAAGAATCTGGAGAGTATGACCATCTCCTTGAAAGACAGTACGATCCAGAAAAAGTACTTCGAGCTTGGGAAAAACGACATGGCGGAATTATCGGTCAATTGTTTGGCTTAGTACGGATGCCTGCAACGACCGATATCATTGAGCCGGCAGGACCTTTTGTTCTCGTCCCCACGCGCTGCGTGGGGACGCGGAAGTTCCGTGCCGCGGATACCGAGGTCCGCAGCCTGGGGTGAGCTTGTGATCCCCGGCTCCTTCCGGTATACGGGGATGAGAATGCCGGGGATCGCAAGCTCACTCCAGCCTACGAACGAATGCCGATAACAATAGTGAAGGGGGATGAACCGGCAGCGCCTGGTGTCTTACCGCAGGTCAGGGGCGGTGTGAGCGCCTGCCTCTTGGGTCGAGGGGTACGTTTCGACGGCGGGCACAAGCGCGACGACTTCCTTACCGGGTCGCTCGCCGATTTTCTGGATTTGGTACCTGTGTGTCCCGAGGTGGGCATCGGAATGGGTGTCCCACGTCCGCCGATTCGACTGGTCGGGGATCCGGAGCGACCGCATGCCCTCGGCGTGGACGACGCCACGCTGGACGTAACGGAGCGGCTCCTTTCCTTCGCCCGGCGGTGCGTTCCCTGCCTCGGAGACATCAGCGGTTACATACTGAAGCGGAACTCGCCAAGCTGCGGCATGGAGGGGGTAAAGGTCTATGATCCCCCAGGTACGATCGTCGACCGCACGGGCATCGGTCTCTTCGCCCGCGTCCTGATGGAGACCAAACCGCTGCTGCCGGTAGTGGACGGCCTCTCGGCGCCCGCGCCCGATGGGGATAAAGAACCCGCACGGAAGGCGCTCCATGCCGGCGCCCGCGAATTTACCTAGCAAGGGTCTCGATATAAGCGAGGCGCGGTATCAGTTGTTTTTTGCGCCCTGATCGATCCAGGCCTTTACCCGATCGATCTCGGCTTGGCTAGGTATTTTGTCGCCGTCATGGGGCATGCGCAATGACGGGTCCGCCCGTCCTTCTACGAGCATGACCAGCGCGCTGGTGAAGCTGTCTCCCGGCTTGATGACGGGACCGTGGATGGTCCCCTTCATGAGGCTTTCATAGTCGTCCATACGCAGACCGCTGACCTTGCTCCCTTTGCCGCCCTCGCCGTGGCAACGCATACAGTAAGTGTCGAGGAAGGGTCTTACATCGGCCCTGTAGCTGACCGATTGCTCTCCGCAACCCAGCAAAGTCATGGCGGGGGACAGTAGAACGAGGGTGCGCGCAAGTTTATTCATCTCATTACCCCGGTGAAAACTATACCTTTACAACCTAAGTTTCAATTACTCCGTCCGTCATGTCAACGCGGGTCGTGTTGGTATCGGCCCAAAATAGTTCGTCCCCCGCAAGTGTAGGGGAATATGCCGCTGGAAGCCGGTAGCCGGCGACTATGACCGGGCGACATTGACAGTTCGAGAGGAAAGCACAAGACTGGGATGAGAGACCCCACAGGATTGTATACGTCATGACTCACCCTACCCGCAATGAAACCACTGTCCGCGAGCTGATTCGTCAGGAGCTTCCCGACCTGGTACGGGACGACGGGAAAATCCGCAACCTGGTCATCGAGGTTGGCCGGGAACGGTTCGCCGACCGCGATCGAACCAAAGGCCGCATCGAGCAGATACTGGACGAGCTGCGCCGTGATCGGGAACGGAACGACCGCAAGTGGGAAGAGCAGCACGCAGCCGATAAACGAGAACGGGAAGAACAACGCGCGGCGGATAGGCGAGAGTGGGAAGCGCACCTCCGCAAGTGGGAAGAGCAGCGCGCAGCCGATAAACGAGAACGGGAAGAACAACGCGCGGCGGACAGGCAAGAGTGGAAAGCGAACATCCGCAAATGGGAAGAGCAATGGGCGCAGGACAAACAAGAACGGGAAGAACAACGCGCGGCGGATAGGCGAGAGTGGGAAGCGCACATCCAGGATAACAAACGGCTGAGTGAAACCGTTGCCAGACTCGAGCGTACCTTTGGGGCCATCGGTGCGCGTTGGGGACTCGATACCGAACGCTCCTTTCGCGAAGCCTTGGCGGGGATCCTGGAAAAGAGCTTCGGGGTAGCGGTCGTCAACGTCAACGAATTCGACGAGGAGGGGACAGTATTCGGGCACCCCGAGCAGGTGGAGTTGGATGTCGTCATCTATAACGGCACCCTGATCCTTATCGAGATCAAGTCATCCTTCAGCAAGGCCGACATCTACATCTTCGAGCGTAAGGTACGCTTCTACGAGCGCCGCCACGGGCGTAAGGCGCAGCGGCGCATCGCGATCTCACCCATGATCGATCCGCGGGCCCGGGAGGCGGGCAAGCAATTGGGGATGGAGCTCTATGCCGATTCCGCAGATGTACCGACGCAATGAAGACCCGCCGATACCGCCTCTGCCGTGTCGGTGCGAGAATCCGCTGGCCGGCGACCGGTGGCCGAAAGTGGGTTGAAACATGGGCATAGTAAATGCGCTCGTCGAGACGCCGCTGGGGTCCATCGGAATCCTGGTGGAAGATGGCGTCCTCCGCGGATTGGATCTGGAGCCGGACCGGACAACCGGATCGAGCGGTGCACCGCCGACCCTAGTCCGGGAGCAGCTGATGGCCTATTTCGAGGACGGAAGCCACGCCTTCGGGTTGCCCTTGGACCTGCAGGGAACGGCCTTTCAGATCCGGGTTTGGGAAGCGTTGCGGGAGATCCCCCCCGGCTGTACGGTCACTTACGGTGAGCTGGCACGGCAGATCGGGACCGGCGCGCGCGCCATCGGGGGGGCCTGTCGCGCCAACCCTTGTCCTATTGTCGTGCCCTGTCACCGGGTCGTTGCCGGCAAGGGTTTGGGTGGTTTTGCCGGTGATTCCAGCGGTCGTAAGCTCGCGGTCAAGCGGTGGCTTCTGCGGCATGAGGGGGCATTGCCTCCGGCAACGCCACCGGTCTCGAAGCGGCCGGTTCCCTTGCATCGCCCCCTCCCATGACCGAAGACGCCGAGCAGGATCTCATCGAGCGTTTTGCCGACGCCTTGTGGATGGAGCGGGGCTTGAGCGCGAATACCCTCGCCGCCTACCAGTCCGATCTGCGGGCCTTCGCCGGCTGGCTCTCCAAGGACCGGGGAAGGAGTCTGGCACAGGCGCAGCGCAGCGATTTGCTGGACTATCTGACCCTGCTCTCCCGCCGGGGTCGTAAGCCCCGCTCCTCCGCCCGGCTGCTTTCCTGTCTGCGCCAGTTCTACCAGTACCTATTACGTCAGGGCACGATTCGAGGGGATCCCAGTGCCCGGGTGGAGGCCCCGAAGCTGGGCCGACCACTGCCCAAGACCCTCACCGAGGCCGAAGTGGAGGCCCTTTTGAAGGCGCCGGATACGGACGATCCCCGGGGACATCGTGACCGCACCATGTTGGAACTCCTGTATGCCACCGGGCTGCGGGTATCGGAGCTGGTGGGATTGACGTCCCAGCAGGTGAGCTTGGTCCAAGGCGTCCTGCGGGTAATGGGGAAGGGGAACAAGGAACGCCTGGTGCCCCTGGGCGAGGAGGCGATGTCCTGGCTGCAGGATTACCTCCGGGGACCGCGCCGGGACCTGTTGGGGGAACGCCGGTGCGACTTTCTCTTTCCCACCCACCGCAGCGATTGCATGACGCGCCAGGCCTTCTGGCAGCTCATCAAGCGTTACGCCGTGGCGGTGGGTATCGGCAAGCCCCTGTCGCCGCACACCCTCCGCCATGCCTTTGCGACCCACCTGCTCAATCACGGGGCCGACCTGCGGGTCGTCCAAATGCTGTTGGGCCACAGCGACCTTTCCACGACCCAAATCTATACCCATGTGGCACGCGAAAGGCTCAAGCAGCTCCACGCCCGTCATCATCCGCGAGCCTGAACGATAGCGATTTTAACGGTGGAATTGGGAGTCTGCTTAGGCTACCGTACAGTACTTCACCAAAATGGCAGGTTATTTCGGCCGTGGCCGGTCGAGCGAATTTTCAGTCAAGGGCTTAAACCATGTGGAATCATCGAATCGCTTTCTTCGCCGGTGTGCTCTCGGCCTTGGCGGTCTTACCCGTGCTCGCCGGTGCCGATGCCAAGATCAAGGCGCAACTTAAAAAGGTACTGTCACCTGGGTATGAGATCGGCAGTATCCAAGAGACACCGATCAAGGGGCTCTTCGAGGTCGTCGTGGGTGCGGATGTGATCTATGTGAGCGGCGACGGCAAATACATGGTCGACGGGCGTTTGATCGATTTGACGAGTCAGAAAGACCTGACCGAGCCGCGTCGAGCCATGATCCGTAAGCAGGCCGTCGATCAGGTCGGCGAGGACCGGATGGTGATCTTCGCCCCCGCCGAATACAAGCATACGATAACCGTGTTTACCGACATCGATTGCGGCTATTGCCGCAAGCTTCACCGCCAGATCGCGGATTATGGTACCGAAGGTATCCGGGTCCGTTACCTCTTCTTTCCGCGGGCGGGTATCGACAGCGATTCCTTCAAGAAATCGGTCTCGGTCTGGTGCGCGGACAATCGCCGCCAGGCCCTGACCGATACCAAAGCGGGCAAGTCCCTGGAAACCAAAAGCTGTAAGAATCCGGTCAAGGATCACCTGGAGCTGGGTAAGCAGCTCGGAATCTCCGGGACGCCGGCCATCCTGCTCGAGAGTGGCGACCTGGTGCCGGGGTATGTTCCGGCCAAACGTCTGGCGGCCATGCTGAATGCAAAGGGACGTTAGCCTACCTGTCTCAGTGCGCCGCGAAAGGCGCGCTGGCTCCACCGGGAGAGCCGTCCTCCCGGCAGAATCGCACTGGCCGGTGGCACCGGAGCAGTCGTAGAGACACGAATGATTGGACTGCTCGAACGCCCGGCCGTAAGGCGTCGCGTCCTACCCTTTTCGGTCGAGCGCTATCACAAGCTGCGGGACTTAGGGGTCGTGCCCGTCAAGACGGAGCTGCTGAATGGGGTAATCGTTGAGAAGATAACGAAATCCCCCCGGCATACCCTCCTTGCCCATCGTCTGCTCGACCGTCTTGCGGTTGGCCTGCCGCCGGGCTGTCAATTGCGAAAAGAAGACCCGTTGACCTTCGCAACCTCGGAGCCGGAGCCCGACATCGCAATCGTACTTGGGAATATGGAGACCTACCGCGACCACCACCCGACAAGGGCCGAGCTGATTGTGGAAATCGCGGTGAGCAGCGTCGAGGTGGATCGGGCTAAGGCGGATCTCTACGCAAGAGCCGGCATATCCGTCTACTGGCTGGTGCTCGCCGACGCGCGTGCCGTGGAGGTTTATACCCAGCCTCGACCAAACGGCTATCAGAGCATGGAAACGAAACGGCTCGGGCAAACCCTGGAAACCTGGTACGGAACCCGCATCCCGCTTGATACCTTGTTTGCCTGAGTAAGTAACCCATCAACTCGATGCGTGCGGATCTCCACTACGGGGTTTATTGTCCCAGCACGCTAGTCCAAAACTATGCACTTTAGTGCAAGGCTTTAGCTGCTACACAGGTATGCTACAATTAGCTAATGAGTGATCAAAGACGCGGTAGTCATACGGTTAGCATTTTGATGGTCCATATTGTATGGGTCACTAAATATACTACTCTCATATGATTCTTTCATTGCAGAAAGCCAAGTAGTCCATTGGAAAATAAGGTATCCTAAGCGCCATGCTGGACTACACCCTATCACCGGAGCAGCTGGATGAACTGCGTGCGGCACA
>Ga0209255_1000250_pt1 | contig 11772 bp, 13 predicted proteins | sample WorMetvaBAHAMAS2_FD_187394 | JGI IMG/M metagenome (GOLD analysis project Ga0209255, IMG submission 187394) | Marine gutless worms symbiont microbial communities from Max Planck institute for Marine Microbiology, Germany - Olavius vacuus... | ecosystem: Host-associated > Annelida > Digestive...
GTGTTCAAAAGATAATAGAAGACATTCTTGTTTTGATAACTCTTTTTCGCGACGATATATTTTAATTATGTACCATGTCCTAGAAGCTATTTTGCTTACGCCAATGCATGCACTTAGTTAGGCGTGGCCACTTCCGATCATGTGACAAAGATGGCAGTCACACCATTGGATCCGCCATACCCAAAAACCCCATGTTATATGCAAAACTCACAGCACTATATGTTATAGAACCGGATTTATGGGCAATCGAAGTTTACATTGTGGAAATAGGAATTTTTAACCTGGACCTTGTGACCTTGACGTGAGACCTTCATATACAAACTTGATGTGTACTCTCAGGAGATACACTGGTTGTGCAAATATGAACTTCCTACGTCAAAGCTTTTGAAAGTTATCGTCTGACGGACATACAAGTTACGCTTGGTCACTTCCGGTCACGTGAACAAGATGGCAGTCACACCATTGGATCCGCCATACCCGAAAAACACATGGTACACGCAAACGTGCCCGTAACACGCCCACAACTCCTGTTCTATTCTAGAACCGAAGTTATGACCTTGACCTTGACCTTCATATATGATCTTGACCCATATTGCCTGGAGATATACCGGATGTTCAAATATGAAGTTCCTATGTTGAGGCTCTTGAAAGTGATCATCTGGCAGACAGAATCGACCAAAATTATAAACCACGCCGCTTCGCAGGTGGTCAATAAATCTGTTATCAACTGTGTACAATAATCAAACACCTGTCGTACCTGAGACAGTTTCCCTCGTACAGCGGGAAAAGCAGACTGGCGGGCAGGGGCAGGTGGTTTTGGTGGTACCTTGGTCGAGTTTCTAATACCACTCATGGCAGGTCGCACAACCGGCTGTCGACTGTAAGAATTCCAGTTTGGCTCTATCGCTGCAGGACCACTGTCCCAGTTTTGTCCTTCACTGTTCCACTGCCAGCCTGCTCTAGCATTGTTGTTTCCATTATCCTGCCAGCTACCAGTCCACTGGTTTGTTTCACCAGCTTGATCTCTCATAGCTGGCCTGCTGTCTCCACGAAGTCTGGGCCTATTACCCGCACCAGCAAAGTTTCTACCTGCAAACGGACGAATGGCTGGGCCTTGTGAATGTCCAGTATTACTGCCTATTCCACGCGGTGCCATCGGTATTGCAGCATTTCTCTGTGGTCCTTGAAATCGAGGAACGGGCGGCCGACCTAAAATACCATCACCAGTTGCAGCACCTGGAGCTCTAGGTGCAGCAACTGGGCCTGGTGGAGTAGGTATTAGTTTTGTGACAGTCTGAGACGAACCAGCGGAAAGTTCAGTGGCACTCTTCTGCATTGACTTGGCAATCAGTGGTCGAATCAATGGCAGATCAAAGAGGCTCACCACACTACCCAACGATGACAATGGCAACCGAGCTTCTTCAGGCACAGGCTCGTCAGGGGGAGGCATTGTTATTCTCTGTAGCAACTGCGCTTGAATGTTGGAAGCAAGAATGTGGTTGAAGGCAAACTGGAAACAGCTGCTTGGCTCTCGCATGGACGGCTTACAAGACATTAACGGTGGTGGTCCGAGAATACTCGACTGATCTGAAGAACTCATGCCATCGTCCTCAGCTGAAGATGTTTGAGATTTATCACTGTCAGTCGGTGGATTGCTCAATGCTTTCTCATAAGTGGCCAATAACTGCATAACATCGACCAGTGTAGCAATCCCGCCAGGCAAACTGCCTAACGTCCCTATCAGGACGTCAGCATTGCAGTCTTCCGGCACCAGTGGGGTGCTGATAGGGAAGATAATTGGTCTCAGATCGCTCTCATTGTCTCCTTTACAGTAGTCTACGAGCGAGTACATGGTGTACGAAGCCTGCATGATCATTGGGTTGTATATCAGTGCTTGCACATTGCAGTCCGGCTGTACAAACCATCACAAAACGATTTAACAGCAACATGCCAGTGTTTGCCACTGTACAGAAAAACACAACTGAAAAACTACAGAAATTAACCAACATTACTTCATGCATATTGTTAGCAAGACTGTTTGCATCATAGCAGTACACAACAAATACTGCTAAAACGTTGTTATCAAATTAAAAGAATTATCCAAAAGATATGATAACATTAAATAAAGTCATGACAAACAAACTGTAACGAATATAAATCTAGCAATAGCTTGAGAATGACTGATGTCAACTTACAGGCAACAGTTGCATCAACATTGGAGTTGAAATGCTTGGAATCATCTGCAAAATTTCAAAAACACTGCAATGTCAAACTAAATAAAAACACAGTGCTACTTCAAACATAACTATTACACCAGAAATGTGTCATCGGAGCAAACACTATGTGTAACCGAATGCAATATGGAGAAGAATTACACATCAATATTTAATCATAAATCCAGTGACAATTATTATAACACAAACAACCAAACCAGATGTTATACATTTTGACTCTTGTTAAAAGAGCGAAGTATAATGCTAGTCACCTGCTGAGCCACAGCAGCAAGATAAACACTCAGTATAGCACACTGCACATTCAGCTGAGCATACAACGATGGTTTAGTCACTGGAGCTTCTCCCAGCAGACCTGTGTGTAAACATACACAACTTTTATTAGGTTATTAGGTTTGTTAAAACAAGAAAAGTTCAGGAATTCACTAACCCCATAACACAGTTGTAAAAATGACGAGACAACAGCATCACATCTGGCAAGGTCAATATATGAGCACAGGCACATTGGCGCAAAAAAACCTAACAGTTCATTCAGTTATTGTGCCTTACAGAAAGAACAATTTGTCTGCAAAAAATGGACCGACACTGTTGAAGCTGCAGTTTATTAGAGACTGTAGAACAGTGTCAGCTGGTAATACAATTGTAACATTACACTGACACATGCCGTCATCAGTCACTGTGTTACATGCTATCATCTGCCAGCAGGATACACATCTAGACCATCATTAATAGGGCACAATTACCCTCATCGCATGGTCTCTGGCTCTATCAAGTAATCACTCATAGACAATTATAGACAGTACATGTGGTCACATGCCAACGTATGACACAAAACACTCAAATCATAAACTTAGTGTTGGTAGTTGACATCTGCTGTTTGCAATCATCAAGTGAAGATTTGGAATTTATGCAGCAGGACAGCAGTACCATGTATGATGATGTCCCATAAAAAACAGAGCTACTGTTACTTTTGCAATAATGAACTGATTTTGAATAGCATCACTTAACTGCTACATTCTGCTGTTATTTCCATTCTCTCTCTATAAGCTTTTATATATAATCCACTAAATCACCATAATTACACCACTGCACAACCTGACAAACAGTACTAGAAATGTCAACATTATCAACATATTTTAGCTACATTGACACAATGATCGAAAAAATTCACACACATCATCCGGCTTCGGACAATTAATTCATAACAAGCTGAGAGGTTCAGTACATGACAACAAAAAAGCAAAGTTATCAGTGAGTGGTTTTACATCAGCATGCACTGGTATTTACCTGGCTCATCCGACAAGGTCTGCCTTTCCTCATACACCTGACACTGCTCAAGTCTGAGCAACAACTTCTTGAAGTTATTCAGCACTGCCACAAAACAACAGAAAACGACTCAACAACACAGTGGTCACAAACTGGCAGTGATCCCCAGAACGAGCCTCCACAAAACACTCTCGGCACAAAATACATGTACATGGTTTCATTTATAATTAGCTGGCCACCCTTTCTTCTTTTCCCTTTGTTTCAAACCTGTGTATTCCCTTAGAACAGTCCAAAACTTTTCATATCCTCCCTGACTTTGTCCCACCGAGTTTTCTTCAGACGAAAGGATTTTTATTAAAACTCAAATGCAAAGAAAAAACAAGTCACGTAAGGAGTTGTCTGGTCCTGGCTGATGAAAATGCAGCATAAAGTCAAGTCAGATAGAACTAAAGCAAATATGATCTAGCGTTGTTAAAAAGGTAAGCCGGTGAACCGGTTTTCAACCGAACCGGTAACCGATTTTCAGAACGTGTAACCGGTTATCGAATTTATCGCACGTCGCGGCAACATGACCCAGGCAACGCCGATGGCAGAGTCTGACCGTTACCTGGATGCAATTGGTGGAGGGGGCATGTGAGTGTATACTCACACTGCGTTGCCGTGAGTGCCGTTTTCTCGCAATTCCAGCATCGTCGGCAGCTTCTGGACATCTGTTTTAGTGATGGAGGCTGTCGACTAGCACCGTTCATGTCTGTTGCCCCAATGCATAGACAGTCTTGTATTTCTGAATGGAAATAAGTAACTGAGTAGGCCTGGTGGCCGACTTTGTACGCCAAAGCTAGTGACGTTTCTCAGTCGTGCCGGCACAGACCTAATTCACAGCAACAGTTGCACGAATGCACATAGGCCAACACGCCGTCCATTCGGCATATGATGCAAAACGACGATAATTATCTCAAGGACTGGTCATTTGATGAAGCCTGAAAGGTCCTAAATAGACGTCCTGTCAGCGACAGGGCACCGCCGCGCCGTCCAACACACACAAATAACATTACAACACGAGCTTCAATTCCATGTCACAGTCACAACAGTCACCACAGACGCTGCCCAAGTTGTTTGTTCAAGCTGACGACGACGTGAGTGGCCAGCAAGACAGGACATAGGCTGACAATGCCATTCCCATGACGCCATTATGCACGTTCAACAGAGGTGTGCAGATCGTAAAATTTAATCTGCCTTAGTCCACAGAGTTTGAACAAAGATCCACATCCACAGTCCATAGCAATATGCAATCTTGACTCTGCAATTATTCTGTGTCTGAATGTTTCCCTATACTCAGAATACAAACCTGTATGGTAAAATGCCGAGTTACACGAGGCATCATTAGAATGATAGTGTAATTTGTGCATTTCATTGTAACGGCAAGTAACGAGCCCATTAATATCTTGTGACAACATCCAAATTAATCACAGCTTTCTAATGCCTTTTAGCAATTATCAAGAATGGCAAAACACGTCTGTAGACCACACTTCACTGCTGGAGTACTGGTCACTTTAGAATATACTAATGCGCCGCCCCGGACCGTCGCTTGACTGTCGCTGGTAATCGCATGACATCGCTGGCCACGCTTCAGTGGACACGCATCTTGACTCTCCACACACTGCTGTTATCCTTGTTTACTCCCCGCATGGTACTGCAGTCCAGGGATGAAAGAAATTTAGCAAGATGCAACTGCACCCGTGCACCGGGCGGCAACCAGCCTAGACTGCTCTGTTGAGAAAGCGTTTGGTCACACTGTACACGACGGTCACTTCACGCAGACCGTCGACGTAGTGATCACATAACTGCATTTCACTTCGCGCTGCCTTCCTTTCCAGGACTCGCAGCCACGTGACACATGATGTCACGTAATCCAATTACCGATAAACAACCGGTTTCCACAAAACGGTTACCAGTTTTGTTAAAAATGGTCTTAACATGATAAAAAAGCAATGAAGAAAAGTGCATAGCAGAAAGATGATTAAGAAAGGTAGACCAAGACGGTCTAGACATGCAGAATACAAATATAATGCGCAATGACAATGACAGTGGTAAATGGAACCACACAGAATATCTACTTCATACTAGTCTGTAATGTCTGTAAACTTTAAAAATCAAATATATACATACATATACGCATCTTACCTGAGAAAGAGTTTTCTTTAAGAACTGCATATAACTTTGGATCCAGAGGCGGAGACTTGCAGTGAATATTATACAACTTTGACGGTAGTTTTCTCTTTGCTTTTGGGCGCGCTGTCTCGGCATTTTTCTGTCAGCACAACTCCATATTATTAACAATTCCGTAAAATGTTTCATTCGCAATTTTGCATGCAAACTGTAACAGATAAAATGGCCGATCCATCCACTTTGGCAAGACTCACATCAAAGCCATTACTCTCTCCAATCTTGCCATTCAAGATTCAAGATTCAGAAATGTATTTTAATGCATGTGAAAGAAAATGACTTCGATTAAACAATAAATTAAATACCTAATATGAAAACACGATACCTTAACAAATTTCCTATAATATATGTATTTCACATTCTCTATAAAATGGAAAACACGGAAACAGTCAAAAAAGATTCATCTAGTTAACTTGTTAGCAGATGAAAACAAATATATTGATGGCTCATTTGTTGTGGTTTTAATTCAGAAAAGAAAAACAAAATTTTAAAAAGTGTCAAGCTGTCGCAAGACACCGGACTTCATAGCATGTAACTGTGGTATTCTACCTGCTTAAAATGCAAAATATAATAGTTATGATTGATTGACTGACTGAGGAAGACTTAACATCCCACAAACACATTATAGGTCATATCAGGGATGGGTTTTTACAGGTCATATGACCAAACCAACAGTGTCACAGAACTGAAGGAAAAGATGGAGCCACGTAATGTTTTACTATTGCACTATGTGTCCATATCTTTTTTACTATATATGATTTTGATATTGCATTTAATGTTCGAGACAATAATAATAATGTTTAAGTTAACATGACGTTGGTGATGAACACATGCACACATGCTGTGTTTCACAAAGCACTGTAAAGATGTGCTCACATGCTCATATGTTCACAAAGCATTGTAAAGATAAGATATGCTTCAAGAGAGACTGATGATTTTGATGTCATTTTGTTCGAAATTTATTGGTGTATATATGTGCCAATAATTATTTCACTGTAAAACGTTTTCACAAAGTTATCACACAAATAAAGTGGTGCAGTTTTTGGCCCATAATGTAAACGCAATGGAAGTAGCAATGACTTAGACACGAGAAAACCAACAGCAAAACAAGCCTCACCAGAAGTGACATTTGTCTACTGAAAGCCTCTGGGACAGTTTGTCCCGGTACGCACATCTCCAGCTCAACTTTCTGGCCTCCGATCGTCAAGTTCTCCAACTTGTTGCAAGTATGCTCCGCAGCAGCACCATCAGCAAATTCAACAATAGCAAAGCCAACTGGTTTGTCATCCTTTCGAGCCACCTACAGGAAGTACACATCAATACTGCATTGTTTTTAGATGAGGCTTTATTACTGAAACGAGCAGTTTACTGTAGTAGTAGTAGTAGTAGTAGTAGTAGTAGTAGTAGTAGTTTATTTGCATGACAATAACCAAATCAGTTACAGGTATGAATACAATCCTAAACTTACACCATGCAAACAAGGCCCTCACAGAAGTTCACAACTTATAATCCGAGGACCTTAATTACAATTATACATAAACAGAAGTAAATAAACAAATGAAACAATTCAACAAATTACAGCAGCCAGTTATACCTCTACTACCTAATTAACTAAGCAGCAGATTCTTCAATTTACGTCTAAAAGTATTTAAACTGGTTAGACTTAATATTGCTATCCAGCGAATTCCACAATAACGGTCCTGCAATACGAATGGTATAATGCAACAAACTTGTCCAATGCACAGTTATATGATAGTTACTAGCAAATCTGGTATTATAGGAATGAACATCAGCATTTATACAAAAAACACTTGAAAAGTATGGAGGCATAAGACCTTTATCCACTTTAAACATAAAACATGCCACCTGCAACTTATGTAATTCCTGAATTGTAAGTATGTGTGTCTTTCTAAAAAGTGGATAAGTATGAGCATAACATGATGAGTTGGTTATCACATAAACTGCCCTTTTCCGAGTAATGAACAATTTTTGTAATACTACTGTGTTTCTCACAGCCCACACAATATTAGCATATTCATAATATGGATGTACTAAGGCAAAATACAAAGAAAAATGTTTCCGTTTACTGTGATAATGCAATGTCACAATAAACATGCTCACATGCATTGTGAGCTATGTATGCATTAACTTTAACTGCTATTTTTAACGCGCTACATGAAATGCAAATGCAGTCTAGCGATGAGAATTCTGTCTGGCTGTACATCCGTCCGTCCATTTGTAAGTAAGTAAGTAAGTGCATTTGTAAGGCGCACTACATCTAAAAGTAGGTCACTAGGCGCGTTTGTCTGTCAAACGGGTGATTTGTAACAAAACGGAAGAAAAATCTGTCCAGATTTTTATACCATACGGAAGATCATTTAGCCTAGTTTGCTGAGAAAAAGAATGGTTGGCGGGAGGCGACCCATTCTGCCTGAAATTTTGGGTCAAGCTGACCCAGTTTGAGCAAAATCGCCGATTTGCAGTCGATACTCGCTCATAGTGCCTCAGCGATAGTACCTAGCAAAAAAGTTCAATTAACACTGACAGGAAGTCCGCTTTCCAATGAGCCTAAAATGAACATCGTACATTGTCCCTAAGCCCCACTGAGGGGGGACTCAAAAAAGGCAAAACGGCCATGTTCCATCTAAAATCGCACTTTGCTTGAAGAAAGTCTGCTACAAAGTTCCTTTGTTTAAAAACTGTCAGTGACAAAGTTGTAGAGCATTCATTGGCCTATCTATGCGTTCAAAAATGATTGGTGACAGACATCCCATTCTAGGTGAATACTTGGTGGATACTGACCCACCCCTTGCAAAACGCCGATTTTCAATCTATTTTTGCTCGTAGCACTTCAGCCGTAACAGCTATCGAAAAAAGTTCAATTAACACTACTAGGAAGTCCACTACGCACTTTCCAATGAGCCTAAGATTAATAGTATACGTTGATGCTAACGCCCCAAAGGGGGCGACAACTTCAAAACGGTAAGAGATAGGATGTCAGTTACCATTAATCACTAATAGTAAGTCGCACATGGTCTTTCGACTGGTACCGACATTGGGCCTTGAATAGCACGATAACCCTTATTTTTGCCTTATTTCACCGAATTCGATAGCTTTGCAGGCCTATTATGTCACAGTGGTTGAAGGTAGACCTATACTGTCTGCAGAATATAGTCTACCACTTTTAAAAGACTGACCCACCCTGCAGCACAGTTTCTCTGTGATAGCTGAGCTACTTGTAATAACTACTAATTGACAATGAAATGAAGAATTCATTATACATTTTCCAATTTTTCAACAATAAAATATAACACATGAGCAGTAAATGTAAAAGTAAGAGAACAACAGCACATAAAATAACTCTTACTGATAAAAAAGTAAACTACAATCACAACTGCACACACATTCATACCATAGACCAGTTGTCTAATATATGCACGACATGCACAGATGGCTCTTTCGAGGACAATCCTTACAAAATCAAATTTTATTTATGAAATTTTTGTAAAAAGTGCCACACCCACTTATCTTAAGCAACAGCCGAAAAATTACTTACTATACAGTATTACAATTTCTAGATAATGACATTAAATTTCTACATATAAATGTGTCAATATTTATTATGTGTGCAAAAATTAACTCGTGTACTTGCAATAATATGACAATACAGTATAGCATCGTACATAACACACAGATCGATAATTAAACGAAATCAGACACTCTAAAAACAGAATATTTAATTATGGGTGTGCAGGAAAGAGATGTCTGCATATGTTGTGCATATATTACATAACTGATCTACTGTAGGAACTGGCAATAAACATTAAAACTGACTTACACGACAAAATAAAGGCTTCGCAATGACACTGAATTTTTTCTGCAGTAAATCGTCATCTGCAAAGTCTGCTGGCAAATTTTTTACACAGAGACAAGAAGCATACAACTGCTCAACATCAACAACGCTGGCCGACATCACATCGCACACAATAACTGTTCCCGACTCCATTGTCTTCCCATTCAACTCATCGCATATATCCTTAACTTCATCCAAGGTCTTTGCAAATTCAACAAATCCATATCTCTTGCTGGCCCCTGTGGTATAAACAGCCAACACACTGAATCATCTGATTACAGTGTTCAAGTATACACTTATTCATCAAACTATCTACATATTTATCGAAATGCCAGAATCATGTTACTGCAAAACAAGTGTAGAAAAATGAAAACAGCACAAAAATCGCAGCTCAGTACTATTAAAATGACTCCAAAATCATCATCATCATCATCAACATCATAGTCCATTGGTGTCGACTGCACTTTTTACTATCTGCAACCATTCCAGTCTCCTCATCATCATGCGACAGCAATGTCAAACACGAGCAGATTCCAAACCATGCTAATATTAACAATGTGTTTCTTTGCCAAACCATTCTTACTCTTTACAGCTTGTTCTACTTCTTCTTTTGGAACTGAATCATCAGTGCTTGCCACTGGCATGATCACCTTCAACTCTTCAACTATTTTCACTGTCTTGATGTAGACTTCTTCATTCTTCAATACTCCGTATACGGCGTATACCTATCGAGACTTCAACATCACTTTCCTGCAGTATGGTATCAACCCTGCACTTGTAAAGAAACCAACAGTTATAAATTCACAACATTCAGTTTTAAACTACAAAGTAAACACATCAGATCTTGTCACTTACCAGCATCACTGGTCACCAAAAAACAGCGCTCCACTGGGCCATATGACTGTACAAGTCTTTGAAAATCGTCTTCTTTCATGTCGGCTGGTAGATTTCCCACACACAGTAATCTATTGCATGGATTGAACTTCACCTCAACTTTACAGTCATGAAATGTTTTGCCATTCAAGGCTGCTATGGCTGCTTCGGAAGCCTCTTCATCTTTCAAAGTAACCACAGCTATTGCACACATGCAAACAGAGGATTACAAAGGATTAAAGGTATACCACACAAAATACACAAAAGAAAATAATTATACAAATACTCTCATCACAATATTCATGTTTATGTCAAGCTAAATTCATTATGTAGAGAAACTGACCTCTTAACAGTCAACAGCAACAATAAGCAGCAATGAAATATCATACCATGCTTAAATTTCTTGCTTATGAGAATGTTCTTAGCTTTATATTCTCCAAGAAACTCCTTTACTTCCTGCAAAAAAAACAAGATACCAAGTAGAAACAGCATATCATGGACATAACAAAACACAAGACTTCTTGTAAGTAAGTAAGTAAGAGTTTAATGCATATGACATTCGCACATGTGTACAATGAAATACAAAAATTAAGATAATACAAGTGAAAACACACAAATTATACATAATTAAAAAGCGATCGAACAATAAAGTTTCGTTTGTAGCACAGCAACTTCTGCTCACATGTGCTATGGACAACTTGTAGATATTGATCTGATCTGATACAAATAGCACCTGCATCAGATGGCGGATGGCCAACCACCATGTTAACAGGCCGCAAGGTGCTATCGCATAATGCTAACAAATAAAAACATTACCTTTTTAAACAAGTGAATATCAATTGTGCTTTAATGATGTGGCAAATTAAACTGTGACCTGGCTGAGCACGAATGTGAATGCTACCATCAATTTTAGCCATCATGCTGCATGCATCACTGATATACAAATAGAAACTATTTATAATTCAGTGGATAAGCCCGCTATGCCCTCAGCATCGTTACTTTGTTGTCAGCATAACCATTAACCACGCATTAAATAATGGAGTTAAATACGTTTATACAATTTTTGCTCACACAGCAAAAATTGTATAAACAATTTTTTATGACGAGAATTATGACCCAATAATAACGTGCAAAAATGCATGATGTGCAAAAATGCACATCATTAGCAAAGAGAAAAACTGGGAGTGCCTGAAAATAGTGTAGCCGGCCAGGTTTTCTAGAATTCCCATACAGCACACACCAAAAATCCCAGATCTCGGGAAAAATCCCGAGAAAAAGCTAACTTTTCTGGGCTGAGCTTATGGCCAATATTAACCACTTTTA
>Ga0209255_1000252_pt1 | contig 11770 bp, 8 predicted proteins | sample WorMetvaBAHAMAS2_FD_187394 | JGI IMG/M metagenome (GOLD analysis project Ga0209255, IMG submission 187394) | Marine gutless worms symbiont microbial communities from Max Planck institute for Marine Microbiology, Germany - Olavius vacuus... | ecosystem: Host-associated > Annelida > Digestive...
CGCGTGCTCCCCCCCCGTGGCTACGCTACTGTTCTAGACTATTAACCATCGTGCCGACAGCAAGAGTGCGAGAACGTAAAGCCGAATAATCTACCGGACTGTACAAGACCGCTGCCGAAGCACCACATCCTGAACCCTCACCGCAAACCGAACCGTCTGTGAAAACCAGGCTTTGTGATTTCACTGTAGAGATAAAATCGTCTGTTGCTTTCTTGTACTTCTTTGATGTAGAACCAGAAGAATTCGACTCAAAATGATTGCAGTTGTCAAATATGCTAAGTGTTTATTTGAAGAGTAATTGAAGTATTGACAATTTCTGAACTGGAACAATCAAGTTGGTTGATATCCAATCGGCTGTGTAGCTCACGGCTCATAACCATTAGATATTCCAGAGGACAAAACCTCAGACCCACTCTGAAACTACATGCCATAGATTGCTTCAGATCGGTACAAGAGTCAAGAGTTAGGATCATTATGTATAATATTCTCTATTACTAAGTTCTCTTTTACGAAATCTTATGGGTACAATTCCACAAATTACTTCGACAGCAGATGAAGCAGAATGACACTTGGCACCGATGATCCGATTGAGACACTGTGACTGAGCACTATAGCAAGGTACTGTTCAGTAATGTTAGCCCATGATAGCATACTCAAGGTGAGGTCTAACTAAAGATTTATAAAAAAGATCGACTCCAATCTTAACGGAGATGCCTTGTCTACCGTTTATCAACATGCAAATCTTGGCAAGGGCTCTCTTGGCTTTTCCGCCAGCATAGTCCACCTGCATTCCAAAGTCGAGCTTAGTATCAAGTAGGGGCCTACGACCCCTAGATATTTGTATCTGTGTTTCATATTAGTAGTATTTTATATTGTGTATCATTGTAATCAATCTAGCCTTACGGCTACAAGATCTCAATAAACTTACTTTACAGCAAACCTCGGTGAATAATAGGGTTGTACTGTAGAGTATGTATGTCTCCTGTACGAAGATCGCCACTATAGCACTTAGTCACACGTATATCAACCCCCGGCCAACCATTCTTCTTCGCAGTCGCAGAAAATTAGGCTACATGATCTTTCGTGTGATATAAAAATCTGGACCGATCTTTCTTCCATTTTGTCACAAAGCACGCGTTTGACAGAGAGACGGACGGACACACAGACGAAATTCTCATCGCTAGACCGCGTCTGCATTCCATGCAGCGCGGTAAAGTGCAATCATCACTCATTATAGCACAATGCGTTGAATACAACATACACACCGGCGGATCTAGGATTTAAGAAAAGATGGCATAAGAGGTGTGGGTGAAAGTCCCAAAGTTGGATCCAGGAACAAAGCCAAGGTACAGATCTGTGAGAGCAAGTCCCCAGAAGCTAAAGTACATAACCATTTTAACAGCTCATGCAGTTTTATTACAAAATAAAACACAGTGCAAAAGTGACGCCACAGTTAAGTGTACAATATGCTGAACAGGTATAATTGTACATAAACTTAAAGTCTGATAGCAGTGAAGTGCCGTAGTCAAACAAATCCAGCGATTCCATTCCATCTGTACAAAGCTATAACACTACATGCAATACACAACTTGCGCCATCTGTCGAGCTTTGTATCGAGTACTCCACTAATACCAGAAGTAGCTGTTGATTATAGGGTGGAACAAAATAAACGGATATGTGGTTCGCCATTCAAGCTGATAGTGCAACAAAAATTTTAAATGAGTCGAAATGACGCCAGAATTGCTTCAGAAATCAGAACACCTTACCAAGCAAGGTTGTATCTTGCAATATTCACACCAGGATGAAAGCTGAAGGATAAATAGTCATAGAAATTAGCCTATTTATATTTCTGTTTTAATTTCCGAGTACTCGAGCTCAACACTAATAGTTCAAGTACTTGGCACAGTGCAGAGCACAAATAAGTAACGATGTTATCATAAAGAACCAGTACATTCAAAACATGAAACATATTTCCACACGACGTGTCACTATTATTAACTAAATTTCTCGAGTTTATATTCACGCAAAAAGAACTTGTAATTCATCAATGAAAACAACACCAGATTGCCTTGGGAGAACTAAATAACTGTTAATTGTAAGTTTTGCATAACTTCGTCATATGCTTTTCCTAGAATTCTTTGTAAATTGCATGCTCATCATAAGTTTTTCGTAAGTCGAGCTTTTTGCTAAGTTTTTCCTAAGTCTGCCGTATATTTTTCGCTAATCAGACCTCAGAATGACTTGCACAATGTATGCCGGCCTCAAGTTGCAATGCATCGCAATTGTCACTTCCTGTAGTTTAATATTAACTACCGAGCTAAATAAATGAAAAACTGATAATAACAAACTAACGAAATACTGTTGTGCAGCGCTAAAATGTAGGCAATATATCGCTGAAACTCAGCTTAGAAGCACATCGGTCAAAGTGCTTCACTACAGAACTTTTATACTTAAACCTTTTGTCACATAAAATGCAGCCAAAGCTTTTAACATCCGTGTGTACACGTTGATGACATTTCAACTTAGATACTGTACGGAAACGCTTTGGACATTCACTGCAAACATATGGCCTAACACCCTCATGTCCACGTACGTGTTCATTAAGGTGTCCACTGCTGACAAATTTCTTCTGACAAATATTACAAACGAGCCAAGAGCCTTCATTATGTGACTCTAGTAGATGTCTCTTCAGTTGGTGATGCCACATAAAACGGTCTGAACAGTGTCTACATGAGTACGGCTTTGTATCAGTGTGAATACGTACATGTTGTTTCACTGCAATGTTTGTCTTAAACATCTTCCCACAGAAAGGACACTGATACGGTGTTCTGTGGCTGTGTATGTGACGCTTATGTGTCTCCAAGTTGCCTGACTCACTGAAACTTTTGTCACACAGTGAACACTTGTATGGTTTGTCTCCTCTGTGGACTCTCATATGACTGTGTAGATTTCCAGACAGACTAAATGCCTTGTCACACATGTGACATTTGTATGGTTTGTCTCCTGTGTGGACTCTCATGTGATTGTTTAGATTTCCAGACACACTAAACGCCTTGTCACACATGTGACATTTGTATCGTTTGTCTCCTGTGTGGATTCTCATGTGACTGTTTAGATGTCCAGACTGACTAAACGCCTTGTCACACATGTGACATTTGTATGGTTTGTCTCCACTGTGAATTCTGCTGTGGCTAACAAGGTCACTTGATGTTGGAAATCGTTTGCTACACACAGTGCATTCAAATGGTTTCTCTCCTAAATGTCTTCGCCTGTGTACTGCCAGTGTATTGCTGTCTCTACAACATTTGCCACATTCTGTGCACTTGTACTTGCTTGTATGAATATTCATATGGGCATGTAGGCCGCTGTGAGATGAATAACACTTCCCACATTGGTTACAAGAGTACATCTGTTCTCCAGTTTGTTGTTTTCGGTGAGATGTCAATGTTTCTTGTGCTGTAAACACTGTAGAGGGTGTACGTAAATACTGCTTTGCTGAATGATGCCTTCTACTGTGAACTTTACAACTTTCTTCATCGAAGGAGCTCCCTGTACAAGTAAAACACACACAGACATTGAGAGATAGGCCTATTCACTGTACCGTTTTATGACAGATATTGCAAAAACATTTCAGTCTTTTTTTCTGTACACAGTGTACGTAGGCTGTGCTGCATGTCTGCAGTATGCACTCTGCAACTGTGCATTGTATTAGCTGATGTAATTCGTTCACGTTCACGTTCACTGTATGTCGTTGCCCGTCCGTCTGTCTGTCTGTCTGTTGTCCATCTGTAACTTTGTGCGACCTATGCAAGCGATTGAAATTGCAAGTAATGTTTCCATGCAATTACCCCTTGGCTATCCATTAACAACCAGATTTTATGGAGATCGTCCCAGGGGAACAACTCCGTCAGGGGGGAGAAGGGGTTAAACGCAACATGGGTAGACAAATATGGCGATTTTGGACCTTTTGAAGGCCATTATCTCAGAAACGGTGCACGATAGGATGTAAGTTACTATTAATCGATCATAGGAAGTCGCATATGACTTTCGACTGGTACCAAACTCGGTGACCTTGAATGACTTTGAACAGCATAATGACGGTTACCATGCGTTATTTCACCGAATTTGGTAGCTTTCCAGGTGCATTATGTAAAAGTGGTTGAAGATACACCAACACTTTCTGTGGCAGAAATGTAAGCCAAAGAATCTAGTTTTTAGCGATATATTATTTAATGCAATATTCGCAGAGGTTACTGAGAACAAATGCATTATGCATAGGCGGTCGCAGAAACTGATGCCATGTTAGTTACTACAATGTTACTTACTCATTATTACTTTCAAATTCTACATCATGATGAAATTTTTTTAAACTTCTGCTTACACTGAATAGTATGTGTACGATGCCATCGGAAAAAAGTTAACGTTCGCTGTCTCATCTCATGATGAGCTTCTTGTCTACAGATTATTATAGTTATTTGAATAAATACATTCAGCTTAGATAATAAATTTTTCATTTTAGATTATCCAGCAAAAGATGCAACTATAACAGATATAATTGGCAGCTTTTGCCACGTAAGGTTTCGTTTAGCTATTGTCTAAACGTTCAAACGATTAAAGTTTTAAACACGTTCACCTGTACAGCATACATGATGCATTTTTCTGAGTGTGCTATGAGTTTCCAGCAAATAACTATACAACATGGTTCAAAGCTTCACAGCGCCGGCGCCAGTGGGGGGCCTGCCCCCCTCCCTCTGAATAAAATTTGGCCCCCAGCCAGAGGGCTGGCAAGTCATAATAAACGTTTTACAATAGAAGAAATTATTAAAATTGTTGCCACCAGATGTCAGATTTTGAGGTTAAAATGCACCAAATCGTTTGTCTGCCGGAGCACCGCCCCAGACCCCGGGACAGAGGAAGGGATGGGAAGGGAAGGAGGCAGGGTCGGCCCCCAAGCTAGAGCTTGCCCCCAGAACTATTTTCCTGGCGCCGGCGCTGAAGCTTCAAAAGTTTCAGAGGTTTTGCCGACCCTTCGAGGTTTTGTTAAATCTTTGAGCCAAACAAACGTTGTCTGATCACATTCATTTTCATTCTCATCATCATTACATTCAACTTTGTCATCTATTTTCATCAAATACAAAGCGTTACTGACCTCTGATGATTTTCACATTGTATTTCCTCTTCACACTGCAAACAACAAACACAAAAGAATTTTTTACTGAACTGACTTGATGGGTTTTGCAGAAATTTTGTTACTTATTACTAATATTATTCTGAATGCAACAGATTAATATTCACAAGTAACAATCTACGTTATGCAATGAGAAAGAAATCAAACATGCTGAACCAAACATATACTGCCCTGAGGAACTGATGCTGATATGGAGGATATAATAAACCCAAAACTGTTATTAATTTAATTAATATCACAAACCTGTAAAAGCTACAGAAAAACACACAGCACTAACAGTGGCATCGCCAGGATTTGTTGCGAGGAGGGGCAAAGCTGGAAATTAGGTGATGGGACACTCATGGCGAACTTCAGGTCCGGCTGCGGCAGCTGATCGATGACTAATAATGGCAGGTAAAACTGTGTGATCCCTATGTTATGTGCGGGCCATATCTGAGCGATTTAGAGATAAGGAGCTTATATATAAAGTGCTATATTAATTCGCCTTCTTTACTTTTACTTTAGGCACCCGCCCCTGTTGACAGAAAAAGTTTCACCAATAATCCGTGACATCTTCGAAGCGGTGTGAGACAAGATGTATATTAGGGTAATTCATCAATAGAAAGTTGCATAGGCCTATTGGTTTTAAACTAGTACCAAATGTGACCTTGGATGACCATGAATACCATAAGAGCCGTTAGCTTGCAATCGTTTCACCCAAAGTGGTAGCCGCCAACTATGTTAAAACAAGATGCTCAGCTATCGCAGAGAGACCGGGCTGCAGGGTGTGTTATAGTTTTCGCCAAAAGTAGGAGACTGGAACTGGGAGACAAGATTTTACAATCACTATAGGTCTATCTTCAACCACTGTGATATAATCGGCCTGAAAATCTGTCGAATTCCATGAAAAAACGCAAAATAAGGACTATTATGGCGTTCAAGGTCATTCAAGGTCATCGAGGTCGGTACCAATCGAAAGCCCATATGCGATTTGCTATTTGTGATTAATAGTAACTGACATCCTATCTCGTACCCTTTCGGAGTTATCGCAGCTTATTGTTCAAATTTTGCACCAACGCGGTCACTTTGACTCAAAATTTCAGGTAGAAGGGGTTGTCCCCCACCAATAATTTTTGCACCGATGGTTAGACCAATGAATGCCTTACAGCTTTGTCCCCGACAGTTTTCACACAGGTGTTACGGCTGAGGCGCTACGAGCAAAAATATATCGAAAATCAGCGATTTCGCACCAACGCCGTAACTTTGATCCAAAATTTCAGGTACAAAGGGTCGACCCCACCAATAATTTTTACACGATTAGTTAGGCCAATGAATGCCTTACAACTTTGCAGCTGAGAGTTTTCACACAAAGTAACTTTGTAGCAGACTTTCTTCAAGCGAAGTGCATTTTTTAATGAAAATCGGCCGTTTTGCGTTTTTGAGGCCCCCTTTGGGGGACTTAGGGGCAACGTACGACGATCATCTTAGGCTCATTGGAAAGCGCGTAGTGGACTTTCCTATTAGCGTTAATTGAACTTTTTTCGCTAGGTGTTACGGCTGAGGCGCTACGAGTGATTATCGGTTCAAAATCGTCGATTTTTCTGAATGGCGGCCGGTTGACCCAAAATTTCAGGTAGAAGGGGTCGCCCCCCACCAACCATTCTTCTTCTGAGAAAACTAGGCTAAATATTCTTTCATATGGTATAAAAATCGGGACAGATCTTTCTTCCGTTTTTTCAGGAATCACGCGTGTGACAGACGGACGGACAGACAGACGGACGGACGGACGGACAGAATTCTCCTCGCTATACCGCGTCTGCATTACATGCATCGCGGTAATTACTGACGCTAGATCCGTTATGACTGAGACAGAAAGCAGCCCAAGCAAGCATACTACCTGTAGTGCAAATATCTGTCTCATGAGTGCATACATGCACTTCTCTCTGAATTTCTAATGACTACTGACCCATCACCATCTTTTCACTATTTGACTTGTGCAGCACTGTGAGGCCACCACACAACAGTGAATCATAGCAACAGCTAACCTCTTGTTCTATCTAAGTTATTAATTAAAATTAGAATTAAACAGAATTAGAATTAGTATATGCTAATAACCACATCTCCCACATACTCCAAAGTCTGCCACTGACCCTGTGTATCACATGTGGATAGTTCACTAGCTACAAGATAAGAAACAAATGTTTACTGATCCAAGTTGAGAGTCTCCAGTACAACAACAGGGTTCATATGACTGTGTGTTTCATCAACTTCATCATTTGTGGTACAGCAGATGGCACTGATCATGTCATCCTAATGCAGTCAACAACATCGCACTACAAGAGTTAACGAACACAATTTAATGAAAATGTAAAAGTAGCATGTAGTTTAGAACTCAATAATAACGACATGAGGCCAAGATGGCTGAAACCATATGTGTGTTACAACAATGTACAGATTGTGTTCTTGCACTGAGTAGGGGAACATAGTTGGATATGGTACAGTCATAATACAGAGCTCTAGGTACTGACAACACAGTGTATGTTCTAATCTAAATGTCATGCTATTTTATTGTACAGAACGATCCCGCAGTTCAGAATGGACGTTTGACTTCACGTTACTCGGAAAGTCGTAACTTTTACCCATGAACTTTCTTAATTTATTTATTTTTATCAATAGACCGTGCTCAGCAGAAACGCAGTCGATGGCGTGGTTTTTCAACATCACTCAAATTTGAGCCGCCCATGTTTAAAAATGCCGCAAGATATCCGAACTCTGAAACCATAGTGCAATGCCGCAATGGTCGCCCTATGTTCTCGCCAAGTTTGGTGAAGTTGGGTCCATGCATCCCTGAGAATTCTCGTTCAGTTGTGCCCCACCCCTTAAAACTGCGGCACAAAAACATGCTATATCATCAATAGCTCAACTATGGATTATTTGATTTCGCTCAAATTTCGTTGGGACAGTTGAAACACGTGATAATATTACCAGCGTGCAACAAGTGGGTTTAGCCAAGCAAGAAGCTGCCACACGCTGCAATCAGCCGCACGAAGCTTATAAACCTGCAGGCATTCACCAGATGGCGCCACCAAGCACACGTCCGGTGAACAGGCCTACTGCTCATTTATCGACCCCGGAAGGATGAAAGGCTGAGTTGGCCTAGTTGGCTAACCTGTAGCGGACGGTTTACTCACACAGTGGTCATCCGTCAGCTGCAGGCCGAGTGCAGGACACGGTCAGTTCGCCGGGCAAAGACCGGCGTTCTGCCAACTGTGCTACGCAACCAACCTGATGCTTGATGTCTCACGAATTGTCAAGGTCAACGGCTCAAAGGTCAAGGTCACAGCGTGACAACGTATCAGCATCAAGAAACGCTATAATTCAGGCACGAATAAGTTGTCGATGGTCGAACTTGATGAAAATTATCGCAGAGCGAAGTGCGACACAGTACACGGCGTTCAAGGTCATTAGGTCAAATATTGAAATCACAATAACTCTGCTGCAGCTTGCTAGATTGCATTCAAATTTGGTACGGAGTTGATCACATCACAGTCAATACACTGCAAATGTTCAAGGTCAAAGGTCAAGATCACAGGATCAACAGTCAAGGTTTCAGCGCAAAGTAATGTATCAGAAACAAAAATGCTATAACACGGCAATGAGTAGATTCAGCGGCTTCAACATAGGCATGGGGTTCTAATTAAGTGGGAAAGAACTGCCGTGGCTCGCGTGGCCTCAAGTTGCAATGCATTTACAACTGCCATGATTTCTAGTATTGTAATTACAAAATTAAATAAATATACTTCATTTTGTATCACAAATAACAAGACACATTTATAACAATACAGTACTTCTGCTATTACATCACACATACATCGTGAGGTTCCTGCTTCACAGCTGTCAAGTGTTCTGGTTTGACTTCAGCTGACCAATCACCACTATCACTGTCTGTTGTACAGGGTCCATCACTGATCATGTCATCCTAATGCAGTCAACAATATCACAATATTTTAGTTATCTCATTCTTTACAGTAATCAACGACAAAACTTGATGAAAACATAACACTGAAAAATACTTCAGAACTCAGCAACAATAAGATGTGTGGCCTTGATGGCTGAAATGTTGAATGCATGCATCCATTGACGTATAAAATGAAAACACATATCAATGTTAACAGATAACATGAAGTAACATTTGCTATGCATTCACAACTGCTATGATTTCTAGTATTGTAATTACGAAATTAAATAAATTCACTTCATTTTGGATCACAAATAACAAGACACATTTATAACAATACAGTACTTCCACTATTACATCACACATACATCGTGAGGTTCCTGCTTCACAGCTGTCAAGTGTTCTTCTTTGACTTGAGCAGACCAATCTCCACTGTCACATTCTGTTGTACAGGGTCCATCACTGATCATGTCATCCTAATGCAGTCAACAATATCACAATTTTAGTTACCTCATTCTTTACAGTAATCAACGACAAAACTTGATGAAAAAATAACACTGACAAACACTTCCGAACTCAGCAACAATAAGATGTGTGGCCTTGATGGCTGACACAATGACTGCATCCGTTGACGTATATAATAAAAATACACAAAAAAGTTCACAGATAACATGAAGTGACATTTGTGAGACTGAGAGCAGACCCTTTGAGAGATGGTACTAATTACCAGGCCATGGTATAGTGGAGCCAGACTGGCTCACATAGGTGCCTGTTGATTTGACAAAACAAACAATTAATTAATTAATATAAACCTTAATAAACATTAATATAAACATTTAATACAGTATATCAGTGAAACTGACAGCAGTATCACCAAGAATGATTTGTAACTGACTCAAGCACAATGATAACATTCAGCAAACTGTAGAGCAATATTTCAAAGTCTGACTGGCTGTCAAATATACTACAAAATATCTATGGTTTCATGACAGAAGCAGCTGACCAAACCACCTCGTCTAGGTGTTCACTAGTTGTGTCTCATTTCATGAGCTGTTAAATGATTAACAACAAGTTTTCTTGGCAGATTTGTAATACATGATTTTTAATTTAATTAAAAAACATCTATATGTGAATTTTCTAAAAAAGTTACATAAATGCAGTTACTATTGATGACCAATATTTTTCATCAAATATGGACTGTATGTTCCTGTTCCTCTCACAGACATTAATAAACTGCTGCCACATAAAACTAATACAACGTACATCCTGATGTTCCTGTTTCACAGCTGACAAGTTTTCTTGTTTGACTTGAGCAGACCAATCTCCACTGTCACATTCTGTTGTACAGGCACCATCAGCATCTCTGGTAAGTGGAACTATCTCAATGTACCCAAACACACAGGAATCATCAGTCTCATCAGCTAGTAGACTAGTAGACTTAGTGTCTTCCTTTAGAACTGAGTCACTTGACATAATGAATCACTATGAGATCACATCTGATATACAGCTGCAAAAAAACACCAAAACAACACTCACAGAATAAACTTACTCTATCACATACACAAAAGCAAACAAAGCACACCTAACATAAATGATTGGTAATTTGGTAATTTGGTATCCTCTGATTTCTTGCTGTGGTTTACTGTGGAAATCAGTGACTAAAGCAGGCATGTAAGAGCTGCAACACACAGCCCATCATTGACGGCTGATGGTGTCGGCCGAAATTATGGTCTTGTCGGCAGACATTGTCGACTGATTGTCGTTTTTCGACATTATTTTTGACTACCGACATGTCAGCATGTTTGTCAGTGTTGCCAACATTGTCGGTCAATAATGTCAAAGGACTCTGTCAAGCTGTCGGCCCACAAACCATGCCATATTTTTGGCTGATGTCATCCTTTCAGTCCTCCTTGAATGAGAATGAGAATGTCTGCCAGTAATGTAAGATGACAATGACGTTCCTTGTAGTTGTAGCACAGTCATAAACGAGACTTTGTGGTCTGAGACAGGGAAGAATAGAAAACTTCTGGTTCTTATTTGAAGACAAAATCAAGACCAAAACCTTCCAAAATTTTCTCAAGAATGATGGAAAACGAAGACCTTGGGGAGACTGGAGACCATGCGTCCAAAGAAGCATTCTAGGGGCTCATGCTGAGTGACCAGTGTGTGTAATATGAGGCAAATCTTCCGAATCGGTACAGCTCGCACTGTACCCATTCGGAAGACTTTCCGTAATATGATGCAATATTCACAACGGTACCTAGTATTAGGGTTAGTAAGGTTAGGGTTACCCTTACTGTTACCTAGTGGCAGGGATAGCGTTAAACACTGCCGGCAAGGGTTAGGTTTAGGTTTAAGGTCATGCTTAGGGTTAGTTAGCAATATCGTATGCATCAACATCCGCATGCTGCTCCTGCGGTATCACTGAAAGTTCCACCGACCCACCGACCCACCGGCCGTACCACCGGCCAACCTGGTCGGTGATGCGTTCGGTAAGCGACGGCCGGTGGGTCGGTGACTCGGTGTGGTGGAGGGAGCGTTACTGCAGGGACGACTGGCTGCGGGTGGGTAGGGTGATGTCGATTCTGGAGCATAATTTCATATCATCGATGGCGAGGGCGAAGGTGGCGATGAGATCAAAGGCT
>Ga0209255_1000253_pt1 | contig 11753 bp, 10 predicted proteins | sample WorMetvaBAHAMAS2_FD_187394 | JGI IMG/M metagenome (GOLD analysis project Ga0209255, IMG submission 187394) | Marine gutless worms symbiont microbial communities from Max Planck institute for Marine Microbiology, Germany - Olavius vacuus... | ecosystem: Host-associated > Annelida > Digestive...
CCGCGTCGAGCTGTGGCGGAATTTATGCAGGAGTCTATTGTATTTTGTATCACGTGTACGATGTCGTCGTAAAGAAAGTTCACGTTCGCTATGAATGAATGAATTTATTTTCTTGACAAAATGAGTTTCTTGTAATATAATTCGCCAATATCTCCACAACTTGCAAGCACTCAACAGCAGATAAAATGTTTACATTAAGAACTAAAACTGCCGTAAAATAGTAGGCCTCTAGTGTGTGCACTGACACAGAACTACAGAATGTTCTTATTATGGCTGGGTGCCACCACTTTCTTATGTACTCTGACTTCCTATTAGTTTTCACCAGAATAAATTCTGTATCAAACTGACAGCTTAGATTAGGCCTATGCCTTCAGCAGACAAGAAACTCATCAGTGAACTTTTTTTACGACGACATCGTACACGTCGCACTGCAAAATACAATAGATTGGTGCATAAATTCCGCCACAGATCGAAACGGTTGTGTTAGAACGCAGGTTTACCAAATTCAATGAAATAACGCAATGCAACGGTCATTACGCCGTTCAAGGTCATTAAAGGTCACTAATTTTGGCACCAATCGAAAGATCATATACGACTTCCTATCAGTGATTAATACAAAGTTAGCTCTTATCCTGCACCGTTTCCGAGATATAGCGTTCGATAAATCCCAAATCGCTATATTCGGCTAACCCTCTTGTGTTTAACTCCCGCGACGTAAGGGTTTCCCTAGGACGATCTCCGTAAAATTTTTACCGAAAGGTCACAGATGGCCAAAAGGTACCAAATGGCGTAGAAACATTGCCGAAAATTTTAATCGCCTGAGTAGGGCACACCAAGTTCACCAACGTTACAGACGACAGACAGACGGACGGGCGATGACATTGACATAATAGCGAGCATTGAACGTGGAGTTCACGTTCGCTAAAGACTATAGAGTACAGACTGCCAGAAATCACTCAGAAATTAGTCACAGCTGCCTGATATTGTACCAGAATTTATAGAGCTGCAGGCACTCTGTCTACTATTTATAGATACGAATTATGTTAGACCTGCAGGGGTACCTGGTTAACACAGATACAGACCAAGTCCAATAATGCACTACCACTACCTGTACTGTTTCATTTAGGCATTAGGCTATCTTATTTCACTGACTTATCTGTGTTTCATTGCGTTTTTTATCAATGTATATCGTATTGATTGATGTATCATGTATTGATCTATTCAGCTGCAAAGCTGCAAGTGTTAAACTTACTTACTTTACTCAGTGAACGATGTTTTTAATCACAGTCGGACAGTCGCACTTTACACAAGTCCGTGAACTATTTCCGGTACTATAGCGATCGAGTTTTATTTTTTCCCCGGCAAATATTAAGAACTTGATGTACTTGCGTGCTTGTATGCATAGAGGCTTGTATATGCCCAGTTTTCTTCTTCAGAATGTTTAGTTTGCATTGCATTTTTGCTAAACAGCCGATGACTAAATTGAACTGACATTATGCTAACAGCTAAATGAATGTAATGGGAGTGTGGATTAATATGACTTGAAAGTATCACAGCAGTGCGATCTATCTACTTTATGCCGAATCGGTACAGTGCGCTATGCTGAAGGCCTGTGACGCATGCGCAGACATGGGCCAGTTATAGCGCACTGTACCGATTCGGAAGACTTTCCCAATTAACAAATTAATTGTGCAAATTAATTGACTGGGATCTATTGACTGTACTAATGGTGCTAAAATACTGACAGACGTTACGTGTGCTTACGTCACTGATGAAGCCTAATTAAACTGCAGCCAATCTGCCAATCAACTGCTAATCACCGTAGCAGGTGACGTTTACTGAACCCCATTGTATTGCAGCAATTATTTATACATTTAGTATTAACAGGCACGCATATTGCTATACTAGAGAAATGAGCAACTGCACGCCTAGTGTTGTCTGTCACACAGTCATAGGCATTGGTCCCGGTAAGTGTCCCGGCATCCGTACCAGCATAAAATAGATAGACCCCAGCAGTGTGTTTATTCATTCTGTCCTTATCCAGTCCGGGTCTCCCTATCTAACCAGATCGAAGTGCAGATAGCTGTTGTCAGCTCGGACTCGATCTACTTCTTACGACAGTCTTCCTCTTCTAACCTCTGTCTCCTACGACCGTCTCCCATCATCTCTCTGTCTGACTGTGGTTGTGGCGTTTTATATCGGCCTGCAGACGAGGCATCAGCCAATAAGGAATGATGTCTCATTATGACATATACAGACATAATGTCTGTTTGTAGTATGTGAACTGAATGTAGCTGGTGGTGATGGGCGGACTTGTTTAAATTAGCATTGCCGTAACATGATCGCTGTAAAATTTTGCATGGAGGTCAGAGTATGGCTAAGGTACAAAATGGCGTAGAAACATTGTGGAAAATTTCAACCGGTTGTACAAACCACTATGCAGATGCACTTAAGTTCATTTTCAACTGACGACGTGACCTCGACACAGCTATATCGTAACGATACCGTACAGAACGTAGGCAATCATAGTGCGATTGTAGTAACATCTTGAAGTACCGTACAGGCGTTGCCACTAATCAGTAACAGTGATTATCAGTTGCAGTATGCCTCTGTCTGTTGCTGTTATTTGAAAAATGATATTTGAAAAATGTGCTCGTTTCCCCCAGAATTCCCCCGTGAGTGGATCTGCACGAACGAACATATGCACGGCGGTGGATATGGCTGCGGGGGTCTGGGCGAGCAGTTCCGCCACAGAGCTGTGGTCACAACCTTGATGAACATCTTGCTTTTTTACTGGCCAAATGTCTGCTGTCTCTAAATCTTGCTTTCATCATATCATGAAATTCGCTATATTCGTCCATACATCAAGTTTAAACTGCCGGTGTCATTGCCTAAACTCGATTACTGCAACTCCGACTCGCTGTACTGTATTTTTTCACCGTCTCAAACAACAGGCTCCAGAACAGCCATAAGTGTACATCTCACTCATCTTATTATCGGAACCCCAAAGTGATATCACATCACTCATGTTCTTAACCCTTTACATTAACTTAAAACGTTAGAATCAACGACTGTACAAGATCTCAGCTATTAATGACGTGGCAGCGCAATCTTGCACAATTCGAATTTTGCTGTCGAGTGTGGGGTACATGTTTTAATGAACTTTTTTCTCAGATATCTCTGAGAATATCGCCATAGGTCACAAACTGCCAAAACTGCATTCTTTATGCTACGTTTTCATGGGCTAATGTCCACCGATTGACGTTATTGATGTCTCTCTCTGTTGCCTTTAAGTGCTGTACAATAAGAGATGTATTCAACGTCTTACTATTAGCTTCACTTTAGTCTATATACCCAATTCAAGCCGCTTAAGTCCTCTTTGGGTACGAGTTGGTATTGGGTATGAGTTGACTTGGGTACAAGATGGCATGGGTATGACTTGACTTGGGTACGAGTTGGTATTTGGTACGAGATGACTTGGGTACAAGTTGGCAAGGTACGAGTTGGCATGGGTACGACTTGACTGGAAACTGGACAGTGCAAAAGTTTGTGTCATGACAGTGAACAGTTTCAAGGACAGACAACAATGACTATGGTTGAAAGATGAGTTTGTCTTTGGGCACTAGCCCAATAAACTCCGGAGGCTGATTCGATTTCTGGTGAGGCCTCGTCTGGTGAGTTATCCGGTGAGTAAAAGTAAGTATACGATGGATGAACAACACACAAATATTGGATGTCACATGCTACTGTGCTTTTCATTATAAGAGATATTAAAAATTAAATCAGGTATGTTACATTAATTCAGACGTATTAATCTAGCATAGCTTTCCTATCAGCAGACTGTTGTTCTTGCAGGGAGGGTGACATAATACTGAAGCTCTGTTATTTCCTCTAGCTCTAGACAAAATATCGTCGTTTAGCTCACATACAGCGACAATGTGCCAGGCGTACATTGAGCCAGGCCAGCCAGGCAGTACGAGAGTCAACAAAATAGGGTGAATAATTAATCAAGACAAACTGGATGTAAAAATATGTGTTAAGCAGTATGATTTAAGACGGTGCTTAAAAGTTGTTACAAAACTATCAAAACGTGCACAATGATAATCCCAAAAGAAGTTATCCATCTTGTTCTGAGACTTTGACCCAGGCCAGTAACCATTCTGGTACAGCACTTGCTACGAACACTAAGCCTTGTCTCAATGAAAGCTAAATTATTAACAAATATAATACAGATGCTCAGATAAGTTGAACGTGAGAAACCGACAAACAATGTATTTGTTTTTCTTATTGGTAGATCATTGGCTGTCATTTCATATTAAATTTGTTCATGCAGATGGATGTAAGATGTGCTTGGAATGTGTGAATGTGTAGAGAGCTGCAATGGCCATTGCATTCAGTAGCAGTGAAGACAGTGTTATGACAAGACAGATATCTGCTTATTCACATCCATCATTTACAAACATTGCCGATGAGTTTGATGTTTCATCTACTGCTAGATGGATATGTGAACATAATTTTAGAAGGGTTTGTAGAACACTGGTTACAGTCTAATATGACCAGCAGAGCAGATGCATTGATTGTAGTTTTTTACTCATCATAGTGGCTGGATTAACATAATTCACTGCTTACTGTATCTTCGCTATTCTGCTGGGTAATAATAATTTAGGAAATTTAAAAATAATGCCATTCTCATTATCAGTTATCATGATCATCGTCATTTTATTCTTACACAAGTTACTTTTTTATATTCGATGCATTCTGTAATAAATTGTACTTTTTTACTGTAGGTGGCGTTGCAGTTTCCTGATGATCTAATGGCCATGTCTGTCACAGTTGTACAACTACTGCAGCAATTGACAACAGCAGAAATTGTCATTCTTGCTGATACGTCGTATGGGAGGTGGAATGCTTGTTATTTTGTACCAGTTAGTGAAGTCAGTTTCGAACTGTTGGCTCTGTTGACAGTAGATGCACTAAACTATTATTGTGTTACGACCTCCTTCCCTCCCAGCCTACTACTCCCCTAGAATTTGTAATCTACCACGCAATGTGTAAAATAGAATAATTTACTGAGAACAAGAAAAGTGACAAAACGCAATATAACAGTGCAACACAGTCAATAATATACGGCTCGGCAGAGGTAAATACAGTAACACAGTCTAGGGTGCTATCTGGCTTAGGGGTATGGTGAAACAGCAGGAACTAGGGCAGAGTAACGAAAAGGAGTTAACACAGAAGGGGGATGAACATAAAAGAAGAAGCAGTCACCATGAGCGTAGCAGCAGGAGCAACATAGCGAAGCAGAGCGGAGCAGAATAATTTCTTGGTGGCGTCGGTAGCTTGGCTGACAGCGAGTTGGCCCGGCGGCTACTTCAGCGGCTCAGCGGTGGTGCCCGGCGGCTACTTCAGTGGCTCAGCGGTGGTGTCCAAGGACAGGTTGCACGACGACCCCGTTGTTTGGAACTGCCACGTCGTTCTGAACCGTCGATTTTGGACTGACACTTGGCCTCGACGTCGTTCTTCTATAACTAACGGCTGCCTTGGCGATAGTCGTGCAGTTTCGAGCTCAACGTCGTGAGCTTCGTAGACTTTGACATTGTCCACCAACAACTGCATGCAGCCGACACGTCTCGTGTAGCGTGAGAGACAATTAACACGTAGCTCTCGGCCGGCCACAGCCCAGCCAGTTCAAAATAAGCGCGCTAAGCAAACCAGAGCTGTGCAGGCGCGGAGACAGGTAACTAGGCCAGCACGACAGGTAACTAGGTCATCGCGTACAGATGGAAGTAATGGGAAATGTTGCCATAGGCCACTTCCAACAATTGAAAATGCTGAGTCTTTGGCATTTTGAAAAACTATTACAAAACTGATTCTGTCCTGAAGATATGCTGCTGTGTGCACTTTTCCAGAATGTTCACCATCATGAACCTCAGTTAAATACATTGGTCTGGGCAGATACTCTGTGTCAGGATTATTAATGTGCATGCTTTGAGATAATTTCTTTGATAGGCAGGAGGGTTCAACAGTGTCCTCTGTAAGCTGTGACAAGTTTTCATATCAGTAGTAATATCTTGGGAGTAGCAAGTGATACCATGTAGTGAAACTTTCTAGCATAACTTTATAGTTCACTCGTTAACATTGTGTGGTTACTTGCATAAAGTACTTCAGTTATAACAGAAGTTTTGCATTTAACAAGTTCTGCATAGTCATACCTGGCTTTCATTGATTGCATAATAGGACCCAGCGACTGTTTCAGCAGTTGAGATAGCAGTACCACCAGAACACATTCCCCACAGCTAGCTGAGTTGTTGACGAATGATGAATGCTGCTGAACATTGATGACATTGATAATCTGATGATGATTATTCTGACACTACAGTGTTCACAGATGAGAAGATGGTTTTCTATGTGCTGCAGTAAAAAAGTTGATAATGATGGAGATGGAGACAGCATGCAATAGATGCATTGTCGCTGTATTCTCAGACATCTGGATTTTGCTAGCTAGAAATGTAGACTAACAAGAAGCAAGAAGTCTACCAGTTGTAAAGCATGGCTAGCTGATGTTGTCATTGTAGCTGTTGTGTGGATGAAGTCGCTGCAGAGCATTACAATGTTGATGCAGTTGTTCATTATGGTCATGCATGTCTTAGCCCAACACCTGGCAAACTGCCGGTTCATTTTGTACTTGGTCGACGGCCAGTGACTACAGACCACTTCATTGCCGAGGTTTCAGTACAGATAACTAACAAGAGTCAGTCAGTTCTGCTGCTCTACGATACTCTCTACCACCATACCGTCGTTAGTAAGTAATGTAATAGTAATAACTGTGAAATGTTTTGTTGTATTTTATAGATACACTGTTCTGTGTATTGTCATTGGTAGCAGTATGTAAATACACTGCTGAATGATACCTCTGTGTCATTGTCAGAAAATAACTTTCATATTCATACTTCTTACACAATTACAATGCCAGTTTCTCTGTCTCTGGGTGACAGAGTGCTAGTGAAGTGTTTGTTGAAATCTACACTGTACTATTGTTTAGTAGGTATTCTGAGCATTTGTTGTTCTCTCAAGTCAATGCTTGTTTCATATCTGTAATATTTTCCTCTCTGTAGCTTTTTTGAGTCATCTGTGTTCTGTGTTTTTATCTGTTTTTACTAGTCTAGGTAATTTTGTCTCCTAGTTGCAGCAAATAAAACTGGTGAATGAAAGTGAGTGGAAAAAGTGATTTATGTGTTGTGCCGTGCAGACTTGGGACAGTTTACATGTAAGTGTTTTCTATTGATTTGACTTCACAGCGACATTCACTGGCGAATTGTTATGTGGTGTGTTTGTGTGCAGATGGTTTGACAGAACAGCTTATGAAAGTCTTTGTCAATCTAACAGTTCCAGGTTTAGCTTTACCAGAATCAGTCACAATACGAGAACGTGACACTTGTATACAGTTTGGCCGGATATTTCCTTCATCTGTTTTGAACCACATTTCTGATTACACATTTGTGTACATTGGAGATCCTGAATGTCGATTCTTGACTGCGGTTCTGATGACATTTGGTGTATGTCGTTGTGTTGTGTACAACCCAGTAACAAATGAAACTGTCGAGGTTAATGCAAGTGACTCTAGCAAGGCACTAGCAAGAAGGTTTTACCTTGTAGAGCGTGCTCGTGATGCCGAGCGTGTTGGCATTCTGGTAGGGACACTGGGAGTTGCAAACCACGTGGACATTGCCTCACAACTGGCATCAGCAGCACGCAGCGCAGGAAAAACTGTCTACAGGTTTGTTGTCGGCAAACCAAATACAGCCAAACTGGCAAACTTTTGTGACATAGACATTTTTGTGCTAATAGCTTGTCCTGAAAACAGTCTGATTGACAGCAAGGAGTTTTTTCGACCAATTATCACTCCATTTGAGATGGAACTTGCATGCAATCCCCAACGACAATGGATGGGAACGTGTCAACTGGATTTCCGTCAGCTGCTGCCAGGTGACATTTGTACATTCAACTCAAGCCAGCATGTCTGTTAAACATCAGGTCAACTTGAACTAGTTTTGATTGTGACTGCACTAGATAGACTGTGAGGTCGATGCTGGTGAGTGTAAAGCACATTTCTGGATGTACAGTCTCTAGAACATCTGTTTTGTGGCCACACATTAAATCCCTGCTGTGTTGCACAGCTTGCTTACAGCTTGTGTGCTACAGCTACAACACACCAGGGCTGGAAAAACCTAGGTTTTTTAGAAAAAGTTTTTAGGTTTTTAGGTTTTAATGTTCAAAGACTGGACACAAAATTATGACCCATAAATTCACGAAGAATATCTCGTTCATGATACACCCTTCCCCTCCACATCATTTATAGCCATGTGCAGACTATATCGTAGTTATAAACACAACTAATTAGACAATTTTCTACTGTGATTGAGTAATCGGGATTTTTAAAGTTTTTTTCTAAAAAAAACTAAAATTTGGACTTTTGAAGTTTTTTAGTTTTCTTTTGTGTGAAAACTGTCAGCGACAAAGTTGTAATGCATTCATTGGCCTAACTATCCATGCAAAAATGATTGGTGGGGGACCTCTTGTACCTGAAATTTTGGGTCAAACTGACTGCATTGGAGCGAAATCGCCGATTTTCGCTTGAGCACCTCAGCTGTAACACCTAGCGAAAAAAGTTCAATTAACACTAATAGGAAGTCCACTACACACTTTCCAATGAGCCCAAGATGAACATCATACGTTGTCCTTAAGCCCCCAAAGGGGACTCAAAAACGCAGTGTCCAAAATTTGAACAATAAGCTGTGATAATTCTGAAACGGTACGAGACCAATGTCAGTTACTATTAATCACTAATAGGAAGTCACATACGGTCGATTTGTACCGACCTCAATGACCTTGAATGATGTAATAGCCCTTATTTTGCGTTTTTTCACAGAATTCGATAGCTTTGCAGGCCCATTATGTCACTGTGGTTGAAGATAGACCTACAATGTCTGTAAAATATTCTCCCAGTTCCAGTCTTTTACTTTTGGCCAAAACTAATGCACCCTGCAGCACGTCTTTCCACAATAGCTGAGCATCTTGTTATAATGTAATATAAAGCATCACAGAGGAAATGCTGAGTCACCGTAGAAAAATATACGTATAAAAAGGTTGCAATTCATCCAGAGTTGGATTTTATAGTATTCAAGATAACTTGGTGTAAACAATGTATTGTGCAATTGATTCTTGTACGATTACAAACAATGTGCTGGCTGTACATAGGCGGGTTCAGTCACTGTCAGATGTCAGATAGCGTGGATGAGCACACAGACGTCTCACTCATTACTGGTAAACTCCGACACACAGGCACGAGAGATGCTGATGACAACACGTCTGGACACACGGATACAGTTGTCAAGAGAAATGAACACATGACTGTTGCTGACAACTCAGCCAGTATGTTGCGTAATCTTCATTCTGTGTCTTACTGTTACTGTTGCCTTGTTTCAATGTTTAATCACTAAACACTTTAATAAGTGGTGATGAAGTGGTTCACTTGGTACCTGAAGCTAGCAGATTTCACTGTAGACTCAATCTGAGGGCTGAATGTGTAATACTGATGCAAGTTTAATAAGCTTGCTTAAAGTGAAAGTAAGCAATTGTTTGTGAATACTGTGAATTTGGTTTACATAAGTGACATCATCAAGTCACATAGGGGCTTTCGATTGGTATCAAACTCGGTGACCTTGGATGACCTTGAACTGCGTAATAGCCCTAACCGAACCGCAGTGTAATTTCACCAAATTCGGTACGGTAGCTTTCGGGGCAGATTACGTAAAAGTGGTTGTAAGTTGAAGGTACACCAATTTCTGCAGCAAGAGCGTTAAAGTGAGGCACTCCCCTATCGCTAGCGAAAATTTGACCATAACTTGCAAGATAGGAACTCGTATATGAGCTTTCGATTGGTACTAAAATCGGTGACCTTGAACCGCGAAATGGCCGTTACATTGCGTTATTTGAATGAATTTGGTAAAACTGCGTTCCAACTCATAACCACTTCCTCAAGCATTGAACTTATTGATCAAAAGTCGGCTTCTATAACACATACAGCCGTGAAGTTAGTGTGCGTAACTAAATTCATGCATTTGCGTGTGGACGCGAAGCTACAGGTAAATTGGTAAGTTTCACATTACGATTGCATGGCATTGCTTACCCCAATGTTTTAACACTTGGCTTCCGGTTGATATTTTCCTGTTGGCACTATAACTATGCTGTGTTGTGCAGTATGACGGGCGCAGTGTTCCCATCGATTTTAGTACTCCCTTTTTAGTGTTTATCTCTGAAATCATTTGGGCAAGGAATTCCACAATGGATGGAAGTCAACATAAACAAGGCCAACAACTGCAGATATAATCCTGCCACATTCGTTGTATTAGCCCACATTTCGGGACATGCTCTTTATTGTGTTTTCTCTGCAGTCTTGCGACGAAGAGCATCGACCTGTGGCAGAATTTATGCACCTGTCTATTGTATTTTATAGTACGTGTATGATGTTGTCATACAGAAAGTTCACATCCGCTATCTTATCTCCTGATGAGTTCCTTGTTTGGTTATGGTGTGCAGGTAGTGTGTTTGCTGGTCGATCGTGGCAAGGTCTTGATCCACAGCTTGGTAAAACACCAGTTCACACAGCAGTTCAAGGCTCTGTCGGACTTGCCATGGCTTACAGTCATGAACCACATGACAATGAGCATCAGAACACTGACAGTTAATGATGCCAGTGTAACAAATCTTTCAAAATCGGAAATGCTGATTATGTTACATATCACATTACACAGTAATACACAACTATATGATGAGTCATGCTTTTAGTGGCATAACTTAATCACTATGCAGTACAATTACACACAACATATACTGCCTTTGTCATGTAAATAACTCAGTGTCTACCAGCGTTTATTGGAGTTTGTTCTGCAAGCAACATGTATTTAAACTGTCTTCCTTTTGCTTTGACACGTGTGCAAAACTTTGTCTTCTTCTAACAAAACCACTTTTACAAATTAAAGTGCTGTCACACTGACAAGATATTACATCATAAAAGCAGGACAATCTGTGGACAATTCTGGTAGCAATTAGTGCATCATTATCTCAAGCTCAAGTTATGCCATTGAAAGCCACAGCATCTGCTAATTACGAAATCCTGTATAACTAAACTTATTTTGCATGGTTTAGAAAAAAACACTGACTAGCAAACTAGACTTGATCACGTAAAGCAGTCTGTGAATGCATGAAAGCTGATGACCAGAAAACAGACTGTGTCAGCAATGGACATGTGCAGATTACATTCAGCTGATAGCTGCTGTATCTAGTGTGAAGCAACAGATGAGTCTGCAGATCAGCACATGTAGCTAATGTCGTGCTACTGATAGCAATGACTGTCAGCTGTCGTTTGCCTACACACAACACCAAAGACTGTACACTATTGCAGAATGGTAAAACAATACGGCACAGAACTGTTAAACAATAATTTTCTTATTGGCTTAGATCGTTGACTTTTTCTGCTTTGGTATCTTTCAAGTTTCTGCGAAATACTCAGGGTTCCCACATATCCTTGAAAGTCCTTGAATTTTTTTTATCATAAATTCAAGGCCTTCAAAGTATTTTAAAAGAGAACAGGTGCTTTGAATTTCATCCTACAGGTCCTTGAAAGTCATGAATTCACCAAGTCAAACTGCGCGATATCAACAACTTTGTTAGATGGGCATTTTGCCTAAAAC
>Ga0209255_1000254_pt1 | contig 11749 bp, 11 predicted proteins | sample WorMetvaBAHAMAS2_FD_187394 | JGI IMG/M metagenome (GOLD analysis project Ga0209255, IMG submission 187394) | Marine gutless worms symbiont microbial communities from Max Planck institute for Marine Microbiology, Germany - Olavius vacuus... | ecosystem: Host-associated > Annelida > Digestive...
GATGATCCCTCCGCCGGAGATGAGCCCCTACCCTGCGGCGGGCTCATCTCCGGCGGAGGGATCATCATGAGGACATCGCGTTCGCGCTGAAGCGATTTAGTCTCGAAGACGAAGGTTTGAAACCAAAGCGTAGAAAATCAAGAATCCAGGCAGGCAGAATCCGGAAAGAGTCTGTGAGTGTCGCCATGTAGTGGCGCGGCTCTTGTGTTGAGGAAGGATCGAGATGGCCGATGTAATTGCGCTCGCGAAAGAGCGCCGCGCGAGGCTCGCAGCGGAGGTCTCCAAGCTGGACGACTTCATCCAGATGGCTGAACTGCTCGTGAAGTACAGCGCGTCGAAGGCGGGCGAGCGGCCAAGGCCGACCATGGTGCGGCTGGTCCCACAGGGCTAGCTCCGCGCGCCGGCCCCGCCGTCAGACGACATCACCCCGGAGTGTGACCTTGCCGGGGCATTTGATGCGGTCCGGTTCCGTGGGTCACAATAACCTCCGCCGATCGCAGACGATCACCAATGTCCCGCACTTGATGGGGACCTTCTCGAACATCGAGCCAGCCTGTCCGTCGAGGCCCCGGCGCCGCTGCAGGGGCAGTTGTCAGACGGTCTGACGCGCCCCCTCCTTGTCGAGGAACACCGGGTCGACAACGCGCGCCTTGATCACCTTGCCGCCGACCAGCGGGAAGCTCAGGGTCTCCCCCATCCGCATCGATCCGCCCTCGATCAACGCCATGGCGATGGAGCGGTCGAGGGTGGGCGAGAAATAGGTCGAGGTGACATGGCCGATGGTGCGCATCGGCTGGCCATTCGGCTTGACCTCGGCCACCGCATGGGCGCCGTCGGGCAGCACCTGCTTGGGATCGTCCGTCTCCAGCCCGACCAGCTGCTTGCGGTCGGGCCGGGTGAGGTCAGCCCGCTCCTGCGCCCGCTTGCCGAGGAAGTCAGCCTTCTTCTTGGACACCGCCCAGGAAAGGCCGAGATCCTGCGGGATCACCGTTCCGTCGGTCTCGTCGCCGATCATGATGAAGCCCTTCTCGGCCCGCATGATGTGCAGCGCCTCGGTGCCGTAGGGCATGATACCATGCGCTCCGCCGGCCGCCAGCAGCGCTTCCCACAGCGCCAGGCCAAGATTGGCGGGGGTGGCAAGCTCGTAGCTGAGCTCGCCCGAGAAGGAGATCCGGTAGATTCGCACCGGGCAGCCGGCGACGGCGCCGGTGGTGAAGCTCATGAACGGCAGCGCGTCGGCCGAGAGGTCAATGTCGGTCCCGGCCGCCTCCAGCACCTTGCGGGCGTTGGGGCCGGCCACGGCGACCTGGGCCCACTGGTCGGTGACATTGGCGACATAGACGTTGAGATCCCACCACTCGGTCTGCAGCCACTCCTCCAGATACCCGAACACCCGGTCGAAGCCGCCCGAGGTGGTGTGCAGCAGGAACTCGTCCTCGGCAATACGCACCACCACGCCGTCGTCGAACAGGAAGCCGTTCTCGTTGCACATCAGGCCGTAGCGGCAGCGCCCGACCTTCAGGGTCGACATCATGTTGGTGTAGATGAGGTCGAGGAACTTGCCCGCATCCGGCCCCTTGACCGCTATCTTGCCCAAAGTGGAGGCGTCCAGGAGGCCCACCTTGTTGCGCGCATTGAGGATCTCGCGGGTGGTCGCCGCGTGCCGGTCCTCACCCTCGCGCAGGTAGCAGAACGGGCGTTGCCATTCGCCGACCGGCTCGAAATCGGCGCCGTTCTCAGCGGTCCAGCCGTGCATCGGCGACTTGCGGATGGCCTTGAACAGCGGCCCCTTGGCCGAGCCGGTGATCGCGCCGAGCGAGATCGGCGTATAAGGCGGCCGGAAGGTGGTGGTGCCGACGGCGGGAATCTCCTCGCCCAGCTCATCGGCGAGCAGCGCCAAGCCGTTGATGTTGGAGAGCTTGCCCTGGTCCGTCGCCATGCCCAGCGTGGTGTAGCGCTTGGTGTGCTCGACGCTCTCGTAGCCCTCGCGGCCGGCGAGGCGGACATCGGCGGCGGAGACGTCGTTCTGGTAGTCGATGAAATGCTTGTTGCCGTGGGCGTACTTGCCGCGCGATGGGGTGAACCAGTGGGCGGCGATCGGGGCCATCTCCGGATCGGCGGCGGCGGGCGCCTCGAACGGGCTTGTTTTGCCGCAGTCCTCGGCCGCCGCCGCCCCGGCGGCAAAGGCGTCGGCCAGCGCCGCGGCGGTGCGAAGATGGCCGTTGGCTGTGCCGGCGCAGACGGTGGTGACCGCCCCGTCGGCGCCGGTCGGCGCGCCGCGCGCGGGCGCCGGGCGAAACAACAGCTGCTCGGCGTCCCAGTCGAGCTTGCCGCCGCAATGCGAGTAGAGATGCACCACCGGCGACCAGCCGCCGGAGATCGCCACCAGGTCGCAGGTGATCTTCTCGGCCCGGCCGCCCATCTGGCCGGTGCCGGTGAGGCGGCCGATCTCCACCGCCGTGAGCCGTTTCGACCCAACCGCCTTGCCGATGCCGTGGGACTCGTAGATCGGGATTTCCAGCGCCCGCGCCTGGTCGGGCAGCGGACCGCGGACCTCGGCCCTGGTGTCGAGAACCGCCGCGACCGTGGCGCCGGCGCGGTAGAGCGCGATGGCGGTGCGGTAGGCGTCGTCGTTGTTGGCGACCACCACCGCGCGGCGTCCCGGCACGACGCCGTAGAGGCCGATATAGTCGCGCACCGCCCCGGCCAGCATCACCCCCGGGACGTCGTTGTTGGCAAAAGCCATCGGCCGCTCAAGAGCTCCTGTGGCGACGATGATCCGCTTCGCCCGCACCCGCCACAAGCGGTGGCGCGGGGCGCCGGCGAGGCCCGGATTGTGGTCGGCGACCCGCTCGTAGACCAGCGCATAGCCGTGGTCGTAAAGCCCCGAGACCATCGCCCGGCTGCGCAGGGTGACGTTCTCCATCCCGGCCAGCGCCGCGACCTGCGCGGCCGCCCAGTCGGCGGCCGGCTTGCCGGCGATGGTGATGTCGGTCTCGGCATTGGCGCGTCCGCCCCAATCCGGGGTCTGCTCGACCAGGAGCACCTTGGCGCCCGCCTCGGCCGCCGCCCGCGCCGCGGCGAGGCCGGCGACGCCACCGCCGATCACCAGCACGTCGCAGAAGAAATGGAAATGCTCGTACGTATCCGGATCCGCCTCGGTCGGCGGCTTGCCGAGGCCGGCGGCCTGCCGCACCACCGGTTCAAACACGTGCTTCCAGGCAGCGCGGGGGAACATGAAGGTCTTGTAGTAGAACCCGGCCGAGAACACCGGCGCCACCCCGGCGACCCAGTTGTTGATCGCGCCGACGTCGAAGTCGAGGCTGGGCCAGTGGTTCTGCGACTCGGCCTTGAGACCGTGGTGGAGCTCGGTGGTGGTGGCGCGCTGGTTTGGCTCGAAGCGGGCGCCCTCGCCCACCCCCATCAGCGCGTTCGGCTCCTCAGGCCCGCTGGCGAGGATGCCGCGCGGCCGGTGGTACTTGTAGCTGCGCCCGACCAGCACCTTGTCGTTGGCGAGAAGCGCCGAGGCCAGCGTGTCGCCCTCGAAGCCTGAGAGAGTCTGGCCGTTGAAGCTGAAGCTGACCGGCTTTGAGCGGTCGATCAGGCGGCCGCCGCTGTTCAGACGATGGGCCATCATCACCCCTCCCAATTCGGCCGCTTGGCCTTGATCGCGTCGATGATGTGCTTGGGCGGCGCGGAGGTTTGCGCGGTGTAGGTGCCGAACACCTCCAGGGTCACCGTGCAGCGAGCGGCATGGAACCACTTGCCGCAGCCGAAGACGTGGCGCCAGCGCTCGAAATGCACCCCCATCGGGTTCTTGCGGGTGAACAGGTATTCGGTGAAGTCCTCGTCCGACGACTCCGGGCCGAAGCGCTTCAGATGCGCCTCGCCGCCAGGGGCCAGTTCGGTCTCGGCGCATTCGGCGCCGCAATTGGGGCAGGTCAGGAGAAGCATGGCGTTACCTCAATGCGCGACGGCGGCCGCAACGGATTCGTCGATCATCCGGCCCTCAGCGAAGCGGTCCAGCCCGAACGGCCCGGCCAGCTCGTCCGGCGCGCCGCGGGCCAGCGTCGCCGCCAGCGCCCAGCCCGAGCCGGGGATCGACTTGAAGCCGCCGGTGCCCCAGCCGCAGTTGATGAAGATGCCCTCGACCGGGGTCTTGCCGATGATCGGCGAGCGGTCGCCGGTCATGTCCACCGTGCCGCCCCAGTGGCGCAGCAGCTTCAGCCGCGAGATGATCGGGAAGGTCTCACACAAGGCGCGCACCGTCTCCTCGATATGCTGGAAGCTGCCGCGCTGGTTGAAGGCGTTGTAGCCGTCCGAGCCGCCGCCGATCACCAGCTCGCCCTTGTCCGACTGGCTCATGTAGCCATGCACCGTGTTGGCCATCACCACGCAGTCGATGCAGGGCTTGACCGGCTCCGAGACCAGCGCCTGCAACGGCACCGACTCGACCGGCAGCCGAAACCCGGCCATCCCGGCCAGATGCCCGGCATGTCCGGCGACCACCAGCGCCAGCTTGTTGCAGGCGATCTCGCCCCGCGTGGTGCTGACCCCCGTCACCCGGCTGCCAGCCACGTCTATGCCGGTGACCTCGCAGTTCTGGATGATGTCGACGCCAAGCGCCGAGGCGGCGCGGGCGTAGCCCCAAGCGACCGCGTCGTGCCGCCCGGTGCCGCCCCTCGGCTGCCAGAGCCCGCCGAGCACCGGATAGCGCGGGCCGTCGAGATTGATGATCGGCACGATCTCCTTGATTCGCTCACGCCCGACCAGCTCGCTGTCGATTCCGGCCAGCCGGTTGGCGTGGGCGGTGCGCTTCCAGGCCCGGTGCTCATGCTCGGTCTGGGCCAGCATCAGCACCCCGCGGGGGCTGAACATGAGGTTGAAATTGAGCTGCTGGCTCAGGTCCTCGTAGAGCTCGTGCGCCTTCTTGTAGATCGCCGCCGAGGCCGGCTGCAGGTAGTTGGAGCGGATGATGGTGGTGTTGCGCCCGGTGTTGCCGTCGCCGAGGTAGCCCTTCTCCAGCACCGCGACATTGGTGATCCCGTGGTTCTTGGCCAGGTAGTAGGCGGTCGCCAGCCCGTGCCCGCCGGCGCCGACGATGACCACGTCGTAGCGGCTGCGCGGCTCCGGGCTGCGCCAGGCGCGCTCCCAGCCCTGGTGGTAGTTGAGCGCCTGTTTCGCGATGGCGAAGGCGGAATAGCGTTTCATACCTGTCTCCGGTGGCAGCGGGTCGGTTCGGCCCAGCCGGGATTCCTGACACGGGGTTAGACTACACGCAAACCGCCTGCCTAGGGAAATTCGTCATCTGGTTGCCCCATGGCGACATACGGTCGCCGGTTCGGCCGGCGGAGTTGTCGGTTGAACCCGGACCCGGGCAAGGCTACCTGTTGGCCGCTAAGGAGGGCCGGGGATGGTCTTGTTCTACATCATCGCCGGGGCGCTGGCGCTGGCGAGTGCATTGCTGCTGGTGCGGCCGCTCTTGGCCGGGCGCGCGGGCGGCGCGGTGCGGGCCGAGAGCGATGCCCGAATCTACCGCGACCAACTCGACGAGATCGACCGTGACCAGGCCCGCGGCACCATCGACGCGGAGCAGGCCGAGGCCGCTCGGGCGGAGGTTTCGCGCCGCCTGCTGGCGGCGGCCGACCGGGCGCACACGGCGGCACCCCCTGCCCCGGCGCCGCGGCGGTTGTCGGTGGCTGTCGCTGCGGGCGCCCTGATCGGCGCCCCGGCGCTCGCCGCGCTGATCTATGCGGTTAACGGCGCGCCGGGCCTGCCCGACCTGCCGTTGGCCGAGCGGGCAGAAATCGCCGCCGCCGACAGCCGCTTCGCGCTGCGCCCGTCGCAGGCGCAAGCCGAAGCGGCTCAGCCCGCCAAGCCGGCCGAGCCGATGCCCGACGAGGTGAAGGAGTACGCCGCGCTCATCACCCGGCTGGAGACGGTGCTGGAGGAGCGGCCAAACGACGTTCAGGGGCTGGCTATGCTCGCCAACGGCTATGCCCGGCTCGGCCGCCACGCCGAGGCCTGGCGTACCTTCAAGCGCCTGATCGACGCCCTCGGCGACCAGGCCGGGGCCGAAGCCTACGCGGAAATGGCGGAGATGATGGTGCTCGCCGCCGACGGCTACGTGTCGCCGGAGGCGGAACAGGCGATCGGCGCCGCCCTGGCGCGCAATCCGCAGCTGCCGATCGCGCGCTATTACCACGGGCTCCTGATGGCCCAGTCAGGCAACCTCGATGCCGCGATCGCGACCTGGAAGCGGCTGAGGGCGGAGGCACCGGCGGGTGCGCCCTGGCTCGGCTTCCTCGAGCAGATGCTGGCCGCTGCGCGGGCCGAGCGCGGCAGCGTCGCCGGCCCCAGCGCCGCCGAGGCCGAAGCCGCCAGCGCCCTGACGCCGGAGGAACGCCAGGCGATGATCGAGGGCATGGTGGCTCGGTTGGAGGCGCGGCTGACCTCGGAGGGCGGCCCGCCCGAAGACTGGTTGCGGCTGATCATCGCCTATGTCCAGCTCGACCGCAGCGACGACGCCGCGCGGGTGGCTCGGCTCGGCATCGCCAGTTTCGACGGCAGCGGCGAGGCCGGTTTCCTGCGAGAACAGGCGCTGCTGATGGGGGTGATCGAGGAATGATCGCCCCGATCCACGAGGATGTGACCGCGCTGACCGATCTGCCCGGGCCGCTGATGGGGCTGGACCTCGGCACCAAGACCATCGGCGTGACGATCAGCGATGGGCTGAGGATGACCGCGACCCCGCTGGAGACCGTGCGCCGGACCAAGTTCAGAGCCGATGCCGAGCGGCTGGAGGCGATAATCGCCGGGCGCGGCATCGCCGCCATCGTCCTCGGCCTGCCACGCAACATGGACGGCTCCGAGGGCCCGCGCTGCCAGTCGACCCGCGCCTTCGCCCGCAACCTCGCCGAGCGCGTCTCGCAGCCGATTGCCTTCTGGGACGAGCGCCTGAGCACGGTGGCGGCCGAGCGGGCGCTGCTGGAGGCGGATTCGTCGCGCAAGCGTCGCACCGAGGTGATCGACAAGGTCGCCGCCGCGATAATCCTACAGGGGGCGCTCGACCGGCTGCATACCTTGAGACGCGGGGATGGCGATGACTGACGAGATCTGGCAGCGCGACGAGATCGAGAGCCCCTGCGTCAAGGTCTGCGTGATTCACCCAGAAACCCGCCTCTGCGTCGGCTGCCACCGCTCCATCGAAGAGATCGGCGGCTGGTCGCGGATGACCCCCGAGGAACGCCGGGCGGTGATGGCGGCGCTACCGGGGCGCGAGGCTGCCCCGGGCCGGCGCCAAGGTGGTGCCGCAGCGAAGCGCACGGTGCGGCGCCGCACCTAGAACCTGTCGGGTTCGATCTGCACCGGCGACCCGGACTCCGTCGCTCCCGCCCGCTCGGGGGATGCCGGTAAGACGTGCGTGACTCCGGTCGAAGTCAACATGCTGGCGCATCTCACGTTATGGTTGAAGAGATATTCTCAAAGGATAGGATTTGATGTACTTTCTCCTGCGGATTTCGGCGGAGCCATTTTCTTTTCTTTTTTTGCCACGATGAACCTCTAGCTTGCGCTCGCTGTGGAACGACAAACTGGAGTGTGATGTAGGTCCATGCTGTTCTGGCCGGTGCTCATCATAGCTGTCGCGATTCTGGCAATGCTGCTGTCGGAGCCGAACTCGGACGCCCTGTTTGCCGGCGATCAGGCCGACATGCGGGTCATCTACCTGGCCGTGCTGGCGGCGGCTCTGGCGGTCGCTGGGATGGCACGCATGGTCCTGCGCGGCGGGCGCCGGACGATGCTGCATGCTGCGATCTGGACCGGCACCGCCGCCGGGCTGCTGACCGCTTTCGTGCTCCGTGACGAGGCCCATGTCCTTATTGACGAGCTTCGGGCCGATCTGATGCCGAGCGTGGCGCTGTCGCGCACCGCCGGCGAGGCCGAGCTGCGTCGCGGTTGGGACGGCCACTACCGTGCCGAGGCGAAGGTCAACGGCGTCGACTTGAAGTTGATGATCGACACCGGCGCATCGATGGTGCTGATCCCATTCGAGGAGGCCGAGGCCCTCGGCTACGACCCGAACACCCTGAACTACTCGATGCCCGTCACCACGGCCAACGGACGCTCGGCGGTGGCGCCGATTCAGCTGGCCTCGATCCGGATCGGGCCGATCGAGGTTCGCGACATCGATGCCGCCGTCGCCCAGCCGGGGCGGCTCAAGACCGGCCTCTTGGGGATGAGCTTCCTCGACAAGCTGGCCGAGACCTCGTTCCAGGGCGAGAAGCTGATCCTGCGGCAACGCCACCACGACGCAAGCGGCTATCAGCGCAGCATTTCCTTCGGCAACTGAAGCGGCTCAACGGCGTTCCAGCCACCAGTCCGGCCTTGCCTCGGGAAACGGGTCGGGGCGGAAATACACGATCATGCGCGGGCCGGTCTCGGGCGACTCGCCCTAGGGCGCCACGCCGTGCAGCAGCAGCCGGTGGGCGATATAGGCCTCGCCGGGCCGGGCGTGGACGAGCATCCGAGGGCAGGCCGCGAAGGCCTCGCGCCGGGCCGCGGCGTAAGCCTCGGTGATGTCCTCCTCGGCCCAGCGCTCCGGCGGGATTCCGGCAAGGCGGTCTCGCAGGGCGGCGCGCATCAATTCGTGCGAGCCTTCGTAGACGGTGAACGGCGCCGCATCCGCCCTGGTTTCGGTCAACGGGACGCCGAGGATGAAACCGTGCGTCTCGCCGAGACGGCGCCGGCGGCCGGGGATAGCCGGGGAAACAGATCGACACCTGGGCGCGGTCCCAGGCGATGCCCGGGAACCCAAGTGCGTCGGCGATGAAGGCCAGCACCGCTCCGGCCAACGGCGGCACGCCCCGCGCCGGGATGGCACCGCTGGCGTCATTGGGCAGGGCTTTGACGCCGGCAAACCAAGTGTCGCCGCAACGCAGCCAGCGCGCGCAGATCGGGATCGTGCAGGGTCTCCCAGGCGACCGGGCAGGCCGCCTCGGCCCAGGCTGCCAGCAGCGGGTCGAAATCGAAGCGGCGCCAGCCGCGGCGGAAGAACGCCTCACGCCTGGCTTCCATCGCCTACTCCGCCGCCGCCGAGATCGGTGTCGTGACTGGCGCGACTGCGGCCAGCGCCCGCTCTACCAGCTCGACGCCGGCACCGGCTTGGTGCGCGCCCTCGGACAGGATCTGCCGCCAGCGCCGCGCCCCCGGTCGCCCAGCGAAGACCCCCAACATGTGCCGGGTGATCTGGGCCAGCCGGGTGCCGGCAGCTAGCTCGCGCTCGATATAAGGCAGCATCGCCTGCACCGCCGCCGGTTGGTGGTAGGCAGCACGCCCGATCATCACCCCGTCGAACCCGTCGGCCAGGTGCCGGCGCGCTTCGTCCAGCGAAGCGACACCGCCGTTGAGGACGATGTCGAGCTCCGGCCGGGCGGCTTTCAGCCGCCGGACCAGCGCATAGTCGAGCGGCGGGATTTCGCGGTTCTCCTTCGGGCTCAAGCCTTGCAGCCACGCCTTGCGTGCATGGACGGCAAACACCCGAACCCCCGCCTTGGCGATCCGGTCGACGAAATCGGGTAGCACCTGCTCGGGGTCCTGGTCGTCGATGCCGATCCGGCACTTGACGGTGATCTGCGGCCCGCCATGCCCCGCCGCCTCGATCATCGCCGCGGCGCAATCGGCGACCAGGCCGGGCTGACGCATCAGGCAGGCACCGAAGGTGCCCGACTGCACCCGGTCCGAGGGACAGCCGACATTGAGGTTGACCTCGGCGAAGCCAAAGGGGGCGGCGATGCGCACCGCCGCGGCCAGCTCCGCCGGATCGGCGCCGCCCAGCTGCAGCGCCAGCGGATGTTCGGCCGGATCGTGGCGCAGGAGATGAGCCGGGTCGCCCCGCACCACGGCGCTGGCGGTGACCATCTCGGTGTAGAGCATCGCATGGACCGAGAACCGCCGATGGAACATCCGGCAATGCCTGTCGGTCCAGTCCATCATCGGCGCGACGCAAACTAGCCTTGCCTTTCTTAACAATGGGTTAGTATGATTCATCAGTGGCTTGGTTCAGTCTTGGTTCACTGTCTTTCACGGCGCTGACCCGCCTGATACCACGAGATCACGACGGCAGTGAACCAGAAGTGAACCAAGATCTGCAGCATCCACACGTTGGCGAGCCAGAGAGAAGGAGAGCACTCAAATGGCATCGATCACCAAGCGAGGCAAAAGGTGGCGCGCACTGGTCCGCAAGCGCGCCATCACCCGCAGCGAGACCTTCGACACAAAGAGCTCCGCGCAGCGATGGGCAACGCAGCTCGAAGCCGAGATCGACGCTGGGGCCTCGCGCGGTACGGCACCGACGCGCGGCATCACGGTTGCCAACCTGATCGACCGGTACGTCTCAGAGATAAAGCCGCTCAAACGTTGGGGACGCAGCAAGGAAGCATCCCTGATGCGCCTTCGTCGTGATTGTGGTCACTGGAAAGCACAACACGTCACGGCCGCGCAGGTGATTGCGTACTGCAAAGGCCGGGCGACCGGGACCGCCGGACCCGTGAAGGTCAATGCTGACCTCAGCTATCTCGGCTCAGCCCTCCGCGTCGCGCGCAGTGTCTGGCGCCTCGATGTGCCTGACGTGATCAAGGATGCGCGAATGGTGCTCGGCGTGATCGGCATCGTCGGTAAGTCTAAACAGCGCGCCAGAAGGCCCACTCCGCAAGAACTCGACCGGATCTGCGACCACTTCGAGCACAACGCGCGTCAAACGATCCCGACGCACGACATCGTAAGGTTTGCCATCGCGACCGCGATGCGATTGAGCGAGATCCTGAGCATCAGGTGGGACGACGTCGACTTCCAGTCGCGCACTGCGCTGATCCCCGATCGCAAGCATCCGACGGAGAAGTTCGGCAACAACCAGGAGGTGCCGCTGCTCTTCGAGAGCGACCTGATCATCATGAGACAGTCGCGCATCAGCGACCGCGTGTTTCCCTTCAATGCGCAGTCGTGCAGTCGCGCGTTCCAACGCGTAACTGGCGTGCTCGGCATCGACGACCTCACATTCCACGACTTGCGTCACGAAGCGACGAGCCGACTGTTCGAAGAATGATATAGCATTGAAAAAGTCGCGCTTGTCACGGGCGGGACATCGCGATTGGAGCATGTTGCGACGTTACGTGCAGCTGCGTGCGGTCGACTTGCACAACAGTACATAACATGTATTACTTGTTTTTACGCGCAATACGGTGCGCTTTTATTATTTTACATTGGAACCAGCTAAGTTTTTATTGTAAAATGCCTTTACATTTGTGACCGTCCGTGGTTCTATTGGGCATAGTCGTGAACGCTCAGATACCCGCCCGGAGCCAGGCCCATGATCTGGCCGGGGGGCTGTTAACCCGATTTATTCATGAAGTTGGCTGCGTTTCGGGTTTTCGCGCTGGATCGCCCGGCGTTGCCGGGTGTGGATGATGCCGGAACTTGGTCTTCGCCTGGGGGGTTGGTGTTCGGGGCTTGTCGGCGTGCTGCTCAATATACTGAAGCATGATGTCGTCGGTGACGTTGCCGCTGGTCGTGCAGAAGTAGCCCCTGGCCCAGAAGTGCCGGCCCCAGTAGCGCTTCCTGAGGTTGGGGAACTCGCGCTGCACCCTGTGCGATGAGCGCCCTTTCATCCGGCGGACCACGTCGCCCACCGCGAGATGCGGCGGGATCGACACCATCATGTGCACATGGTCGCGCGACAGCACCCCCTTGACGA
>Ga0209255_1000255_pt1 | contig 11746 bp, 8 predicted proteins | sample WorMetvaBAHAMAS2_FD_187394 | JGI IMG/M metagenome (GOLD analysis project Ga0209255, IMG submission 187394) | Marine gutless worms symbiont microbial communities from Max Planck institute for Marine Microbiology, Germany - Olavius vacuus... | ecosystem: Host-associated > Annelida > Digestive...
TTGTGACATGCGTTTTGCACCAAAAATGCATTAGAATATGTCACTTCCAGGCTAAGAACTCAGAACTTTTCTTGGAGGAGGCAGCCCCTTCCCCAGAGACCCTATCACCTTAGAGTCCACACCTGAAAATGAAACTACGCTGACAAGTGCACCGCTGCAGCAAGAATTATGGCTACGCCTATACATGATCGTTGGGCCTAATACGGATTCTTTTTTCCTCAGTACAGCTTCAGACCACAGTGACAGACAGAGAAATCTCGTGATTTTGCCACCTTAACTAACGCGCAAAAAAATGCAATGGAGAGGACAAACGAAACATACACGTAATTTACTACATTTCTTATGTCCAACGAAGCAATAGGTGACGGACAACCGATATTGGCACATCGCTAGAGCATCAGACTTTCTGCTCTTACACAGGTGAGAATCAAACATCAGTTGCACCACAAAATTAAATTATCGACATTTACATGAAATTTGGAGATTTCCGTTCATAAGTAAATTAACCACTTATCTGATCTTGTAGGCCTATACTCCCCTCTAGCCGACATGCTAAATGAGCTGGAGTCCTGTATATAGGCCTATATATACAGACAGTGATGTAGATTAACTGCAGTCAGGTTACGTTCAAACTTGTCCTGCACGCATAAAATAGAAAAAAAGTTCCTACGGGAATGCTGGTTTTCAGTTCAAGGCTGTTTCACCATTCAATGCAACATGCAATTTATGCACACAAGCTTTGGACGTTATTCGCCACTGTTGGAGTCACTGGAGTTAGTTCCGTCAGAGTGTCTGGTGGAATCATTTCTGTATGGCGCTAGTGACTGACATCTGACAAGGTTTCAGCCTGTTCAAGATTGATGGCTAGAAATGTCAGCATGTCCACATTGTCAGGTGTTAGTCTGTTTCGCCGTGCAGAAACGATTCCACCAGACATGCTAAATACACGTTCTGATGGCACGCTCGTCGCGGCAATACAGAGTTACTTTTGCACAAATGTCGCAAGTAAAGGAAATGTTGCGGCATTTCTCTGCCACCAAAGCAGCGGATCCGTCTCGATGTCACACTCGTGAACTCCGTCATATAAGTGCAATTCACTTTCGAGCAGTTGTGATCTGGAAGCAGCAGATGCAGCACTGCTAGTGTTTGCAGTACTAGTGGACACTGTAATTTTATCCTTTCTTTCTTTTCAGATGTTCGCTAACAAGTCCTTCAAGCCTGATCCCGTTTTCTTTCTTTTGGCTGCTGGACCTTCGTCGCCACTTTCAAGCACAAATGTCGATAAGTCACACGGAGCAACTTCGGGATTCTTGTCTATCGAAGACAAACAACCACTGCCTCCTAATGTCGTCGTCTCGATGTCCCTCAAGAGCTTTTGCTTAACTTTGTTGGAATCACCTACGAACGTGTCCTTAAATCTCACATCTAGGAATGTAGCGCAGTCATGCAGCACTTTAACTCTGTCGTCAACATATCGCGTCTTAAGGTCTTCTGCCAATACTTGCTTCATTTCTTCTGCCAGTGCTCCGTCTTTGTCTGACACTGCAAGAACGGCAAATATCTTCCACAAAACTGGATGAACGCATGATATCGTCACATTTTTCACCACTCAGCATCTGTGAAATCTCTAATTGGAGCTAAAACTTCTGTCAGTTTCGTAGACTGTAATGTCACTGTCTCGTGGCATGAGCTGCCAACTTTTTCTGTCATCAGCAAGAACAGCACACATGGCTGACTGCTGCTCAAGAAATCGTTCTACCATGTCAAATGTCAATCCCCATCGAGTGGGTTTGTCGTGGATAGGTTGATGCTTTGGTAAACCGCGTTCAGTCTGCTTCAGCACTAACTGTTGCTTTCGCTTCGTCGACCGAGTGAATCCCAAAACCATGCTTCGCAGCCTCGTAAGTGCCTCAGACACCTGTTCAGTGGCTAACGACTTCCATACAGCCAGGTCAAGGTTGTGCCCGAAACATGGCATCCACGAATAGGCTGAAAAAGACTTCTTATTGTCTGATGCGTTGTCGGTAGTTACAGCTGACATGACAGCAAGACGACGGTCGAGCTGCCACAGTTGTAGGAGGTCAGAGAAGACTTCCATGATGTCGTGTGCAGTATGGTTGCAGTTCATTGGCACGCAGCCAATACACCACGTTCGAAGGTTCCACTCGGGAGTGATGCCCTGCACCATGCAAAATACAATGAAAACATGTTTGAAATATCAAGCCAAAAATCAACTGTAAGGAATTAAGTCATTCGTTTCAAGTCATTTGTTTCTTGCTTATTTTTAAGCGTTTTAAATTATTCTGGTTTTATTTTTCAGTTGTGCCAATGTGCCAGCATGCCAATGAGCTGCAACCATATGCCACCGAGCACAGCACATCATGGAAATCTACTCCAGTCTACTTGCATAGCTTCATATTAAATAGCCATTATTTTGCATTGTTTACGAATGCAGCTCTTGAGCTGTCGTACGCTATTAAACCTCTGGGATTGGATTGTAGTCGTTTGTGGCAGTAGGTGTACTTATTTATCTGCAATCCTAAATACCGGCAGTGGCATCCATTTGCTACGTATAATGGCGGAAGGGACCAAAACTCCTCGTCTAGGCCAGCCATTTGAAGAATATCTTCATAAATTGCATTTATTACTTTGCGTTAACGAGAAACTTAGCTATCGCAAACAGATCATGCGACTGCTGCACAACATTGAAATGACAGTCTTACACTAAAGCCACATATAGTGCTGAGCCTCATAGGCCCATTTCAATCAGTACACAGGTCAGCTCAGTTCATAGTTCATAGTTCATAGTTCATAATACATTCCGCTTACAAAATTGAAATTGACCAGCGGATTACATAGACGCAGATAAAAATAAAAATAAAAATAAAACGAAAGGGTAAAAACTACGTAAAGTTCAATTATAAGCCTGCTGGAAAAGAAAGGTCTTTAGTTTGCGTTTGAAAGTTTTTGAGTCAGTAAGTTCTTGCAGTGAAGACGGCAGACTGTTCCAGGCTCTAGGTCCGGCACTCAAGAACGAGCGATCACCAAACTTCAGACGCGTGCGCGGACGTTCATATCGTTGACTGCTGCTGGATCGAAGACAGGGACATGAAGTGAAGTCGGCTGATGCAGTGACGCACTCTCGCAGATAAGATGGCGCTAAACCAATGTGAACATGGTGCATCAGCACGCATAACTTGAAAACTATTTGCTGCTCAATAGGTAACCAGTGCCGGTCCTTGAGGGTCGCACTCACGTGATCATATGGGCCGAGACGTGCGACCAGTCGGGCTGCGGCATTCTGGACCCGCTGCAATGGTGCTATGGTCGACCTTGGGAGGCCGGCTAATATTGCGTTGCAGTAGTCCAGTCTGCTGAACACAAGCGAGACCACGAGTTTGGCTGCAATGTCGGATCCAAGAAGTTTCCAACGTACTTGTTTCAGATGCCGAATATGATAAAAACAAGTTTGCGTGACTTTACTGATGTGATTTTGCATCGACAGTTCGCTGTCCAAGGTAACTCCAAGATCGCGAACGATGTCAGCACGTTGAACGACATCATGCGTGACTGTCAAAGATGACGTGTTGGTCGAAGCTGGGTTCATCTGCAGTCGTCTAGACGAACACCACCGGTGGATCTCGGCGACACATTGCTGTAGTTGGTCGACAATAGATTTGGCGTTGGCCGTGGTGGTTGACGCAATTATTTGAGTGTCGTCAGCATATAGGTGATTACTGAATTGGTGGCTGTTGAGCAGGTCTGCCAGGTCTTCCGTATATCCAATAAACTTTAAGGGACTTAGCACGGATCCTTGTGGGACACTGCAGTCTATCAAAAAAGGGCTGGACAGTTGTCCATTTATATAGAAAGTCTGTGAACGCTGACAGAGATATGACTGATACCAGTCCAGCGCCCTACCAGCAACGGCGAAGCGCCTGTTCATTATCTGTAGCAATATCTGGTGGTCAACGGTGTCAAACGCTGCGCTAAGGTCCAGAAGGACGACAGCGCAGACGTTGCCGGAGTCTATCCTGGCTATCCCTTCGTGGGTAGGTGCAGTGGGTACCAGTCAAAGGGCGGTGCCGTCTTGCGGCTGGGGAGTAAAGGCAGGTATGGTTCGTGTGTGGGTGGCACATAAAACTGTGTGATTCCCTTGTAAGTTGTTACACACAGGCCACCATATCTGAGTGCTTTAAAGACGGGGCATAATAAAGCGCTATAAAGTTTCACCTTCTTTACTTCACTTTTTACAGAGCCACGAAGGTTGTCTTCAGTGTACAAAACTAAATCACAGAAATTAGAAATTTATTAACACAAAGTAATGCACTGTTGCTTTGAGTTGCATTGTTGTCATAGTTTTTCAGTTATTCTGTGCTCTCTTACATAGGTCTACTGAAAATTAGTGGGCTAGCCTGAGCAACAACTTGACAGTGCCTTAGGACTTGGCATATAAGTTATTGTTGCATGGGTAATATATTATCAAATTAAGTCAAATCACTTAATTCAGACAATGAAAAGCATAAACAGCAGTAATGACTAATGACAGACAGACAGACAAGAGATGCACAGAAAACCTGAATTGTGAGTGACATGTAAGATTCCATAGTCCGACTTGTCCAGATATCTGTAGTGCAAGCAAATGATGTGAATGACATCAGATCTTGTTTTACAACGCACTTCGTCTTTTCAAAGAGTCTTGGTATTTCAACATCGATGAAGAACTTTCGACTAGGAAGCTGATATTGGCATTGAATTTGTGCAGCATATATTTGAAGCCACGTTTCTCGACAGTATATAATGGCGTCTGATCTTCACAAATGAACCTGGCGACGGCGTCATTCAATTCTGCCGCCTCATTTGAGTTAGCCGAGTACTTTCGGTATTCAGTGTCGGCTGTCTTAAACTTGTTGGCGCGGTTGGTTGTGACTTTCTTGACGGCAGTGCTGACGATGACTGTACATGCAAATACAAACAACGCTTAAGATATCAGCGCTAATAAATGCTACCAAACTATACATTGGGTCGTTTGTAGGGTTTTATCGGCTGCAGCAAAAGTACTGCTGTCACATGAATAGATGTGAACTTTTGCAGTCAGTGCCTCGACTAAGGTCACGTTATGAAGGCGGAGTTTAGGCTAAGAGGGCTAACCTACTAAGGTTTACTAAATGGCTCACTAATGGATAAACCAACTTACACGTTTGGGCCTATGTTGTGTGTTCGCGGAATACTGTAAGTATAGTCATTAAAATGATGAATGGCTATTGGCAAGTACCGTACAGTAGTACCGCTGTATTTATGGTATTGCGGTACCATGGTAGTACCGTGACATCGACGGTACTAGTACCGTGAAAAAGAAGTACCGCTGTTCCACAGTAGTACCATGGTACCACCTAACATTACTTCCTGTCAACTCACATGATGTTCCGTGACATGAAACTACTTATTATTGGAGCTTGAAAGCAATTAATTTTTTTAATCACGCTAATGCCTGTGTTGCCTGTTTAATCGTGCATTAATGCATTGTTAAATGCACATTTTGTCTGTGTATATATATCTTTCAGGTAGGTGTCAACCAACATCTGTATGGCCGAGCATGTATATGCTGATCGCAGGTTTTGTGTGATGATGCCGCTGTGAAATTTCACCAAGTTGAGCTTGACATTTGACGTTAAATAAACAGTGAACTATAAATTAAATTTCACAGTCAAAAACTACGGTGCTGTGACTTGAACTAATTTTGATGATTAAAGGAGGTTATTGTTGCGACATCACACTGCTATTTTATGGCTCTGCATTACAATTTTGAACGTCGTTAATTATTTTTAATCGCCATTAATTTCTTAACACGTTAATTTTGGAGGTATACTCATCATGCCTCTGCCACCAGCAATAGATGGCGAAGGCATTATGTTTTTAGTCATCCATCCAGCTGTCCGTATTGTTCATTCATCCTTCCATTGTCCTGTTAACACACTTACTGGAGGAACTTCAGTGAAACTTGCCACAATTCACCATGTGTTTGGGCAGTGCTGAAAGGTTTTCAGTATCAGAGGTCAAGGGTCACGGTCATATGTATGCAAGGTAATGTTTGAGTTTAGGTGCCATATTCACAGCGGTACTTATTTAATGCTATCTCTGACACTAACCGTAATGCTAACCCTACTAACCCTAACCGTAACAGTAAGGGTAATCAATCAATCAATCAATCAATCAATCGTGGATTTATATAGCGCATAAACGCAAAGCCTCTAATGCGCTCTAATAATAATAATAATAACAGCATTTGTATAGTGCCATAAAGTCCAAAGATACAGAGGTGCTGGAAAGATACAGAGGCGCTAGGTACCCCTAACACCACCAACTCTACTAATCCTACTAACCTTAATACTAGGTACCATTGTGAATATGGCACCCTAAACTCAAACATTACCATCTACAAATGTGTGAATGCTACAGTGGTGGAGGCATACATGTCGACAGTGTGGCATTGAGGCTCACTTGTTTTGTATTGTTTATGATTTCTGAATATTTTCCACAGGTAAAAATGCATCGAGTTCACATTCGTTAGTTGATCAGCAATGGACCTACTATAAACCTGTAAGCTGATATCACTCCTCCATGCAGGGGATGGAGAGATCTCTGAATTTGCAGATATTTTTTGTGTAGATTTTCATTGAACTGTTCAAGATAAACTGATTAGTACTTTCAGATTTGAAAGCAGATTTGTAGGGCATTTAACCTACAGAACACGTATTCCTAGTTCTTGGGAATGATTTATCCTTGCTCCACTGGAGACTGTGATTGATTGTGCGGCTGTGTGTGTAGTTGCTGTTTTCCGCTGACAGTCTGCTTCAATGCCTGCAGCATCCCTTTTCTGCTGTGCGGCACATGGCTGGTCGCTGTCTAGCTGTGTACAGTAGGATTTTGACCAGTAATGTAATGGAAAAAGTAATCATCAATGTCGTTCCACTTCTTGGTGCCTCAGACAATGTCATCCATCGACAAGGTGCTATCGAGGCCATTGCGTGTATCCTTAATTATCATGCTGTGCGATTAATACGATTAATGCGATTAGAGCAGCTACTGAAATGGATAACTGTTAATGCTGTTTTGCTCTATTGTAATGTTACGTTGTTCAGTGTAATGTGCTGTTGTGTGAGTAGTGTCTTGGAAGAATTTGATAGAGAACGGCATGGCTATTTCTAATGGTATTATAGTCATATGATGTATTACAAACACAAATATAGGCAGGAATACACAGATATACTTGGAAGTGTTGCTGGCATTGACTAGTCATCATCTGAACCTTGCATGTAGGCCGAGACACTGTGTGTTGTAATGTTGGGTGTTAGAGACAGGGATGGGCACGAGACGTAAAAGCTCGAGACCAAGATGAGACCGAGACGCTCACCTCCCGAGACTGAGACGTTGGCTTCACCAGCCGAGACGAGACCGAGACATTGACAGTTTTTCTCGAGACGAGACGTTGGTACGTCTCGAGACCGAGACCACAACCCTGGTCAGAGAGAATATCATATATGTAAACGTACCATATTGGCAGTATCGAAAGATTTCTTTGGAGACCATTGGGAATTGCCAGCTTACTCAGATAGAACTGGTGAATGCTATCGAAATGGTTGTATATGCACATGTGGTCATTGTCATTATGTGGTTATGCGAGATGTATTCATTGAAGAGGTTATTTGAGAAGGATTTTTGCACAAGCAGGAAGCATGCAGTGCATGATGCATATTTTCGCTTACGTATTCACAATTTGAGCATACTGACATTTGGTGGTCTCGTCATGTGTGACTTGTAAGTGGTTATCATTTAGACGATGCTTCTTAACTGTGTGTAGTAATTATTGACCAGCTCGGTATAGGCATTGTGCCTTACGCTACACTGCTTGTGATACCAGTTCTCGGCCGAATGAGTGATCAGTGTCGGCCAGTGCGGCTCATGGCCATGACATGCTTTGGTCTTCTTATCAGACTGATGCCACTGGATGTAAGCAAGTTGTTAATTTATTATTTCGTTGCATACTGTTTGTAGACATATTTGTGAAAATGTTATAGTTTTTTTTTAAAAATACATACCATTGGTAACTTTGTCTATAACAATTAGCATCACTTGGTGGTTTTCTTTCAGCAGCAGTTGCATCACCATGCTGCTTTATTACAACACTGCTTTGTTTTTATGCTCCCTTCCCCTCTGCTAGACAACGTCCGAGTTATGGTGATTGTCTGGAGGTTAAGAGGGAATATTATCAGAACTGCTCCGTGCTGGGTTGTGTGACACAATGTTCACAGTCAGCAGCTCACTTATATGAGCAGTTCTACTGGGTTTGTCACATTGGGACCCTTACGCCATGCATAGAGGCGGTTGCGTAGAGTTGTATTATTTTAACATGGTGGAATGGTTCTGGTGGGATTCAAGCTTTATCTGAAAGACCAACTGGTTTTCTTCAGTGCTTTGACACTGTTGGTTTGGTCATATGACCCGTAAAAATAGTTCCCGAAATGACCTGTAATGTGTTAAGCCTCTACACCACTACTACTACTACTTTGTTTTTATGTTGTATATATATTTTGACAATTTTGTTCTCTATATTAATTTGCCCGTGGTCTAATGTGTGTGACATTCTGCTTGTCTGATGTGACAGCGTGTGATGCTTTAACCGTTGCTGTCACACGTGTTTGCATGTGTAATGTTTCACAGAAGAAGAGTGAGTCCTGTGCATCAGACGCAGTGCTTAGTAAAGCACTGATGCAGCAGAAGGAGAAAGAGTCGAATTTTCTTGATCAGCTGCTGGATCCACACAAGATAGATGACTACCAGTTGCCAATACCAATCAGTGCTGAACTTCGTAAATACCAGCAGGTTTGTTGCAGTTTGTGTACAGCTATGGGTGCCATGTGGTATTCTAATCACTGCTGCATTATGCGTGGTTTCAGTGGCAACAGATATAAAAAGATGTTACAGTTTTGAGTAATGTATTTGAAAGTTTAAAGAATACGTTATATATAGATACATGCATAAACAGAACTAAAATTTGTTTAACTGTGTCGGTTTTTATGGTTGCATTGCAAAATAATTAAAGTGAATGCTGAAATTAGCTGCAGCTTTGTTCAGAATGACATGAATTTAACAGCCGTTATGTGGAATTTAACGTTTCCTATGATCAGTTTATGTGATGGAAATTTTTTGAATTGACAGTCAGTAAACATTATGTGGATCACTGCAGGATGGAGTGAACTGGTTGGCGTTTCTTGCCCGCTACCAGCTGCATGGCATTCTCTGTGATGACATGGGTCTTGGTAAAACACTGCAGGCACTGTGCATACTTGCTAGTGATCACTACCAACGAGCACAGACATTTCAGGTTTGGCATCTACCGTTACAGTACAGACACGCCTGGTTGATTTAAACTGTTTGGCAAATGCTGAGTCACAGTAATCGTTTGCAGTAATGACACTTGGCAAAATGCATTTGTGTTGCACTGGAATAATTTCAATCCACTGAATTGTTGGCATTTCCTTTTGCTGGACTTGCTTTTGAATACGAATTAACAGATACTTGTTTGACAGTTTTTTCTTCACTTACAATAATTATCGTGTCACTTTGCACACATGTATCAGCTTTAGCAACATCGTTGTCAGATAAGTGTACTATTAATAGTAGTAGTATTAGTAGTGGTGGTGGTGGTGGTGGTAGTAGTGTTGGTTGTAATGGTAGTGGTAGTAGTAGTAGTAGTAGTGGCAGTAGTAGTTGTTATGCATTATTGTTTCTTCTAACAAAAAAAGACGTGCAACTTGATAGGAGACGGAGCAGTCTGATTGCCGTCCGCTGCCGTCCATTGTTGTCTGTCCGCCAACAGTAACTGGTCATTGGTGGTATGAGATTGAGAAGTTCGTTGGTCGTGAGTACCTGAACCCACTGCATTACATTGGTTCTCCAGCCGACAGGCAAAGGTTAGTTCTGTTGCGATAATCTGTCGAGGTACTGTATGTTGTGTTGTGTTAATATAGGCTGGTACATTGATAATGAAAGTCACCTTAGCGCTCACAAGAATTAGCTAATGCTGAAGTTAGTCTAAAAGTGACAATTTTGTGCCTATATCGCCAACAGTAGGCAGTGAGAGGCACTGAACTGTCGAACTGCTCCATCCGTTAACACATTTAAGATCCGTCTTAAGACATTTCTCTTTGATTCGGCATAACCGCACTGTAGCACGTGCCTCTGTACTATGGCGCGATATAAATTGATTGATTGATTGGTGTCCTTTCCAGTTGTCCGTTTGTTGAAACCTATTTTGTGATGCGATATCTCTGTTCTTTTTGGACGGATTTTAATGAAACTTGCCACAAATATCCATCATGTGAGCGAGAATTGCTGAAAAGGTTTTCAAGATAAGAGTTCAAAGGTCAAGGTCATAGCAAGGCCACATGCATTTCTCTGCTGAGGGATAGCCACTGACTTATGGCCGTCTGGCTGTTATTCGTGCTGCAGAGGCGTACCGATTGATAGCGTGGCATCGAGGCTGACTTGACTCATGTCGATTAATGAGGAGCAGTAATAGAGAGAAATAGTACTCAGTAGTCAATAGTTGATGCAGGTTCATTCCTGTGAGGTTTAGTTTATGGGAGAGACACAGACTAAAAAATTAATTTAAAAAAATATGGTTTTTATGATGCTAGTTTGGTGTTGTGCGCTTTGATGTATGGGGGAAGACAACTGGTTTGTGTTCCATGTGTGTTTGCTGTGGTTGATGACAAGCAGTGATAAACCTTGTTTGTCACTTGCAGATTGCAGAAACAACTGACCAATCATAACATTGTGCTAGCATCTTACGATGTTGTGAGAAACGACATTGATTTCTTTTCGTAAGTATTTTGATAGTATTTATTCCTTTATTTGGTATATATTCAACTATTTGTATGGATGTAATCAGCCGTTATAGTGAGAATTTTTTTCTGTATTTTGAGTGAACAAAGTCCGCAGTGTGTTATTAGTATTTTTCAAATACACAACCTTAAGTTACTTGCAGTTGTGTTAACTTCGTGAATTTAGTTATGTCAGTTGCAGTTACCTGAATTTTGTGTATTTACTTTGGTCATTGTACGTTTGGTATGTCGCTAGTTAATAGTTATAGCCAAGTGATTGGCTGAAAAGACACCTCGGAGGATGTCTCCGACGAATTAAGATTATCTTCTCAAAGACTAAGTTGAAGAATGAATTACTGACAGTCCCAACAACTATTGCCCTAAATGAGCTGTCTGTATGAAATGTGTGATCCTGTAATCTTTGTATGTTTAGAACTAGCTAATATGGATTATACTGATTATGCAGCGTACAGATACCTGTGCACATCAAACAAATATTGTACTCTGATAATGTGTGTGGTTGCTGTGCTGTTTGGTATAGTTGCCACTAATTAGAAAATTCACATATTAATTGCATCATTGTTAAGGTTGATTGTGATGACATGCAGGTGTAAGTTAAGTGTGAAGTTTCATGTAACAAGTGTGTTTGCATGTTTGTGTCATTTTTGCAGTCAGATTCAGTGGAATTATTGCATTCTTGATGAAGGGCATGTGATTAAAAACAGCAAAACGAAAGTATTGACTCTCACTGCTTATTTCTGCTTTCTACACTGTGAGGCATAAAAAACTGCACCATTTTGTTTTTGCAATAACTTTATCATATCTTTCTTTATTTGAATACTTATTGGTACACATATACC
>Ga0209255_1000256_pt1 | contig 11741 bp, 8 predicted proteins | sample WorMetvaBAHAMAS2_FD_187394 | JGI IMG/M metagenome (GOLD analysis project Ga0209255, IMG submission 187394) | Marine gutless worms symbiont microbial communities from Max Planck institute for Marine Microbiology, Germany - Olavius vacuus... | ecosystem: Host-associated > Annelida > Digestive...
CGGACTTATGCAAACAAATTATCACAAGTTGAATTATTTCATGGAAATTTATGCATTCATACCACCTGAAGAGCTATTTCTGTGTGATTTTATGATGGGTCTTGGCAAACCCAAGCTGTCTACTAAATTTGAAGTCGCTAGCTTCAGCCGTTGCAGAAATATTAAAGGGAAAACCCACATGTCGTGCGGGGTTCCCCTAGCCCAGGGCCATGCCCACCCTTTCTTCTGCGCGTGATTATATGATTGGCCTTGGCAACCAGCTACATGCCAAATTTGAAGTTGCTAGCCCCAGCCTTTGCAGAAATATTATAGGGGAACCCCAAAAAATTTGACGAGCTCCCCTAGCCCAAAGCCACCCCCACTTTTTCCTCTGGGTGTGGTTTTATGATGGGCCTTGGCAAACCCAAGCTGTGTACAAAATTTGAAGTCGCTCGCTTCAACCGTTGCAGAAATACTAAAGGGGAAGCCCCACATTTCGGGGAGCTCCCCTAGCCCAGGGCTACACCCTCTTTTTCTTCTAGTGGGATTTGATGATGGGCCTTGGCAAGCCCCAGCTATATGCCAAATTTGAAGTTGCTGGCTTCATCTATTACGGAAATATAACGGAATCTGTTTTTAAACGACAAATTCACTTTTTGGGCCACCCTTTAGGGAGTTAGGGGTACTGTACGGACTTCATCTATAGGTCGTTGAAAAGCGCGTAGCCAACTTCCTATTCGCGATAATTGAACTTTTTTGCTAGCTCTTACGGCCGATGCACTAATACGTCGAAAGTGTCTATTTTGAAGGGGGTCAGTCACTTTGGGGCTAAATATTAGGTTTAAGCGTTACGTTTACCGCCAATATGTATACACTGTTAGATAGGGGAACGGTTCTGATACAATCACAGCTGGAAATTTTCACACAAAGAAACTTTGTAGCAAAGTATATTCGATTTAAATTGATTTTTATTCACACAATGATAAATTTATTTTTTGAGCCACCCTTCGGGGGAATTAGGGGTAACGTATGGACTTCATCTATAGCTCATTGGAAAGCGCTTGGTCGACTTCCTATTCACGATAATTGAACTTTTTTCACTAGCTCTTACGGTTGAGACATGTTAAGCTAATATTGGTCGAAGTCGGCGCTGTTCAGAGACGGGTGGCTCACTATGAGCGCAAATTTTAGGTGGAAGGGGACGACAGCCCCAACCATTGTTGGTATAAGAAAACTAGAGTGTTTTTGCTACCTCACAGTGAAGACCGCATGATCCTATCTTCATTCGTCTGGATAGGGTACCAGCGCATGAGAGACGGACGGAATTGCCGTAGCTATAGCAGCGCTCTACATTGCAAGCAATGCGGCCGCGCTGTAAAACATTTATCTTCGAAGTCAATATGGTTAATTTTAGCATGAAAACTGAAGTTTAAACTGTCATGATTTGCGACGTGTCACAGTTATGACATCATCAAGCAAGTAACTAAGAAAATTACATGTGACTGTGGAGTATTCATTCCTGTTTCCAATGGTGTAAGAATTATTAAAATCGACGAAGAAAGGCGAGAGTTATAGTCAAAATAAATTGGTTCCTTTTTTATGAAACACGGTGTATTTTAAACTTTGCAGCGTTTCTCGGCGAAAACGCCACCTAACGAATGTGCGCGAACTAAACTAAAGCGCACTGCCAAAATCGGGTAATTTAAGTCACTTAATTTGTTTTTTACTCAATTTAAAACAAATATTGACTGGTGGCCTCGAGCAACAATAAAAAATAATGCCCCTCAGTTGCGCAATGTTGCACTCGTACGCGTGCCTTCGGCCATCGAGCAACAATGTGCAACCCTGGGGCATTATTTTTCATTGTTGCCCTCGGCACTAGTCAATATTTGTATAGTATTTCTAACTGGTCTATGGTGTCTACTGTCGTATCTTAGCGCCTGTGAATCCAATTATTTGGAAATATGGCACTACATAAACATATATATTGAATGATTGACTGCTGATGGCTTATCAGTCAACACTGGAAACTGTTACATCTGACCTATCCAATTCACAATTCCTGTGGTGTGATAAAACTGCAATGCAGCAGGAATCATTACTGGACACATAAAAAGAGGTGACAAAAAGCTAAGCAAAGTAGTTGTCATGGAAGGTTGACACTACAAAATTTGTTCCAACCAACCTGCAGATAAACAGATAGGTGTTTCACTGTACGGCCTGCATGGCATTGGTTGTAGCACATGTAGCAGTAATTCAAATTGCAATCAGTACATCTCTGAACAACAAAACAGTGCAATTCACTCAGTCGCATTCCTCTAAAGTAATTTCAGTGGGCATCAATGCTGTAAAAATGAATTAATTATTAACAAGAAATAAATTCTGTGGAACATGGTATCTGCCCCATAGACGAGTTCAGAAATAAAGGCCAAATTGCATGTTTTCACTGCGCATGAGCGAAATGGCCATATTTCTACTTCCGGTCGAAAATCTGACAGTCTGACCTGAACTACACTTTCCAATAATTTGGATAAGCAAGACAAGTTAGACACAGGTCTATAGTTCTTCCGCTGACTGGCATCTAATCCCACCTTCCTAAAGCACGGATAGACCACTGCTCTCTGGAAAACAGAATTTAAACCGCAATCAGCTAAAGACTTGTGCAGAAGCAGCGACACAGCCATGAGGGCACCGGATCTAGCTGATAAGTTTTACATGCAACAATGCCAATCAGCCTGTCAACCTCCTCAACGGTAACTGGGGTGAAGTCATCCGAAACAGAACTACATATAACAGCGTTGAACCAGTGGAAGCGTGCACGGACTCCACAAGTCAGTATCCACACTACACGTATCACCAAGTACTGCATGGAAAACATTCAGGTCAGTTAATGTCATAGCGCTGGTCACTAATATAAGTGTCTCAGCTATGAACTATTAACTATGAAATGAAAATCCATTTCCGACATTTCGTGCACTGCATGAAATTCTTGCCAACCGCATTACAATATATACTACATGGCCATTTTCCATTACATGCAACATTCACTTCATTCTGCACTAATCAACACCCATTTTATTAATAGTCACTTTCATTCCGTTATTTTCTAGTCATTCTTTCCAGCACTAAAGTTCAATATTAAGTTCACTCTCGCTATCTATCAAGACATTAACTAACCTGATTTGCAGGACGCATGTTGCAGATTTTGCATTGTTGTCGGTGATCAACTGGCACATTCACACTTACTGAACAAAGAACACAAAGTAATGATGTGAAATTGTGAACTGACTAACAAAACAACATTAAACTTGCGGTGTTCTGTCTGAAGGCAAAAACGAATTTTGTTGTTTTGACACACTAGTAAAGAACAATTGCAAGTGGAAACTGATAATTCCTGTCAATAATACTTGTTCTTGTGTGACGAGCATACTTGCAGACAGTAAGAATGCTATCAAATTTCCACCCTTCTCAAACAACAAAAATTAAAAAGAAGTGTGCATCCACATACACAGTGGATGGACTGTAGTTGTGCACCTGTATAAATGTCTTTCACTGCGCTCCCTATCGGCAGTACCGCAAAGTCATGAATTTCAAAGTGCGATTTTTCAGAAATTTTCTGAGCATATTACTGGATGAATATACCTACGTTGCTAGATGGTGTCTAAAAAACCATGTAGCAACGTATGCATAATCATTCTGGAGAAAAATAGACACCACGAATTCCTGCTGGTTTGCATTGCCTTCACGGTGATGCATTTGGTTTCTAGTTTCTTTTCCTACTTTACATTTACATCGTTAATTTTTTGTTACTGATCAAATTCAACAGACTATCAGTTCTGGAGTGTGGGATAATATTTATATCGTACAATATCGTATGGTAAGTGGAGTGAACATGGCATCTATCAGCCATTTATCATAGAGGCTCTCAACCAATGAGCGAATGGGACACGAATTTAACCTATGTTGGCACGACTCTTCTATATATGAGCACTACTATTTGTAATGCTACCAATAGCTACAGTTTATAGAACACATCATCAAAGACTCTTCTCTATCGGTAATCTCAAAATATGCGCACTAAGAATCATGTTATAAGCATATATGATTATAACAAAAGCGACTGACTTTTCTTGTGTCATAACTGTATTATTAGTATTTCACAACATGTGATGTCAGCAGGTCAAACAAACCTTCTTTGTCGACGTCAGTTCTCACATTAGCATGCTCCACCTCTGCGTCATCAGCGGCGTCGGCCACTTTATCGCCGACACCCAAAAATCTCTCTGTTGTCTTCTATTGCAAGTTGATACACGTCATGTGTTAAAATTTTATAAAGATCTGTTCAGTGTTTAACCGCAATCCTGGCTGAAACTAAAGAAAAGAGAAACAGAAATGTTGGCACGCCTAAGGGCAGACCAACGTAATGGCTGTCGCCGCCAAGTAGATGTTACCCAGGTTCACTCGCTATCATGTGGCAAAGCTTGGTTGAGTTCCGGCTTTTACGGCCCTCGTAACAGGGAAAACATAAAAATTGATGAAGGATTGGGGTTGCTCACTTATGGCAAAGGTCTCTACTCTCTAGTCACCATTTCTGAACCGAACGTCACCAAATTTGGGCAGTGTATAGGGGAGTCCCAGTAGTTTGACAAGAATTTTTCTGAATGTCAAAATTTTATTTCAAACCGGATATATTTGTCATCAAAATGTGACATCAGTCCTGAAAAACCGTTGTTTTGCCCCCTCGATTAGCCACTGAAAAAGGCCCACGAGAGTTCTTACCCAAGAGTTATCAAATTACACCCATATCTAATCCTGTGTAAAAGTTTGGTTGAGGTGCATTCGGGATATCGGAGATCTCGCAAAAAAATAAATAATAAAAATGAATTAAATAATAATAATAAGCGTCAGTGGTAAAACATACTAACATCAAATAAATACAGAATATCTGCTCATATAGCTGTTTGTTCTTACTTTTCCACAGTAGATTATTTGTACCAGTCATATTGCAACTTGCAGTTAGTATGTCTTATAGTGAAAAGACAGATACAAGGCATAAAATGCTAATAATACCACTAGCTATTTTTGTCTTTAGCAACAGCCATCTGAAAATGAACTAACTGCTAGCTACCTAGACAAAAGTTACATAGTAACAGACACGTTTTTACTACCACAAATAAAGAGAGTATACTCACAGGAACTGGGGTGTAAATTCTGGACTCGTGGAGTGATATCTGAATTGGTTTTAAGTTGGCATCTTTCAACTAAAGAAGATAAACAATTACTGTTAAAATTCAGGTACATTTGCAGCACACTTATAACATTATTTTAATTGTTACGTATCTACTGGAGAGACAGTTGGAACAGTTAATAGTAAATAACTGGCCTTAAGCATCATTATTTGACACAACACAAACACTTTTAAATGCACCTTACAGCACTACTTTCACAAATACTCTATACTGTACAATATATTTGTTGACAATATGCCACAAATTTTGTTGCTCATTTTCAAACACTGTCTGAGCATAAAAATGATCTATCATTTATAAATGTACAATGCATGTATTAAAGTACCCTACAATTTCTACAACGCGGCCGCATTGCTTGCGATGCAGAGCGCTGTATTAGCCACGGCAATTCCGTCTGTCTGTCTGTCACACGCTAGTACCATCCCTATCCAGACGAATGAAGATAGGATCATGTGGTCTTCACTGTGAGGTAGCAAAATGCTCTAGTTTTCTGATACCAACAATGGTTGGGGGCGACGTCCCCTTCCACCTAAAATTTATGCTCAAAGTGACCCACCCCCTCTGAAAAGCGCCTTTTTCTACCAATATAACGTCTCAACAGTAAGAGCTAGCGAAAAAAGTGCAATTATCGCGAGTCGGCCACTCGCTTTCCAACGAACTATAGACGAAGTGCGTTCGTTACCCCTAAGTCCCCCAAAGGGTGGCTCAAAAAAGAATGAACGTTCGTCGTGCTGCCATCTGTCGAATGTTTTTTAAAGTGTGTAGGATCCATTGTTTGGTATAAATGTAATGAGAGTCTTCAACTGTGATGTAGACCAAACACTGCAGTTTTCTGACACCAACAATGGTTGGGGCGAGGTCTCCTTCCACCTAAAATTTGACCGACTTCAATGGCGAAATGGCCGTCATTATTTTTATTTCACTGGAACATCGAGGCTCGTAACTAATGGTCCCAGTGGCTTAGTGCTATAGTGCTGAATTTGTGATCATCAGGTTGTGGGTTCAACTCTCGCTTGAGCAAACTATTTTCTTTATACTTTTTTAACCACGGCCGCGCTGTCTTCTTAGCGATAGCGGAGCTCCTTGTTATACATTCATTCAGTAATAACATTGGTCAAAAAACCACTAAACCAACTCAACAGGTTTTTCTTTATTATTTGTACCAAAAAGCAGTGCTAGACACTGTCAGGTCCGTGCCAATACAATGAACTTTAAAAATCTGCAATGAATAATAATTGTCTAATTGTTGTAACAACAATTCTATTACCAAAATTCAAAGCTACATTCAGTCATATTTGCTAATACAACTACACCATGTCAGCAAAAAAGTGCCACTTTGGTTTTGTTCATAACGTTAACAAAAATTGTCCAATTTTCAAAATTTTTCCCCATCATATTCCCAAAGAAATGTTGTATGTATTAATTAAAAATATTTCCACACTACATTAACTGTGTCACTGCAGTACATTGTGAAACGTAAAAAAACAGGAAAATATTGCCAATTTCACCAGCATCCACCATGAGCTATGCCAGTGTTTGTCTATGGCACTTATGAGCAAATATATGGGAAAAAACTACAGGTTTTTTTATTTTACTTCATTTTCACTTTATTACACTGTTTTTACGCTTTTATGTAAACACTAACAGAAGAGGTCTGCACTCACTCACTCTCCTGAACAGCATTTTTAATGCAATGCAGTGTTTAGCAGATGTTGAAACGTAGAATAGTAACTTTCCAGGTTTAACGGGTTGTGGTTCTTTAAAATCACTATGCGAGTTTCCAGAAAGAAAATGAATAAAAAGGGGACTTAAAAGTTCAAATTTTATAGATTTATTTTAAAACAGATTAACTTTGCCTGCATGAGTGAAAATTCAAATTTCACAAGGTATTGTAGTAACGTATTTATACGACCAAATAGAGAATTTTGTTAAGAATTTGACAGTGAAAGAATTTTTAACATCAGTCAATTTTTCGCAAAGTTATGAACAAAAACAAAGTAGCACCTTTTCTGTAATGTTGTTAGTTGATTAAGCTCATGGGTTTAAAATTTTTGAAGTTACACAAAAAAGAATGTCACATTTAAAAGCTCCCAGAAAAGAAGCTGGCTTCCTAAAACTAAAGACTGCAAAGATTCTACTCTGCAAGATCAGGCTCTTTCTCATACGCACCTCAAAAGGCTCTGCTTCTGATTCAGTCTTCTCTTCTTAGTGTCAATGTAAATCTTATCACCCAATTTATATGCTGATACAAGGCAATTACATTTACATAAGTTTGCAAAGATGTACATGTTAGCTTTTGAGACATTAACAAAGATGAAAACATGCATGCCTGATGACACAGTTCTCAGTCTGAAGGAGTCTCAAAATATAACCACTGTGACTTGGTCAACAGCCCATAACTGCAAAACATTCTATTAAAAGTTTTTATAGAATGTTTTGGAATGATGGGCTGTGGACCAAGTCTTTTTGCACAGCATATGTCAACTTTTTATCAGCTTTTAATAAAAACTGATAAAAAGTTAGAGATATCATGCTGTGCAAACAGAACTAAGCAATAAAGACTATGTATACATTACATCAACATAAAACTACTCTGCAGCAAAGTGTATGAAATCAAAAATCACCCACCTTTCGCCATGGCACATGTCCGCCATAATTAAACCGAAGTTCAGTTCCAGGTGATATTAACTGTGTTGCGAAAAACAGAATTCTGGGTTTTTCACAGATAAACATTGCCTTTGGAACACAGTTAGCAAATCTAGCTGGTGAATCGTTGATATACCGCCCAAGTCGACTATTGCGTGTTGCATCAATGCTACAACATAACATAAATTTTAGCTGTAAATTTCCAAAGACAAACATCAGAAGACTGATACTTACCAGCCAATAAACAGCACAAAGTTAGAGACATGCATATATGATTCCTTACCTTACCTTACCTTACCTTACCTCTGGGAGACCTGCCATGCAGTTCCGGCAAGCAGTCAGTGCTGAGGCCTTTATGACCTAGACCTAGTGCACAGTCCCTAATTGTTAGGCTCGTACCATTTATTTTACGAGGCCGGTCAAGAACCCGATTTCTCCAGTAAGTACCAATTGGCTGCCTTAAGGTATGACCACTCCCCAACCGTACCGAAGCACTTCCCGTAACCGCAACCGGACAGCAACGGCAGCTATTCGCTGCACCTGCTGTATGACGACAGGAGCAACTGTATAGCATGGCTCCAGGTGACGAGTCATCCCACCTCCCACGCGCCATAAAGGATGGCTGGATCAGCGGCAAGGCAAGGCAAAAATCAGATATCGGACAGGAAAATAGCGATTTTGGTAAACTAATGGTTGCATAGAAAGTGAAACAATTTGTGATGAAACTTAATCTGATCTGTATGGTGCATAACTCATGAATACAAAATAATATATAATTAATTAAAAGGTAAAATTTGAGACTTGAGCCTTTTGCCTAAAGACTGGTCATCAATGATAAGTGTTGAGGTGAAAGGCTCAAGTGTCAAACTTTACCTTTTAATTAATTATACATTACTGTCAATTAGCCTTATTTAACATCAGATCAGAACATTATATCATAGACATACATGCCACATAATATACCTGTACTGCTGAGATCCCATAGCAAAATAGTAAACAAATGTTTGGTCATCAAGTTTGTCTGCCTCAGATGGTTCCATTAATTCACCACAGTACTCGAGCAAAAAATCTCCGGGATTAAACACTTCCATTGCAAAAATGCCATATCCTACAACAAAAGCTACGTCTGTTGTCACTGAGATAATATTAGGTCAGCACAATAACACCACTAAAACAGAAAACATTCTACCCTTCTCTATACAGCTATGTAACAATACAGTATTCACTAATCAAAATTAGTGGCAATGTTGTTCGGCAAGGAAGGACATGCAACACTTTATATTACTTCATTACAACTTTACTACATTTACTTAAACATAATTTTTAGCCAAAGTTGCAATTTCATTGCAATCATGCAATGTCCGGCTATTGTCATAATATGTCGTCTGTCTGTCTGTGACGCGCGTGTATTGTAACAAAACGACTGAAGATAAGATCATGCGGTTTTCACTGAAATGTAGTGCAATGCCTCAACTCTTTGCACGCCAAGTTTGATGACGAAATTCGAAGGGGATCCCCTCGACTGGGGGGCTCAAAATAGGGTGGGGTGGTTTTTGAGTTCACGATGCATACTATATCTCGGAAATGGTGCGAGATAGAGCTTAGGTGACAATTAATCACTAACAGGAAGTCATATATGGGCTTACGATTGCAACAGAAGTCGATGACCTTAAATGACCTTGAACGTAAATTCACTGCTCTGTCGACAGTATTATGCGTGTTGTGACCAAACGGCTGTAGTTAGGATCACGCAGTTTTCACCAGAATGTAGCCCTATGCCTCACCTGTATGCTGCCAAGTTTGATGACGAAATTCGAAGGGGGTCCCCTCGATGGGGAGATGCTCAAACTAGGGGTTGTTTTCGACTTCGCGATGCATGCTATATCTCGGAAACGGTGCGAGATAGAGCTTAGGTGACAATTAATGACTAATAGGAAGTCATGCACGAACATTCGATTGCAACAAAAGTTAATGACCTTAAATGACCTTGAACGATGAACGTCGATTCACTGCTTTGCTGTCAGAGTTATGCATGTTGTGACCAAACGGCTGAGGCTAGAATCACGCGGTTTTCGCTATAAAGTAGCACTATATCTCAGCTATCTGCATATTGACTTTGACTACGAAATTAAAGAGAATCCCTTCGAATTTTGATCATAATTTCTGATTAGCCTGCGTCCAAAGTTAAACTGACGTCTATGTTATGCTGTATCTAGTCATAGTCTACTTTTAGATAGGCCTACATCTGTCACATGCCTCCGTCGGTCTCTACACACAGATGGCGGAGGCGCAAACAACATTCTATGGGACGCCAATGCTGTCTATATACGGTCTTATATATGCGCATCGAACTACAGCAGTAAACACGTCTTTACTGTCGAGTTAACAATGCATAAAGTATGAGTTTGCGCCACAAGTTTGACGAAAATGTAAAAGGTAATAGCAAGTTATTGACTAAGGCAGCAACGTTCGGCTTTTGTTTGCTTTGCTAACCTTCTTGTTAACATTAGGTTCTGTCCTGTCACCTAGATGGTTTAAAGTCATTCAAGGTCAAAGGTCATGGTGCAAATGGTAAGGCCATAGGTAGTTTCATATCAAATATGCACTGGTGTCAACTGTCAGTGCAAAAGCAATTTTAAAAACTCTTCACCTTCATTATGAATTCAGCTTGTTTATTGGCCCAATCATCATTGTTATTGAAATTGACAAACATGTCAGTTCACGAATAATTAACATACCAATTTCTGAACTTATGAACCTTCTCACGAAGCCCAACTTATCAGTATCACTTCTGATTTGATATTCCATGTCTGCCTCCTGCCTCCTCTTGCTGCTGGTCCTCTGTAAATAAAAGTACTATACTTTAAAGACTATTTTCTAAAACTCCAAACTTGACAGTACTACAGTATAACCTTGCAACAGACCAGCACTGGAATTTGGTCATCAGAGTCAGTTTTTGGCTTTTGTTACAGCTCTTAATCTCACACAAATTCACGAGGTACAACTAAATAATATTATAAAAGCATTTAAGAGGCACAGCTAAAATATACCTTCCTACAAATTAATACATCAATTAGCAAAGTAATTCAGCATAATTAAACCTTACATAGCAACATTTTGGTCACTGCAAAACTTACACAATGCAAAATACAATACACAATTTCAATATGCACACAAGTCAGTGCCAAGACTGAATCAAAGATGTAGACAAATTTAAATTTTGTTAAACATTTGCAAGTTTGTCACCCACTGGCACAATATCATGGGTACTACAATGTGGCTACCTTGCTAATATGCGCTGGTGTCAATGCTACCGCAATTTTAACAACACCTCACCTTCATTACGAATTCAGTTTGTTCACTTGCCCAGTCATCAACTGATAAATTTTTACAAGTTTTCAGCTTGGACATCAATACAATCCTCTGACCACGGCATAAAGTGCTCATTTCTACACCTGGAAACACATACAATGGTGTACACGTGACTAGTGTGGCGACATACTGAAGGTATATGGTGGAAAACAGTAAATCACTTTATTGCAAATTTTCTCAGCTTTCATCTGTGAAGAAAATACAATTGGTTAAGATTTTACAAAGTTATTGGTATGAGTTCGGTGGTCCACTTATTTATGGGACACAGTGTATGCCACTGCCTAGTTAGTAGTTACTGGCATTTACAATGCACTGGACACAGACTGTTGATTTAATTTTATCATTGACTGTCACGCTAGGCATTGCATTTAATCATTTTAATGCATATAGCTGTGTAGCCGAAATAGCCAAAAAGAATTTCGGTGGCCAGTGAATTTTTTATATTCGGCGGATTTTCAGGTAGCCAAATTTTTTTCTGCGGATTTTCGGCCACCA
>Ga0209255_1000257_pt1 | contig 11728 bp, 10 predicted proteins | sample WorMetvaBAHAMAS2_FD_187394 | JGI IMG/M metagenome (GOLD analysis project Ga0209255, IMG submission 187394) | Marine gutless worms symbiont microbial communities from Max Planck institute for Marine Microbiology, Germany - Olavius vacuus... | ecosystem: Host-associated > Annelida > Digestive...
AACCGAGGTAGTCTAGAGCCGCCACTGTTTCAAATGCCAGCACCAGCAGCTATTGTCTGTCGACTGCATGCAGGAGAGACCACGCTACTGACGTGGACAAAATGATAGTGGAAACGACTGATTTGGCCTCAGTGAAGGAGGTAGGAGGACAGAAACGATGATTCATTATTCTGGCGTGTCGCACGACTCACGGCGACGTTTCAGGTTGTAGCAGCAGGACGTCCTGGTAGAACCGGAGGCTAACTGATGGTGACCAACAAACACTGCCAGGTCAGAGCTGACTCCGAAATGCCACCATTGAGCTACGAGCATCACTTTGCTGCCCACTGAGGAGCAATGCAACGGTTGATGACGATGATGTTGCTGATGATGATGATGGCCCAACAACTGGATGTGCCAATATCTTTCTTTTAAACAGATGGACCGAGGCAGCATCAGTTAGGTTTACTGCCTATTGTGTGTGTCGGACCCAATAAACTGACACTTTGTTTTGACGTTTGATAGTAGGCCTACAGGCTTGATGCGTGGTTGTAATGTACGTCCATATAAAAATAGGTAAGTTTATAAACTCAATAAGCGTTTAATAAGAAGTATGACTGTTTGCAGGGTTTCTTTCGGCGTACAGTGCAGAATGAGCAGCGTTTAGGTCGCAGTCCGTACACATGTCAGAACGCTGGCAATTGTGCTATTGGCCGCGACAGCCGCAATGGCTGCCAGGCCTGTCGCTTCAAGAAATGTCTCGACAGCGGCATGTCAACCGATTGTAAGTATGGATGGTAACCTTTATATACAGTATATACTGTCACATCGACTTATCAAATGCTTTTTACCACCTGTGAATGCGGCGTTGTAATGTTTTGAGTCGCGAAACGTTGGAAACCTTGACCTAGAAACTTCATTTTTGGTGTGCACATACATGTTCGGAATATATGGCTTATATTCGAATGTCAAAGTCATCGGCTCAAGGTCAAAATCACAAGAGCAAAAAAACGTGTCTGAATATCATGTTTGCTGGTGGGGTACCTTTGAAAGGCAATATTGTTGTAAATAATGATGTAGGGATTGTAGGTAATTTTAGAAATCTCAATTGAAGCTCGTCACGATATTGCATGGCCTGGCACCGCCGTATCTGTCAGATGAGTGATGAGTGCCAGCTAGTGCCTGACACCAGTGGCAGATTACGGTCATTCAACATATGTTTACATGTGTTCCATTGACCAAGACTCGTCTGGGTGACAGACAGTTAGCTGCTGCTAGCCCATGGTTGTGGAACATGCTGCCAGATTCATTGCATTTCACGTTTGATGAATATGCACTTTGTTGAAGGCACAGTGATTTGATTTATGCTGTGGTGTGCAGTGACTTTGTGTTTAGATGGTTTCTTACTTACTTTCTTACTTGCTGTCAGCCTGTCTGTCTTGTCCTCAAATATAAGTTATTTTCTGTGACTTTTTATGTGTATTGTTTACTGAATCGATGTAACGTTTCACCACACCATCATTCCTGATACACATTCGAATTCCTTTACATCTGATCTCGAGACAGTGGGTTTTGTCTCGGCACAGAATGATAATGATATTCTTGTCTGCTATAAGGTCAATCTGCGTTTTCACTCACTCTTAGTGCATACGATTTCATTCCTTCAGACAAGTAGAGTAGTGTTTTACAAATAACAATGTTATTTCGATTTAATTATTTTTCTTTTTTTTGCATTATTTTTCATTTATTAGTACATTTATTGTTACATGAGTATGAGTGAGCTGTTGCTGCTGCTGTTGTTGTTGATGGTGGTGATGAGTGTATTGCGGATGTGTCCGTTCAGCGGTGCTGAAGCCGGAGCAGCGGCAGGCAAAGAGGCAGAAGATTGAGGAGAATCGACTGAAGAAACAGCAGCTGGCAAGTGTGACTGGCTCGCTGTCATCACAGATGACTGATGAGGAACACGAGCTGACAAGGATCATTACTGATGCGTTCGTTCATCACCTTAATCTACCAGACTCCAGTACCTCCCAGGTAGATAGTGCAGCTGCATTATCTATAGTTACATCTGAAAAATATTGGAGCATGTTGTTTTTAGGGTCATTTAAGTTATTCTGTCTAAAAATCGACAGTTATACGTGCTACAGGGAACATTTATACCAATTCTGAACGTAGGCCCTCATGCCCGTCATCATGTGGTTTAATTTCTTTCCCAGCCACACGGCAGTGATGCCCTATGGCTGGGAAAGAAACTGCAGGCGTGGTAGAAAGTAATGGCAGCCTGCCGCCAGGTACATGGCTATCATCACCTGCAACTGGCTGCAAGCTGATCATGAGTATGAGAATGAGACTTTACCTGTATCTCGGACAGTTATACAAGGCAAACGGACAGACAGGAGGACTGCAAGATGTAATGGGTCTCCTATAGGAACGACCAACAAAAAATATTGGATTTTGTAGGTCATACGCACAAACATTTATCTAAATCTGTCGAGTACTTATTAATATTAAACGTGTTGAAGTCACGAAATATGTGGGTATCTGTTGATTGCACGTACAAACAGTAAAACTGTGCTGGGACTGCTGGGCTGTCATTTTACTGGGAGAATTTGACAGCTGCACACGGTCACTGCATGGCATCTTAAGCTTTGACATCTGTTTAGATTTACTGCCTTAAGCACGGAAAATGTAGATTCACAAAGCCACAATGATGGGAATAAATCAATGTTTGTGTTGTGTTATTGGTTGTGATCAGCCATGGTTGAACGCTGCTCAGCTGTATGCCAGCAAGTCACAGTTTCTACGAGCCTACATCCCAAACGTACTGATACCTTTCTCCATCCAGGCTGTCAAGTTTGCCAGATCAGTTCCCAAGTTCTTGCAGGTATGATGCTGCCACTCTTCTGTGTACATTGTGCACGACAGCCAGTGATTTTGTAGCTGTTTACAGTTTTTACATTAGTAAATTAATCAAAGGCTCAGGCTGCATCATGTGTGTCACACTAATAGTAATTTGGCCTGTCAAACAGAATGACATAATCAAGTTACAGTATGTTTTGGTTAGTACTTCTGATATATTTTGTATGTATGTCTGCTTATTCAGGCTAATGGAAGTTGCAGTTTTGAACTGTGATGAAAAAAAGGATCTCTGTTGTATTCTCAAATAGGCTAACCCCGACACATCTGACCCACTGTCAATAATTTTTCATACTCATTTAGAGGCATTTGCAAAATGTGACATAATAGTTAGTGAACCAGTTAGTATTAACTGAAGAGACACTTAATGAAAGCGGCAGATCACACTGTGATATAAAATATTGAAGTATCGTCAACATTAGGTTTTCATGACTTAGTGTTGTATTTTCTGTTAATGTCCTGTGAAGTAAAATGACCAGAATTTCTGTGGCTGATACTACTCTCTGTTACATATTCTGAGCTCAGAAAATCATCTGTTAGTTATCTGGTGCATTAGCCTGTACTGTGTGTTGCTATGGAAAAGCTGCTTCTCCATTTTAACATGTCTTGCGAAAATAAAGTTTAAACAAAATTTGTTTGAACCAAAAGTCATAGGTGAAGTATGTATAGGGGTAGGGGCTTGGGGCTAAGCCACCAAACCTGGAACAATTGCAGTTATTCCTGCCATAGTTAGCAAAACTGCTTCTCAGAACTTGTTAGTGCTAAGCTATGCTGTCAGGAAATTTAGCCAGTTGAGGGCCAGAATTTATTAGCGGAATATAGCAATTACCAGGAATCTCATTTTAATACCTGGTATAGATCCAGGGATCATCAGCTGTTGGTTGCAGCCGTAAGCCTGTGTGTGGTGCAGCTGGAGCCATCTGACCAGATTGCATTGATAGCAGCAGGATTCTCACAGCTATTGTGCCTGCGTATCGCTAGTGAGTTTGCAGCAGTGTCGAGGTACGGAGGAAGATTGCTGCCGATCGGTGGAGGTCTGGCAGTGATGCTGCCCCACAGCCTACGTGAGGGGACGACCAATGATGCTGAGAGCACTGATGATATCTACTCTGTGTTTGAGTCAATTGTTCAGTTCTCTGTTGAACTCAGCAAGTTGGATCTCGACGTTACTGAAACAGCAATGTTCGCTGCTGCCACTCTCGTACAGCCAGGTTTGTACACCTGCATTGCACAGCTATACGCACAGCTCTGTAGCAAGTAAGAAAATAATGAAGCAGCTACGTGACTTGTAACCCAGCCCATGCTAAAAAAGTAATGAATATGTACATGCATTATAATAATTAATAGTTTTCAGTAAATTAGTTCAGCCAATCAGAAATTGGTTACTGTAAGGCCCACCTCGAGATATGCAAGCATGACAATATGAAATTCAATAAATATACAGGTAAGTGTTCATTATTAGGTCATTTGCATACAGTACAAATTTCAGAAAGAAAGAGATATTGAATGACTGAGGAAGAAACTGTTGCCAAACTTGTTTTAATTACAGCGTGAAACATGTTACCAGCTTCATTGCATTATGTGGATAATTGTGTGCTTCAGGTGTCTGTTAAAAGTATGTTTGTATTGAGGCTGTGGCATGTGGTGATTTTGTTGTTGTTAAGTGCCATGTATAATTTATTACTTGCTTATATCTGATCAAATTGAAGTATTTTTACAGTGGCTTAAGCCTTAAACAGCAGATACTGATACTATGGGGAGTGTGACAACACAAAATAGTCGGAATGTGATGTCGTGAAAGAATCGCTGAAAGAGATGTTTCGAGTATCCAGTGGAAGTATAGCAGTGACTCTGTGGAGACCATATCAGTAGACTGACTGTTCCAGATACGTGGTGCATGAGTAAATGGTTTGCTGTATGTTTGTTGAAGAGTTATATTGCGGGCTGGTGAATCAGAACGACGTTCATAGCTTGGAGACAGTGCTGCTGACGACGCTGGTGCACTACTCGTGTGAGAAGCGACGCGGAGCACAGCCGGTCAACTTGATGGAGACCGTCAACCTCACACAGAAGTACTGCACAGTACGGACTGAGCTGGCGCGTGCCGGTGAGACTTACTGTCGTGATCAGCTGGCACTGACGAAGCTCGACTGTCAGCTGAGTGCCAGCTGGTTGCAGATGAACAACTCGTTGGATGGGACGCCGGCATTACCTCTCCAGTTGCCACCATCACCAACATGTGCCTTGTGATCATCGTCTGTTTCGCTAACCTTGTGTCAGCTGCAGATGTGTGTAGGTCATCGCTGTAGGCTGTTTGCTGTTGTCAGTGGCAGAGCTAGCTGTCTAACATCAGTACACATACAAGACCGATTTACAGCCCCTTGAAAAAAACAGTAATTAAACATATATGTGAAACCTGTTTTAATGTGTCCAAATATAATTCAGTATAAACAAGCAAGAACACGTGAAATATGATGTGTACTACACTACTGAGAAGTTACACGGAATTATGTGCAGAAAATTCCGAAAAATTAATAAGGAAGTATAAAAATGCAACAGTCATAGAGGATTGATGTCTTGTGACCACACGCTCATGTCCCATGAACTATTGTAACTGAGACATTGAGCATGTGCCGACAGATTTTGATTCTCAATGATTTCCACATTTTTCTAGTTTTTGATTAACTTTTTGGGGGTTTTGCATAGGGAATTGTGTATTCAGTATTTAAAATATTATCCCGATTTTGGCACCCGTTGTTTGAGTTTTTAGTATGTAAATGTATACTGTGCAGATGGCTGGCCATGCCACTGTTTCCTGTTGTCACTGTGGATGATAATATCAAATATAGCGGCAGGTACACTTTTTCGTCTGTAGCCTACATTGCTTATACATCTATGCCATGGATTCTTCTTTTTTATATGCTGTTCAGTCTGACAGTTTTCTGTACTCCTAATAAGTTGGATCAGAATTATCAGTTTTTTGTTACATAAATTCTAAATTCATAGGATACATACAAAATTTTTTAAGTCTGACGAGTACATTTAAAATTAAGCCCGTTGTTTTCACACAGTTGTTCCGTCTGTTGAAACGCCCACAAACAAGTCAGCTGTAGTGTACTTGGCAGGTTGGCTCTGTACATGCAGTAGACCGTCATTTTGATGGAATCTTTGACAAGTCAAATATATCTTTGACAAGTCAACCTCACTCTCACTCCCTCAGGCATCCTGAGCTTTGACCTGTGTTTTAATTTAATGCTTAAAAGCAAACAACAGTAGTGTAGTTTTATAGAGCAATGCTAATAGGACAAGTGATGACACAGGAGATTCTGTAACTTCTTGTGTAAATTTTGCACTGTAAAGTGATATCAGTCTAACAGGAAATTACAAACACTAAGATTAACAAAAATAATTTCACAAATGTAGGCATGAATATTAATGTTGTCAGACTGCCTGATGTGTGGAAATGTACCCCTAGGGGTACATGTTGGGAATCATGCACCTATCAAATCTTTTCATCTAGTTTGATCAGAAATATCAAGTGATCACTGAGCTTATTGCATTTTTGTTTGTCTAACCATGCTAATTAGTGTTCTCTCACCTGTTTGCACCTGTGTACTGCACACCTCACGCACCTTTATTTAACCAGTTGCACTTAGCTGCCGTTATATCGTTCTAATTGTACAATGTACGTATATTTACAGATTTATTGTGAACTTGGATTTTATTAATTTTCATTTGCAGTGAGATAGATGACTGTGTTTGTTTTGAATTTGTACATCTTTATGAATATGATGCTTTTGTTGTATATTATCCATCTCCGGTTGACGTCCGGTGACGAAGGTAGTCCAGGCCTCTGTGCCCAATAGTTTGTTTTAGCAAATAGTGCATTACTTACCGGTAAATATTGAGCTAATCGCATTATTGTCTGCGTTCTAGTTGCTTCTTTTGCTACCGGTGATGTTGCGTTTCATACGGTTGATGGCACACACCAAAACGGCAACATTTGTAGCCCAGTCAGCCATCATTTGACATTATGTGAACCATTCTGACGTCATATGAAGCATCATAAACCAATGTCCATAATGCCCTTTGCACCGACTTTGTGCAATGAAGTCAATAAAACACAGTTCATTATGTAACTTTTTGCAACATTTTTTCTTGTCATTTGTATGTTGTTGCACAAAAGATAAACGTGAAGTTAGCACTTTTGTAATGGTTTGTGAATATAATCTGCTTTCGTTCAGTGTTGTCAACCGTTTGATGATGTGTAATGTAATGTAGTTTGGCATTCATTTGTCACTTGTACTTTTATTTGTGCTAATTATGCACTTTTGCTGGATTATTAGCTACAGTGTTTTATTTTAGCACTGCACTGTACCTGTTATTACAGTATAAGATAATGCATTATATTAGTGCTGTTAATTAAGCTTATTAGTTCTTGCAGGGTAATTTTTAAGTGACACTTGTACAGTTGTTTCAGTTTTTGACTTTGTTTTATCATGTTGCCAATGGCATGAAGTCGTTTTAACTTCGCAGTGTTCCGTTCTGATAGGAGAAACAGTGCATGCTGTATTATGTAATATAGTATTAACACTCTGTCTTATGTAATACAGTATTAGCCATTGCGGTAATTTGAAGGGTATTATGTATAGCTTTAAGTTTTGCTTACTGATAATTGTTGTGCTGTATTTTCTGGAACTTGTATTGTGGCATTACTATTAGAGGCAGGAGAGCCGTGCCATCTGAGCAACCAATTCTCACACCACTAACGTGTTTGGCCATGTGGTGTCAAGATAGCAGCATGTTCACATAACTGTTATTGATTGAACTAAAAAGTGGGAATATTGCAGTATTTTCTGCCTACGTATTTCTAATTTTTTTTACAAGGCGATGCCTTCAGCCGTGAGCAAAAAGGCTTTCAGCTTCTTCGAAATGTACTTCCCATTGCCTCTATGGTCTCTCCCCTTAGACCGTCTTGGGATTACTGTTCCGAAATCCCCTGCTATGTTGGCTCTGACAACCTGCTAACAGTTCACATGCAGTAACATAACCAGGCTTTTGTGATGGGGCGGGGTACAATTTACCCTTTGTTCTTATTTCCTTTTTCTCATAGCCATATGCCATAACGTACATAATAGCTACAATTTTTTCTTCCCTGATGGGGGAATATTCCACCATGTGCACTCCTCGCCCTTCCCCCCCAGTTACGCCTCTGTTCACATGCTTCTGATTATCATATACAGATTGTGTTTACACTTGAAAGTTACATGCAGCATGTGCTAACATGAAACACTTGTTTTTTAATCGTGAGAAATTTTTTGGCAGTTTGGCACGAACAGTCCTGTCACTGAGGTTTATTACTGATGCCGAGGATGACGATTTTGCTTCTGTCCGTTTGTTGGTTGGTTTGCCTCAAGTTCAACAACTATGAGTGAAGCTTCACAAACTTTTGGAAGGGATAGACCTGGCCTTGAGACAAGAAGCAGTTGATAAAATGTTGGAGGTGATCTTGATCCTGGAACTTTTTCTCACTTTGTTTAACACTGCAGAATAAGGCGTTATTAGCAGATGTATGCTAATTCTCAGTCACAACTCACAAGATGTCATTTAATTGTATTAAAATGCAACATGTTCGATTTGTGAGGTGGAGTGCGGAAAACATTATATAATTTAAGGGGTCTTCAGTACTGTTGTATACATGTAACATTATTTTGGGATTTCACTTATGGCATTTTTGCATTGTGTATATGGATGAACCCAAAGAAAATAAATCATTAAGAAGTGTTCAGTTTCCAAAGAGATTTAGGTGATGGTGCTGATAATTTCTTATCCTCAGTTTCCAGCTTTAATCTTGGAGTTTCAGCGGTATATATGTGTGCACAAGTATTAAATACTGTATTAATTACACAAATGCTGTAATTATTGAATGTTGATATGTTTGTGGAATATTGCAAAGTCTTGAAAGTAGTTTAATTAGTTGTGTCACAAGTTTATCTGTAGAAGTTTATGTGTAGGATCATCGTAATAAGTATGGTAATGTATACTAACAAACGTTCACAGTAGTGCTAATAGGTGGCATTTTATCGTCATTTTAAAAATGTGTTATGCAGTTTAATCAACATCTATCTGTGTTCGTTGCTGCTGGTTATGAATTTTATGTTGTTGAGTATTTGCTGTGCATTCTCAGGGTAACTTTGTGATGGCATTTGACCATGTTGATGTTGTGATGTGTGTGCGTGTGTGTGTGTGTGTAATTGTGTATGTATGTGTCTGTATGTTTTAGCACCGAACTGTTGCTGCTGTTTATGTTAACTTTTCGTTGGCGTACAGAAATGCGCTTGACATTAGTCTAAATTTAAATAATTTTTATCATATCAGTGTCATTTTTGCATCAATGAACCGGGTATAACGTTACTCTACTTGACACATAATAATGTCATTTTCAGTTTTGAAGAGGAGTGTTTGTGTTTGTGTTTCAGTCAACCAGTTACTCGAGTACTGACAATCATGCCTAGAGCATGTGAGCAGAGCAGAGCGTCGAGCGGTTAACAACTACCGCAAATAGTTCATTTAACACAGTCCAGAACGAGCAACGAGCTTTCCAATAAGCATTGTACGTTGCCTCTAACCCCCCATAGCATAGGGTGGCTCAATAACGAAAAATATCCAAAATTTGAACAATGATCTGCGGTAACTTCAAAACGGTACGGGATAGGATGTCCGTTAGTATTCATCAATAGGAAGTCGCATACGGGCTTTCGATTGGTACCGACCTCGGTGACCGTCAATGACCTTGAACGGCATAATAGCCCTTATTTTGTGTTTTTTTCCACCGACTTTGATACCTTTGCAGGCCAATTATATCATAGGGTTGAAGATAGACCTATAATGTCCGCAAAATATCGTAGAGTCCCATTCTTCCACTTTAGGCCAAAACTAACGCACCCTGCAGCACGGTCGCTGATCTGCAATAGCTGAGCTTCTTGTTAAGGTAACATTTGACACGACAACAAAATGGCTGTGACATTCAATTAGACCCCTAAATAGTTTTACATAGAATTGCGACGTAGGTATGAAAGACTATGATTCTGATAAATTAAAAATATTGAAGGCTTGGAGAAGAGAAGACAAGTAGCATAGCTATCGCAGAGAGAGCGCGCTGAGTTTTGAAGTCTGTAGCTGTGTTTATATCAGATTGCTGAAGTCGAGTGATCAATGTTCATGTGAGATTGCTCAGAGAAGTGAGCATTGATCTGCGATCGCTGAGCTTCTTGTTAAGGTAACATTTGACACGACAACCAAATGACTGTCAGTCTTGTTATCGAAGACTTAGCTTACGAGGCCAAGGCCAAGACTTTTTTCTCAAGGCCAAGGCCAAAGACATGAAAATTGTTCAATGCCAACATCAAGGCCAACTGAGAGTCAAGTTACCATTACGAGCTAAAATTTGCATTGCAGTAACATAGATATATGCCTATCTAATAAAACACAATGCAAAAGAATTGATTTGTGGCGATTTTGATGTTAAATGTTGATAATTATTCTAAAAATAAAGTTCTCCCAGAGCCACATGGGACCATAGAGTATAGCCATGATCTCCGTTTCTATAGCCCTCAGCACCAGCTTACACTGTGAAGCCACGGATAGTGGGCTATCCACATTTAGGTACACCGCGTGCCTGATAACTACCCACCTACCCACAGACGGTTGGCCAGGCTGAGTTGACCTGGATGGCTGGTTAAATAACAAGACGGTGTTGAAGTGAATAGAGCCCGTGAAAAACGTCACTCATGCGAGTAGTAACCCGACCTGACATGGCGTAAGTACGTTGATCAATACCGTTACTATGTTAGGCTAAGCCACACTGCCACCTTGAAAGTGATGTAGGCCCCTAAATCTTATAGGCCTATGGCAGTATTATTATATCACTAGACACAAAACACGAACTATGACACACTCGGATTACGGAATGTGTGCTGTGTAAGTCTATAAAAATTCTACAGGTGATTGGCGACAGAGCAGTCCTACTGATACGCTGTTGGTCAGTTCTAGACAGAGACAAAGGCTATACAAGTAGTTGTAGTAGCGTTGACTACAAGAACTATAGAAGCTGAGTGAACTATACGCATTGACATCAAACAGCCCACACTTCACTGATTCGGATTATTTTACAACCTACATCAAATATACATGCAAGTCTGTGAAACATTCCTGAGCAAGAAATGGCACACTGTTATGTGACACAGTGAGTGTGAGCAGAGCATACACGTACAGCAACCACGTGGCCTGGATCTTAGGGAAAAAGTCTTGGCCAAGGCCAAGGCCAAGGCCAAGGCCAAGGCCAAGACCTGAGGTGCCAAGGCCAAGGCCAAGACCTTATCATCCAAGGCCAAGGCCTTCATGAGGTGTCCTCGATCCTCGAGGCCAAGGCCAGGCCTCGAGAACAACAAGACTGCAGAACGGTACATGAAGAAGCTGAGAATATCATACGCATGATTGGTGATCGCGTTGGCCGATGTAACAGAAATTGAACTCCTTGTGACAAATGGCGTAAAATTCCACACATGTGTCCAGTGAATCGAAAAGCAGCCAGCAATATGTTTACGGCGACATATGAGCTTCTTGTCAATAATATTCCCAAGCCGGTTAACTACACACAGTAACGAAATAGTCATTAAATATGATCAGAAAATGTGCTTCACTACTGTTTCAGCGATGAGTAACTTTTTTTATTAGCCTAGTACAACAGACGCATACAGCTATGTCAAGCTAATCATTCAGAAACCCACCATTTTTATATCAAAAAAAAACAAAAATTTCCCCCCAGTGGGGA
>Ga0209255_1000258_pt1 | contig 11646 bp, 13 predicted proteins | sample WorMetvaBAHAMAS2_FD_187394 | JGI IMG/M metagenome (GOLD analysis project Ga0209255, IMG submission 187394) | Marine gutless worms symbiont microbial communities from Max Planck institute for Marine Microbiology, Germany - Olavius vacuus... | ecosystem: Host-associated > Annelida > Digestive...
ATCAGCGAGAACGGCGATGTTCTCGGGACGCGTCAGCATCGCAGTCTCGAAGCGGCCCATGGCGCTCGCCGATGCGGCACCGTGCTTCACCGCCCGACCGCCGACGAGCTGGCGCATCACCGGATCGAGACGAAGCCGGTCCGCGTCGTTGACGTCCTCGTAGCCGGCGAGCCGCGAGAAGATCGACTGGCGCAGCAGCCCGGCCAGGCGGTGCTTGCCGTTCTTCCCGGGGCGCGGATCGGCAATGAGGCTTGCGGCCAGGTCTGTCAGACCGAGAACATCATCCAGCTCCCGATGCAGCAGCAGGCCACCGTCAGAGCTTATTGAGGAACCACGGAATGCAAGCGTCACGGAGCGGTCGAACTGGAGCCGCAGAGGGCCGGTTTGCGCTTCACCCGTCGCGTTCGCCGCCAAATCCTCGCTCCGTCGTGACTAAACTCTTGTGACAGCAAAATTACCATGCTTCACGATGTTCGGAAACCGCGGTCCATATGGGAAATCCGGGATAAGGATTCGATCATCCCAAGAAAATCTTCAATGGCACGATCATGCTTCAAGAATCTGTTGGTGCTCCCATCAGTGATTGCGCAAACGTTCCGCGATCCTGGTGTGTGGAGATCGCGCTTTCGGATCACATTGAGCCGATTGCCAAGATGTTGGGAACAAAACTGGCGCAGATGGGCTTGTGGGATATAATGATCAACAGGCATAGCGCTGATAGCGTATCTTTTCCGCGGTTACATTCGAATAGATTGCTGGGCTCATTGGTTTTCTTCCAGCAAGGCAGTTTACCGATCAACACGGATCGAGCGCAAGTGGCGCGAGTGCCGGCTCTATCAGACGGCGTCGATCTCGACCAACATGATCCTGGGCTATATCGGCCAGCACATCCTGGGGCTGCCGCGGTCGTATTGAACGGTCGCGGCAACGGGATTTCACTGCAGCACGTCGCGGACCAGCAATCGCTCGAAGATCGGGAAGCTGGTCTCGCAGGTGACCTCTTCGGGCGAGGCGATCGTGATCTCGACCCGGTACATGCCCTCCTCGACATAGGATCCGCAGTGGCGGGTCCAGCCGATGCCCGCCTCGACATCTACCGACAGGGTGGCCTCGCCCCGAGGGGCGATCCAGAGGAAGCGCCGCTCGCCCGGTGCCAGGGTGCCGGCGTCGATCATCTGCTCGGGCTCGTCGATCAGCACGACGCGCACGGCCAGCGGCTCGCTGGCGGCGTTGTGCAACATGACCGAGGAGCGCGACGCCCACATCAGGTTGGGGCACAGGACCACTAGGGCGAGGAGGGACAGGATCCGCATCGGCGATCTGAGCAGTTGCATGGCCGTTTCCTCAACCCGGGGCGGGGAAGCCGTAGAGCACACGGCTGGCAGCGTTGAAGTCGCGGGCGTGCGTGTCGGCGGCGGGGAGGAATCGGCGCATGGGGCCTCGCTTGGCTGCTGCCCGAGGCTAACGTCGTATTTCGCCGGACGGCAACGGCGATTCTTGCCATCAGCGGGCTGGCGATGCATTCTCCGCCGCGATCCGCTCTGCAGGGAGGCCCCGAATGCCCCAGACCCCCCGTCAATGGTTCGCCGCGGCGTTGGCCGGCGGCGAGATGATCGCCGCCCCCGGCGTCTATGACGGGCTGATGATCCGGCTGGTCGCGCGGGCCGGGTTCCGCGCCGCCTACATGACCGGGGCCGGCACCGCTGCCAGCAACGGGCTGTCGGACTATGGCCTTCTGACCATGACCGAGATGGTCGCCAACGCCGCACGCTGCGCCAATGCGGCGCCTGTGGCGGTGATCGCCGATGCCGACACCGGGTCCGGCAACGAGCTCAACGTCACCCGCGCGGTGAGGGAGTACGAGCGCGCCGGGGTGGCGGCGATCCATATCGAGGACCAGGGCTTCCCGAAGAAATGCGGCCATCTCGACGACAAGGTGATCATCCCGCTCGACGAGTATCTGGCCAAGATCCGCGCCGCCGCGGCGGCCCGCACCGACCCGGACTTCAAGCTCATCGCCCGCACCGATTCGCGGGCGCCGATCGGCTTCGAGGAAGCGGTCGCCCGCGCCAACGCGGCGCTGGAGGCGGGGGCGGATATCGCCTTCGTCGAGGCGCCGCAGACGCTGGAGGAGCTGAGGGCAGTGCCGAAGCTGGTGAACGGCCCCTGCCTCTACAACCTGGTCTATGGCGGCAAGTCGCCGGACAATCGACCTCGCCACTGCGGCCGAGATGGGGTTCGCGCTCACCATCCTGCCCGATGTGCTGTGGCGCGAAATCGTCATGACCTGCGAGGCGACCCTGGCCGGGATTGCCGCCGCGCACCTGCCGGATCAGAGCACCGGGCTCAGGGTGCGCGAGCTCTTCGAACGCACCGGGGCCGCGGAATGGGACGACCTGCGCACCCGCTTCGCGGCCCCCGCGCCGAAGGCCGCCGAATAGGAGAGACCGAGATGACCAAACCCCGCCGCACCGCGCTGATCACCGGCGCCGGCCAGAACATCGGCCGGGCCGTCGCACTCAGGCTGGCCGCCGACGGGTTCAACGTGATGGTGAACGGGCTCAGCAAGCAGGCTCCGTGCGAGGCGACCGCGGCGGCGGCTCGCGCCGAGGGCGTCGAGGCGATGGTGGCGATGGCCGATGCCGGCACCCGCGAGGGCTGCCATCAGCTCGCCAACGCGGCGATCGAGCGCTCCGGGCGAGTCGACGTGCTGATCCACAACGCCGCGATCCGGCCCGAGAAACCGTTCCTGGAGATGGACGAGGCAGAGTTCCAGCGGGTGATCGACGTCAACCTGATGGCCGCCTTCTGGCTCAGCCGGCTGTGCCTGCCGGGGATGATTGAGAGCGGCTGGGGCCGGGTTATCACCTTCGCCGGCATGAACGCGATCAACGGCTATAACGGCCGCGCCCATGTTTCGGTGTCGAAGCACGGCGCCTGGGGCTTCGCCAAGGCGCTGGCCAAGGAGTTCGGGCCGAACGGGATCACGGTGAACTGCGTCTCGCCGGGGCCGATCCGGTCGGAGCATGACGACGAGGCGATGACCGCCCATATCAAGGTCCAGGTCGCGCGCATCCCGATGGGCCGGCTCGGCGAGCCCGAGGAGGTGGCGGCGGTGGTCTCGCTGCTGGCCTCGGACCGGGGCGGCTTCACCAACGGCCAGCTGATCTAGGTCAACGGTGGGGCGCAGACCTGATCGTCGGGCGCGCGGCGGCGTCTCCAATACGCGTCGCTGCATGCCTTTGCAGCCGGGCATGCGCGGCCTAGATTGCCTGTCGGTTGCTGTGAAACGAAAACTTGGGAAGGGATGGCCATGAAAGGCGACAAGACGGTCCTGCAGAACCTGCAAACGGCGCTGACGATGGAGCTCAGCGCCGTGCATCAGTATCTGCTGCACGCTCATGTGCTGGACGATTGGGGGCTGAATGGCCTCGCCGCCCAGATGCGCGAGGAGATGGACGAGGAGATGGGGCATGCGGGCAAGTTCATGGCCCGGATGATGTTCCTCGAAGGCGAGCCGGATGCCCAGGCGATGCACTCGGTCGCCCGCGCCCAGACACTCAAGGACCTGTTCGAGGCCGATCTCAACGACGAGTACGACGCGCGGAAGTTCTACTCGGCCTCTGCGGCCCAGGCGATCGAGGCCGGCGACCTCGGCTCGGCGGAGCTGTTCAAGCAGACCGCGCTCGACGAGGAGGGCCACATCGACTGGCTCGAGAATCAGTTAGTGCTGCTGGAGAAGCTCGGCGAGGCCGGGTTCTACCAGCTCTATGTGAAGCCGGAGGCGGGCGAGGAGGGCTGAGCCCACCGGGCCGCTCGACCAATGCAAGAGGGATGGGTTGGCACCCATCCCACGGCCTCGGACGAGGGCGGCTTCACCAGCGGCCAGCTGATCGAGGTCAACGGCGGGGTGCACTCCTGAGCGGCCCGGCTTGGCCAATGCGAAGCGGTTAGTCGTCGTCGTCTCGCGGCCGTTTGTGGGCGACGCCGGTGTGGCACTCGACGCAGGTCTTCCCCTCTTCGAGCCCTTCCTGCATCTTCTCCTGCGCGCGGCGGGACTGTTTGTGGAAGTCCATTGCCTCGTAACTGTGGCAGTTGCGGCATTCGCGCGAGTCGTTGGCTTTCATCTGCGCCCAGACCCGTTCGGCCATTTCGGCACGCCTGGCCTCGAACTTTTCGGCCGTGTCGATGGTGCCGATGAAGTGATGGTAGAGCTCGTTGGTGGCCTGGATCTTGCGGACCAGCTTCGCCGTCCAGTCCTTCGGCACGTGGCAGTCGGAGCAGATGGCGCGGACGCCTGAGGCGTTCCTGTAATGCACCGAATGTTTCCACTCCTCGCCGACCGTGCTTCGCATCTCGTGGCAGGAGAGGCAGAATTCGTCGGTGTTGGAATACTCCATGAAGGTGTTGAAGCCACCCCAGAGGATGATTCCACCGAAGCCGCCGGCGATCAGGATCGATCCGAGGCTCCAGCGCGCAGACGGGCTCCAGAACCAGCGCCAGCAACGGCGCAGGAAACCGCGTCTCGGGTCGGGCGCGTCGGTCATTTCCACCCCCGCAAAGGAGCCTGCCCCCGGAGGGGGCAGGTTATGTCGTTCCCGGGATGAAGCCGGCGGCTTACTCGGGCAGGGTCTGCACGTAGGCGACGATGTCCGCCGCGATCTGGGGATCGAATGCCCGCATCGCCGGCATCGACTCGGCCGGCTGGCCGTTCAGCACCTTGTGCATCATCTCCTAGGTATTGCCGGCAACCGCGCCGAGCGGGTCGGCATCCTTGATCTTCTTGCCGCCGAGGCCATGGCAGCCGGCGCAGACCGTCTCGTAGTAGATCTTGCCCTTGGCTGCGTCGCCCGAGGACGAGCCATCGGCTGCCATGTAGGGCCGGGGATCGATCTGGCCCTTGGAGACGAACAACGCCAGTTCGGCCATCGCATCGTCGGGGATCATGTCGGCGGTGTAGCCATGCGGTTCGGCGCGCAGCAGCGCCGCAATGGCCGCCGGATCGCTCCCGGCTGCGCCTGAGACGCCCTTGATCCCGGTGTAGTGCGAGCCCGAGCTGTAGCGACCTTCAGCGCCGATATAGTCCCATCCGTGACATTCCTTGCAGCGCCAAGTGCTGGCGCCCTTCTTCTTGGCCTCTGCCGGATAGGCCGGATGAGTCGACTCGGGCTTGTCGGCCTTGAGCGCGCCGTACCACTTGTCGTAGATCTTCGCCCCGCGCGCGAGCGTGTAGACCTCGCTCGCATCCTGGGCGGCTGCAGAGCCAATCTGCAGCGCCATAGCTAGGGCCGCGGCACAGATGAACATCCCTCGTAGCATGATTCCCTTCCTCGCTAGGAAATTCGATGATGTGGTTCATCACCATGTTCGCATGCTACGATGGGTTGGGCCGGCGATCCGATTATTTTCGAAGAAATATCGTTTCTACATCAGTTCATTGTAGTTGTTTTCAGCTCAGCAGCTTGGCGTCGAACGGATACTTGGTCAGGTTCTCGTAGCCGGTCTCGGTGATCAGCACCTGGTCCTCGATCTTGATCGCGAAGTCGCCGCCCTGGCTCTGCACGCAGGCCTCGACGCAGAGCATCATGCCGGGCTCGCAGACATAGTCGAAGGCGCCCTCGCGGTAATCCTGGGGATAGGCGATAGACGGCCACTCATCGCAGAGGCCGACGCCGTGCATGCGGCAGCCGTAGCGTCCGGCGACGAATTCCTGCGGCAGCTGGTGGCCCTTGAACACCAAGTCGCGGAACGGCATGCCGGGCGCGAGCAGCTCCATGTTCTCCATGATGTGGTCGTGGGCGATGCGGAACTGGCGCTTCATCTCGGCCGTCGGCTCGCCGTCGCCGACGAACCATGTGCGCGAGATGTCGGTGAAGAGGCCGTAGACGCCGACGAGATCGGTGTCGAAGGCGACGATCTCGTTATTCTGGATCACCCGCGGGCCGCATTCCTGGAACCACGGGTTGGTGCGCGGGCCGGAGGACAGGAGACGGGTCTCGATCCACTCGCCGCCGCGCTTGATGTTGCCGCGGTGCAGTTCGGCCCAGACCTCGTCCTCGGTCAGGCCCGGGGTGCAGATCGCCTCCATCTCGGCAACCGCCAGCTCGCAGGAGTGCATGGCGCAGCGCATAGCCTTGATTTCCTCGGCGCCCTTGATGGCGCGGGTCTTCTCGGTGATCTCCTCGCCCTCCAGAACCTCGAAGCCGGCATGCACTAGGGCGTGGTAGCCGTGCAGCATGATCTTGTCGACGGCGAGGCGGCGGTTGCTGCCGGCATGGGCGCGCATCACCTCGTCGACTTGGGCAACGAACTCGGAGGCCGCCTGCTCGCCGCGGTCGCCGGTCGAGAAATAGAACAGGCCGGCGCCGCCGCGAACCTCCTTCACCAGCGGGTTGAACGAGGTCAGGAAGGCGAAACTGGCGCCCTTGTACTCCCACATCACCATGTGGCCGTCGGCGCAGACCAGCAGCGCCCGGAACGGGTTGTGGGTGTTCCAGAGCTGCATGTTGGGGGCGTCGCAGGCGTAGCGTATGTTGAGGGGGTCAAAGAGCAGGATGCCGCCGACGTCGCGCTCGGCGATCGCCTTGGTCAGCCGGGAGTGGCGGTAGGCACGCATCTCTGCGAGGTTCGGCACCTCGAGCCCGGCGGCGGCCCATTCGTCGAAGGCCTGCCTGGTCGGTCCGGTCTCGACCCGGTCGTTGTCGTCCGGTGTGCCGTCGGGGCGGGTGGCGGTGGGCCGGCTGGGGTCGATCTTGCGGTTGTGGCGGGTGTAGGCGTCGGTCATCATGGACTCCCTGGCTCTCGACGGCAGACTGGAACCGCGGCGCCGGGTGGTGCTATCCAGAAACGGACAGATCGATGTCGCGAACGCGGCATTCTTCGGGGGGCGCGGATGGATCCGGTCAGGCGGCAATACGAGACCTATCCCTATCCGGAGCGCGACCCGGCAGACGAAGCGAGGCGGCTGATCGAGGGCTCGCCGTCGCACCCCGTGGAGATCGACCATTTCCTCTACGGCGGCCGGCGCGACTGGTCGCAGCCATTCCGGGCGCCGTGGCCGAGGCGCGGGCGGCGGCGCGGGGCTTGGGCTCGATCCGGTTCGTGACCGGCGACCTCTTGAGCGCGCCGGAGCTGGGGCGGTTCGACTACATCGACTGCTGCGGCGTGCTGCATCACCTGCCGGACCCGGATGCCGGCTTTGCGGCGCTGGCCGAGGCGCTGGCGCCGGGGGGCGGGATCGGCCTGATGGTCTACGCGCCCTACGGCCGCACCGGGGTCTATCCGCTGCAGGCGGCGTTCGGGCGGCTCTTGCGCGACGATCCGCCGGCCGAGCAGGTGCGGCTGGCGCGGGCGGCGCTGGCGCGGCATGTGGCGGCGAATGGGGGGCTCAGCGTGAGCCTGGACGGGCTCAGCCACAGCGTTGAGTTGCCGCGGGCGGCGGCGCCGGTGATCGCGGCCATCGGCGGGCGCAATCTCGGCCAGATCGCCCAGGCGGCGCGGCTCGACTGGGTCGCCTTCGGCGCCGCCTGGGGGCCGGTGCACCGGGCACTGACCGGGTTCAACCTGCTGCACTACAGCGAGGGGGCGCGGCGGTGACGGTTCTGGAGCGGCCCCCCTACCTGCCGTTCATGGAGCCGCGGCTCAGCCGCCCGCCGGGGTTGATGCCACTCGACCCGGCGGAGTGGTTCGTGATCCACGCCGATTTTGCTGCCCAGATGGCCTATCGCGACCGGCTGATCGCCGAGAAGACCGAGACCGTGCTGGCCGCTGCTGCCGGACGGGCGGGCGGCGGCGGAGGAACTGTTGCAGGCGGTGGCCGAGGCGGTCGCGGCGCTGCCGGGCTACCGCGCCGGGGCAGGGGAGGTCACCCGGCCGGACGGCTGGTGGCCGACGACCTCTGTCTGCTCATGCCCGACGCGGCGTCGGGGAAATACCGGCTGGTCGGGGCGGTGCTGTGCTTCCCGTCGCGCTGGCGGCTGGCGGACAAGGTCGGCCGCCCGGTGACGATGATCCACGACCCGGTGCCGGACTACGCGGAGGAGCTGGCGCGCCGGGTCAACCGGGTGTTCGAGGCGATGCGGGTGGGGCGGACGCTGTGGCGGGTCAACTGGCTGGTCCATCCAACGCCGGAGCTACACCTGCCGCTGGAGTTGGAGGCCAAGTCGGAGCCGTTGGGCGACCCGCGCGAGGGGCTCTGGCTGCGCACCGAGCGCCAGACACTGCTCAGGCTGCCGCGGACGGGCGCGGTGGTGTTCGGCATCAAGACCTCGGTCAGCCCGGTCGAGACGCTGGCCCCGGAAGAGGTTGCGGCCTTGCGCGCGGCGCTCGCGGGTTATGACGTGGCAATGGTTGCCTACAAGGGCGGGCAGGATATGTATTGGGCGACGTTGGAGCGACTCAAGGAAATCGCTTGCCAAGCGGGGCCGGGTCCGCTTCTTGAGGATAGATAGAGCGTCCACGCGACGCAAGGAGGTGTCCCATGTCCGACCCTGTCGTCATCGCCGCCGCCGCCCGCACCCCGATGGGCGGGTTCCAGGGCGAGCTTTCCGGCGCCACCTCCAGCCAGCTCGGCGCCGTGGCGATCAAGGCGGCGTTGGAGCGTGCCGCGGTGCCGGTCGACGACGTCGACGAGGTGCTGATGGGCAACGCGCTGCCCGCTGGCCAGGGCCAGGCCCAGGCGCGGCAGGCGGCCTTTGGCGCCGGGCTGCCCGAGGGCGTGCCCTGCGCGACGCTTAACAAGATGTGCGGCTCGGGGATGAAAACGGTGATGATCGCCCATGACCAGCTCCTGGCTGAGAACGGCCGGGTGGTGGTCGCCGGCGGCATTGAGAGCATGACCACAGCGCCCTATGTGCTGCCGAAGATGCGCGGCGGGGCGCGGCTCGGGCACGCGGAGGTCAAGGACCACATGTTCTTCGACGGGCTGGAGGACGCCTACGACGAGGGCCGGCTGATGGGCACCTTCGCCGAGGACTGTGCCGAGAAGTACCAGTTCACCCGCGAGGCGCAGGACGCCTATGCGCTGGCCTCGCTCGACGGGGCGCTGAGCGCGCAGCGCGAGGGCCGCTTCGACGACGAGATTGCGCCGGTGAAGGTGCAGACCCGCGGCGGCGCGGCGCTGATCAACACCGACGAGCAGCCGCGCAACGCCCGGCCGGACAAGATCCCGACCCTGAAGCCCGCCTTCCGCAAGGACGGCACGGTGACCCCGGCGAATTCCTCGTCGATCTCCGACGGCGCCGCGGCGCTGGTGCTGATGCGCGAATCCGAGGCTAGGCGCCGCCAGCGGGCGGTGCGGGCCCGTATTCTCGGCCATACCAGCCACGCCCAGGAGCCGGGCTGGTTCACCACCGCGCCCGTGCCGGCGATCGAGAAGGTGCTGGCCAAGGTCGGCTGGACCGTTGACGACGTCGATCTCTGGGAGGTCAACGAGGCCTTCGCTGTGGTGCCGATGGCGGCGATGGCGGAGCTTGGGATCCCGCGCGAGAAGCTGAACGTCAACGGCGGCGCCTGCGCCCTCGGCCACCCGATCGGCGCCTCGGGGGCGCGGATCATCGTGACGCTCTTGCACGCGATGGAGGCACCGGGGCTGAAGCGTGGCATCGCCAGCTTGTGCATCGGCGGCGGTGAGGGAACTGCAATCGCAATCGAGAGGGAGTGAGAAGTGAAGAAAGTCAGTAACATGGTGGCCGAAGCCAATGCGATGGTCGAAAATTTTCCGGCCACCGATGCCTTCGCCCTGCATGGCTAGGACGGGGTAACCTTCGTGGATTTGCGCGACATCCGCGAGCTGCAGCGCGACGGGATGGTGCCGGGGGCGTTCCACTGCCCGCGGGGGATGCTGGAGTTCTGGTTCGACCCGGAGTCGCCCTACGCCAAGCCGCAGTTCCAGAGCGGCAACCGGTTCGTGTTCTACTGCGCCGCCGGCCACCGCTCGGCGCTGGCGGCGCGGGTGGCGCAGGAGATGGGGCTGGAGAAGGTCAGCCACATAAACGACGGTTTTGGCGGCTGGAAGAACGCGGGCGGCCCGGTGGTGGAGAAGACCTGATGTTCACCGACGAGCAGGTGATGATCCGCGACATGGCGCGGTCCTTCGCCCAGGAGCGGCTGGCGCCGACGGCGGCGGCGCGCGAGAAGTCGCGCACCATCGGCCCCGAGATCATCGCCGAGCTCGGCGAGCTCGGCTTTCTCGGCATGACCGTCGATCCGATCTGGGGCGGTGTCGGCGCCGACTCGGTCTCCTACGCCCTGGCGCTGATGGAGATCGCCGGCGGCGATGCCGCGGTCGCAACCATGGTCTCGGTGCAGAACGCACCGGTCGGCGCGATCCTCAGCCGCTTCGGCACCGACGAGCAGAAGGAACGCTGGCTGAGGCCGCTGGCCGAGGGCCGCGAGATCGGCTCCTTCGCCCTGACCGAGGCGCAGGCGGGCTCGGACGCGGCCAACCTGAAGACCCGGGCGGTGCGCTCGAACGAGGGCTACGTGATCGACGGCACCAAGCAGTTCATCTCCTCGGCCGAGATCGGCAGGACGACGATCCTGTTCGCGGTCACCGACCCGGCGGCGGGCAAGAAGGGCATCTCCTGCTTCGTCGTCGCCAACGACACCCCCGGCTTCGCCGTGGTCGGGGTCGAGGAGAAGATGGGCCAGCGGGCCAGCGACACCTGCGCCCTGGCGTTCGAGGGCATGAAGATGCCGTTCGAGGACCGGATCGGCGAGGAGGGGCAGGGCTATGCCATTGCGCTGTCGGCGCTGGAGGCGGGCCGGATCGGCATCGCCGCCCAGGCGACCGGGATCGCCCGCGCCGCCTATGACCGGGCGCTGGCCTATGCGCACGAGCGCACCGCCTTCGGCAGCACCATCTTCGAGCTGCAGGCGGTGCAGTTCCGCCTCGCCGAGATGGCGACCCAGCTCGAGGCGGCGCAGCAGATGGTCTTGAGCGCGGCGCAGATGAAGGACCGCGGCGAGCCCTGCTTGCGCGAGGCCTGCATGGCCAAGCTGTTCTGCTCGGAGGCGGCGGAGCGGATCACCTCGGCGGCGGTCCAGGTGCTCGGCGGCTACGGCTACCTCGCCGACTACGAGATCGAGCGCATGTACCGCGACCAGAAGGTGTGCCAGATCTACGAGGGCACGAGCGACATTCAGAAGATCGTGATCGCGCGGCAGTTGGGGTGAGCGGGGTGTGGGGTGGGCGGGAATGACCAGCTGTTTATCGAGGCGCTGCATTTCTTCACGGTGCACAACATCACCTGGCGTGCGCTGCCGGAGCGGCTCGGCAACTGGAACAGTGTCTGGAAGCGGTTCGACCGGCTCGGCAAGGCGGGGGTGTTCGAGGACTTCTTCGCCATGCTGGCGGGGTTGAGCGAGACGGCGCGGCTGGTGCAGATGTTCGACTCGACGGTGAGCGCCGCAGGAAGGCTGCGAACCGGGCGCAGCTGTCGAGATGGTTGCGCTGGGAATGCCGGCCGCGATTGCGCCCGCGCATGTCCTCGATCATCCGCTGACGCAGCAGCACGTCCGGGGGCGGTGCTCTGGATGTTCATGGGAAACTCCCGTCTCGATCGAGGCAAAGTCAACTCGACCGACAAAACAGCTCCCCCAGCCCACACCCCGCAATCCCCCCCCCTCGCCGCACCTAACCGCGGT
>Ga0209255_1000259_pt1 | contig 11645 bp, 7 predicted proteins | sample WorMetvaBAHAMAS2_FD_187394 | JGI IMG/M metagenome (GOLD analysis project Ga0209255, IMG submission 187394) | Marine gutless worms symbiont microbial communities from Max Planck institute for Marine Microbiology, Germany - Olavius vacuus... | ecosystem: Host-associated > Annelida > Digestive...
GCGCTAAGACTGACGAACCAATCACAGGAAATATTACTGGGTCATTCTGTATTTTTCTACTAGCGAATCCAGCATGACCCAGTTACGTCGTATTGCACGATCGATTAGCAATAAAGATAACTTCATTTATTGGGTATAATTGGGCATTTATGCTATACAGAGTGGGCCAAAAAAGTAAGCTGTTGTATTTCGGGTTGTAACTTAGTCAGTTATGGACCAGTTTAAAGAAATTCCACAATTTCCAGAAAGATGCTTGTAATATTTGCCACATACGTGACATACCATCAAAATGTTACCACTTTATCTTAAAAAAATGGCGAACAATAAGAGGACACGAGTGCTAGCATGTTGTTTATGACAGCTGAAAGTTATATTGTACTTACGTTACGTTATTTAGGCCACTCTAAACATCTATGTTTACTTACTTGATTACTTGATGAGTTCATTTACACAGATATCATTAGCCAACTGAATAATTTATTCATAGGCAGTACTATAAATTGTAATTTTATTTTGTTGTTGATCGTTTGGGTGCGTTCTTATAACAAGATGTTGCCTTCCGTGAAATTCGCAGAAGATAAGGTGCTCGTTTTCGTTATTCTCCGTGAAAAATGCTAAGACAGTGCACTCGAAGTCTAACCCTAATCTCCAGAGCAGATAAATCGGAGTGGTATTGTCGAACAGCATATTGTTGTCAAATAAATCTGGTTCAGTAAAAGAACGCTCCCAAACGATCAACAATTACGTATTATAGGGGTGTGCCGGAAGTACCCATGCATAAATTAGGTACCTAATTGATCCAGCAGAGCGATGAAAAAATTCGCCGAAGAATGGACATGCAGTTGCGTTTGTAAGGAAAGGAAGTCTATGGTGCAGCTGTCAACGTTCTTACAATAGTCATTTCGACAAAACGAACACGATTAATGCTAGCCGACGTTATAAATCAAAGCTGTGTCCTATAGGGGATAGCATACTTATAAAGCAGACGAAATACTGGCGTTTGAGAAATTTCATATAGATATTGTCACAGACGACCGTCGCGCTGCCATCAATTTTAGCTCTCAAGCTGTCGCTGCGTGGCGAGTGGATATCTTTCGCATAGGCGTAGATCACGGGGGGGGGGGGGAAGGAGGGACAAGTCCTCCCAGAATTTGGAGTAGGGGGACACTAATGCAAATTGTACCCCTCAGATTTGGTCATATAGGTACAAAAAGAGTGTCCTGTGGCCTTCAAAATACGCCAAAATCCGTTTTCGGCCGGGTCTCTGCCCCGGACACCGCTGGGAGAGCTGATGACGCTCCCCAGACTCTCTAGTCGGCTGCGGAAGGGACACCCTTCCCTATACCCATCCCACGCGGCACCAACCCATCTTTGGCGCTCGCCATGCGTCCCCAAAGAATTCCAGCCAGATCTACGCCTATGGGTGTCGATCTGGTCTAAACACTAAAATGGCTGTCAATGATCATAGTCAAAATCACAATCGCCAGAGTTTAATCACTTTGATGGTTCACCGTGACAAATATTCCTACCAAGTTGCATCATTTTGTGTCCAAGATTCATCAATATTACGAAATGTGGTATTTTTTTACACAATTTGGCTTATATCTCTGAAGAGAGTGATCGGATTTTCGTGACATTTTATCACAGATGTATCCTTGGACACAGTAAGTCCCCGTTCAATTCCGTAACTAATCCGGATCCAGATCATGTTCTCCTTGGCGAACGTATCCGGTCTTTGACTGCTCTAACGTGTCTTCCGAATAGGCTACTACGAAATAATGTTAACGTAAGTAGAAATAATAAAGACTGACATAACAGACAATGCAAAAGTCAATAATAATAGTATAGTTAGAATCAAGTAGATTATTAACGACGACCAAAGATAAGCATACCAACTACAAAACTGCCTCAGCAGAGAACAGTCGCATATCAAAGGGTTATCTGCTGCAGTGTGCTTTATTGTTTCATTTATGCGCGCGGTAAGGTAACTAGAACAAACTCGTGTATTAGACCGAACGAACCGGACAGTGCGTTAAAACGACCAGTAGATCTAGTCGTCTTCTTCATTTTCGCCATCTTCTTGTTTTCTGTTGTCATCATCATCATCACCGGCGAAATTTACTTCTGCGTCACAGCCACCACGCACTTCATCGTTGTCGATTTCCGGCATGTTTGGTCTCTTTGACTCCGCGTCTTCTCCGTCATCACCATCACCGTCACCATTACCACAAGAAGTCGCTTCTTCTTCTGGTTCTTCTTTTCTCTTCTTTGATTCCGCGTCTTCTCCGTCATCACCATCACCAGGCCTACCACCGCCATCATCATCACCATAAGAAGTCGCTTCTTCTTCTGGTCCTTCTTTCTTCTTTGACTCCGCGTCTTCTCCGTCATCACCATCACCAGGCCTACCGCCGCCATCATCATCACCATAAGAAGTCGCTTCTTCTTCTGGTCCTTCTTCTCTCTTCTTTGGCTCCGCGTCTTCTCCGTCATCACCAGGCCTACCACCGCCATCATCATTACCATAAGAAGTCGCTTCTTCTTCTGGTTCTTCTTCTGATTCTTCTTCTGTCGCCGCCGCTGCTGCTGTACCACTCGCTTCGCCATCTTCAGTCTTTATGTTATTGATTTCCGGCATGATTTGCCGCTTCAGCTGTTTGACGTAGTCGTCGTCGACTGTCGGCGTGTTTTGTCGCCACGGGTTTCTCATCTGCGCAGCCAAGCATCGTATCACATGGTCCGCATCTGTGTAATGGCTAATGTTAACAAGATGTTCAACTATCGCAGAGAGACCACGCTGCAGGGTGCGTTATAGATTTGGCCGAAAGTAGAAGACTGGAACTGCGATACAATATTTTACGGACATTATAGGTCTATCTTCAACAACTGTAATATAATCGGCCCGAAAATCTGTCGAATTCGGTGAAAAAACGCAAAATAAAGGCTATTACTGCGTTCAAGGTCATTCAAGGTCATCGAGGTTGGTACCAATCGAAAGCCCGTATGCAACTTCCTATTAGTGATTAATAGTAACTGACATCCTATCTCGTACTATTTCTGAGTTATTGCAGCTTATTGTTCAAATTTTGGACACTGCGTTTTTGAGCCACCCTTTGGGTTGCTTAGGGACAACGTAAAATGTTCATCTTGGGCTCATTGGAAAGCGCGTTGTGGACTTCCTATTAGTGTTAATTGAACTTTTTTCGCTAGGTGTCACGGCTGAGTCGCTACGAGCGAAAAGAGATCAAAAATCGGCGATTTCGCTATAACGCGGTCAATTTGATCCAAAATTTCAGGTACAAGGGGTCGCCCCCACCGATCATTTTTGCACGGATAGTTAGGCCAATGAATGCCTTACAACTTTGTCGCTGATAGTTTTCACACAAAGAAACTTTGTAGCAGACTTTCTTCAAGCGAAGTGCGATTTTCGGCCGTTTTGCGTTTTTGAGACACCCTTTGGGAAACTTAGGGGCAACTTACGACGATCATTTTAGGCTCATTGGAAAGCGCGTAGTGGACTTCCTATTAGTGTTAATTTAACTTTTTTCGCTAGGTGTTACGGCTGAGGAGCTACCCGTGCGAATATCGGTTGAAAATCGGCGATTTCGCTCTAACCGCGGGCCAGTTGACCAAAAATTTCACGTAGGAGGGGTCGCTCTCTACCAACCATTCTTCTTTTCAGAAAACTAGGCTAAATGATCTTTCGTATGGTGTAAAAATCCGGACAGATCTTTTTCCGTTTTGTCACAATGCACGCGTTTGAGGGACAGACCGACGGACAGATGGACGGACAGCTTTCTCATCGCTATACCGCTTCTGCATTCCATGCAGCGCGGTAATAACCAGCTGGGAGATTAGAGTCTGGGTGTCGAAGAAGGAGACAGAAGTAAAACATACAATACCTCGCGACTGTCGCCAGGCGGCCTAAAAGCGGAAATGTTAGGACCTACAGTGTGAGTCAAAAAGTAGCAGTAATAGTAATAGTATTTATTTCAGCTAAGCAAACACAACGTGCAATAACAACATAATGAGTTTAACAAAGCCAGGCAACCAGAAGGGCAAATGCCCATCATGCTGGCCAAAACAAAATAATAGTCACTAAAACCATATGTTAGTAAAAAAGAAATAAACATTAACCACACAGACACTTCGCACACAAACAAACAGTCAAAGAAAGAAATGCTGGAGACGGAAAATACTGGATTAATAAATTAATTAATAGATTAATATTAATTTCATTAATTTCAAAATTTCAAAGTAGCTTTTTAAAGTAGCCCCCCCCTAAACTTTTTGCGATATTTTTACTTGTGGTAAACCTGCAAGTGAAAATTACTTGGTTATTACCCAGACATATTCTTAAATTTACACCAATTTTGGTCCAATTATCTGAATATTTGTATAAATTGTATGATCACTGTTACTAGTAAGACCCTCAAATTTTAACAATTCAATTCAGTTTATTACGAAATTCGTCAATTTTTCGCTAAAGCAAGTCACATACAAGATGCTCAGCTATCGCAGAGAGACCGCGCTGCAGGGTGCGTTATACTTTTCGCCAAAAGTAGAAGACTGGAACTGGGAGACGATATTTACAGACATTGTAGGTCTATCTTCAACAACTGTGATATAATCGGCCTGAAATCTGTCGAATTCGGTAAAAAACGCAAAATAAAGGCTATTACGGCATTCAAAGTCATCGAGGTCGGTACCAATCGAAAGCCCGTATGCGACTTCCTATTAGTGATTAATAGTAACTGACATCCTATCTCGTACCGTTTCAGAGTTATCGCAGCTTATTGTTCCAATTTCGGACACTTTGCGTTTTCGAGCCACCCTTAGGGGGCTTAGGGACAACGTACGATGTTCATCTTGGGCTCATTGGAAAGCGCGTAGTGGACTTCCTATTAATGTTAATTGAACTTTTTTCGCCATAGGTGTTACGGCTGAGTCGCTACGAGCGAAAAGAGATCTAAAATCGGCGATTTCGCTCCAACGCGGTCACTTTGATCCAAAATTTCAGGTCGAAGGGGTCACCCCCAGCGATAATTTTTGCACGGTTAGTTAGGCCAATGAATGCCTTACAACTTTGCCGCTGACAGTTTTCACACAAAGAAACTCTGTAGCAGACTTTCTTCAAGCGAAGTGCGATTTTTTAGGGAAATCGGCCGTCTTGCATGTTTGAGACCCCCTTTGGGGGACTCAGGGGCAACGTACGATGATCATCTTATGCTCATTGGAAAGCGCATAGTGGACTTCCTATTAGCGTTAACTGAACTTTTTTCGCTAGGTGTTATGGCTGAGGCGCTACGAGCGATTATCGGTTCGAAATCGGCGATTTTGCTCGAACGAGGACAGTTGACCCAAAATTTCAGGTAGAAGGGGTCGCCCCCACCAACCATTCTTCTTCTCAGTAAACTAGGCTAAATTATCTTTCGTATGGTATAAAAATCTGGACAGATCTTTTTTTCCGTTTTGTCACAATTCACGCGTGCGACGGACAGACGGACAGACGGAGAGACAGACGGACAGAATTCTCATCGCTATACCGCGTCTGCATCACATGGAGCGCGGTAAAATGATATTTAATTAAATATAACAGTTAGTATCAGTTAAATAAATTATGTATCACATTAAATGTTCATGTCAACCGTTGGCTGACACACATGCCTGCAGTCGCTTGCGGTGGTCTTTTCACAGCGTTGTCAATGGCTTTCTCCGGTAAGTAAGTAAGTAAGTAAGCAAGTAGAACATTTATTAAGCGCATTACGCAATGCCTCTAATGCAGACCAAATTAACTGAAGTGCATTTTAAAACTCGGGAACTGTTTTTGGCTTCCGTTGCAGCTCGTAATAAAATTCCAGCATTGCCCCAAACCTGATAATCCAGTGGATTGAGGTTGGATGAACTGGGGCCACTCATCATTAGCGATGAAGTTAAGGCAATCTGACTTGCTAAAACTCGGAAACTTGAAACGATAAAAACCATAAGTACTCCTAGACAAATTAACGCCATTTTGTTAAATATCAAGAAAAATTGATCAAAAGTGGTAAATATGTGTGGATATAAACTGGCAACAAATTGGCTAAATTTCACGGAAATATACTTAGCCTGAGTGAAAATATTTCAAAAAGTTTTAGGGGCTACTTTTTGACAAACACTGTATACTCGATCATTAATTCGACGCTAGTGGTTACATACAACATAGAATAAATTAAAGAAAGTCTTCAGATATCTTTTAAAAGTGGCGGTCCAGTGCGTGAGTATTAAGTCATAGACGCTGTAATTCGTTACCGGTGTACTGTCTTTCTCTTCAACTGCGTACTTCTGTTGTCCAGTCGATCTGAGTGTGGTGAGAAAGCCCAGCTTGCTTTTCATTGTCTCACTGTCGAACTTGGCGAATCTGCATCAGCGAACAGGCAGGCATAATTAACGTACTTCTGTAGACATGAACTGAATAACGGAGAGGAGTAACGAACTGTGTTACCTTACTGTGACCTTGTCCTGTTGAGCCCATAATAGCGCGTCAAGTTATACCTGTCATGGTAATCTTGTGTACCAAACTATAACTTTCTACGTTTCTTTCTATACTCAGAGTTGCAAGCTCGGACAAGACAGGCATACGGACAGACAGAGTGTTATCGGGTGGCATAACAAACAACATAGCAATTACAGAGTGTCTCAAAAAAACATCCCCGACATTTTTAGCTGTAACTTTAGAAAACATTGTTGCATTTTCATAATGTTTGGCACACATGTTACTGAGAAAGTAAGCAATCAGTAACTGCTATAGTTTCCCACCACACCTAACTAGTGCTTTTGCACTACCTGAGAAAATGCAGTAGTATCATTTTACTCAAAATGCTGTATCACTGCTTTGCCAGTTTTAAGCAGTCGCCGCTTGATTTCTTCAAACTTGTTGAGTCGCGACTCATATTCATGCTATTGTATGACTCTCTAAATCTTATAATCAGTGATGTTCACCAATCACATCTGGGATCTTGGGGTCATAGGTCAGAAAAAGTGAATTTGAGAGGTTTGGACTCTGTTGCATACAAGATGTGCCAGTGCGCTGTCTTATTGAATGACAAAATTATTATCCGCAATGTGTTTGGTAGCTATTAACATTTTGTTGAGATGGTAGAACACCTCAGTAATGCTATCCATTGACATGCAGTTCATGCTTGATGAAGAAAAACTTCCATTCTTGACACGGCACCCAAGCGGTCTGACACCATGACAGATATGGTGATCAATAAACGTGTGCGAAACAGGTAGCTGAATGCCTTGTTCCCTTTTTTGGTCTTGTTTGGTGCATACATCCTATCGTTTTATGAATGAAAAATAGTCTAACAGTGATTAGGTGATAACTCCGATGTGACTTGTGTGTCTATTGGCAAATCAACATGCAACATTTACGTGAAAGGAGATACAATTTCCGTGTTTTCAGTTTCACAAGGTAGTGTAGAAGCATTAATTAAGTGAGGTGGAAAAATATACCAACATATGATTGCTTGCTTTCTCAGTAACATTTCTGCCAAATATTATAAAAATCCGTCAATGCTTTCTCGAGTTATATAGCTAAAAACGTCGGGGATGTTTGAGACACGGTGTATATAGGCCTATAGGACTGCCAGCAAGTACGCCTGGACTGAAGATTCCGAATTCGTTACCGGAACTCAAGAGAGGGGGGACGCGAGACTGGAAAATGCGGCACCAAACTGCAGGACTGGAAAACGGGGGAAAAGGCATGTATGGAAAGCCAAATGGTGTACTTTACAGTGTAGTATTTAGTTTATTGTGGTATTAATGCATGCAGCTTTTCGAAGACGCCTTGATACAGTGCCGTTGTTTTTCGGGTCATGAGAGCGTACATCACCGAAAACGAGTGATCGGTGTGATGGACGACGACCGTAAATAGCTGATAAAATAACGACGCAACACCCGAAAAGTGGCGTCAACCGTCTGGCGTCAACGTCGACAGTCTTCGTTGACATCAACGTACACCAGACGATACGAACGTAGTAGCTCTAGCTGTCCGTCACTGGCGAAGATCACTGCTGTGTCACCGTCGCCAATGTTCACTGAATCGCGGTACAACAGCGCATCTCACAGCGACACAAATCGACTGCCCGTGATTGCTGCGTCGGCGTCGCGTGCATGGATGGGTACGCAAACTTGGCATAGCCGTACGCCTCCGTTTGTACATCGAACTTTCAATAGTGGCAAAAGCGACGTCGTTGCCACCGGCGTCGACTGTGCGACAGACATCGTCAAAGATCTGTCGAAGAGGCAGTTCTTCTTCCGCATCACGCTTTCGACAACGATTCATGGCAGCAGCATTGCTAGAAAATAGTTAAGCGTACTGCAACAGGCCGCCGCTGTAGAATGAGTTCAATTCCACTGTCTTTGATTTGCCTTTTTTGGCGTTTTCGAACCAGAATCATCGGCTGTCATCCTCATAACCAATCCGTTCTCGCGTTTTCGAATCCCGCGTTTTCAGCTGCCCCAAGAGAGGCCTTACCTACCTGCCACGCTGCAGATCTACCGCAGCCTAGGCCGCTGATGATTGGAATCGACAGCAATATGCACGTGCGTGTATAATACAGTCCAAGTGCAGGCAATTATGACATCCAAATATGCCGCCATCTGCTGTAATATTAACGGGGTACTGCAGCATAGGCCCTAACGGCTGACGGTAACTTCGAGTGTGCAGGCCGGCCAGATCCGCTTGACTTCTAGCCAGGATAATCAAGGTTTCCGCTCTGAGTGACTGCACTGGTACGCTTCGCAACACGTGCAACGAGAAGTCTGTACCATGTCGACGCATAATGAACTGTGGGCTTCGAAAAACAGTCGGTATTTGTGAGAAAGTGCACACGGAACTTCGTTAATGCGTGTCGACCCATGCGCACACTGCACTGTGTAGACCTAACTCAAAATAATTACAGTGGCGAGTCATGATCGTTGTTGGTAACCTTAGCGACCTTTAAAAATTACTTCGGCTAATCGAATCCTCTGCAATCATAACTCGTACAGTTCAACATAAATCACCTACAAAGCTACATGTACTTACAACGTTGAAAGTTATAGTGTGAGCTATTTTTGCTAGGCCTATACTTCAACTGCGGCAATCAAACTAAACTATCAGTTACGGTCATACGGTACCCACATATACAGTATAAGTTAGTTTTGTGTAGTAGGGTATCTGTCTGTCTCGGTCTGTTTGTTCTTACTTCTGCTCTATCTCTCTTTTCTGCCTGAGTGGCGAATAAACGTACCCATACAGTTAGTCCTATGCCCTTTGCTGATTGCAATTATTGTTGACATTGAACTTCTCACGTAAATTCATCTTGGGTCTTTTTGATTTTGAATGTCTTTTCAAGATAAGTTCAAGTCAATAAAGGTCAGAATAGGACACATGAAGAAAGTTTTATGGGATGCATATAAAGACCATGTGTAACTGGCCAACTTTTGTGTTTCTTTGCGTGTAAACTCAGTGCTAGAAACATGGAGAGTCGCGCGGTTTCTCTGCGACTGTTGAGCTACTTGTATTAACTTCAAGAACCAGTTAAACTAATACAAACAGTACTTTTAACACTGCCAGTAGCGTACACATATCAAACAAACATAACCTTACATAGAGCTATACATATCAAGTCATTATATTATTTCCTAACACTTGCACAAATTATACACGATGCTGACGATACACTTACTGTTGTTCGGTTTTAGAGACTTTCTTCAACACCGGTTTGACACTGCAGAAAAAATGCCTCACATCAACAATTAATTAGACAAAAAGCAAATGTGTAAACTGTACATTACACATGAAATAGCAAACAAAACGACAAAATACTGCGGCCTAAACGTTTAGCGATTACAGTATTAAACATGTGTATTTAATTTGTCGACTATAATTACACTTCTTCCATTTACCGTCAGTCAGTGTCATAGAAGTAAATATGACGCCGCTGATGCTTCTACGTGTATCTAGATTTGTCAGTGGCTAGTGACAACAGCATAACATGGCTTAGACCTACGTATTTCGATCTATTTTAGTAAAAAATGTACTTACAAATGTCCTTTGATGTTGTTTGCCTGCGCATTGAGCTCGCTGATCTACAGTATTTCACCAGCATTGCGTTTAACTGATCACAAAATGCACTTTGTTATTGTGTTGTTATATCAAGCTTCAAATAATGTAAAATTTCGATTAAGTAGCCAGGTGAATTTTGTTTTCTAGCAGACGAATTTTATAAGCTAAATTTTTGGCTCGTTTGCACTAAGAATGCAGTGAGACAAAGTTGCGTCTAACGATCGATACTTGAACGTTGCAAAAAGTGAATTTTCTAAAGTAGACACACATGGTGGGGATTTATACGGAATGTAAGCTTTCTAAAATCAAAACTATAAAAGTTATATTAAACGATAATCAATGATCACCTTACATTATTTTCGTGGGAAGTCCCCCTGTATATATAAGTTATGGTTATGGTGTATCACCGATAGGCAGCGCCGGTGCCAGTGGGGGGCCAGGGGAGCCTGTCCACCTGAATAAAGTCTGGCCCCCAGTCAGAGGGATGTCCCGCCATAATAAACGTTTTACAATACGAGAAATTATTAAAATTGTTGCCACCAGATGTCAGATTTTAAGGCGAAAATGTACTAAATCGTTTGTCGATTGGGGCTCCGCCCCAGACCCCGCTGGGGGAGCTTACAGCGCTCCCCTTGACCCCTAGCTAGATTTTAGGGGGTTTACTTCTAAGGGGGAGGGGAAGGGACGAGCGGGAGGGAAGGGGAGAGGAAAGGGGAGGGGCGGGACGGCGGAGGGGAGGAATGGGAGAGGGGAGGGACGGGGAAGGGAAGGAATGGGGAGAGAAGGGGGCAGGGTCGGCCCCCAAGCTAAAGCTTGGCCCCCCAGAACTATTTTCCTGGCGCCGGCGCTGCCGATAGGCCTATGTAAATCATCTATACCGTTATCTCAGTTCTATTTGGGTTACACGTAAATTGACCGCCAGTACACTGTCACTATTGGCTGTGGTCACTAACTTCAGGAAGACAGTCCAGACTGTAAAACATCTTGCTCAGCAATCTAATGGTATTCCTAGGGAGATCTTTGAGGACCACACACGAATCTAAGCAAGTAAGTAAGTAAGTTGGCTTCATTAGAAGCATGTCAAGCACACACAATAAAGAGTAAACACATGTGCAAAAGCAAACAATGAAATACGAGAGAAAAGAAAAATAACAGTAACGATAACAGCACACGCTAAGAAACTGTGGACCATAAAAAGTGCACCATTTCAACCCCTGCAACCAGTGTGTCAATCAGTGTGTCAAACGTTCACCTAACTTGACAATACCCGTCAGAAATACAGCTTCACCACTGCTGCGCACATCGACACAAAAATAGTTCGGCCCATCATCATCATCATCATCATCAATCAGAGATTTATGGTGCGCCTATTACTAGGTAAAATAAGAACGTTAGGTGCATAACAGTGGCCTAAAATCTACAAACGACTAAGCTACACAGTTGGTCGTGCGCATAAAATAAAACTGATAAAACAAAAATGATAAAAGATTACTGAATGTTGAAGGCTGATTGAAAAAGATAGGTTTTAAGTTTTGATTTAAAACAACTG
>Ga0209255_1000260_pt1 | contig 11637 bp, 11 predicted proteins | sample WorMetvaBAHAMAS2_FD_187394 | JGI IMG/M metagenome (GOLD analysis project Ga0209255, IMG submission 187394) | Marine gutless worms symbiont microbial communities from Max Planck institute for Marine Microbiology, Germany - Olavius vacuus... | ecosystem: Host-associated > Annelida > Digestive...
GATGGGCCTCGTGGCGCTGGCGCTCGCATGGGCCGGGCGGACGGCAACCGACCTGCCCGCCCCCAACGTCCCCAGGCGAAAGGCCCATGGACACTACGCCAAGTCATGGTTCCGCATCGGTTTCGACCGCATCCGACAGCTCCTGAGAACAAACACGCAAGAGGCCGTCAAACCATGGCAACGCATCGCACCAAAGAAGCCAAAATCACCGAGAGTCGTGTCGTGTGAATGTGGACACGGGCTGCGATGGCGTAGGGCGGGGTTCACCCCGCCGCGCGGACGCAACCGGGCCGGTGGCGGGGAGAACCTCGCCCTACGTGTCCAACATCCACAGCGTAGTCCCGCCTTTGCCGTCCGGCCCACGGGTGGCGCGGTACTTCGCCAGCTCGCGCCGGGCATAGTGATCCGGCGCCAAATGGGCGAGATGCCCCTCGGCCTCGTCCAGCAGCGCCGTTTGGCCCTTGCGCCTCGGGTCCGCGTCGCCGCCATCGGGCGGCAGCGGCCACAGCGCCTTCCGTGCCCGGTCGATGGCCCCCTGCTCTAGCGCTGCCTCGGCAAGCGAACGCCGGACGCTATGGGTTTCGTGGTGGTCCGTCCCACTGACCTTTTCCTTGAGCGGCAGCAGGTCGCGCAGAAGGGCCTCTGCCTCCGCTGCGCGGCCCTGCACGAGGATGCCGTTGGCGAGGTTTTGGCGGACGGCGAGGGTGTAAGGATGCTCCGACCCGTTGATCTTTTCCCGGAGCGGCAGCAAGTCGCGAAACAGCTCCTCCCCCTCTGCCGCGCGGCCTTGGCTGAGGATGGCGACGGCGAGGTTGTGACGGGTGGTGAGGGTGCTGGGATGTTCTACGCCCTGAAGTCTTTCTTCAGCCGCGAGCACTTTGCGCAACAGCGTTTCTGCCTCCGCGGCGCGACCTTGTTCCAGGATGGCCTGTGCTTCGTTGTAGCGCGAAATGAGCGCAATCCGGTCGTCTACTTCCTGCTCTCTGTCTTCGCGTTCCCTTACCCGGTGCGCGAGCTCCTCTGCCAAGGCGCTGTTGCCCTTGTTCTTCTCCTCGATCATGGTCGCGCGCAGGGTGTAGGTATCGGCCGAGGCCCGGGCGATCAGCGAAGCCGTATCCGCTATGGGCAAGAACCCTGTTGGCGCCTTGATATCTGATTCGTGGGCACCTCGACGCATCGCAGGACGGCGCGCTTCCGTCGGGAGATACTGCGCTAGCTCATCCGCAAGTCGGTCGAGATCCGGCACGTAGTCTGCCATACGCAGCTTTAGCGCCTGTCGATTGGGCAGCTCCTGCAGGCATTTCGGGAGCGCCCGAGAGTCCGATGCCCCGGGCATTTCAGCGCCGTCGAGGAGGATGGGGATCACCGGGATGCCGCGCTCGAACGTGGTGCTGATTTCCTTTCGCACCCAATCGTCCTCGTCGTCGATCCGCCGCCGGTCTAAGTTGTCGGTCACTGTGAGCCATGTGCGGCCGATCACAGCGATCAGCGCGCAACAACGGTCGAGATTGTCCTGGATTCCCTCCGGCCAGACCTCTCCGGCTTTCAGGGATTTCAGGTCGAAAAAGATCCGCACACCGGTGAACTACGAAGCGATGTGGGATTCAAGCATGATGCCAGCCCAGTGTGCGTCGCTGTGCCGGTGGCTGATGAATATCCCGCCTGTGTCCATGATCCCTCGCGCGGTCAATCAATACCGCGACGATATCAAAGGGATTGCGGGCTGTCAGCAGTGCGGGGACCAAGTGCTCGGCGCGTCCGGGAGCCGGACCGGTGGCGGGGAGACCCCCGCCCTGCGCGGAGGCGCTTCCAGCAGCATCCGATCAGCCGGAAGTACCCCCGCCGCACCGTCCCTCCGGGGCGTCAGCCCCGGATCGCGCCCGCCCGCCCCCATGCGGGCGCGATCCTCCGTCCTTTGCGGCACCGGCTCCGTCGGCGAAGATTGTGCGTCAGCCGCCCGTCACATTCATATGCCGCCCGACCTGGCCCTCGACCTTCTGCCTTGAGTAGTCGAAATCATGCCCCTTGGGCTTGCGGGTGATCGCCTCGCGGATTGCCTGGCGGACGGCCTCGTCGTCGGCGCCCGCGCGCATCACCTTGCGCAGGTCGGCGTCGTCGTCCTGGCCGAGGCACATGTAGAGCTGGCCGGTGCAGGTCAGGCGCACCCGGTTGCAGCTCTCGCAGAAGTTATGCGTCAGCGGCGTGATGAAGCCGATCCGCTGGCCGGTCTCCTCGACGCGGAAATAGCGCGCCGGGCCGCCGGTGCGGTGGTCGGTCTCGCTCAACGTCCAGCGTTCGGCCAGGTCCTCGCGGAGCTGGCTCAGCGGGTAGTACTGGTCGAGCCGGTCCTCGGCGCCCATGTCGCCCATCGGTATCACCTCGATGAAGGTGAGGTCCATGCCGCGCCGGTCGCACCATTCGACCAGGCTGTGGATTTCGTCGTCATTGGTGCCCTTTAGCGCCACGGTATTGATCTTGATCCTCAGCCCCGCCGCCTGCGCCGCCTCGATGCCGGCGAGCACCTGGGCCAGCCGGCCCCAGCGGGTGATGCGGCGGAATTTCTCGTCGTCGAGCGTGTCGAGCGAGACGTTGACCCGCCTGACCCCGGCGTCATAGAGCGGCCTGGCGAAGCGGTCGAGCTGCGAGGCGTTGGTGGTCACCGTCAGCTCGTCGAGCGCCCCGGTCGCGAGGTGCCGGCCCATGCGCTCGCAGAACCAGAGGATGTTCTTGCGCACCAGGGGCTCGCCGCCGGTGATCCGCAGCTTGCGCACGCCCAGGGCAACGAACTGGTTGCAGAGCCGGTCGAGCTCCTCGAGGCTCAGGAGCTCGCGCCTCGGCAGGAAGGTCATCTCCTCGGCCATGCAGTAGAGGCAGCGGAAGTCGCAGCGGTCGGTGACCGAGACGCGCAGATAGCTGATCGCCCGCTGGAACGGGTCGATGAGCTGCGGCACCGGCGATGGCTGGATGAGGTTCATGTTTTCTCCCGTGCCCGCGACAATCTAGGGGCATTGACCGCCTTCGGCAATGCACCCGGGCGCCACCGGGCGGAATCGCATTGACAGGGGAGCACCGGCAGCCATGGTCGTTGCAGAACATCTCCGGGGAGGGACAGGCAAATGATTCTTTACGGCACCAACCTCTCGCCCTTCGCTAGGCGGGTCGCGATCTGGTGTGCGCTGCAGGGCCGCGCAATCGAGCTGCGTGAGGTCGGACCGGTCGGGCCGGGCTACGACGAGATCCGCCAGCACAACCCGGTTGGGCGGGTGCCGGTGCTGATCCTCGACGACGGCACCCACCTGATCGAGAGCTTCGCCATCTGCGACTATCTCGACGAGACGGCGCCGCGAGGCAAGCGGCTGGTTCCGGCGCGCGGCGCGGCGCGGCTCGAATGCCTGCAGCGGGTCGCCATGGGGCATGCGACGGCGGAGAAGGCGGTGGCCATGGTCTACGAGCGCAACCGGCGGCCGGACGAGCTGCACTGGCGCGACTGGCAGCAGCGGGTGGCGGGGCAGATCCAGGGCGGGCTGGCCGAGCTCGACCGCGAGGTGCCCGAGCAGGGTTGGTCGCGCGCGAGCGGTCCCGACGGCGGCGGCGTCACCGCGGTGATCGCCTACTAGTTCGTCGAGGCGAGGAACCCTTGGCTTCTGGAGCCCGGCTATCCGCGGCTGAAAGCCTTGGTCGACCGGGCGATGGAGATAGAGTGCTTCGCATCCACCGTGCCGGACGACTAGGGCGCAAGGAGGAGCAGAGGTCATGCCACATCGTCAGTTACGCCCGGTCGACGCGACCAAGGTGCCGCGCTTCGCCGATGTCGCAACCTTCATGCGGGTGCCGCGGCACGGGATCGAGAAGGAGATCGACATCGGCTTGGTCGGGGTGCCGTTCGATCTCGGCCTCAACTACCGCTCCGGCCCGCGCGACGCGCCGGCGGCGGTGCGCGAGGCCTCGCGGCTGATCCGGCTGGCGCATCCGGTGAGCGGGGTGAAGCCCTACGACCTGTGCAAGGTCGCGGACCTGGGCGACGCGCCGGTCAACCCGATGTCGAAGCAGCAGTCGCTGGAGATGATCCAGGGCTTCTACGAACTGATCCGCGACGCCGGGATCCGGCCGATCTCGGTCGGCGGCGACCATACGGTGCCGCTGCCGATCCTGCGGGCGCTGGCGCGTCGCCAGCCGGTGGGCCTGCTGCAGATCGATGCCCATGCGGACATCCTCGATGAGCTCTGCGGCGACAAGGTCAACCACGCCACCGCCATGCGCCGCGGCCACGAGGAGGGGCTGATCGATGCCCGCCGCACGGTGCAGATCGGGCTGAGGGGCAGCCGCTTCGGCGACGACGACATCAAATACGGCCAGGACGCCGGCTATCGCTGCATCACCATCGACGAGTACGAGGCAATGGGCCGCGCGGCGGCGATCGACGAGATCCTCAGGGTGCTGGGCGACGGGCCGGTCTATGTCTCGCTCGACATCGACGGGCTCGACCCGAGCTAATGCCCCGGCACGCCCGTCCCCGAGATCGGCGGGCTGATCCCGCGCGACGTGCAGGTGATGTTGCGGGCGCTCGACGGCTGCGACGTGGTCGGCGCCGATATCTGCGAGGTGGCGTCCTGCTACGACCCGACCGGGATCACCTCGGTCGCCGCCGCCAACATGATGTTCGAGATGCTGTGCCTGGTCGCCCGCTCGGTGGACCGGGCGCAGGAGGGCTGAGCGATGAGCGCGATACCGAAAACAATGGCAGCGGTGCTGCTGACCGGGCATGGCGGGATCGAGAAGCTGGAGTACCGCGAGGACGTGCCGGTGCCGCAGCCGGGGCCGGACGAGGTGCTGATCCGGGTCGGTGCCGCAGGGGTCAACAACACCGACATCAACACCCGGACGGGGTGGTACTCGAAGGCGGTCACGGGCGATACCGGGGCCGGCGGGGCCGGGGGCTTCGACGAGGTCGACAGCGCGGACGCGAGCTGGTCGGGCGTGCCGCTGGCCTTCCCGCGCGTTCAGGGGGCGGACTGCTGCGGGCGGATCGTGGCGGTCGGGACCGAGGTCGACCCGGCCCGGATCGGCGAGCGGGTGCTGGTGCGCAACATGCAGCGCCACGCGGTGCGGGACCGCCCCTTCGCCACCGTGACCCTCGGCTCGGAGTTCGACGGCGCCTTCGCCGAGTACATGAAGGCGCCGGCGCCGGAGGCCTATCGGGTCGACTGTGACTGGACCGATGTCGAGCTGGCCTCGATCCCCTGCGCCTACTCCACCGCCGAGAACATGCTGCACCGGTCGGGCTGCGGCGCGGAACGAGTGCTGATCACCGGCGCCTCCGGCGGCGTCGGCTTGGCGGCGATCCAGCTCGCCAAGCGGCGCGGGGCGGAGGTGGTCGCGCTCAGCAGCGCGACCAAGGCCGAGGAGGTCCGGACGATCGGGACCGATCTGGTGCTCGACCGCGAGGCCGATCTGGTGGCGGCGCTGGGGCGCGACTCGATCGACCTGGCGGTCGATCTGGTCGCCGGGCCGGGCTGGGGGCAGCTCCTGGAGGTGCTGAAGGTCGGCGGGCGCTATGCCACCTCTGGCGCCATCGCCGGGCCGCTGGTCGAGCTAGACGTGCGCACGCTGTATCTGAAGGACCTCACCTTCTATGGCTGCACCTATCAGGACGACGCGGTGTTCGAGAACCTGCTCGGATATATCGAGCGCGGCGAGATCCGGCCGCTGGTGGCGAGGACCTACCCCTTGCGCGACATCGGCGACGCGCAGCGGGATTTCCTCGCCAAGCGCTATGTCGGCAAGCTGGTGCTGATGCCGCCGAGATAAATTGCGGGAAAGGTTTAGCATCTTGTGATAACCTCCTGTGCGTTGGGAAGTTTAGCTGCTGCTGCACAGGACAGGATGGATCGATCATGGGTGGTTTTCACTCCCGGGCGCAGCCCCGGTGGTGGCGCTGATGCTGGCGGCGCTGACCGTTGTCGGAGGCGTCGGCACGGCCGAGGCCGAGAAGATGGAGCGGCCTGAGTTTTCGCCGGTCAGCCAGGAGGGCGCGTTCGAGATTCGCGACTACGGCGCGCTGGTGGTGGTTCAGTTCACCATCCGGGGGACCTACAAACAGGCCGTCAGCCAAGGCTACATCCGGCTGGAGAAATACTACACCGGCGCGAACACCACGCCAGAGGCGATCCAGTTCACCAAGCCGGTCATGGTGCGCAACGACCTGGCCGGCGGCTTGACCACCATGTTCGTGCTGCCGAAGGCCTATCGGGTCGACACGGCGCCGCGGCCGATCAACCGGCGCATCCGGGTGGTCGAGATCCCGGCCCGGCGGGCGGCGGTGGTCGTATTCCCGGGCAAGCTGAACGAGGCGGCGATGCACGAGCAGATCGAGGTGCTGGAAGCCTGGCTCGCGGCCAAGGGCATCGCCCATGCGCAGGACTTCACCCTGGCCAGCTACGACGACGCCTGGGTGCCCGGGCGGGCGCGCAGGAACGAGGTCATTGTCACGCTCAAGTAGCGACCGGCCGCGATCCGCGGCCGGCGCAAGCAGGATCAACCGCCCGGCTGCTGGGCGACCGAGAGCTGCGAGAGGCGCATCAGGTTCGGGGTCGGGATCGGCGGCACGCCGCGGCGCTTCAGCTCGACCGTGAGGTTGCCGAGACGCCCGCTGCGGGTTCCTGCCAGCTTGCCGTTCTCGATCCGGTACGAGACCCGCTCGATGCCGTAGGCGAAGCGCAGATTGCCCTGGTCGTCGATATGGGCGATCCGCCGGAAGGCGGTGGCCGGCTGGTGCTAGTCCTCGTAGGGCGCATGCATCTCCACCAGCTCGACCCGGCCGCCGGACTCGACCTTGGTGACCAGCAGGTCGTGGCACCAGACGTCGTTCCAGGCGCCACCGCCCCATTCGCCGAGGAACTGGCGGTGCTCGGGCGGCACGTCCTTTGCCGGTTTCTCGACCTTGACCTTGGTGAACAGATCGACCGTGTAGCAGTCGCTGTTGACCACCTGATCCGGTGTGCTCTCGGGCACAACCTTTGCCTCTGGCTGCATGCATGCTGCGACGAGCACGCATACGCCGACGCCGAGTAGCCTGCGCATGGGCAAAGCCCTTCTCCTGTCTCGTTCCAGGCCCCGGCTGGCTCCGGGGCTTGCTTCGTTAACTTGGCAGTCTACTCGACTGTGACCGATTTGGCGAGGTTTCTCGGCTGGTCGACATCGGTGCCCTTGGCCAGCGCCGCGTGATAGGCTAGGAGCTGGGCCGGCACCGAGTAGACCAGCGGCGCCACCAGCGGATCGCAGGCCGGCATGCGCAGCACCTGCCAGGCGCCGTCGGCGGCGGCGTCCTCGCCCTCTAGGTCGGTGATCAGCACCACCTGGCCGCCGCGGGCGACGACCTCCTGCATGTTGGAGGCGGTCTTGTCGAACAACTCGTCCTTCGGCGCCATCACCACCACCGGCACGGTCTCGTCGATCAGTGCGATGGGGCCGTGCTTGAGCTCGCCCGAGGCATAGCCCTCGGCATGGATGTAGCTGATCTCCTTCAGCTTCAGCGCCCCTTCGAGCGCGATCGGGAACATTGCCCCGCGGCCGAGATAGAGGATGTCGCGCGCGCCCGCCACCTCGTGCGCGACGGCGGCGATCCGGGCCTCGCCGGCCAGCGACTCGGCGACCAGCCGCGGCACTTCGAGCAAGGCGGAGACCAGGGCGCGCTCGCGCTCGGCGTCGATCCGGCCGCGCTGGCGCGCCGCCAAGATCGCGGTGCAGGCCAAGGTCATCAGCTGGCAGGTGAAGGCCTTGGTCGAGGCGACGCCGATCTCGCGCCCCGCCAGGGTCGGCAGCACCAGGTCGACCTCGCGGGCGATGGTGCTCTCGGTGATGTTGAGGATGCCGATGGTCTGCTCTACCCGGCCGGCGACATGGCGCAGCGCCGCCAGGGTGTCCGCGGTCTCGCCCGACTGGCTGATGAAGATCGCCGCCTCGCCGCCGGTCAGCGGCGCGGCCCGGTAGCGGAACTCGGAGGCGATGTCGAGCTCGACGGGAAGCCCGGCGAGCTGCTCGAACCAGTATTTCGCCACCATCCCGGCGTAGAACGCGGTGCCGCAGGCCACGATCAGCAGGCGGGGCAGCGCCGCCCAGTCGACGGTCTCGGCCGGCGAGCCGATCCGCGACCGGTCGGCGGTGAGGTACCGCCCCAGGACATCGGCGAGCGCCGCCGGCTGCTCGTGGATCTCCTTCAGCATGAAGTGTTTGCAGCCGCCCTTGTCGGCGAGGCCGGCCTCGACCGCGACGGTATCGACCGCGCGCTCGACCGGCCGGCCGGCGCGGTCGAAGATCTCGGCCCCGGAGCGTCGGAGGACCACCCAGTCGCCCTCCTCCAGATAGGTGATCCGCGCCGTCATCGGCGACAGCGCCAAGGCGTCGGAGCCGAGGAACATCTCGTCCTCGCCCCAGCCAACCGCGAGCGGCGAGCCGTGGCGGGCGCCGATCATCAGGTCGGGCTGGTAGCTGAACAGAAAGGCGAGCGCGAAGGCGCCTTCGAGCCGGGGCAGGGTCGCTGCCACAGCCTCCTCCGGGCTCATGCCACCCGCCATGGCGTGGGCGACGAGCTGGGCGACCACCTCGGTGTCGGTCTCGGTGGCGCAGGCAACCCCCTCGGCGGCCAACTCGGCGCGCAACCGGCGGAAGTTCTCGACGATGCCGTTATGGACCACATGCACCGGGCCGGCGGCGTGGGGATGGGCGTTCTCCACCGTCGGCGCGCCGTGGGTCGCCCAACGGGTGTGGCCGATGCCGGCTGTGCCGGGGGCGGGGTCGTGCGAGACCAGCCTGATCAGCTCGCCCAGCTTGCCGACGGCCCGGCGGCGGATCGGCACGCCGTTCTGCAGGGTGGTCAGCCCGGCGCTGTCATAGCCGCGATACTCCTGCCGCTTCAGCGCATCGATGATGCGGGGGGCGGCTTCAAGCTGCCCGAGGACTCCGACGATTCCGCACATTCTAGCTGCTCCCGGGTGCCTGTCCCTGCCCCTCAGTCCTTTTTCTTGCTCGAGCGCGCCAGGAGCCGCTCGCGCATTCTCGGCGCGAGGCCGTCGTGGTTGGCCTGCGGCGCGCGCGCCACGGCCACCGCGTCCTCGGGCACGTCCTTGGTCACCACCGTGCCGGTGCCGACATAGGCGTTGTCGCCGACGCTGACCGGTGCGATCAGCGACGAGTTGGTGCCGATGAAGGCGCCGGCACCGATCTCGGAGCGGTGCTTGCCGAAGCCGTCATAGTTGCAGGTGACGGTGCCGGCGCCGATATTCGCCTTCGGCCCGACGCTGGCGTCGCCGACATAGGACAGATGGCTGGCCTTGGCGCCGTCGCCAAACACGGCGTTCTTGAGCTCGACGAAATTGCCGATGCGGCAGCCTCGGCCGACCTGGGCGCCGCCGCGCAGCCGGGCGAACGGGCCGACCCCGGCCCCGGCGCCGATTCGGCAGTTCTCCAGATGGCAGAAGGCCTCGATCCGGGCGCCGTCCTCGATCCGCACGCCCGGGCCGATGACGACGTTGGGGCCGATCGAGACGTCGCGGTCGATCTCGGTGTCCCAGGCGAGGAACACCGTCTCGGGCGCGGTCATGCTGGCCCCGGCAAGCATCGCTTCGCGCCGGGCGCGGGCCTGGAAGGTCGCTTCGGCCTCGGCCAGCTGCACCCGGTCGTTGATGCCGAGGGTCTCGGCCTCGTCGCAGCGCACGACGCGGGCGGTCAACCCCTCGGCGCGGGCGAGGCCGATGATGTCGGTCAGGTAGTATTCGCCCTTGGCGTTGTCGTTGCGGACCTCAGCCAGCAGCCGCAGCAGTATCGCGCAGTCGGCGGCGATGACGCCGGAGTTGCAGGTGCGGATCGCCAGCTCCTCGGGCGTGGCGTCGCGCGCCTCGACGATCCGCTCCAGACTGTTGCCGGGGCCGGTGACCATGCGGCCATAGGCGCCCGGGGTCTCCGCCTCGAAGCCGAGGGCGACGATGTCGGCACCCCCGTCCCGAGCGGCGGCCATGCGGGCCAGGGTCTCCGGGGCGAGGAACGGGGTGTCGGCGAAGAGCACGAAGACGTCGCCCGCGAAACCTTCGAGCGCCGGCGTGGCCATGCGCGCCGCGTGGCCGGTGCCGAGCTGCTCCGGCTGCTTGCAGATGGCGACGTTGGGGACCAGCGCGCGCGCTGCCTCGCCGACCGCCTCGGCCCAGTTGGCAGGGTCGTGGCCGACCACCACGGCGAGCCGGGCCGGCGCCAAGGACAGGGCCGTGCGCATGGCATGGTGCAGCATCGGCGCGCCGCCGATGCGGTGCAGCACCTTGGGCGTGTCGGAGCGCATCCGCGTGCCCTTGCCGGCAGCGAGGATGACGACGGCGGACCGCTGGGTGCCGGCGTTCGCTGCGGTGGTGTTCTCTGGGGTCATGCCCGCTCTATATCGACAGCAGGTGGCGAGAAAAAGGGACTCATAGGTCAGATTTTGTTTCAGACCATGGTTTGCATGTTGTTAACGAGAGGCGAGGGCGGAAATGTGACCGAGGCTCAAACGGGGGCACAAGCGGGGGCACGAGGCGGATAGATGCGCGGGGCAATCTTCGATCTGGACGGGACGCTGGCCGATACCGCGGCCGATTTGCTGAGCGCCGCCAATGCGGTGCTGGCGCCGCGCGGCCTGCCGCTGCTCGAGCTCGGCCGCGACAAGCCGTTTGCCGGCCGCGGCGGGCGCTCGATGATCCGCCGCGCGCTGTCGATGTTGCCGGCACCGCCGGGCGAGGCCGAGGCGGAGGCGATCGCCGACGAACTCTATCCCGGCCTGCTCGCCGCCTACGAGGCCCGGCTGGCCGAGGAGACCGAGCTGTTCGACGGCGCGGTGCGCTGCCTCGACACCCTGGAGGCGGCCGGCTGGCGGCTGGGGGTGTGCACCAACAAGCCGGAGCGGCTGGCGGTGGCCCTGCTCGACGCCCTCGGCGTGCTCGGCCGGTTCGGCGCCGTCTTGGGGGCGGACAGCCTGCCGGTGCGCAAACCCGACCCGGAGCACCTGAACGAGACCGCGCGGCGGATCGGCGCCCGGCCCGAACTCAGCGTCATGCTCGGCGACACCAGCACCGACCTGATAACCGCCCGCGCCGCCGGGGTGCCCTGCGTGTTGATGCTGTTCGGCTTCGCCGCCGAGCCGCCGCACGAACTCGGCGCCGACGCGCTGGCGGCGCATTACGACGAGATCGCGCCGTTTCTGGAACGGCTGTGCCCGTTGCCAGCGGAGCCCGTCTGATCCCCGAATCCGCTTGACGCGGCGCGGCGCCCGCGCCTATAGCATGCCCCTCACCAGTGGTATCTTGGGGCGGTTAGCTCAGTTGGTAGAGCACAGTGTTCACATCGCTGGGGTCACTGGTTCAAGTCCAGTACCGCCCACCAAACAGTCTCCTGAATTCCCTTGCCTCAGAGTACACGACCCATGTTTTTGTTTGTTTGAAGGTTTTTTTTGGGATTGCGTCGGACCATGCGGCGAGGGCGACACCGGGGTTGTGGATGATCCATCTGCGCAGGCTGTCGAGGCCGGGGCGGAACCAGGATTTTTCTCGCCTTCCGTGATCTTTCCGGCGGAGCTTCCTGCGGCCCATGATCCGCGTTGCGGCGCGGCAGGCCCATGTG
>Ga0209255_1000261_pt1 | contig 11633 bp, 7 predicted proteins | sample WorMetvaBAHAMAS2_FD_187394 | JGI IMG/M metagenome (GOLD analysis project Ga0209255, IMG submission 187394) | Marine gutless worms symbiont microbial communities from Max Planck institute for Marine Microbiology, Germany - Olavius vacuus... | ecosystem: Host-associated > Annelida > Digestive...
CACCCATGCCAAATTTTGTGTCAATCGGTTAAGGGGTTTCTCGGCGGCAGCACCCCGAAAAGTGCCATTTCCTATACTTTTTTGAACGACCCTTACAACAGTTCTGCACTACCGTGCAGACTGTGATAGTAGGGCGACGTATTGATAGCCGTTTAGGTCTAACGCATATATTGAGATATCAGTACCTGTACGTTTAAAATTCAGTAAAATTCAGTACCACATTGTTAGGTGTACGTAGGTTTTACGTTGTTGCGACGGTAGATATTCAGATATACATGGCGACGTTTTACCCACTGTGGCGGTGACGGCATTTATTTCGTGAATTGAGTTTTTTTTGGCGACTATTGATATTTTTTGTGATTAAACTATGAATAAGTGTGACTGCTATTTTTTGTCACAATTAAAGTATTGAATTTCAAAATAAAATTCAGTGAGAATTTTTTTTTAAATTCAGTTAAATTCATGAATTTTATTTTTTAATATTCATATTACAATCCGGATTCGCGAACTACGGTCTAGCGTACAGAGGCGTACCTATTTTCACCGAGCTCTGTATATGGTGATTCATACCGCGTGGTGTTAGTATTGGGTGTGGGTAAGACTAAAGCAGTGTATTGTTTATTTTCATCGCGCGGCTCGGGTTGTAGGCTACTATACGCATTGTCATCGCATTGAGGTGAAGCAGCAGGTATAGTGCAATAGTTTCTGTTGTCGTCCTGTAGCTCTAGCTCTATAGATCGTGCGCGGATGTCATCGTATGCGTGTGCTTCTTTAGTCGCTTTGCTGCGACGTCTGCGGCACACGACCACGAAAATAATGATGATGATGATGATGACTATCAATAGAATTCCACACCCAGCTGAAAGACCGACAATGAGCCAAAGAGAGTTCTCGGGCAAAACGTAACGTACACAAGAACAGTTGTAATAGGCGTTTCCAATTTGCACCTGCGACAGCCATAGACAGTTACAACTTCAGCAAATGTGAGAAACCGGACGGCCATAGAAAACTTCATTAAATGCAAATAGTTCTACTTCACTGATTGTCAATTCCGACGAAACTTGTTCACACTCTTTATGCACGAAAAGCATTACTACTCTTACACCATATCAAAACTTTCATCCTTGGCATATTGATTTCAATTATGCACAAGGCAAAATGTCAGGCCAGACGCCGGACTAAAGAGAAATATAGCCTATAAGTCAAAATCCGTCAGTTACTGTATATCATCATTGTTATCATGACTTATTATTCGCCCTTCAGTAGTACCGGTACAGTTGAAGACGTAAATTACAAAAAAAAATGACAGGCTGTCACAACAGGCAATACCCAACAAAGCTGGCCACCTTATACTACTAACTTACAGTAGACAATAAAAAAAGGTAGAAAAACAGAGATACACATAGAGAGATCTAATATCACGTAACACTACAACACAAGAAAAATTAAAAAAAATAAACTAGAAAAGATAATGACAGACAATATAAATCATACGAAAATATCTTTAGCTGACTGTCTAGTTCTCGAACCCGATACAGCTGCAGCTTTGCTGAAAGACTGATTTTGATTTAAAACAAGTTTACGGTGTACAACAAGCATACATCTTTGTTCAACATCTACCAGATAAATATAGAATATTAGATACTTCTGACAATTTCATTACTTTCAGCTACGTAATTAACGTTTCTTTTCGCTAATGTATTTAGCTATAAAACAAGTTTTGTAGTATACTTGAAACAGCATGATACAAACACTTGAAGAAAGCGTGTCATCCTGGCAGAACGTGTCATTGATGTTTCTGTTGGGTTTGTTCTTGGGAGGTCTGCAGATGACTTTAGTGTCAGTCAGTGATACTGGAACACAGACAGAGTCACCGAGTCTTATGTCGAAGTCCACCAGACGACTGCCGCGTCGCAGATCCTGTCCCTGAGACAACACAATATGTAGATAATACAAAATGAAAATAAACGAATGTGCGTTGATTTAAAGTGCGTTCGAAAACCGACGAAGAGCCGGTTTAGTCTAATACAACATGCAAACTAATCCAGCCGTTGAGCAGAGTAAAATAATTCCAGGAGTCCGTGGAATCAGTCCGGTAACATCATTCATCTCATATATTTTCCACATGGTAGGCCCCTATTTACTGTACAGTTGTCATACTAAGTTAGTTTACGACAAACTGTTTTGTTTATTATAAGTCGTTTTTCCTAATATTATACAAGGTTTGGATTATTTGCATTCATAGCATTTCTGTTACTGGCCGTTACTACGGCTGCTGCTGCAACTACACCTACTACTACTAACACAACGCTGTTGCTGCTAATGATGTTGATCCTTTACAACTACAGTTACCTAAACGCAGCTACCACCAGTGTCACACAAGTACCTGTATGGTAATAACGTTGTCTGCATCGGAGTTAAAAGCAAGAACGTCTGACTGACATGAGACGACAGGCTTTAGTGAAAACTGCATTTCGATGCTGGAATTGACAGAGCTGATGTTCTGGAAAAGCTCAAGTCCATCCAGTTTGAGTCCAACGTAGATGTCAGCACGAGTACGTCCATCTGAAGACACGTAGACAGCGACTCCGGGTCCTTGTGTGTTGTTGATCGTTCCAAATTCACTCTTGATTAGTTCTTCTCTTAAGTTATTAGGAAGACCCACAGCTGGCATTCGACACAGCATTTTGTTGCCGCCCGGGTCGTCTTGTGGTATATTACACGACTGCAAGACATTCAACGTTAGTCTGGTATACTGAAACAACAATGGAGGGTGTACAATATCCAGAAACACCAATATCTCTATCAACCGGCTGGTTATACAGTTTAAGTTTCAGACGATTAGAGAACCTTTCTCACTATACAAATAGGCCTACAAACTATATTTTTGTGTTTGGAATTTTAAGCATCAAAATCACCATTATCATCGTCGTTGTCGTCATTTAGGCCTATTTCTTCATACAGCATCAACACAAGACAACTGATGTGCGCACACCAAACACACATTATTGCCCAATAATGACGAGTCTGTCCCATAGAGCCTACTTAGTTGTCCACCGACTGACAATGTCATAAACTACCAATGGTAACAAAGACGGTGATACTAGACTTTTCGTGATTGCAATGTTATTGATAACATCCATTGCGTGTGACATGATACTCCATACGGGTCATATAGGCCGGGGTTATTCTGCTGTCAATGCATCTGCTTCATCCAGTTCTCCATCATACAATAGAGCGACTCTTCGGAAAACTGCACAAGTCAAAGGCGTTTCTACGGTGAAGTTCTCAACTGAATTTGCGTCACATTTATCATCAGTTTCATTTGTTTATAAAACAGTTTCATAAAAGCGTGACAGCTGACAACACATGAATAGGACCGACAAGGCTGGCTAAGCATTTACAGTGGCCCCAGTAAAGAAAAAACAGAATAAAGTTGCTAGGCTTATGTACATTATGCTACTAAAACGTGCGGTAATGAATACGTAGTATTTTCATAGTGTGGATATGTAATACCTCTGAGGTGCTGTTAGTTAATGATATTACGTTGTTGTTAGTGACGATGACAGTGAGAGTGATGCGTGGTTCAGCGACTGAGTTGAGATGACTTCCTGTCACTGTCACCGCAGTGCCACCGCTGTACAGATATACACAGACGACAGCGATGGGTAATTGCTGGTGTTACAAGTAATTAATTAGAACTGTGAAGTCACAAAAAATACCACAATTAGAATTAGAATTAGAATTAGTTTTTTGTGGTTTGACTACTCGATTAGAATTAGAATTAGTGTGTGCTAATTGATTAGAATTCGATACCACACATCAAACCACAAACCGAACATGTTGCAGCTTTCATAAGTCAGTACACCACCTCAGAGCGTACAGACAGTGCACAAGGTCTTCATGTTATGTTATACTATTACTTTCGTACATTTCTTGCAATATGCAACAAGTTTCACTGTTGCATTCGCACTGGTCTTATACTCAAACTTGTTGAACTTAGTCAGATAATTAGAATTTAATTATAATTATAGTTGATCTAGAATTGCGATTATAATTAGTTCACAATGAAATCTAATTAATTAGAATTAGACATAGCTTTCAAAGTAATTAATTACCAATTAGTTTCAGTTAATTAATTACCCATCACTGACCAGACGAAATTATGACTTAACATCCCTGTACTTTACCTCCGAGTTCGTGATATGACAAAACAAATACGGCACGATCACCATTGTCTTGGCATTGTAATTGGGCAGTGTACTATACGGTAGGCCTATTCCAATGTCGATATTACACAACGAACTATGCTAATGTTATTAATATGATATCATATTATTTTATGTCATATTTTTAATTCCAGCCCACTAACTGTTGTAGCAGACATGCATGATAACGTAGAATGTGAAACATTATTGCGTTATGGAACATCGACACTCGACAGCTAAAATTAGCATTATTAATCCTACCGATATTTGTCGAAGCGGTAATTTTTCACTGTATAAACATACAAGACCCTTACTATACGTACACGAGAAGGTGACTTCGAGGTTCAATATTCGAAAATCGTGGATCTAGGCGGTAGATGAATCTGTGGCTGGTATTAAGTTCAGGTCCCTCCTTCAGTACAATAGAAATTACAAGCGGCTGATTGACTGCATCGTCGCTGCGTCGAGGAGTCGTCACCACCAGCGAGTTTAACTGACTACTGTAAACAGTGCAAAACGCAATAAAACAAATATTAAAATCAGCCTAACATTTTGATACGTCCTTTGGAATTCGAGTAAAATTCACTTTACTGTTCAAAAACGCTTTTACTTGTTTTTTCAACCAAAACGTAGGTCACCGATGTCTTGCAAATGTCCGATAGTATAGTAGTGTTATTGTAAAAACTTAGCATTTTGTAACGAGTTTTAAGGACGACATTCGCCAACTCGCAGATCTAAAACAGCAAATATCACAAAAGATGATGCAGCACATCGCTTAAATGTCACTGTGCTGCGAATGGCATTGGCATAGCTCGTGTTTGCAAGTGTTGTCCACTGCTGGTATGCTACATACACAGTTATCTTTATGAACTAATTCAATATATTAGTCTCACCAAAAGTTCAGCTATTGCTCAGATGGCCGCTTAATGTTGCACAAGTCTAAATTTGAAGTTTCTAGCTCAAACCGTTCCCCAGATATGGATGAAGTCCCAAAATTTCAAAAGTAGGTCACGTGACCCGTACCCGACCCCTTGACCTAATTTTGCATTTTTCTCGTTAGTGCCTCCGGTGTTCAATCCGCATGCTAAATATGAAGTTTCTAGCTCAAACCGTTCCCGAGATATGGAGGAAGTCCCAAAATTCAAATGGTAGGTCACGAAACCCTTTTACGATCTGTAAATAGGGGGTCGGCGGCAACCCCATATTTGGATTCCTCGACCCCGATTTGCCTCTTCACTACACAACTTTCGTGGAGCTATGATGACGACTAAGGGTAGTTTACAGATGAGCATCCCCATTGTTAAGGCCTTTTGAGCGGATATTTGGTCCAAAATTTGGCTGGGTCACGTGACCTGTAAACAGGGGGTCGTCAGTGACTCTATATTTGAATTTCCTGACCCGATTTGCTTATCTACTATACAACTTTCATGGGGCTACGATGACGATCAAGGGTAGTTTACAGGTGAGCGTCCGCATTATTAAGGCCTTTTGAACCAATTTTTGATCCAAAGTTTTTTTGTAACTGTGAGGTATGGAAATGGTCGTCTAGTTAACGTAGATGTCGCAGTTGCTGCCAGAATCACTCATCAGATTGTTGGCTTCCAGTTCAGCCCGTATCGAATGAAACTTGGGCTACATGTCACGTACAATCTTCTCTTGTTGTTGTGCTTTTTCTCAGATCAAACGAATCACCTTCAGTATAGTGTAGTGGCGATTATGTTCTTTGTCAGTCTTTTGGCAATAAATAGGGCGACTTAGCTTAGTGGTCTCTGGAAGGTGTTCAGCTGTCGACGGAAGGCAGTCAGTAAAGATCAATCAATCAATCGATGCGAAATTTGTAGGGGCTAGACGACACGTTCAGGAGCGCCAACAGTAGTCAATTATAAGAACGATCAACAAGTAGACTCTGAAGTCGTTTTATGAATGTACAGATACAGTCCAAATGGATGTTGGCAAATTGCCCTGTCAGTCTTCGTGTGTCGATTATCCGTTTATGCCATTTTATGTCAATTTTTGAGTATCATGCCAATATATCTAGTTTTCCACGCCGGTTTCAGTCCTCCAAACATGTCTATGCTATTTGCTTCGGAAATTCTTCTCTAAATATCTTTGTCCGATAGCGATCGAGTACACATACGAAATACAATATTTCACATGTGATTATTTTTTATTATTTTTTTAAATTAATTGACAATGGTCAGCTGTTTATAGTCCAATAGTCAGCTAACACTACGCACAAAACATAAGTAGGCCTAATCCAAATGCATACCTATGTTTGTCAATAAAACCTTGATGTTGACCGAAGTAGACGTCTGTGACATTGGACAGATACTGGCCAGTAATGGTCACTCGAGTACCGCCAGCCACAGGACCGTAAAATGGCCACACACTGTCCACTGAAATCTCACTCGGACTTGCTGCAAAGTTAATAGCAATTACATGCACTGCATCATTCACTGATATCGATATTGTTTCGGGGCGCTGAAAAAGCAAGACCCGTAAAATGCAAAACGCGAAAATGACGGACCGAATTGCAGGACGTAAAATTACAGGGAATGCAAGTCCAAAAAAATTACAGGACCTAGAAATGGAGGACATAAAATGCATACAAGTTGCGTGTGTACAACTGACATAACACTAAAAACTATCATTATCATCATCATCATCATCGTCATTTATTTGGTCATAAAATAGTTACATGTGAACGGGACAGTCGATTATACATGAACAGGACAGATAAAGCTAGCTGAGCAATAATACAGTGGCCCCAGCAAACAAAAAAAGAATAAAACAACAACAATTGCTATACACATACATGTCCTCGGGTCAGTGAAATCCACTATACACAGACAAGACATAAAAGCAATCAAAAATATATTACATTAACTAACTAACTGTATCGCAATTTGCAGAAAGGCAGAAAATCAACAAAAACGAATGGGCCGGCAGCGGGCCGTTAACGAGGACATCTCCACGCTGACGTGCACTCGTGATAGGGCCGTCGAGTCAATCGGCAAGGCAGGACTTCCGCCGGCGCGAGGCGAACCCGACCGACATCATCCCGCTTGTCGCCAGGCCACCGACGTTCAGTGTCAGACCACCGACGTCCGTTCCAGTGGCAAGCTCGGGTCACTCTCGAGGCCGCGCCTGCAGTTTCTCCGACATCGACTTGAGGCCAACCTGCCTCCGCTGCTTGCGCTGAGTGACACTGTTTATCTTATGTACATGTATGTACATGTACATGTATCTCTCTTTCTCCCTAGCTTGCCCCTAATAGTTTTTATCCCTTGACATATGCTGTAACCCTTGGCTGTCTAGCCATTCCTGGTATTTCTGTTCTAGTATATTGTCATTGTTCTGTTTTGTTCTATATTGTCGTCATTTTAAGTAAAATTCTAAACTCCTAGACACTCTCGTGATTGCTCTTAGATAGAGACACCGGCACGTAACCAACGAAGTACTTCTACGTCGTAACTTCTCAGCCTCGACAATGCATACAGTGACTGTCTATTGCAAAATTAATATGACTTACGTCCTTCAGCAGCCGTTGTAACAAACTTGGCGGAAGTTTCCGGATCCGGACCTGTAAGTGAATAAACAGCCATATCTTCGTGTATTGTATATATTTTACATCGTAATTCGTAATTCCCCAGCAGCTAGCGTTATTCGGCCAGTCGGCCACATAACGTCACCGTTAACTGCCGACCGGCCATTTAATGTTCGACGTTAGGCCTATGCGGCCAATTATCGTCAGAAGTTACTCTGCCGAAATGGAAGGGACTGTTTAACGCACGCTTCTGCTATAATCATTTGATTTCTGTGCACTACTGAGACCATCTGAACTACGTTTATAAGCTTGCCGTATTTGTCGTCTTAATTGCCTGGCTTGTGCACTGTGTAGTCAAAAGTCACTTTGGCGCCGCGACTACTAACCGAGAAACGCCCAAAAATTAGCCCCGTACGCAGTAATTTCAAGACGCACTCGTCAAGTGCAAAATGTTGCTTGTACTACATTACATCCTGAGCTGACGGCAAGATTCGTCTGTATGGTGCCCGTTGTTTAGTTAAGTAACTGAAATTGATTGACTTTTTTCGGTAGAATGAGATATTTTAACTCATAAATTGTACATCCTGTATTGTTTTTTTCTTTCTTTTACTTATACCGTCTGTCTGTCTGTATGTATGTCTCTTGTTTATGTTTATAGGCCATGTTGCCTGATTTAAATATAATGACGATGATGATTAATACTGGTGTTTTGAGGCCTGTATCTTATCTGCATGGTTATCGGAGGGCCTGATAACGAAACTATTATGCGGACGACCGGCGCAATAACCATTGCCTTTTCGGCTCAGCCCAGACAATGCAATGACTAGCTGTTGCAAAATTACAATGTAACTTACGTCCTCTAGTAACTGCAGCAGTTGTAAGAAACTTGGCTGTAGTTACCGGAACCGGACCTGTAAACGAATAAGTCGAGTATTATGGTTTCTTTACTGTACATGTTATTAAGTATAAAATCATACTAAAGTTCTACTGGCTTTAAATGCAATCCATAGTTGGTTAATGATTAATATTATTTGAACTTCGCATTGTTACACAATAAAGTAAGTAAGAACAATGAGAGCAACAACACTGCAGACGACACAGGTAACCAAAGGGAACAAAAAATTCCACTTTACACGGCAACAAAACATAAAAACAAGTACAATTAAAACGAGTGAAATTACTGACATTAACATTGTTACTTGTGTAGTCTTCTAACAGCTCTAAAATGTAACCTTGAGACAGCACAGTAGAAACTGCATGGGTGGCTGCAGTTACCTGGTTGTTGAAACTGAGAAGTCGCCGTTTCGATGCTCATCTGTTCCACTGCAAATAACCCTAATAAAGCTACAGGACGAGAAATAAGTAATAACTTAGTTAGTGTGGGCGGCCAGCTTTGTTGAGCTTTTGCCAGTTCTGGCAGCCTGGCATATTTCGTATTTCATTTGTTACACTGATCATTAACTGTACTGATTGGCGGACAACATCATGATGATGATCATGATGACCACTGCGCTGATTGGTACACGTCAAACACATCGACAAAAGCTTCAAGATTTACAAGCTGCCCAGCGAATACAATGTCTATTAGCCTAGTGAATGGTTGCCGTAATATTCTCTGCACTATTATTAGCCCATGCCAGTCTTTCAGTCATCTAAAAATGAATGACTTACACAAATCAACTGACATTTCCGATACTGCATAGTGCTGCTAGTGAAAAGCTATGTACAAGCATCGCCGTAGACAGTAGACTGACACCATAATCATAAAAGAAACGTCGAATTCATTACCTTGACGGGGACAATCAGTTCCATTGAGGATATAGTGAGTGATTCCGGACTGTCCTCGTGCACCTGACCAAGTCCCACTCAGCCAACACCGTAAACCTTGCGCTGCAGTAGGAACCCAGTCGAATCCGTTACACCCAGCATTGCTGATACATGCTGACTGGCACAGTTGGAGGGTCGATGCAGAGTTTTGTCGACCATTGGCATAGCTCGTGTTTGCAAGTGTTGACCACTGCTGGCATGCTACGTACACAGTTACATGTACATATATAAACTTATTCAATACCCTATTCTCACCAAGAGTTTAGCTATAGCTGAGGTGGCCGCTTAATGTTGCACATGTCGAATTTTCGCCGTCGAGTGGGGGTACCTATATTCAATGCACTCTTTTTCAATAATCTCTGAAATATCACCACAAGTAAGAATTCCGAATACTAAACTGTGTACGGAATTTCATTTATGAACAAGAAACAGGTTGTACGGAACGTGTGTCTGTTTAATGATGTCTGTCACATACCAACTGCTACCGCCAACTAGACACCATATTTGAAGTTTGTTGCTTCAGTCGTTGCAAATATATTGAGGGGTCCCATAATTTTAAAAGTTGATCACGTGAGCCTGGTCACGCTCCTTTTGTCCAAAAATTCTACAATTTGTGTACAGTTCAATTTGTTTGATATTCTGGTCACATTTTGTGATGATAGCTTTATCAGTCGTCGTACGCTGAAAGACTGTCCATTGGCTGGAGATACTCCAAAAAGAGTAGTTTTCGGGTATATCATATGGCGGAGAAAAATATTTAGGATTTTCCACCAAAGAATAGGTAACCACATCTCATGGGACTTTACCGTGAAGGCAAGTTTGGTGAACATCGGTGAAAGATTGCGATCTGTAGAGCGTTTAACACGTTTTGTTTGACAGACTCACTCACTCACAGACACACAAACTGCTTTTATAATCTGTTAAATGCTGCTAATGCATTGGACAGATAATGAAAAAAAATGTTGTAATATGCCTTGACAGTTCCTGTTGAGGTCATAGTGAGTGACGCCCGTCTCGCTGCTTGGTGCACCTGACCAAACCCCGGTTAGCCAACAGCGTGAACCTGGTGCTGCTGTAGGTTCCCAGTCAACCCCGCTGCACCCACCAGTGCTGATACATGCTGACTGGCACAGTGCGAGCGACCCCGCAACGTTTTGTCTACCGTCGGCATATTTCGTGTTCGCTTGTGAAGTCCACTGATGGCATGCTATACAAAGAAACAGTAACATATAGTAGCAGTATTGTTTGGTTTGCTCAAGTCTGCTAAAATACATCAGAAATAGTATGCATCAGCATTTTCTTTAATGACAAGTTGACAAGCGCAACCTATTACAACACAAAATACAGAAGTAACAATGTGGAGCTAATTGTGAACAAATGAAAACATGAGTAGATAATTCCAATACTTACGAATGTCAGTATAAGTCCTTGTAAATATTTCTAATAATAAAATCACGTTCACTGAGTTCGCTTGTTTTGGTTATAAGTGTTTTGTTGTGCCGTTGCGGTCGAAGAGAATAATTAAGACTAGAACGATCGCACAGTTACGTCTATAATATTTAATACCCTGTTCTCAAAACTGGCAGAATACTATGACACCTGAATGCTTGAATGATATATGGACAGTGCATGTGGATTTTTTTTCTGGCGTTCTATCACTTCAGTGACAGAATTGGTCATGTTGACTGACAATATATGAGAATAATAAAGCGCGGTTGGAGATTGCGATCTGTAGAGCGTTAAACTCGTTTTGTCTAACAGACTCACTCACTGACTCAGACACACAAACTGATCTTGCAGTCTGTTCAATGCTGCTAATGCATTGAGCAGGTAATGTGTCGTATGGACTTGGTGCGGCTTTTATGCAACAAAGTGGATCCATGGTTTTAAGCGAATAAAGAAGATATATGCTAGTTAACGAACGTTCACGGCCAAGATGGAAAGCTACATATATGTAGGAATCCGAGCGGAGAGTATAGGAATCGAAGTGGTTGCTATTACTCCCTGTGAAAGCATGGAGGGCTTAACTGTGTCTATGACTGTTTCAGAAT
>Ga0209255_1000262_pt1 | contig 11604 bp, 12 predicted proteins | sample WorMetvaBAHAMAS2_FD_187394 | JGI IMG/M metagenome (GOLD analysis project Ga0209255, IMG submission 187394) | Marine gutless worms symbiont microbial communities from Max Planck institute for Marine Microbiology, Germany - Olavius vacuus... | ecosystem: Host-associated > Annelida > Digestive...
ATGAGTACATCAGCCTTCGGCTCATACCTCTCATGTCACCCCGCCGGTGGCCGTCAGGGTTGCCGTCTCCGTCCGCTTGCCGACGGGCGTTGCTTGAGGGTATCTTAACCGACCATCCTGGACCGTTCGACTGGGCCGGCGACGCTCTCGACGCCTTTGATCCGCTCTCATCCACACCCCGTCGTCATCGTGAGTGGCGACCAAGGCTCTCGCCGTCGCAACACGTCCGGCGGCAGCGCCCGGGCATGCAGGACACAAGACCGAGCGTGCCACACCCACTTCGCTACGTTGTACAGACGCTTCCTCAGTCTGAAGACGTTGAGACAGACCCCGGTCATTGACCTTGACCCATCCCGGCTCCGTTCTGGCTCGGTTTTCCCGGCAAGCGGACGCCCTCTCCTGAGAACTCGACCTGACAACAGTATAGCCCCTTCGCTCCCCAGGCATTACCCCGGTTCCTCACTACTATGGACCACGCCGACTTCCGACGTACGGCAGGCACGGTTATGTCTTCCCCTACCCGCCTTCGGGTTACGATCCCCAGCTCGTCGGATCTCCCAGGTTCCTGATCAGTCTGTCGCTGCGCGCCGCCCGCTCTCACCCCGGCAGGCCGCTCCGGTGCTTACGCTGATTCTTCCCGGTGCGTGCCGGCTTCACAGCTTCTCTGGCAGCTTGGCCACCTGCAATCAGCGTTTCGAGGCCGTTCTCGGTTCAACCTGTTACGGCTTACGGCTTGTCAGGCGCCGTGTGATTATATACCGAAGATGAGCTATCCTCTATTGCAAGCGAGAGAGGTCTTACGCCTGCCTCCCCTTCAGGCGATGAAATACTGGTCCCAAAAACAGACCCAGCTGTCCAAAAAATGTGTCTATAATCTTGCGGGACTTTACATTACATTCAGTTGCCCTGTCACCGACGCATCTTACGCTCGCGCATGCGGAAGAAGCGGACCAGGGGATCGACCACCGAGCCGGCGGCGTCGATGTGGATGAAGTCGATCCCACGGGTGCGCAACCGTCGTTCCAGGGTTTCGATACGCTCCCGCGCCGCCTGCTCCAGCTCGCGCCGAAAGCCCGCCGCGCCCGTGTCATAGAGCCGGGTCTGCCCGCTCTCTGCGTCCTGCAAGGCGACCAGACCCACACTGGGTACCGCGAGCTCCCGAGGGTCGGTGATCAGGACCGCGATAACATCGTGTTTGCGGTTGGCGGCGGTGAGGGTGCGCTCGAAATCCTCATCCAGGAAATCGCTCACCACAAAGCAGACGGCCCGGCGCTTCATCACCGAGCGGAGAAACTCCATCGCCTGACCGATGTCAGTCGACCGCCGCGCGGGGCGCAGGCGCCAACTCCGAAAATCCCAGGCGGCCGCTCGGCGCAGGAATTCCCGGAAGTCCTGCACCCATGCGCGCAGTCTTCCGGATAGCGACGGCGTCTCGCCGTCCGCACCGACGCGAAACTCGGGTGCCTCCTCACCGTGGGCTAGTACCTGTCGGACCACGCGCAGGGCGTGCTTCTGGCCCTTGCGCGGGGGGATGTAGTGTTCGATCCCACCGTGGAACAGGAGCAGCCCCACCTTGTCATCGTTGCGAATGGCCGAGAAGGCGATCAGGGCGCAAAACTCGGCCGCCGCCTCGCGCTTGGAGCGCGTCCGGGAGCCGAAATCCTGGCTGGCGGAGACATCCGCCATCAACATCAGGGTAAGCTGGCGTTCCTCGACATAACGCTTGACATAGGGCTGGCCGGAGCGGGCGGTGACATTCCAGTCGATGGACCGCACATCGTCGCCGGGAAGATACGGGCGTACCTCGTCGAACTCGATGCCGCCCCCCTTGAATACGGAGACATACTCCCCGGCCAGCACATCGGCGACCTGACGGCCGGTGCGGACCTGGATCTCACGTACCCGGCGGATGATCTCTCTGGCAAGCATAGGTCCATCTTAACCACGAATGAACACGAATAGACACGAATTTGTGTTCATTCGTGGTTCCGGAGAGAAACATGACCGGCATGAGCAGCGATCATTATTCGCTGGCCCTGGGTTCAGGGGACGAGTACGGTATCGAGGGTACGCTGGATGATAGCCTCCGATGTCACACCCTCCGCCTCGGCCTCGTAGCTCAGCCCTATCCGGTGGCGCAAGACGTCGGGGGCCAGGGTCTTGACGTCGTGCGGCGTCACATAGCTGCGGCCTTGCAGGAAGGCATGGGCCTTGACGCCCAGCATGAGCCAGATGGAGGCGCGCGGGCTGGCGCCGTGCTCGATCATCCCCTCGATGCCGGGCACGTTGTTCCCGGAGTTAGACTGGCCGGTGGTCTCGGGTCGGGTGGCGTGCACGATGGCGACGATGTAATCGCGCACCTTTTCGTCCACGAAGACATCGGCCACCGCCGCCCGTGCCTCGGCGATGTCCTGGGGGCGGGCAACTACCGTGACCTCCGGGATCGGTTGACCGCTCGCCATGCGGTCCAGGATCCGCCGTTCTTCTTCCTGGGACGGATAGCCGACCTTGACCTTCATCATAAAGCGGTCGACCTGGGCCTCGGGCAGGGGGTAGGTGCCCTCCTGCTCGATGGGGTTCTGGGTCGCCAGCACCAGGAAGGGCTCATCCATACGGAAGCTGTGACCACCGATGGTGGCCTGACGCTCCTGCATCGCCTCCAGCAGGGCCGCCTGCACCTTGACCGGGGCGCGGTTGATCTCGTCGGCCAGGACCAGGTTGGAGAAGATCGGCCCCTGCTTGACGCTGTAGGTGCCCTCCTTGGGATTGAAGATCTCGGTGCCGATCACGTCCGCCGGCAACATGTCCGGCGTGAACTGGATGCGCGAGAAACCGGTATCGATGGCCTTGGCCAGGCTGTGCACCGTCAGGGTCTTCGCCAACCCCGGCAGCCCCTCCAGCAGCACGTGCCCCCCGGCCAGGAGGCCCGTCAAGAGGCGCAGCACCATGGTGTCCTGACCCACCAGGACCTTGCCGACTTCGTTGATCAGCGTGGTCCCGAGCCGGGCGTGTTGCCGGGCGCCAGCGTCTGCGGCATTGGTACTCATCGTCTTAATATCCTTTGGAAGTGCCAAGGTTATGCTCAATACTTTTCACGCGAATCGGCGCGAATCCATTCGTGAGGATTCGTGCGATTCGTCGTTTTTTCTTACTTTGTTTTTTCCTTACTTTGCCGACCGGTAACGCTTAAGGGCACCTTGAAAAATTCAAGGTGTCTTTGCAGAACAAGGAAGCCCCGTTATGTCCGTGTGCGTAACTCCATGATAATCAAGGCATTCGAAAAGCGCGATTTATGAGCATCACCATGAAAAGTATTGAGCATGGGATTTTTTAAGGTCCCCTAATGGCATTTTCTCGTTCCCACGCGCTGCGTGGGAATGTGGAAGCTCCGCGCCGCGGAGAGCATGAGGCCGGTGTCCACTTTAACTACTACCGTTTTTGCCATTACCTACCATTGTGAAGGCAGCCGACAAGCGCCGCGCAGGAAAACCGCAGGCCAGGTTTGATGGGGGAGGGCAGGCGAACGGGGCTATGATTCGACCCCTGAGGCACCACCGAACCAAAGGGGTGGGAACGGATGGGCGGCTATGGATGCGGAACGCCTAAGCTCTACTCCACCGGATTCAAAACGCGAACGTGCCCTCGGCTCTCGATGTCGGGGTGGGGGGGGCGCAGCCCACCCTGACAAGGTTATGTTTTCGGAAAGGTTTTGTACGCGCTCGTCTACTGCTGGGCGGCCTCCGGCAGGACAATATTGAGTTCCAGGACCTCACGGCTGTCTTCCTGCTCGTAGTTGACGGATACGGCGTTCATGTCCACATCCGCATACCTGCGGATGACTTCCAGGAGCTCGCGTTGCAGCTGCGGCAGGTAAGGCGGACGGTTACGTTCGGTGCGGTCATGGGTGACCAGGATCTGCAACCGTTCCTTGGCGATAGCAGAGGAACCCTGGGGGCGCGGTGAACGGAAGGTGTCCAGTAGTCCCATGGCTCACTCCTTGAAAAGCCGGCTGAAGAAGCCCTTTTTCCGCACATCGAGGAAGCGGTGCGGGAGCTCTTCACCCAGGTAACGGGCGACCATATCGCTATAGGCCTGGCCGGCCTCACTCTCCGGGTCCAGCAGCACGGGCACCCCCGCGTTGGAGGCGTTGAGCACGGACTTGGACTCGGGAACCACGCCGAGCAGGTCCAGGGACAGTATCTCCCGCACGTCTTCGACGGCGAGCATTTCACCTCTGGCGACGCGTTTCGGCGAGTACCGGGTCAACAGGAGGTACTCGCAGATGGGCTCGGCGCCGCTCTCGGCGCGGCGGGACTTGCTCGCCAGGATGCCGAGCATGCGGTCCGAGTCGCGCACCGAGGAGACCTCCGGGTTGGTGACCACCACCGCATCGTCCGCATAGTACATGGCCATGGTCGCTCCATGCTCGATGCCGGCGGGCGAATCGCAGACGACATACTCGAAGGTTTGAGCCAGCTCCTCCAAGACCTTGCCCACGCCCTCCTTGGTCAGGGCCTCCTTGTCTCGGATCTGGGACGCCGGCAGCACATACAGATCGTCGCAACGCCGGTCGCGGATCAGGGCCTGGTTTAGGGTCGCCTCATCGTTGATGACGTTGACGAAGTCGTAGACCACGCGCCGCTCACAGCCCATGATCAGATCCAGATTGCGCAGGCCGACGTCGAAATCGACCACCGCGGTGCGATTGCCGCGCTGGGCCAGGCCCATGGCCAGCGAGGCGCTCGTCGTGGTCTTGCCGACGCCGCCCTTGCCGGAGGTGATAACGATGATTCTCGCCAAGATTCCGCCCTCCTTAAGGCGCGTGATCGCTAAGAAACGCCGATCGACTCGGCGCTTCCTGCGGTACCGGGAGGTACCGATATCAGAGTTTGGCTCTTTATGGATTCCGGACTGGTCGAAGAGGACGACAGTCGGTAGCACCATGACCGATGACGGAACAGGTAGCCTTTTCTCAACGATAACAGCAAATTATACGACGCCCCTCTGGCTTGCTGAGAAGGCAAATTTGCGCAAAATATCCTAACCAGTCTGGAATCCATAAAGAGCCCAGAGTTTTTCTATCCGCAGTACTTCCTGATCCAGGAAGATTTGTACCGGTACTCCCTTGAGTGCATCCGGTATACGCTCGCTGACGCGGTAGCGTCCGGCCACCGACACCAGCTCCGCTTCCAGGGACCGACAGAAGATCCGGGCCTCGGCATCGCCGCGCATACCAGCCATGGCCCGGCCTCGCAAGGGGCCGTAGACGTGAATGTTCCCGTCGGCCAGGAGCTCGGCCCCCGAGCTGACGGGGCCCACCACCGAGAGGTCTCCCCCCGTGGCGTAGACCCGTTGGCCCGATCGCACCGGTTGCGTTACCACCTTGAAGGTTCTCCCTGAGACCGGTTTAACGGTACGCCGTACCTGCTCGGCAGCCTGTGCGGTGGGTTTCGGCTCCGGTTTGGCGAGGGCTTGCCCGGGGCTGCGGAGGCTGGCCTCTCCCATGATCGCCAGCTCCATAACCTCGGCGGCCTGGTTTTGCGCGGCATTACCACCCCGCACGCCCACGGGGATCATACCGTACCCGCGCAGAAGGCCCACTAACAGGGGAAACGGGATATCACCCCCATTTGGGGAGAGCGCCGAGAGATCGACAACCACGGGTGTGTTGCGGAAGAACTCCGGTGCCTGGCCCACCTTCGGACCCAGCTGCTCCGCTACCGTATCCATGTCGGTATCGAGCAAGCGAATAACGGGCAGGGTAAAGGCCGCCGCTTTGAGCTCGACCGCTCCGGCAGGAGTTTTCCCTTCTGATTCTGGTTTGACCGCCATTGATCTCGTTATTGTCAGATCCCGATGCCCCGAGAGCGGGGGCCTTTCCCTTGCCTGGAGCGCAATGCCATTAAATTAAGCGTTACCGGTCGACGAAAAAGGGGAGAAACTACGCATCACGCGAATCCTCACGAATGGATTCGCGCCGATTCGCGCGATTCGTCGTTTTCTTTCCGCATCCTGACCGACCACGACAAGCGGTCAGCAGCTAACTTGATGGCATTGGCCTGGAGCGAGGATGTCGCGGCAATGCCGCACCTTGTACCCGTTGCCTATGGATTTTGCGGAAGGCAGGCCGCGCCTATCGGGTGTCATACTAACGTCTGAACGCCGTCGGGCAAAGCCCCCGTTTCAGCATCGCCGATGCAGTTCGCTACGGGGGCCGCCCCTGCCCCCTGACAACTGATAACTGCCCGGCGGGATGCGGCCATCCCTGGTCTGTCCCGCCCTACGGGGACTCACCGTATCCTACGGCCTGAACGCGGCTGGGCAAAGCACCCGTTTCTCGACCTCAGCCGGGGGGCCACTGCATAGGACGGCCACCCAACAGGTGTAGATGCAAATGGTATACGCTCTGGCCGCCCGCCGCGTTGCAGTTAATCACGGTGCGATAGCCGGCCTCGGCGATGCCCTCATCCGCGGCGATCCGCTTGGCAGTGAGGACCAGTTTCCCCACCAGCTCCGCATCTTCCGGCTCCAGATCGTTGATGGTCGGGATCGGTTTGCGCGGTATCACCAGTACATGGGTCGGTGCCTGGGGCCCGATGTCTCGAAAGGCCACGACATCGTCGTCCTGGTAGACGATATCCGCCGGGATCTCACCGGCCGCTATCTTACTGAACAGGGTGTCTGACATAGGTGCATGCTCCATTACCCCGGGGGCATACCTTAGGGTAACCGTTTGAGAATAAAGCGAAATCGATCACACATTTCCGACTTCGCGGATCGAAAAATTCCCTGGCGGGGGTCGTTCGAGGTCCGCTCGATCCCCGTCGCCGATGCAAGGCTTCGACCGGTCCCCCGCAGGCGCTGAAAAGGCTTGGATTTCGCGCCAAACCGCTCAGGGCTCCACACCTTGGCGACCGGCAAAGGCATGGGCCAGGGTGCCGCCGTCCACGAATTCCAGCTCTCCGCCCAGAGGCACCCCATGGGCGATGCGGGTCGTCCGCACCTGGTAGCGGGCCGCCATAGCGGCGATGAAGTGCGAGGTGGCGCTACCCTCCACCGTCGGGCTGATGGCCAGGATCAGCTCTTCGAGCCCACGTTCCCGCAGCCGGGTCTCGAGCAGGTCCAGACCCAGCGCCTCTGGTCCGACGCCGTCGAGGGGTGAAAGCCTGCCGCCGAGCACGAAATAGCGTCCGCGAAAATCCGTGGCCTGCTCGATGGCGACGATTTCGGAGGGATGCTCCAGCACGCACAGCAGGGAGTTGTCCCGGTCGGGCTTGGCGCACAGACCGCACAATTCCTGCTCGCTCAGGGTACGGCAACGCTTACAACGCGTGATGCGTTCCATGGCCACGTCCAGGACGGAGGCCAAGCGACGCCCGCCCTCCCGATCCCGTTCCAGGAGGTGAAACGCCATGCGTTGCGCCGATTTGGGCCCGACGCCCGGCAGACAACGCAAGGCCTCCACGAGTTGGTTGAGTAGGGAAGGTTCCGTCATGGCTCAGAAGGGCAACTTCATTCCCGGCGGCAACTGCAACCCGGAGGTCAGGTCCGCCATGTTCTCCTGCGTTTTCTCCCCGACTCGCTGCACCGTGGCGTTGACCGCCGCCGCTACCAGGTCCTCCAGCATCTCCTTGTCGTCCTCCATGAGCGAGGGGTCGAGCTCGATCCGTCTGACCTCGTGCTTGCCGTTCATGGTTACCTTGACCATGCCCCCGCCGGATTCGCCTGTGACCTCTTCGCGAGCCAGCTTCTCCTGGGCTTTCTGCAGCTCCTCCTGCATCTTCTGGGCCTGCTTGAGGATGTTGCTTAGTCCGCCTTTCACCTTGGGTTATCTCCTGCTGTTTGTTGCCGCCGGCCTTCGGTCCGGCGATGAATCCAGGGCGTCGGCTTGATACTGTCGGGCACCCAGCGGGCATCGAACTCGTCCTGGAGGAAGCGCGCCACCGGGTCGTCCTGCATGAGGGCCTCGGCCTGGACCTGGCGTTGGTTATGCTGTCGGCCCTGACGCTGGGCCGGGGTCTCGTATTCCGGGCAGGAGATTCGGATCTCCAGCTTGAGCCCTTCGCCCAATACGCCGACCAATGCACCCTTCAGCCGTTCCTCCGCGGAAGGCACCCGCAGGTTTTGGCATTCGGGGGCCAATGTCAGGGACAGCCGCCGCCCATCCCACTCGGCAAGCCCGCAGTTGTGCGCGAGCTGACTCGCCACCCCGCTCAGCCCCAGGTCCGCGACCAAACGGTGCCAATCCTCGGAACTCTGCAAGCTGCCGGGGATTTCGGGTTCCCGTGGCTCAGATAGGGTTGTTTCCGCGCTCGCTTCCGCGCTCGCCTCCGCCACCCGCAGCGGCGTGGTATCCCCCGTGCCTTCCAGGGTCCGATAGTCTTTGCCGGATGCGACGGGCGGCGGTGGCGCGACCGGGGCCTGGGTCTCCCGCGCCGCACCCTCGGCCCCGATCGGCTGGTGTGCCGCCTCCGGCCCGGCGGACCGCTCCCCCCGCGGGGTGCCCGATTCCCCGGGGACATCCCGCGGCGGGGCCGGCGACCGGGTCGGTCGCCGCCTGGGCCGCTGTTCCGTTCTCGTCTCATCCCCGGCATCGGGCCGGAAGGCGAGCATACGCAGCAGGACCATCTCGATCCCGGTGCGCGGGTCCGGGACCAGGGGCAGATCCCGTTGTCCCAGGAGGGCGATCTGGTAAAAGAGCTGCACGTCCTCCGGGGCCAATTGTCCCGCCAGGTCCGCGATGTGTTCGCGCTCGGGATCGTCTTCCCCGAGGGTCGCCGGTACCTCCTGGTAGAGGGTGACGCGGTGCAGCAGGCCGATCAGCTCCTGCAGCACGCCGGCGAAGTCCGGTGTCAGCTCCGCGATACGGGCCACCTCGTCCAGCAGTCCGGGTCGATCCGGCTCGGCGAGGGCCCGGAGCAGGTTCAAACAGCGCTCCCGACCCACGGTGCCCATCATGGTCCGCACCTCGTCCCCGGTCACCCGCCCACCGCCGAAGGCGATGGCCTGGTCGAGCAGGCTCAAGCCGTCCCGCATGCTGCCGTCTGCCGCCTGCGCCAACAGGGTCAGGGCCCGCGGCTCGAACTCGATGCCCTCCGCCTCCAGGATGCGTGCAAACTGAGCGGTGATCTGCTCCGGCACCAGGCGCTTCAGATTGAACTGGAGACAGCGCGAGAGCACCGTCGCCGGTACCTTCTGCGGATCGGTAGTGGCGAGCAGAAACTTCACATGGGTTGGCGGTTCCTCCAGGGTCTTCAACAGGGCGTTGAAGCTGTGGGTCGAAAACATATGTACCTCGTCGATGAGGTACACCTTGAACCGACCCTTGACCGGGGCGAAGGGGATATTGTCCAGTAGCTCCCGGGTCTGATCGACCTTGGTCCGCGACGCCGCGTCCACCTCCAGCAGATCGACGAACCGCCCCGTGTCGATCTCCAGGCAACTACTGCACTGGCTGCAGGGCCGGGCGCTCACGCCCTGCTCGCAGTTCAGCGCCTTGGACAAGATGCGTGCCAGCGTCGTCTTGCCCACCCCACGGGTGCCGGTGAACAGGTAGGCGTGGTGGAGCTGGTCCCGATCCAGGGCGTTGCTCAGGGCTTTGACCACATGCTCCTGACCCACCATGTCCAGGAAGGACCTGGGGCGCCATTTACGTGCCAACACCTGGTAGGACATTCGGGATTCTCAAGACCGTGCGTGGATCGAGATATTCACGATGGCAGGAGTTTAACCGATGCCGGGGGCCGTTGGCATTCATTCATCCGGGGTAGCTTCCGGTCACCGGCTTTTCGTTGCCGGCTTCCTGGGGTCTCTGTTGCTGGCTCCCATGCTCCGGCGTGGGAGCAAATCCGGACGCTCCGGCATCGATAGGCGTCCGGATAGGTTAGCGTAAACGCCGATGGCGAGGGAGCCGATCTGGCGTTACTTCCGATTTTCTTAGTAAGCTACCGGCGCCAACCCATAACACGAGGTATTTCAAGCATGTCGGCGAAACAAATTTCCATCCTGCTCGGAGCCGTCTGGTGTGTATGCTCGACCCTGACCTGGGCCGGAACGCCCGCCCCGGACGGGGCCCGAGTCTACATTATCTCGCCCGCCGACGGGGAGGTCGTCACCAGCCCGGTGCGCGTCCATTTCGGACTGTCGGGCATGGGTGTGGCGCCGGCCGGAACGGATAGAAAGCACACGGGCCACCATCACCTGCTGGTCGATGTGGGCAAGCTGCCGCCCCTGGACCGACCGCTGCCGAGTGACGCCCACCACAAGCATTTCGGTGGGGGACAGACGGAGACCGAGATCGAGCTGACGCCTGGAAAGCATACCCTACAGCTCCTGCTGGGCGACGGGAATCACATCCCCCATGAGCCTGCCCTGGTATCGAAGAAGATCACTATCGAGGTGAAATGAGGGGATCGCCGGTGACCGGACCTTGGAAAATCCCGTCCTGGGGATTTTCCAAGACTGCCAGCAAGATGAGGGTTGCTGCGCGCCCCGTTTTCAGGTGTCGGGGTCCCAATCATCCTGATGAGACGTGCGGTCTAATCACCGGACTTTCCGATTTTCTCCCGATCACTCGCCGGCTCTTCGGCTACTTTTACCGGAGGTGTTTTGGCGGGAGGCGCTGTGGATTCCGTGCGCGTCTGAGCCGATCCGGGGTCGATTTCCGCGTCGGCTCGCGCTTGCGTGGCCCGTTGCTGGCCGGTCGGAGGGGTTATCTCTCCGGCTACGCTCGGGGGTACCAACTCTATCCAGTAATTGACCGAGCTCCGGTGCAACTGTTCCGAAGTAGCCCCTTCGCTGAGTTGTCGCTGGAGGCTGGTAAGGTTTACCGCGAACTTGAGCCGATTACGGCCGACTTCTTCGTCGGCCCGTGCCTTCGCAATCTGTTCCCGGCTGGCGATGATATCCCTGGTTTCGCCTCGCACGAGCGAATCGACGGCAGTGATCAACCGATGGATGACCCGGTACACCACCGCGGATGAAAAGCCGCCCAGCATGGCCAATGCGGGTTTGCCGAATTCCCCTATCACCCCCCCCTTCCCGGTTTTCAGAGAAACGAACTTGGCGAGGAGGAGACCGGCGATCAACCCGAGTACGAATCTGATCCAATAAGAGGATTCGTATTTCGGATCGAAGGTGCCGGCTACCACATATCTGTTGGCTTCAAAGAGGGCTTGAAATGAGGCGCCGAGCCCTGCGGCGGCGAGGAGAAAAAGTAGATAGTGCAAGGATGACAACCAGGTCCCTCCAGTGTCCGCCGCATCAACCGGATTCGACAAACTGAGCCCGACGATTGCGAACAGACAGATGATGGCCGCCAGCATCATCTGACGCACCAGCGGCACCGGACCCAGGAGGCGCCGAAAACCGCTTGGCTCTTTATGGATTCCGGACTGGTGCCCGATCGTGGCTTAACCTCGGTGTGGGTAGACAGCGGCCCCGAAACTCCGTAGGGTCGTTTGGAAACCTTCATCGGAAGAGAGCGATCTCGTGATAGAACCTGTTATGGGCAGTGGTGTCGTCAACATTCAAGACCTGATCGACGATGCGAATTGCTACCGGAAAGTACGCGAACTGCGTTGGCCCGAGGGGGTACGGTGCCCG
>Ga0209255_1000263_pt1 | contig 11594 bp, 12 predicted proteins | sample WorMetvaBAHAMAS2_FD_187394 | JGI IMG/M metagenome (GOLD analysis project Ga0209255, IMG submission 187394) | Marine gutless worms symbiont microbial communities from Max Planck institute for Marine Microbiology, Germany - Olavius vacuus... | ecosystem: Host-associated > Annelida > Digestive...
GCCGTCCGCGTCGAGCAGCTGAAGACCCGGATCAGGCTCTCCCTGCCGTCAGCTTGCCCGCACGCCCCGATGATCGCGCTCATGCTCCGCCGGATACATGCCCAAGGCCCGTGAAACGCGCGGCCAGAGCCGCCGACAAGCCCCGAACACCAACCCCCCAGGCGAAGACCAAGTTCCGGCATCATCCACACCCGGCAAAGCCGGGCGATCCAGCGCGAAAACCCGAAACGAAGCCAACTTCATGAATAAATCGGGATAGGTATATGGCTGCGGCTGCTAAGAGCGATGCTGATCCGGCATCCTTACTGACGAACTGAGGAAGGAACGCTGCATTGAACAGAAGGGTCTTAGGATTGATCGTGGCCAGTAACAGTCCCTGCCAAAAAAGGGCGTGCAACGGTTTCCAGCTGGCGGAGGTTTCAGGCAAATCCTCGACGCCTTGACGCCAAGACGAGACGCCGAGATAAATGAGATAGACGACACCAGCCCATTTTAACCACATGAACGCTGACGCGGCAAACTCCAATAGTGCAGCAAGTCATAATACGACTACGGCGAGCTGAACTGCTACGCCGATGGTCGTCCCAAGAGCTGTCATCGCGCCGAAACGGAGCCCGCGTGCAATCGTGTTAGCAACGATCAAGGCAACGTTCGGACCCGGAATAGCAACCAGAACGGCAGTTGCTCCGATCAGGGCTAGTGCCGCGTCTGGGTCCATCACAAATCTCCTCGCTCGTGCCCGACCATAAGCCGTCATATACTCGATGTCAGCAAAGTCCGCCGACCTGACCTGGTCAGATGAGGCGCCACGCACGTGCAGTGAACGGCCGGTTCCGAGGAGTGCAAGGCAGCATGTAGCGGATCGACCAAAGGCAGCTTCGGGCCGTAAGCGAGGGAGGAAGGCTTTCCAGTTCGGCCCTGACTGCTGCACCGCACTACAACTAAGCAGCTCTGACCCGGACATAGCGCCCCGAACAAACGGTCATTCCCGAACGACGGCCGGCGCGCATTCGCTTCTCGGGCAACTCATCCCCAGTCCCGCCTTGGAGCGGAGGGTTTTCCACTGAACTCCACCATTCCTTTTGAAAATCGCGCTTCGGTTGCGTATGCTCTTGCGTGGGAGCGGGCCTCGCCCATATGGGCGACATCGGCGACCCTCAGGCGCACGAGATCGCAGCCCCTAAGCTTCGAGTCGATCGCGAGGTTGAAGAGAGCGAGGTCGCGGACCCGTTGCGCCATCTGCAGCCGGACCCGAATGGCCCAGACCTCCTTCGGCTGCAGCGGTGCCTTCTGGCCGCTTGGTTTGGCAGTCCTCTGTTTGTTGGTGACCTGCGGCAGGATCATCGGCAGTGCATGTGTCATCGGGAGTTTCCCTGTCGGTGTTGGTCTCGCCCCCGAGAGAGAATTGTTCCCAAGCGACCCGACAAAGGACTGGACTTCGGGCGCGAACGGAGCGTCAGTGTCGTTGCCCGGAGGTCATGTCGACTAGGCATCGCCGCTTCTGGCATCCGCCCGGCTCTGTCCGGGCTCGCCCCGGTAGGGGTCGCGGGATCGGCCCGCGCCGAAAGATCGGAGGCGAAGATGATCAAAGCATCGAAGCGCAGCACCTCCCGGAACGCGGCCACGACCAAGGCAAACGAGAGACCGAGTTCACGGGATGCAAAGCCGCGCAAGACCAAGCGGTCCCAACTTATCGGCATGCTGAAGGCGCCGAAGGGCGCGGATGTTGCTGAGATCAGTCGTAAGTTCGGCTGGCAGCAGCACACGACGCGGGCGGCGCTGACGGGTCTGCGCAAGGCGGGATTCACGATTGAGCGGGTCGCGGCCGAGGAGGGTCGTGCCTCGTGCTACCGCATCACCGGCGAGCCAGCAGCGGCGTCAGCAGAATGATGGTCCGGGCCGATCGAGAGAGCGAGGTCGCGCGTGAGATTGCCGGCCTCGCCGATCTGGATCGCGAGAGCCTTGTTGCGCGATGGCGCACCCATTATGGGAACCCTCCTCGGCCCAAGCTCTCGCGGGCTCTGCTCGAGAAGGCGATTGCCTACGAGATCCAGTGCAAGGCATTCGGCGGGCTCTCCGCGGCGAAAAAGCGGGCGTTGCGCGCCGCTGCCTCGAATAACGGGACATCCTCATCCATCGGGCGGCCGCTCAGCGCCGGTGCCCGTCTGATCCGCGAGTGGAACGGCGTCGTGCACGAGGTCGATGTCACCAATGACGGCTACATCTGGCAGGGAGAGGCGTACCGGTCGCTCACAGCGATCGCCCGGGCGATCACCGGCACCAAATGGTCGGGCCCGCGCTTCTTCGGCCTGGAGCGGCGGCCACGATGAGCAAACCGCAGAAGATCCGCTGCGCGATCTGCACCCGCAAGTTCTCCGAGGAAGGGCTCGAGCAGGAATTCAACTTGCTCGATGCTCAGCGCGAGGCCTGCGCTGCTTACGCCGCCAGCCAGAAGGGCGAGGGCTGGGTCCTGCTGCCGGACCAATACGACGATGGCGGGATCTCCGGCGGAACTATCGAGCGTCCAGCCCTGCAGCGTCTCCTCGCTGATATCGATGCCGGCAAGATCGACCGTGTCATTGTCTACAAGGTCGACCGGCTGAGTCTACAAGGTCGACCGGCTGACCCGCTCGCTCACCGACTTCTCGAAACTGGTCGAGCGCTTCGATGCCCGAGAATGCTCTTTCGTCTCGGTCACCCAGTCCTTCAATACGGCGACCAGCATGGGCCGGCTGACGCTCAACATGCTGCTCTCATTCGCGCAGTTCGAGCGCGAGGTCACCGCAGAGCGGATCCGGGACAAAATCGCCGCCTCCAAGCGCAACGGCCTCTGGATGGGGGATATGACACCGCTCGGCTACGAGGCGAAGGGCAGGGCGCTCCAGATCGTCGACAACGAGGCGGAAACCGTCCTCACCCTGTTCCGGCTCTATCTCGAGATAGATTGCGTCAGGCAGGTGAAGGAGAGAGCCGATAGTCTCGGTCTCACGACACGACGCAGGGTCTTCCCAAGCGGCAAGGCCTATGGTGGCGTGCTCTTCACCCGGGGTCGCATCTACCACCTGCTCTCCAACCCGATCTACATCGGCCGGATCTGCCACAAGGGAACGGTTCATGACGGCCAGCATCCGCCGATCATCGACACCGAGATGTGGGACGCCGTCCAGGAAAGGCTCGCCGACAACGCCGCCCGCGCCAAGCGCCGCGAGACCGCCGCCTCACCCTCGCCGCTCGCGGGCAAGTTCACCGATGAGACCGGAGACAGGCTGACGCCGTCCCATGCGCTGCGACGTGGCCTGCGGCACCGCTACTATGTCTCGCACCGGTTGATCGCCCGGAGCGGCGAGACCGACCTTGACGGCTGGCGGCTGCCGGCCGCGAAGCTGGAGGGCGCTGTCCTCGCCCTGATCCGCAACCTGCTCGCCGACACGGCAAGGCCCACCACGTTGCTGATCGATCCGACAGCGGCGGAAGTCGCGAACCTCCGGGATCGCGCCAGGGCGATGATCGATGCCATCGACAGTGCCTCCATCCCAAAGTTGCTGGCAGCCCTGGTGGAAGCTGGCTGCATCGCGCCGGGCAAACTCTCCGTCAGTCTCGACCGCAGCATCGTCGCGAAGCAGCTGAAGCTTCCCGCCGACCGGGTCGATCCCGCATCTCTGACCCTTCAAGCCGGCTTCACGCTACGCCGCCGTGGCGCCGAGGCGAAGCTGGTCTTCGACGACGCTGCGCCGGAGATCAACCGGACACTGCTCAGAAACCTCGTCCGCGGCTGGGACTGGTTCGAGGAGATCAAGCAGGGAGCGTCGATGCAGGAGATCGCCCGGCGCGAGACCCTCTCCCAGCGCCGCATCGCCCGACTCGTCGATCTCGCCTTCCTGGCACCGGATATCGTCGAGGCGATCGCCACCGGCCGCCAGTCCGTCACCCTGACCTCGGATGCGCTGATCAAGTCGGACCACCAGCCACTCTGGGCTGAACAGCGGGCAAGGATTGCGGCGCTTTGAATGCTCGCCGTGCCCGATTCAGCGCTCTGCCAAAGACCAAACCGAACCGCATGTTCCGCAAACGGAGACGGGCGCGCCGGAGTCGCGCCGTCCGCGCAATAAAGAGCGTCTCCGCAGACACCATCTGCCGACTAACCCGCGGAAACACGGGGCAATTCCGCCAAGAGCGGAAACCACAAAACAGAGCAGGGACTGGGTGGCGGAAGGGGAGGGATTCGAACCCTCGGAACCTCTCGGTTCAACGGTTTTCAAGACCGCCGCAATCGACCACTCTGCCACCCTTCCGGCCTGGACAGACATAATGTCCGGGCGACAGGCGGTCCAGTGGCGAAAGCGCTGCCGCCGGCGGCCGCCGCGCTTTCATTCCGGCGGCGCATTTGGTAGATTGCCCGAACCAGGAGAGACGCCAGATCGAGCCGGAGACCGCATGCCTGCACATCGCCGGAACCGTGCGCTTTGCCACCGCCTCGGCGGGGCGCTGCTCGCGGCGACAACGCTGCTGATCGCGACCTGCACCGAAGTCGAGGTCGGTGCCCACGCCTACAAGACCTTCGCCAACGCCAACGATCCGCAGGTGACCTGGCCGGCCGAGCCCGCGGCTGGGCAGCCCTCCGGCGGCAGTCCGTCGCTGCATCCCGACAGGGCCGCGTTTCATGCCATTGGGGTCGCGGTCTGGGACGGCGAGGCCACCCTGCCCGGTGTCTGGGTCACCCACCCGATGGTGACGACGGCGCGCCGGGTGCGCCTGACCAACAACATCACCGGCGCCCAGGCCGACGCGGCGCTGTTTCGGCGCGACGCCGGCGGGACCGGGCCGTCGATCACCGTCTCGTCCGAGGCCGCGATACGGCTCGGCATGTATCCCGGACAGCCGACCACGGCCGCCACCGAAGCCCTGACCTATGGCACGGCAACGCCAGCGCCCGGTGCCGCAAGCTTGCCTCAGGCCCCCGCCGAATCGGCGCAGGCCCAGGCGACGGAGAGTGACGCCCTGGAGGTCGCGCCATTGGCGGCGGTGGCGTCACCGGCCCCGGCCCCGGCCCCAGCCACGGAGGCGACCACGGGGCCGGCACCGGCGCCGGTCATCAACTCCGCCGATCCGCCGAGCCGGACGCGCCGGCGTCCGGCGCCGTGGAGGGGGCCGCGAGCCCGGCCGACGGGGCTGCCCCGGTGTTGCCGCCAGAACCGGAACCGGCTCGGCAGGCAGCGCCGCAAGCCGCACCGAGCCCGGCCGCAGAGCCGGCGACGGCGCCCGCTGCGGAATCAACCACGGGGTCAACCACCGAGCCGGCCGCGGGGCAGGCCGGCGACGGGTCCCTCGGGGCGATCACCGACGGCCGGCATTTCATCCAGGCCGGCGTGTTCGGCGAGACCGCGAACGCCGCGCGGCTGGCGACGACGCTCGCCGCCGCCGATCTGCCTGTGACGGAGCGTCCCGTAACCCGCGGCAGCCGGACCTTCACCCGGGTCCTGGTCGGGCCGTTCGACACCATCGCCGAGCGCGACGCCGCGCTCCGGACCGTCCGCGCGCTAGGCCCGGCGGACGCCATTCCCGCACGCGGTTGACGCCCCGTGAGACCTGCCGGGCAAGAAAGGCTGTAGCGAGATGCTGAAAACACTCCTCGTCCGGGCTGTCGTCCTCGCCCTGATCGGATTGGCGGTCACCGTCCCGGCGGCGCCGGCCCAAGACCAGACCACTCCGGCGCGGGCAGCGTTCATCGTCGACATGACCAGCGGCGCGGTGCTGCTAGAGAAGAACGCCGACACCCCGCTGCCGCCGGCGTCGATGTCGAAGCTGATGACCCTGGAGATGGTGTTCGGGGCGCTCGAAGCCGGGCGCCTGGCGCTCGACGACACCTTCCGCACCAGCGCTCACGCGGCGGCGATGGGCGGCTCGAAGATGTTCATCCGCTCGGGCGAGGTAGTCAGCGTCGCCGACCTCCTGCGCGGCGTGATCGTGCAGTCGGGCAACGACGCGGCGGTGGCGCTGGGCGAGGCGATCTCGGGCACCGAGGAGGCCTTCGCCGCGCTGATGAACCAGCATGCCGCCGAGATCGGGCTGACCAATTCGCATTTCACCAACGCCACCGGCTGGCCTGACCCACAGCACCGGATGAGCCCGCGGGACCTGGCGACGCTCGCTCAGCGCATGATCACGGTCCATGCCGAGTACTACCCGATGTTCGCCGAGACCGAGTTCACGTGGGACGACATCACCCAGAGGAATCGCAACCCGCTCCTGGGCTTCGGAATCGGCGCCGACGGGTTGAAGACCGGCCACACCGAAGAGGCGGGATACGGCCTGGTCGCCTCCGCCAAGCGCGGCGAGCGGCGGGTGATCCTGGTGGTCACCGGTCTGGAGAGACCGCAGCAGCGCAGCCAGGAGGCCGAGCGGCTGATCAACTGGGCGTTCCGGGCCTTCGAGAGCAAACGGCTCTACCCGGCGGGCCAGACGGTGGTCGAGGCCGATGTCTGGATCGGCGCCACCGGCACGGTGGCGCTGGCGCCGGCCCGCGACGTGATCGTCACCGCGCCCTACGGGATGTTGAAGCAGGCCGAGGTCACCGCGCATTTCAGCGAGCCGATCCAGGCCCCCGTCGCGGCCGGCGACGAGGTCGGGAGGTTGGAGGTCGCGGTCCCCAGTGGCACCCCGGTCAGCGTCCCGCTGGTGGCCGCCCAGACGGTCGCGACCGGCGGCGTCACCGCGCGGCTGAAGGCAGCGGCAAACCTGCTCATGCGACGCGCGCTCGGGGCGGGCGAGGGCTGAGCGGGAATGGCGGCGCAGGAGCACGAACGGGGCTTTTTCCTCACCTTCGAAGGGAACGACGGCACCGGCAAGTCGAGCCAGGCACAGATGCTGGCAGCCCGGGTGCGTGCCACTGGGCGCGAGGTGGTCGAGACCCGCGAGCCCGGCGGCGCCCCCGGCGCCGAAGAGATCCGCCGTCTCCTCGTCGAAGGCGACCCGGAGCGCTGGTCGCCGGAGACCGAAACCCTGCTCTTCACCGTCGCCCGGCGCGACCACGTCGAACGGGTGATCCGGCCGGCGCTCGACCGCGGCGCGGTGGTGATCTCAGACCGCTATGTCGACTCCACCCGCGCCTATCAAGCTATCGACGCGCCTGAGCGGCGCGTCCTCGTCGACCGGTTGCACGACCTGGCGATCGGGCTCGACCCCGATCTGACGCTGATCTTCGACATGGACCCGGCGGTGGCGCTGAAGCGGGCCAGCGACCGCCTGTCGGCCAGCCACGAGGACCGGTTCGAAAAGAAGGGCGCGGAGTTCCAGACGCGGCTCCGGGCCGCCTTCCTCGCCATAGCCGCCGCCGAGCCCGGCCGCTGCGTCGTGATCGACGCCGCCGACCCGCCCGAGACGGTGGCGGCCGAGGTCTGGGCCGCCGTGGCGCATCGGCTGGGAGCGGTGCGGTGAGCGAGCAGGCAGACCAGCCCGAACCGGACCGCGTTCCCGGCCATCCGCACCCGCGCGAGACCCGGCGCCTGTTCGGCCAGGAGGCGGCCGAGTGCGGCTTCCTTGCCGCCTGGGCCGAGGGCCGGCTGCACCACGCCTGGCTGCTGCGCGGGCCGCGCGGGGTCGGCAAGGCGACGCTGGCCTACCGCATCGCCCGGGCGCTGATCTCCGAAGGCCCCGGCGCGGCCGGGTCCGCCGGGTTGTTCGGCGATGCCGTCCCGGCGGTCCCGACCAGCCTCGATCCGCCGGAGGGCTGCCCGGTCGCCACCCGCATCCGGGCCCAGAGCGAGCCGCACCTGGCGGTGCTGCGCCGCACCGTGAACGAGCGCACCGGGCGGCTGCGCACCCAGATCAGCGTCGACGAGGTGCGCGGGGTGAAGCGGTTCCTCTCCCTCTCGGCCCCCGACGGTGGCTGGCGGGCGGTGATCGTCGACGCGGCAGACGAGATGAACGCCTCGGCGGCCAATGCGCTGTTGAAGGTGCTGGAGGAGCCCCCGGCCCGCACCGGCCTGCTGCTGGTCTCGCATTCGCCCGCGGCCCTGCTGCCGACCATCCGCTCGCGCTGCCGCACCCTCGATCTCAGGCCGCTCGACCCCGAGGCGCTGGCCGCCGCCCTGGCCGAAGCCGGCGCGCCGGTGGCGGCGGCGGAAGCAGGGCCGCTCGCCATCCTCGCCGGCGGCTCGGTCGGCGAGGCGCTGCGCCTCGCGGCCGGCGGCGGGGTCGCGCTCTATGGCAACCTCGTCGCCGTTCACGGCGGGGGCAAAGGCATCGAGCGGTCGGCCATGATGGAACTCGCCGAGCAGGTCGCCGGCCGCGACGCCGAGACACTCTACGACTTGGTCGGGCGACTGACCCTGACCCTGCTCAGCCGCCTCGCCCGACGCGCCGCCACAGGGGGCGAAACCGGCCCCGGCAGTGGCGAGGCCGGCCCCGGCGAAGCGGCGCTGATGGCGGCGGTGGCCCGCAACCCGGCCCAGGCGGCGCTCTGGGCCGAGACGGCGGCGCGCGTCGCCGCGGCCACGGCCCATGCCCGCGCGGTCAATCTTAACCCCGGCCAGACGATCATCGATACCTTCCTCGACATCGATGCCACCCTGGCCCGGGCGCGCGGCGCAGCCTGAATTCGATCAAGCGAGCGAGGAACTCCAGACCATGACTGCTCCCGCGCTGGTCGACAGCCACTGCCATCTGGACTTCCCCCAGTTCGGTGACGAACTGCCCGAGGTGGTGCGCCGTGCCGCCGACATGGGGGTCACCCGGATGGTGACCATCTGCACACGGCTGCGCCACGAGCCGAATGTCCGCGCCATCGCCAAGGCGCATCCGGGGGTGTTCTACGCCGCCGGCACCCACCCGATGAACGCCGCCACCGAGCCGATGGCCACCGTAGAGGAACTGGTGCGCATCGCCCGGCATCCCCTCATGGTCGGCATCGGCGAGACCGGGCTCGACTACCACTACATCCGCGAGTCGATGGCAGTGCAGAAGGAGAGCCTGCGCCTCCATATCGAGGCGGCGCGGCAGACCGGCCTGTCGCTGATTATCCATTCGCGCGATGCCGATGCCGACATGGCCCGGATACTCGCCGAGGAGCACCGGGCCGGGGCCTATTCCTGCGTCATGCACTGCTTTTCATCCGGCCGGACGTTGGCCGAAACGGCGCTGGAGCTCGGCTTCTACCTGTCGATGTCGGGCATTGCCGCGTTCCCGAAATCCACAGAGCTGAGGGCGATCTTCGCCGGCGCGCCGCTCGATCGCGTCCTGGTCGAGACCGACAGCCCCTACCTCGCGCCACCGCCCTATCGGGGAAAGCGCTGCGAGCCCGGCTATGTCGCCCACACGGCGAAGGTCGGCGCCGAGGTGTTCGGGCTGAGCTACGCCGAGTTCTGCGCCGCCACCTCGGCCAATTTCGACCGCCTGTTCGCCAAGGCCGCGGCGCTCGCGGAAGGGGCCGCCTGATGCCCGATCGGCTGCGGATCACCGTTCTCGGCTGCGGCTCGTCCGGCGGGGTGCCGCGGATCGGGCTGGCAGGGCCGAACTGGGGCGCCTGCGATTCCGCCAACCCGAAGAACCGCCGCCGCCGCTGCGCCCTCTTGGTCCAGCGCTTCGGCCGCGAGGGCCACACCAACGTGCTGGTCGACGCCGGGCCGGATGTGCGCGACCAGCTGATCGATGTCGGCGTCGGCCATCTCGACGCGGTGATCTTCACCCACGACCATGCCGACCACATTCACGGCATCGACGACCTCAGGATGGTGGTGTTCAACCGCCGTTCCCGGCTGCCCGCCTGGATGAACGAGGCGACCGGGCGGACCGCCCGCGAGCGGTTCGGCTATGTGTTCGAGACCCCGCCCGGCTCCAACTACCCGCCGATCATGGATCTCTACCCGATAGACGGCACGGTGCGGATCACCGGCGCCGGCGGCACCGTGACCGCCGAGCCGTTCTTCGTGCCCCACGGCGACATCGAGGCGCTCGGGTTCCGCATCGGTCCGATGGTCTACACCCCGGACATCAAGGAGATGAGTCCGGCCGCCTGGGAGGCGCTGGAGGGCGCCGACTGCTGGCTCGTCGACTCGCTGCGCTACACCCCGCATGTCAGCCACGCCAATGTCGACGACGCCCTGGCATGGATTGCAGAGGCCAACCCGCCGCGGGCTTTTCTCACCAACCTCCATGTCGACCTGGACTACGCCGAGCTCGACGCCAGGACACCGGAGCACGTCCACCCCGCCTATGACGGGCTGGTGCTGGAATACCCGGTGTGACTGCCGCAAATTGTTGACCGAACCAACTCCAAACGCTGCCGTCATCCCCGCGAAGGCGGGGATCTCGTGCGACCGTAAAGAGATTCCCGCCTCCGCGGGAATGACGGTGTTCATGGCGGCAATGTCGGCCAGAGGGGCAGTGCCGTGACCCTCGCCGCCGCGCTTCTGGTCATCGTCCTGCCGGTGTTCCTGCTGGTCGGCGCCGGCTACGGGGCGGTGCGGCTGAAGCTCTTTCCCGACGCCGGCATCCAGCCGCTGATGCAGTTCGCCACCGGCTTCGCCGTGCCCTGCCTGCTGTTCCAGGCGATGTACGGGCTCGAGCTCGGCACGGCGATGCGCGGCGACCACATGGCCGCGTTCTATGGCGCCGCCATCGGCGTCTTTGCCCTCGCGGCCCTGATCTCGCGGCGCCTGATCGGGCGCATCCCCGGCGAGGCGGTCGCCAGCGGCTTTTCGGCGATGTTCGGCAACTCGGTGCTGCTCGGCATCCCGATCATGCAGCGCGCCTATGGCGAGGCCGAGCTGGCGGCGATGTACGCCCTGATCGCCCTGCACGCACCGATCTTCTACGCCGTCGGCATCTTCTCGATGGAGATGCTGCACCGCGAGGGCCGCGGCGTCACCGGGGCCGCCTGGCGTACCGGGCGGGCAATCGTCACCAACCCGCTGATGCTGGGGCTCGGCCTCGGGTTGGCAGCCAATTTCGCCGGCCTGCGGCTGCCGGGCCCGCTCTCCGACGCCATCGCCATGTTCGCCCGCGCGGCGCTGCCGGTGGCTCTGTTCGGGCTCGGCGGGGTGCTGACCCGCTATGCGCTGAAGGCCCAGATCGGCGAGGCGCTGATGATCTCGGCGATGTCCCTGGCGGTCCGCCCCGCGCTCGCCTGGCTGCTGGCCGACCAAGTTTTCGGCCTGCCCGAGGCCTTCGTCCGCGCCGCCGTGGTGATGGCGGTGATGTCGCCTGGGGTCAACGGCTACGTCTTCGCCTCTATGTACAAACGCGGCGTCGGCACCACTGCCAGCGCGGTGATCCTCGGCACCGTCCTCTCCCTCGGCACCATCGCCATCTGGCTGGCCCTGCTCGGCGGGGCGACCTCCTATCCCGATTTATTCATGAAGTTGGCTTCGTTTCGGGTTTTCGCGCTGGATCGCCCGGCGTTGCCGGGTGTGGATGATGCCGGAACTTGGTCTTCGCCTGGGGGGTTGGTGTTCGGGGCTTGTCGGCGGCGCTGGCCGCGCGTTTCACGGGCCTTGGGCATGTATCCGGCGGAGCATGAGCGCGATCATCGGGGCGTGCGGGCAAGCTGACGGCAGGGAGAGCCTGATCCGGGTCTTCAGCTGCTCGACGCGGACGGC
>Ga0209255_1000264_pt1 | contig 11593 bp, 13 predicted proteins | sample WorMetvaBAHAMAS2_FD_187394 | JGI IMG/M metagenome (GOLD analysis project Ga0209255, IMG submission 187394) | Marine gutless worms symbiont microbial communities from Max Planck institute for Marine Microbiology, Germany - Olavius vacuus... | ecosystem: Host-associated > Annelida > Digestive...
AGCTGCTCACCATTACCCGGGCGCATTGGCAGATCGGGAACGCGCTGCATTGGGTGCTCGACGTGCATCTCGGCGAGGACCTGAGCCGCGCCCGCACCGACCATGCCCCCGCCAATGCCGCGCCGGTCAATCGGCTGGCGCGCAACCTCCTGCAACTCATCGACACCCCGAAGACACCGATCAGCCACCGCATCCGGAAATGCATGTGGAGCGACGACTACCTCGTCGCCGCCCTCTCCCATATGCAATAGCCCTGCCCTGCAAGGGGGGAGAGACAGAGAGGGGGTCTTGCGTCCTATCCGCCCTGGGTGCGGCGGCTCAGTTCTCGACCCGGCCGCGGCGGTCGGCGCGCAAGGCGGCGTAGAGCACATGGTCGCGCCAGCGCCCGTCGATCTGCAGATAGGCCTGCGCCACGCCCTCATACTTGAAGCCGCAGCGCTCGAGCAGCCGCCGCGAGCCGACGTTGTCCGGCAGGCAGGCCGCCTCCAGCCGCGACAGGTCGAGCGATGCGAAGGCATGCTCGCGCACCGCCGTCAGCGTTTCGGTCATGTAACCCTGCATGGCGTAGGGCTCGCCGACCCAGTAGCCCAGCGTTGTCGCCTGCGCCGGCTGGCGGCGCACATTGGACAGGGTCACCCCGCCGACGATCTGCCCGTCCTTCTGCCGGATCAGCAGCAGCGGATAGGCTTCACCCTGGCGGATCGAGCGCTCGGACCAGACCACCCGGTTGCGGAAGGCGCAGGCGCTGAGATGGTCGCGCGACCATTGCGGCTCCCACGGCGCCAGGAAGGCCTGGCTCTCGCGGCGTAGCCGCGCCCACTGCTCGAAGTCGCGCATCTGCGGCGGGCGCAGGATCAGCCGCTCGGTGTGCAGATCGGAGTCCGTGCGCTGCCGCCGCATGAACATCGGCTCAGGCCACCAGCCGGGCGGCGAGGGCGTCGACCGATCCGGCCCTCTGCACCGGCCCGTAGAGCGCCAGCGCCGGGGGGGCGGCGAGAATCCGCTCGGCCACCCGGCGGGCCTCGGCGACGCCGACGGCGTCGATCTTCGCCACCGTCTCCTCGATCGGCGGAATCCGGCCCCAAGCCGCGAGCATCGCCGCCAGCCGCTCGGCCCGGGCGGAGACGCTCTCCATCCCCATCAGGAGGCCCGCCTTGGTCTGCGCCCGGGCGCGGGCCAGATCGGTCTCGTCGAGGTCGCGGGCGGCCCGGTTCAACTCGTGCGCCGTCAGCTCGACCAGCTCGGGCAGCTCCTCCTCGCCGGTGCCGGCATAGACCGTCATGGTGCCGGCATCCGACCAGCCGGTGCACTGGGAGAAGATCGTGTAGCACAGGCCGCGCACCTCGCGCGCTTCCTGGAACAGCCGAGAGGACATGCCGCCGCCGAGCGCCACGGCGAGGATCTGCGCCGCGTAGTGGTCGTCGTCGAGGAACGAGGGCGCCGCCAGCGCCAGCGCCAGATGCGCCTGCTCCAGCGGCTTGACCACCCGGTGCTCGCCGCCGGTGTAGCTCGCCCCCTGCGGCCGCACGGCCGCGCCCGGCACCATGTCGCCGAACAGCGTCTCGGCCAGTCGGACGACCCGGTCGTGGTCGATGTCGCCGGCAGCGGCAAGGATCATCCTGTCGGACCGATAGTGCCGCTCGATGAAGCTGCCGAGATCGGCGCGTCCGAAGCCGCGCACCCGCTCCGGCGGGCCGAGGATCGGCCGGCCCATCGGCTGCTCGGGGAAGGCGGTCTCGTGCAGCCAGTCGAAGATGATGTCGTCGGGGGTGTCGTGCGCCTGGCCGATCTCCTGCAGGATCACGTGGCGCTCGACCTCGATCTCCGATTCCGCCAGCTGCGGCTGGCGCAGGATGTCGGCGATGATGTCCATCGCCAGCGGCACGTGGGCCGAGAGCACCCGGGCGTAGTAGGCGGTGCGCTCGCGCGACGTATAGGCGTTGAGGTAGCCGCCGACATCCTCGATCTCCTCGGCGATCTGGCGGGCGCTGCGCCGGCTGGTGCCCTTGAAGGCCATGTGCTCGAGGAAATGGGCGATGCCGTTCTCCTCGGCGCTCTCGTGCCGGGTGCCGGCGTCGACCCAGACGCCGAGGGTGGCGGAGGCGAGGCCCGGCATGTGCCCGGTGACGACGCGGAAGCCGTTCGGCAGGGTGTCGAGCTGGACCGTCATGGGCGCCGCTCCCGCCGGATCAGGGCCTCGACGGCGGTGAGGTCGTTGGCGACCACGCTCACGCGCTCGGGACGGTCGTAGAGGTCGGCCATTCGCGCGGGAAGCTCCGGTCGCTGGCCCGTGGCCTGCTCGACGGCGTCTGGGAATTTTGCCGGGTGGGCGGTGCCGAGCACCACCATCGGCACTGCCGGGTCGTCGCGCCGCTCGATGGCTGCCCAGAGCCCGACCGCGGTGTGCGGGCAGACCAGGCGGGCGCTCTGCTCCGCGGCGACGCGGATGGCGCTGAGCGTCTCTTGCTCCGAGACCCGGGAGCTGTCGAACTCCTCGTGCAGCCGGGCCTGCGCGCCCTGGGACAGGGCGAACCGGCCGGTGGCGGCGAATTCCTCCATCTGCTGCGCCACCGCGGCGCCTTCGCGGTCGTCGAGGTCAAACAGCAGGCGCTCGAAATTCGAGCTGACCTGGATATCCATCGAGGGCGACATCGAGGGCACCACTGTCCCCCTGGCATAGACGCCTGTCTCGGCCATGCGGTGCAGGATGTCGTTCTGGTTGGTGGCGATGACCAGCCGGTTGATCGGCAGCCCCATCCGTTTGGCCATGTAGCCGGCGAAGATGTCGCCGAAGTTCCCGGTCGACACCGAGAAGCTGACCGCGCGGTGCGGCGCGCCGAGGCTGACCGCGGCGGTGAAGTAGTAGACGATCTGGGCCATCACCCGGGCCCAGTTGATCGAATTGACGCCGGCCAGAGCGACCTCGTCGCGGAAGCCGAAGTCGTTGAACATCGCCTTGACCAGCGCCTGGCAGTCGTCGAAATCGCCCTCGACCGCGATGGCGTGGACATTGGCTTCCGACGGCGTGGTCATCTGCCGGCGCTGCACCTCGGAGACCCGGCCATGCGGGTAGAGGATGAAGACATCGACCGCGTCCAGCCCGCGGAACGCCTCGATCGCGGCCGAGCCGGTATCGCCCGAGGTGGCACCGACGATGGTCGCCCGCTGGCCCCGGCGCCAGAGCACGACCTCGAACATCTGGCCTATGAGCTGCATTGCCACGTCCTTGAAGGCCAGCGTCGGTCCGTGGAACAGCTCGAGCAGGAACTCGTTGCGCCCGAGCTGCGAGATTGGACAGACGGCGTTGTGGCTGAAGCCGTGATAGGCGCGGGCGATGATGTCGCGGAACCGGGTGTCGGAGAAGCAGTCGCCGATGAAAGGCCGCATCAGGCAGAAGGCGGCTTCCCCGTAGCTCAGACCGGCCAGCCCAGCGATCTCTCCGGCGCCGATCTGCGGCACCGCTTCGGGCACATAGAGGCCGCCGTCGCGGGCCAGCCCGCTCAGCATGGCCTCCTCGAAGGAGAGGGCGGGGGCCTGGCCCCTTGTGCTCACATAGCGCATCTGCTGTCGATCTTTCCCACTTGGCTACAGGCTCTTAACCTAGGCGTGCGCGGGCGACAACGGCTATGCGGCGGAATGGCCGAAGGATGGACGAAACCCACGGCCGACCGCGACGGTGAAGAGGCGTCTTGGCTGTTTGACAAAGTTTGCCAATATAAGTAGGTTGCCGCCATGGTCGCGACGATGAACATCTCCCTGCCCGAGCCGCTGAAGGACCATGTGCGCGATCAGGTCGCGACCGGGAACTATGCCAACCCCTCGGACTATGTGCGGGCCCTGATCCGCGCCGACCGCCAGCGTGTGGAGGAGGGCCGGCTCGAGCGGCTGCTGCTGGAGGGCTTGGCGTCGGGCGCCCCGGTCGACGTGACGCCGGAGCGGCTGGCGGAGCTGCGGGCGAAAGCGCGCGCCGAGTCGTGAGCCTGGCCGTCCGCCTGACTCCGGCAGCCGAGACCGATCTGCTCGCCCATTACCGGTACATTGCCCCGCACGACCGTGCTGCGGCGGAGCGTTTCTTCGACGCGGTCGAGCGATATTTCGGGCTGGTCGCCGACAGCCCGAAGATCGGCGCGCCGCGCGATTGCGGTCGCGCCGGGATGCTGCGGATGTTCCCGGTGCCGGGGTTCCGCAACTGGCTGGTGTTCTCCCGCGTGAGCGACGATCAGGTGTTGGTGGTGCGCATCGTGCACGCCAAGCGGGACTTGCCGAGCCTGTTCGGGGAGTGACGCTGCGGCAGTGGCTGACTGAAGCCCGCCCTACCCTCGCCGGCGTTCGCGCCGCACCAGCAGGGCGCCCATCACCGCCCAGACCAACGCCAGCAAGAACCAGGTGATGGCGTATTGCAAGTGGTCGTTCGGCAGATTGACCCCGAGGCGCAGCGGTTTCGGCCATTCGCCGGCCAAAGGCGGCGGGGAGACCGACTCGGCGATCACCAGCAGCGGCTCGGTGCCAAGCGCCGCGGCCATCGGCGCCAGATCGCGGGCGAACCAGATATTGGCATTGCGGTCGGGGGCGGGGGTGAAGCCGTCGGTCTCCTCAGGCCAGTAGAGCGCACCGGTGACCTCGACCGGGTCAACGAACCGGGGGCCGGCGTTCTTCGCAGCCTCGGGCACGTAGCCGAGATCGACCAAGACCCTGCGGCCGTCGGCATCGGTCAGCGTCGCGATCACCCGGAAGCCCGGGCCATGCGGCCTCACAGAGGTCAGGACATGCAGCTCCTCGGCCCCGGTCGTGCCGGCGACGCGGACCCGCAGGAAGCCGTCGCGCTCCGGGTCGGGCCGGTCCGGCACCGGCGCCGCCGCCGCCGCCAGCCGCGCCTCCAGCGCCGCGATCACGCCCTGCTTCCATTCCAGCCGCTGAAGCTGCCAGACCCCGAGCCCGATCAGCACCGCCACGCCCGCCAGCGCGAAGACCCCCGCCAGGGCAGCACTCAGCCTCATTCCTCTCCTCCAAATGCGAACCGCCGCCCCGAGGGGCGGCGGCATGTCTCAAGCTCCTGCGCGCTGTCTCATTGGCCCCAGATGTAGATGCAGGCGAACAGGAACAGCCAGACGACGTCGACGAAATGCCAGTACCAGGCCGCCATCTCGAAGCCGATATGCTTCTCCGCCGTGAAATACCCCTTTGCGGCGCGCAGCAGGCAGACGGCCAGGAAGATGGTGCCGATGATCACATGGGCACCGTGGAACCCGGTCGCCATGAAGAACGAGGCGCCGTAGACGTTGCCCGAGAACGAGAATGCGGCGTGGCTGTACTCGTAGGCCTGGAAGATGGTGAACAGCGCGCCGAGGAACACGGTGCAGATCAGGCCCCAGATCAGGGTCGGCCGCTTGCCTTCGATCAGCGAATGGTGCGCCCAGGTCACGGTGACGCCCGACAGCAGCAGGATCAGGGTGTTGATCAGCGGCAGGTCCCAGGGATCGAAGGTGAGGATGCCTGACGGCGGCCAGACGCCGTCCGCTGCCGCCGCCGTGGTGACCGTCAGCGCGTACGCATCCTCGATCGGCGGGAAGATGGCGTGCTTGAAGAAGGTCCAGAACCAGGCCGAGAAGAACATCACCTCGGACATGATGAACAGGATGAAGCCCATCCTCAGGCCGATCCGCACCACCGGGGTGTGGTCGCCTGCGCGGCTCTCGCCGACCACATCCGACCACCAGGCGTACATGGTGTATATCACACCTACGGCGCCGATGATCGCCATCCACGGGGGGCTGTCGTGGAACCACAGAACCATGCCAAGCAGCATGAGGAAGCCGCTGACGGCGCCGATGAACGGCCAGATACTCGGCTCGATGATGTGATAGTCGTGATTTTTCTCGTGGGCCATCAGGTCCTCCGTCCCCCAAGTGCCATCGACGGCGTCAATTGACGCCGACGCTTATCTGTTCCTGGCTCGCCACGGTTTGGCTGTCCAGTTCGGTTTCGTAGAATGTGTATGACAGGGTGATCGTGTTCACCCGCTCGGTTTCGGGATCGTCGACGATCTCGGGATCGACATAGAAGGTCACCGGCATCTGCACCCGCTCTCCGGGCTGCAGAACCTGCTCGGTGAAGCAGAAGCAGTCGACCTTGGTGAAGTAGCCGCCGACCGAGAACGGCGCGACATTGTAGCTGGCGGTGCCGGCGACCACCCAGTCGGTCGGGTTGAAGGCTTCGTAGAAGGCCAGCGCCGTCTCGCCGATCCGGATCTCCATCGTCGTCTGGGCGGGCCGGAACTCCCACGGCATGTCGCGCACGGTCGAGGCGTCGAAGCGGATCGTCACCGTCCGGTCCAGCACCCGGTCGGAACCGGCATCGGACACCTGGGTGGTGCCGCCGAACCCGGTGACCCGGCAGAAGGCGTCGTAGAGCGGGATCGCGGCCCAGGTCATCGCGGCCATGCCGAGAATGACCCCGACCAGCGGGATCACCGTCTTGCGCAAGTTCCGATTGTGATCTCGCGTACTCATCCTCAGCCCCACGGATTCCCGGCACTGCCGCCCATCTTGGCGAGGGTCACCCAGAAGAGCAGCGCGACGAAGGCCAGCAGCGCCACCAGCACGCCGATGTTGCGGCTGCGGCGGCGCTGGTGAAGCTCGTGGTCCCGGCGCATCGCCCGCCCCCTTAGAGCCACACCGGCCAGGCGAACGGCCCGGCGAGGAGAGTGACCAGATTGTCGAGGATGAAGGCGCTGAAGAGCGCGAAGAGATAGAGGATCGACACCCCGAAGAGCTTCTTCTCGGCCCGATAGACGTCGATCCGAGCGGCCTCCTGCCGACGCAGGGCGACGATACAGGCGCGGCCGAGGAACACGGCATTGGCAATCAGAGCCACCGTCAGATAGACCGGACCGCCGGCGACGGTGAAGGCCGGTGCGATCGACACCGGCACCAGCAGCAGCGTGTAGGCAAGGATCTGCCACCGGGTGGAGGTCTCTCCCGCCACCACCGGCATCATCGGCACGCCGCTCCGGGCGTAGTCCTCGTTGCGGAACAGCGCCAGGGCCCAGAAATGCGGCGGCGTCCAGGTGAAGATCACCAGGAACATCAGCACCGAGGCGGTGGAGATCTCGCCGGTCGCCGCGGCCCAGGCGATCATCGGCGGGAACGCCCCCGCGGCGCCGCCGATCACGATGTTCTGCGGCGTCGAGCGCTTCAGCCACATGGTGTAAACGACGGCGTAGAAGAAGATCGTGAAGGCGAGCAGCCCCGCCGCCAGCGGATTGGCGAAGATCGACAGCATCAGCACCGAGATCAGCGCCAGCCCGAGCCCGAGGCTCAGCGCCTCGCCCGGCGCGACCACGCCGCTGGGAATCGGCCGCCTGCGGGTACGGCTCATGACGGCGTCGATGTCGGCGTCCCACCACATGTTGAGCGCCCCAGAGGCGCCGGCGCCGACGGCGATGCAGATCAGGCTCGCCAGCGCCACCGCGGGGTGCACCGACACCGGTGCAGCGATCAGGCCGGCGAAGGCGGTGAACACCACGAGCGACATCACCCGCGGCTTCAGCAACGACACGAAATCGCGGAACTCGGGTTCCGCGCTCCGCGCGACGTTGCCGATCTGCGCTGTCGAGATGTCGGTCACGACGCTCTACCCTGCCTGTCCGCGGCCTCAGTCGGCCGCGGCCAGCTCGGTGTTGCCCGGATCGAGCTTGGCCTGCTCGGTCGCAACCCAGGCGTCGAAATCCGCCTGGCTGACAACCTCGACCACGATCGGCATGTAGGCGTGATCCTTGCCGCACAGCTCGGAGCACTGGCCGAAATAGGAGCCGACCTCCTCAGCCTTGAACCAGGTCTCGTTCATCCGGCCCGGGATGGCGTCGATCTTCGAGCCGAAGGACGGGATGGTCCAGGCATGGATCACGTCGGTGGCGGTGGTCAGTACGTGCACCACCGCATCGACCGGCACAACAACCTTGGTGTCGGTGGCCAGCAGGAAGTCTTCTTCACCGTAGCCGTACTCGGCCAGTTCCTCCTTCAGCAGCATCACCGAGTCGAACTCGATTTCCTGCTCCGGATACTCGTAGCTCCAGTACCACTGGCTGCCGGTCGCCTTGATGGTCAGGTCCGGCTCCGGCACGTCGAGCTGCAGGAACAGCAGCCTGAGCGACGGAATGGCGAAGATCACCAGGATCAGCACCGGGATCCCCGTCCACACCACTTCGAGCACCGCGTTGTGGGTGAAGGTCGCCGGCTTCGGGTTGGCCTGCCTGTTGAAGCGGAAGATGCAGATCACCAGCAGCGCCATCACCAGCAGCGTGATCGCGGTGATGATGGCGAGCAGGAAGCCGTCCATCCACTGCAGATCGCGCGCCACCTCGGTGACCGGGCGCTGGAAGTTAATCCCTTTGTCGACCGGCCGCCCGGCGACATCCTCCGACGCCATGGCGAGCGAGCCTGAGAGTGACATGGCGCCCGTCGCAAGCCAGGCGCAAACCTTCGCAGTTCCCATGCTGTCCTTCCCGTCTTTCTTCTTGCGATACACCTCCCCTGTGAGGCGCACCGCGTTTTTTGCGATTCCCGCCTGTCTCTCACCACAATGACACGCCAAGAGCAAGCTTGCATTTTCCGGCCGAAAGGCTCTTTTGGGCGTCCGCGGACCCTCGAAGCCCCTTTCCCGCACCAGGATCGGCAACATGCGCCCAATTGACACAGTTTTTCGACCGTTCGAGGCCGATCTTGACCGATCCCGTGCATTGGAAATCCTCCGCGGCGCTGTCGCCGGGGGCGAGGACGGGGAACTGTTCCTCGAGCGCCGGCGCTCCGAGGCGTTGTCCTTCGATGACGGCCGGCTGCGCAGCGCCTCCTATGATTCGGGCACCGGATTCGGCCTGCGCGCGGTCAATGGCGCCGCCGCCGGATACGCCCATTCGAGCGAGCTGAGCGAGGCAGCGCTGTGCCGTGCGGCCGAGACCGCGCGGCTCGCCGCGCGCGACGGCGGCGGGGTGATGGCGCCGCCGCCGCCGCGGACCAACCGGCGCTTCTACGACCCGGTCGACCCGGTAGCCGGGCAGCCGCTGGCCCGGAAGATCTCCCTGCTGAAGGAGGTCGACGCCTATCTGCGCGACAGCGACCCGCGGGTGGTCCAGGTCTCGGTCTCGCTCGCCGGCGGGGTGCAGGAGGTCGAGATTCTCAGACCCGAGGGCGAGCGGATCGGCGACTACCGGCCGCTGTCGCGGCTCAACATTTCGGTGATCGTCGAGAAGGACGGGCGGCGTGAATCCGGCAGCAGCGGCGCCGGCGGTCGCCAGGGCTATGACGGGCTGATCGCGCCCGCCTCTTGGCGGGCGATGGCCGACGAGGCGCTGCGCCAGGCATTGGTCAACTTGGAGGCGAAGGCCGCGCCTGCCGGCATCATGGAGGTGACGCTCGGTCCCGGCTGGCCGGGGATCCTGCTGCACGAGGCGATCGGCCACGGGCTCGAGGGCGACTTCAACCGCAAGGGCACCTCGGCCTTCACCGAGCTGATGGGCCAGCGGGTCGCCGCCCCGGGGGTCACCGTGGTGGACGACGGCACCATCCCCGACCGGCGCGGCTCGCTGACCGTCGACGACGAGGGCACGCCAACGGGCCGCACGGTGCTGATCGAGGACGGCATCCTCGTCGATTACATGCAGGACCGCCAGAACGCCCGATGGATGGGCGCCGCCCCCACCGGCAACGGCCGGCGCCAGTCTTACGCCCATATGCCGATGCCGCGGATGACCAACACCATCATGCTCGGCGGCGGGGCGGCGCCCGAGGACGTGGTCGCCGCGGTCAAGGACGGCATCTACGCGGTTAATTTCGGCGGCGGCCAGGTCGACATCACCAGCGGCAAGTTTGTGTTCTCCTGCACCGAGGCTTACCGGGTGAAGGGAGGCAAGGTTCTGCACCCGGTCAAGGGCGCGACCCTGATCGGCGACGGCCTCTCGGCCCTGCGACGGATCAGGATGCTCGGCAACGACATGGCGATGGACCCCGGCATCGGCACATGCGGCAAGAACGGCCAGGGCGTCCCCGTGGGCGTCGGCCAGCCGACCCTGCTGATCGAGGGCCTGACGGTGGGCGGTGCAGGCGGGGGGTGATCCCAGCCTCAGACGCGCGTGTTCAGGCGGAAACGCACCTCCAGGCCGGCGACATTCGGTCTTCGGATTTGCGCCGTGAGCTGCCGTAGAGGAGTTCCTGCGCAGCGGCAACAATGCGGAGATGCTGTTGAAAAACTCTGGTTGCTTGGGCGTTTGATGGCTGATTCAATTCTTCTGCGAGGCAGGGGGGTGATGCCGATGATGGGTCCGAGGCAGGAAGCGCAAGGCGCGCTGTTCTATGAGGTCTCGCTGGAGGATCACGTCCCCATCGGCCACCTGATGCGGTCGATCGACCGGTTCGTGGACCTCTCGGGCATCCGCAGCTACCTGGCGCCATACTACAGCGCCATGGGGCGGCCATCGGTTGATCCGGCGCTGATGATCCGGATGCTGCTGATCGGCTACTGCATGGGCATCCGCTCGAAGCGGCGGCTCTGTGACGAGGTACATCTGAACGTGGCCTATCGCTGGTTCTGTCGGCTCGACCTGACTGACCCCGTTCCTGACAACTCGACCTTCTCGAAGAACCGCCACGGCCGGCTCCGCGACAGCGACCTGTTCCGGCATCTTTTTGAGACCGTTGTCGCGCGCTGCATCGCGGAAGGCCTGGTCGGAGATGACAGCTTCGGCGTCGATGCGTCTCTCGTCAGAGCCGACGCGAGCCGTTACACCAAAGTCGAGGCAGCCGAGTGGTCGGTCCCGGAGAAGGTGACGCGCGCGATCCAGGAGTATCTCGACACGCTCGACGATGCGGTTTTCGGCGGCGCGACGCCGATGCAGCCCAAGGCCTTGGCGCCGTCAGACCCCGCCGCCCGGCTCACGGGCGCCAATGGAGACCGAGCCTTCTTCGCCTACTCGACGAACTACCTGGTGGATCTGGAGAACGCGATCATTGTCGATGTCGAGGCCACCGCGCCGATCCGGCAGGTCGAGGCGGGCGCGGCGCAGGAGATGATCCAGCGCATCCGGGACCGCTTCGACCTCTACCCCGAGATCCTGGCGGCCGACACGGAGTATGGCTCGGCCGACATGCTGGGCTGGCTCGTCGAAAACGAAGGCATCGAGCCGCATATACCGGTCTTCGACAAATCCGAGCGCAGGGACGGCGCGTTTCCTGCAACCGACTTCAGCTACGATCAAGCGGCTGACCAGTACATATGCTCGGGCGGAAAACCGCTGAAGCCGTACTGGCGGAACATCTCAAAGGGCCGGCCTGAACACGGCAAGGACGGCTCTAATGGATTGATTCCAACGTTTGTAACCCTCGGTTTCTGGCTGCGATGATTTTAGGTCGTGTCTGCCTTGCGTGCTGATCGTCGCGCAAGTTTGTGGGGACATTTGGTGAACATGGTCTTTCGGGGAGGATCGAGATGGACGGGATGCGGTTCAGGAGCCTGTGCGCCAATGTGGATCGGTTGTCGGTGGTGCAGCTCCGGGAGCTGCGGCGCAAGCTTCGGGCGCTTGATGCACGCAGGGAGGTTCTTG
>Ga0209255_1000265_pt1 | contig 11584 bp, 7 predicted proteins | sample WorMetvaBAHAMAS2_FD_187394 | JGI IMG/M metagenome (GOLD analysis project Ga0209255, IMG submission 187394) | Marine gutless worms symbiont microbial communities from Max Planck institute for Marine Microbiology, Germany - Olavius vacuus... | ecosystem: Host-associated > Annelida > Digestive...
GAAACATTGTGAAACTTGATATGCTCATCGGGCACGCGCTACACCTGAGTTGTTACAGAAAGAAACTCCAGAATTTGTCCCACCTCAACTGTGGCCTCCAAATTCGCCAGATATGAATCCAGTTGATTACAGTGTGTGGGGAATATTGCAAGAGAAGGTGTACAAAACACGTGTCACTGACCTGCACGAACTGAAACAGCGACTGAGAACAGAGTGGGGCAATTAGGCCTAAAGCTGGGCTATGTCGTCACTGCGGAAGCCATTCGTCAGTGGCGTCGTTGATAGCTCCAGAGCAGTGATGCGTGTTTTGTACACCTCTTGCAACATTTCTCACATGCTGTTATTAACTGGATTCAAATGTGGCGAATATGGAGGCCACAGTTGAGGTGAGATAGATTCTGGAGTTTCTTTCTGTAACAACTCAACGGTAGCATGTGCTCAATGAGCATTTCAAGTTTTACAAGGTAGTGTAGAGACATTGTTCAGGTGAGGTGTAAAACGTTTACATCATTTTGCAGCAAAAATTATTCACGAAACGGTGTAACAAATTTTGTCAGTATCGCTTGAGTTTTATAAGAGATATTACAAAACAACATTTTGGTCTATTTTTCCTGCAAGTGCAGAAGCCAGAAAGCACGTATGCATTTCAAGTGACATGCAAGACGCCGTCGTTTGAAGTCGGATCAGCAGTACGCGTTAGACACATAGTCGACGACAACGGAGGATGGAGAAAACGCAATGTCGCCAACACACGTCCGTTTCTTGCCTCTGAAGTTGGATTAGACGACGAAACGACAAAAAATGACCACTGCAAGGCAGTTTTATTCGTGGCGCATCCAGATGAATAGGAAAGAATGGAAAATCGGCCACCGGCCAATCCTTACCACACTCATAAATAATGTGTCATCATTCCTGTGGTCACTATAAAAACTATTTTCAGCATATCACACGGGAGGCATCGCCCTTTGCGCGCGCCGCTACGGATCCACCACTGGTGACAGTTGTTAGCCGGGACTCTGCAATGTTTCCGGCCAATGACCTTACGTTCCGACAGCAGCAGTTTTTGTTCGGCCGCTCTCCGTCTCAGTCTCAGATCATTACTTAATCACACTGACAGCGTCAATTGACGGACGCGGTCTCCGAGCGACGTGTTATTGCGGCGGTGAAATCGACAGCGATGCATCACAACGACAGCCACAATACTCTAGAACGACTAACTGCCTAGCCAGCGATATAAAGGTGGACCAAAAACCAGCACCATTTCTTGAAGTTTATCACTGATGATATATGAAGGCGTTCCGTATATCAAAATATTCAGTTCTTCATCTGGAATAAGATGGTCGTTTTGCATGTCACTACATTTAAATATTCTTCGTGAAACTATACTGTACTAAAATAAGAAATTATTGTGCCTGTGCTATAATATACCGGGATTTATTTATTGAACTTGAAAACGTGCCACCAAGACTAGTAGTTCTGACCTCAGTCCAGTTGGTTTCTCAGTGTGGGAAGCTTTTCAACCAACATGTGTCGTCAAAAGAGCCGAGACTTTCGTCAACTGAAACGCGTTCTCTTCGACTGCTGGGTAAGATAAATCAGAACACAATATGTCTAAATTGGGCGATGGACCAACTGCTAAAAAGAGTGTTTTTTGGTTCTACTTATAGTTTCTGAAATACTCTAGCGCCTACACCTCCAGATGACAGGAAAGTGTTACAATTATTGGTCTAATGTCGTCAGCACTGAACTTGCAATAATAATGGAAATCGTACGCTATACGTTGTATTGCAGCCGGTGGGCAAAATAAAATTTTGCTTTTTGGCTTACAGCGTCACGCGGTTTCTCTGTGACAGCGGGACTTCAGCTCCCCGTTTAGTCGATCATGTTAACTTTCTGTTTTATTCCAGATGTTGACAGAAATTAAATTGACAACTCTAGTCAGAATTAAACATTCTGAATGGATGCTTTTTACCGAAAGGTCACGTTCGGTATATGCGGTCTTAAATCCGTCTGTCTGTCGTCTGTGAAGTTCGTGCCCCTTACTCAGCCGATTAAAACGTTGGACAATGTTTCTATGCCATTTTGTTCCTCGACCATGCATTAACTTCCACTGAAAATTTTACGAAGATCGTCTTAAGGAAACCCCTCCGTTAGGAGGGGGAGTTAAACGCAAGAGGGGTAGCCAAATATAGCGATTTCGGACCTGTCAAAGGCTATATCTCGGAAACGGTGCAAAATAGGAGGTAAGTTAGTGTTAATCACTAACAGAAGTCGTATGTGAGCTTTCGATTGGTACCCAAATCGGTGACCTTGAATGACCTTAAACGGCGTAATGGCCCTTATTTTGCGTTATTCCACAAAATTCGATAGCTTTGCAGGCCGATTACGTCACAGTGGTTGAAGATAGACCTGTCCGCAGAATATCGCCTTTCATTTATATTTGGCCACATATGACCCACGCAGCAGTCGCACGGTCTCTTTGCGACAGCTGAGCTTCTTGTTGATACCGTGCATGCCATATTTAAACTACAAAAGGTGGCTGTTGCGAAGCATTGCAACTGAAAGGCCGCAGACGCCGCGCCAGTCATTCTGCATGGGCTTTAATTACGAGGCCCGTAATGCATCAGGTTACAAATTCAAAATTTCTGCAACATCGTTTGTATTCGGCGACCCTATTTTAGAAATTGAGGTTGCTTAATATAATGGCGATTTCAGAATTTTGATAAGAAGCTGCGAAATAGCAGCTTGTGCGCATGCGCAGTAAAATTTGGCCAAAAAGCCCAGAGCAACTAGCGCAAAGTCGGGTGCCGGGCGGTCTCAAGTTGCACTGCATTCAAAGTTGCCACATGTTTCAGTTGTCAGAGTTGGTGGACCCGCGGACATGAAATTTAGGGAGGAGATAGGCCAATCGCTCGTGCTCTCAATGTGGGTTACAGATTTCAGATACGTTGCTTTCTCTCGAAACTACGGCGCCTCATACGCCAAAGTTAGGCCAAATTTCACACTTTGACACCGTGTAATAGTTAGACGAGGGATGCATGAAATGTCTGGGTCAAAACGAAGGTCAGTCATTGGCACTCCAGGTGGACGTTTTGTATTTCCTTTACGTTGCTCCTTATCAAAACCAGAACGATCACAAGGCGACTGGAATCGAAAATCGAGGCAAAAATTTTGCACTTTTTGACTCCCGTAAATTTAGGCAAAATGAGTAAATTTTTCAAGTTCGACATATAGGACCAAACCTCTTATATACTTTTGCGGGGGCGCCACTGCGTGAGCTTGGCAGGGTTTTTCTAATGTTTAAAAAGGACACGAGCAAGACGTAAACAGGGCCACCGGAAATCCCCGTTTTGAAAACGCAAAATCCATTCCCCGGCCAAAGAAAAATCCCCAAAATTCCCGTTAGACAAAATACTTGATTCTGCACACCCAAACACAATAAGCATTGAAACCAGCAACATTTATCGGAAGCAATTACAACAATATGGCCAGTTTGCAAACTATGCATGCTACATTAGTAATCTTAGTCTGGAAATCTCTCTCTAGTGTTATCGATAGCTAGGTCTATCCAATTGTCCCCCATGTTAAGATTGACCGTCAGCGATCGATCACTATCCCACGCCGATCAGTCAACACCTTACTAGATTACCACGTATCAGATCTTATCTCGCTCCACCATCCACATCCATGTATAACGGTTTGAGTTTGCGAAATTCGGTACGACAGTGTGAGGTAAATCGCACATTTAACAAATAATGAGCTGTTATTGACAATGTTCACTGTTCAGTGATGTTTCGATATCGACATCTGAAAGGTAATTACTCGAATCTAGAAACACTATAAAGTTGGATCAAGGACGACACTCAAGGTTTTGCTCAAAAATAGATAGGCCCAATCCATTATGTCGTGCATTCGTGCAAGCGTGCACGTAATTCAGTGCGAAAACACTAAACATCATAATCAACAATAAAAATTTAAACAACACACACAAAACCCGTATAAATTTCCCTTAATTTCCGCCAGAATTTTAGAAATAGAAATTTAAGGGAATTTCCGCTAGGAACTCAGCACGTAACAATACGTCCATTCCCGAAATGGAATTTCGGGTGGCCTTGGACATAAAGGACATAAGTAGTGCGGCTTTAAAAAGGTATTTTCAAAAAGTATAGGCTGACAACCGACGACCGTGATAGCCTCGGCTATAATGCAGTGGTTTAGCGAGCGAACATCATTACAGACTAGAGTGTGTATGTGTATGCATTGGCAATCTCGATGTAAGCCGCGCGACGGTCAAGGCGACGTCTGTTGATAAAACTCGTCTCGCTTTCAACACCAAGCACGGTAACGCCACCGGCCAATTTAGTCACGAGACCATTAGCATCGGATCGGCGTTATTTAACGCAAACAGTCGGTTCGAAGAAGGCAAAATTGTGAATATTCCACGAATGGCGGGCCTGGTCATAGTCGTTCTCAGTATAAGTTTACCAGTTGGTTGTGCTATAGGCCTTAGATAGCGTACATTACAGTGTTGCACGTTAGTGCGTACATTGTTGTAAGGGCGATACCTCCAGTCAATGGGAGATAGCGATTTCGGCCACCTGGGGCTCCAAAACCCCGAACCGATCGAGTTGCAATTTGGCATGAATGATTACGACTAGCACACGACCCCACATGCCAAAATTGATACACGCCGCTTAAGGGGTATAGAGTGGGGGTAGGGGTGAAGTTGCCACCTCGCGTGCTTTTTTATGAATATTATTTTAGTCATCAGCATTCAGTAAGAAAAACACCGAACTGCTTCTAATGACCGAACGCATTTAAGCGGAGACTGCGACAGATATTTTTTAATTGAAGAAATAGTCACTAAGAGAGTCACTAAGAAACTGTCTTCGTTAAGAACTAACAGTCGACGGCGAACCGTCATTGGGTAGGCCTCCGTCGTTTCTGTGACGTTGACCTTTGAATACACGACCTTCAGAACCTGTTCAGTTCGTGGGCCGATTATAGGAAATATCTGTGTAAGTTTTGGTTCAAATCCCTTCCAAAGGCCAACTCAGTCTTCCATCCCTCCGGGGTCGGTAAATGAGTACCAGCTTCGGCTGGGAAGGCTAAGGCAGGTATGGTTCATTCCGTTAGCGAATGAACGCGGGGTGTGTAGGTAAAACTGTGAGATCCCTTGAGAACGCGTGCCATACCTGAGCGCCTTAGAGGTGTGTTCACGACAAGTCAGTATACAAATCCACGTTTACCTTTTTATAGTTTAGAAGCTATCACGTTTACAAGATTTCTATGGCCGTCGCTGCTCGGTTGACCTTGACCTTTGAACCAGTGACCATCTCAATGTGATCAATGTCACGTGGATCTGCTATTAATTAATTGTGACCAGTGTCATACTTCCATTCATTCGTGAGACATGAAGGTAAAAAACAGACTCTGAGACAAACAGACGCACACAAGCAACGCGACTGCTTAATGTCTCCGGCATCTACACGTAGGCGGCGAGGGCATAAAAATAAAGCTTGGGGTGGTAGGCCCAGTGAGTTATCATCAAACTTTCTGAAGGAACAAAGGAAACAATTTGCAATTCTCTAACATAAATATTTCGCCGATGGCTGAAATCTAGCTCGGGCTGTGACGCACTCTTTGAATAAACGAATACCACTGTGTCTACTGCAGGGATCACAAAGTCACACTAGAGAAACATCGTTGTCATCTATGTCTCAGGAAATTGTTTTCCGAAGAGAAGAGTTTTGGGAATCGACCTCAGCGACCGATGATGTCTTATGCAACGCAGTCAACCAGCTTAAAAAGGTTCAAAATCGCTAAACTACAAGACACGTATCAGATGTGACAGGTCATTTGCTAATGTTTCAATGCATCTCAAGCATCGATGAGTTATCAGGTAAACGGTGAGATTAGCACAGTGAGGCTGTGTATAAAAAAGTGAGTAATTACAGCGATGCGGCGTCAATTAAGCAAATTAGCAGCGTAGATGCTGCTGGTATCACTGATTGATCGTGCGTGCCAGTGTCAGAGATGCTTGCCGCGGACTCCACTTCCGGTGACATCGGCTGCCTTCCGGCTCATCACTTTTAATACCTTCCGTTCGTCGTAATTAGGCTACGTCTGTACGTAATCCATTTTTGACGGTGGTTTCGTCATGGAATTGACTGGCGAAATTGATGCGGCCACTGACAGAGGTGACATGTTTACTCGATTACCGTAGCTGATGTAAAAACTGAGTATATAAAATATGGATATGGAACACAAAAATTATTACATCTACAACAAGACACACAGAAAACGCGTCGACACGTCGAAATGATTTTATTCACAAAAGCCAACGAAATTCAAACTAAACTGCTTTCTGGAAAGGCACAAAATGCGGGCTGCCATCACCCCGCCCCGTGGCTAAGACATATGGACTTGCCCTCATAGCGTTTGCTGCGTGGCGAGTCGATATCTCTCACACTCCGATGTCGTGTCGAGATGAAATACTAAAATATCTGTCAAGATCAAATGCCACCTAATAACTTTACTTTTGACCATGACACATATTCCTACCAAACTGCATCAATTTCCGATCAGTGTTTTTTTCATTTTTTTTGCGCAGACAGACTGACAGACACACGAACTGACAGACATATTGGCACACGACAGACCCAGTAAGACAACAATACCTGCTTCGCGCACGATAGCTAACGCGCACAATAATAATTGTCGCATAAAAATGCACACACTGTCTTACATGTACACTTTACGCTAAACGCTTATCCGGCTTGTCATTAAAGCCTCACAAAACAGCGCAGACAAAATTGCTCGAAAATCTCATTACATAGGAGCCTGCCGCTCATTCAACATCTCTTCACCCGCTGACAGACAACTAGGACTCCGTATAACAGTTTTCAAGCAGATTATTAGCCACGAGTCCGATATTCTTTATTCGGTTACCTCCTACGAGCAACGATCAGTTCACTGGCCGGTTACGATCAGGAAGGACGTATACGTAACCAACAGGACTAATCGCTGCATTCGCAGAAACATGTTTGCTGGATACTCTGCAGAAAGTCTAGCATCAAACGTGGTAGTTCAGTCACTTCTGTTACTTGTAGATAACTTGAAATTAAAAAGCCTTTATGCCTAATCGAAAGACAGGGTCAACGGAACGATGAACGTCAAACAAACGTACATGTAGTTGTAAGCAGAAAACAAAAAAAAATGTGCAAATGAATGGAAGAGAAAAAATTTAAAACTACAAATAGGCCTACAAACTTCTTAGGCCGCCCGACATCGGTATGTCGGAAGGCTTTGGCTGGAAAGGCAAAGGCAGGTATAAATCCGTTAGCGGGTGTGCGCGGGGTGTGCAGGTAAAAGTGTGAGATCCACTGAGAATGCGTGCGATACCTGAGCGCCTCAGGAGGTGTACAGTGAAAAAAAACACCTGGTCAATGTCGTTTGATCGCCGAATAATTGCTATCATTTAGAAAATCGGGGTCGGTGATTCTTACGGCGATGTCACAATTTTGACCTGAAGCCCTGAAGTAGCAGTTTATGCGCATGCGCAATAAAAAATACGGCCAAGAATTCTAGTAAGGGCCCACCGATTTCAGAAATATCCGTATTTCATATAGGAAATTATGGTTGCCGAATCCAACAGCAGAGTCAGATTGTTGATCGAAAGCTAGAAAACTGCACTTTGTGCACATACGCAGTATAAATTTAGCCAAAACAGCCCCGAACGACTGGCACGATGTCGGGCGGCTTCAAGTTGCAATGCATTCGCAACTGTCACAATCTAGTTACTTTAGTACTGTTATTAGTTAGTTCAGTGAATGATCGTGCTCTGACATTCGCGTTCTTCTGTCACGCAGATCGAAATCGGAGGCTGAGCACAGCGCTCTGCGTTTCTGTCGCTGTCGCCGTCCGTTTCTTGCAACTGGTGATACTCGACGGCAACGAACGGTCTGGGTTTCAGCTCGACCACCGTCTTACGTCCTGCTGCCATGCCACTAGCATGCTGAGCACGGCAGCCGCCGCGTGCCGCTACGGCCGTGACAGAAGCGGCAGCCGCTGCTGCTGCTGCAGCGCTTCGCGACGTCACGCGGCGACAGCAGCAAACCAAGAGCTGCGCCGCAAAAGCGGAACGCAAATTAATCAGGCCGTATATTGCGAAATTGAGACTGGCATGCAGATGGGCTAGCATTGACGCGTACAGGTGAACGGGCAGCGGGAGGCTGTGTGAGTTGTCGTACAGCAGCACGACGATGTAAGGGCTCCAGCAGCAGACGAACGCTATGAAGATGACGAACACTGTTTTCACCTGACGAATTGTCTTCATCGTTGCTATGTAACGGGCTTCCGTAATTTCCTGTCGAAAAAAACGGAGAATACAGTTAATTCGCCGATAATAATACACAGCGAGAGTCAGAAAAAAGAATACCTGTCACACGTCCAAATAACTCCAACAATACTGTCAAACATCAATAGCTTTTAGCACAGAGTCGCCATTTAATCTGTATTTCCCAATGCATGCTTATTTTGCCAGAAGTGTAAAGCATAGAACAAGCTGAAGTATTCCTGCAGCAACCAAACCAGAGCCTAAAGCAAGTGACACAACGTGCTTTGACGTGCTTTTCTGAGCCTAGAAAAAATAAAACTTAATGTAGCGTCGGCCGTAAAAAGTTCAGTCATGTCACTTTTGGGAAAATTAACAGATACGTTAACGCTAAAACTAACTTTTAAACCACAAAAATTAATTAAAGCGCAATCTGTTAAAAAAAAGCTATACGTTAACGCTAAAACTAACCTTTAAACCATAAAAATTAATCAAAGCGCAATCTGTTGCAAAAAGCATATATTCACTCATCAGTGCATGCGGCGGCTGTCATTATTAATTTATTATAACTCCAACTTGTTCCCTAATGTGTCACATTTCGCTAAGGTGTAAGTGTAATTAAGTAAAGATAACATGATTATTCTTCTCGACAAAAATTAAAATTATTTCTAATGCAACAGGGGTCCGACAACAGTATGCTTAGCGCACACAATTGACAAATTGCATCGACTAGAAATAGCGCATACGTCTATACGAGTATGCAATGAGATGCAGTCAGTTGATGGTCAAAAAGCCAGGGAACGTTTATGCTTAAAATGCATTCCATGTTCAATAATGTTATAATATACAACCTTTTTGTTTCGTAAACGTGCCATTTTTGCATAGGATACAATTTTGTGACTATTACTTTTACACTATTATATGCCTTTGAAAAAGGGTTATTCAAGTTATGTTTTGCTCGTGTCTTTTTGACACCCAGGTTCTAATCTCCTAGACGGCAGAGAGACGCCCCGTCGAAAATATACCAGAGGTTTGGTTCTAAGCAGAACTGGTAAAATTCACGAGACATTTTGCCCACCTCTTTCTTGAATTTTGCAAAAGTCAAAAAGTGCGAAATTTCGCCTCGATATTCGACACCAGTCGCATTTGACGAGCTCTGGTTTCGAAAATGAGCAAAATATCGGAAATCTGAAACATCCAGCTGCAGCGCCGATGATCAAACTTCGTTCATTTCACTCAGACAGTTCGCCAACCCTTTCCCAACTTTTACCGGCTTGGGGAGGGGGGTCAAATAGTGAGAAATTTGACATAATTTTGGCCTCTGAGGCACTCCAGTTCTGAAATGAAGCTAATGTGTGCTTGACATCTACATATAACACAAACTTTGGCAGCATCGACGATCGATGTATGTCCTCTCAATATTTGGTATAGTTTGGTCCCCCATGTTTGAGAAACTGGGCCCCTCTTCTAAAATTTGTATCGAGAAATGTGTTCAATCTCCAGCTTGCGTAGCGACCCAGACTGGTTCCTAGGCTGAGCCAACCACCACCCATACATTCCATCTATCCCTGTCCTAATTTTTATAGGGGGTGAAAAAGTGAGAAAATTTACTAAATGATTAATTACTCAGCCGCGGATTGTCTGATTTCACTCACGTTTTGCATAGTGTTTTATCACGTTACACCCGATCAAAAACAAAAGTTCAAAATCAGAGGTCAAAGGTCAAAGTCAGAGCGTGAAAACTCGTCTGATCACCAAATTATTGCTCACTTTTAGGAAATCGGCGTCGCTGAATTTAATGGCGCTGTCATTTTGATCGAAAGCTGAGAATTAGCAGTTTGTGCGCGTGCATAAAACAGCACAAAATTGGCCAAAAACAGCCATAAACGATTGCGCCAACTTGAAGGCCGCCCGGCGCGACGTCCGGCGGCCTTCATGCATTCTAGCTTTTGTTATGTAGTTTTGCAGCTTTAGTTAAAGTTACATATTTTGTGGGATGTTTTTACAGCAAACGATGACGAATTACTCAATGGTTTTGTGGAGGTTGTTGGAGTTCACGAAATCCGCGTCCCGGGTACCGGCACGTTTAAGCCCGGGCGCCGGATACAGGCACCTAAACGTGGTAAGTTTCGGTAAGTGATTGATGTGTTGCCGACACGACGAATCTCAACAGTCACGTTCGTGGCGGCTGAATAAGCCGATATTGGATGAGCTGACAAGTCCACAAGTGTTGCCGATAAAAGATATATGAGGATGAACTGTCGGTGTTGGCGGAAATAAACACCACACGTCACCATAGCGCGCTGGCTTGCAACTAGCCACTTCGATCTGCCTCCTCCGCCTCTCGCCATCGTCGCTCAGCATGCTGTCCCTCTCCCATTGCCGCCAGAGCTGGGTAGCGGTTGTGATTTCACCGCATGTCACAAAACGCCATTGAAATCTTTACATTACATGAAGTGACACAGGCTCCAAATTCACTATTTCGGCCTTTCTTCCACAGTGCCAATTGTAGACAGGCACAACGAGATTGCGACATGTACATTAAACAGCCTAGACTCGTGTGGTCTCTTTGCCGCCGATTTCAGATTGATTCCTCCTGTGGTGTGTTGATGACCTCCGTCATTCGACTTTTAAGGGACCCTTTTATGAGATCGACCAACGTGAGTGCTAACTGTAGCATGTATTAGGCATAGGCTATGCACTGACTGCAGATGTGACCATGTGTCATGTTGGTCTACCATGGTAGAGCCAAGAGCTGTATCGGCGGATACAGGACGTTTCCCCTGCTACAAATGCTTAAATGTGAAAAACTCACTGACCCTAGCCATAACACTAACCCTAACCATGAATTGATGCCAGAAGCAAGTTCTGCTACGTTTAAGTATTCAAGTCGGGGCATGTCCCAGAGGAAACGTCCTGGGCAAAATGTTCCCATCCCCTATCAGAGAGACTTCTGCCTCACAAAACTGCTCTGTTTTTACTCTCAAGAAACTAGCAGGTGCTCGCACATTAGCGCTACACTATTCAGTGTAAACAAACACTCGACTTGGAGACAGGAGTTTCTCGGTCGCGGATCGGAGAATTTGGAACAGTCTAACCGCCTCAGTGCGGCAGCCTGACATTGAATTTGGAGTAGTTAGGCACTTTAAACGACTTCTAAAGGCATTTCTGTTTGGCGAGACCGCGGCGCATTAGTGGCACTTTGATTTCAATGCGCCGTGTATAAGTTTATTTACTTACTTACTAACT
>Ga0209255_1000266_pt1 | contig 11581 bp, 10 predicted proteins | sample WorMetvaBAHAMAS2_FD_187394 | JGI IMG/M metagenome (GOLD analysis project Ga0209255, IMG submission 187394) | Marine gutless worms symbiont microbial communities from Max Planck institute for Marine Microbiology, Germany - Olavius vacuus... | ecosystem: Host-associated > Annelida > Digestive...
AGCCTCGCGCGGACCTTATGCCGGGCTTTGGCGCCGGACAAGCGTTCTCTATCCGGAACTGGCGAGAAATAGCCGGCTCGTGTGACAAATGCCGCGGCCCGGCGGTCAGTGCGCAGCCCTTGCCCGTCAGACAGGGCCAGCTTGACCGCGATCAATGCGCCGACCGCGGGTTCTCGCGATCATTGAGATGCACGCTGAAGCTGTCGGCGATCTCGTGCCTGGCGCCCAGAGCGTCGACCGCTCCCTCAGCAATGGAGGACTCGAAGATGGTGGAAAAAGCGAAAGACGTGCCGGTGACGAAACAAGAGGCGGCGCCGACCCCGGCGGAGCGGTGGGATCCTTTCGCATCGCTGCGCGACGAGATGCAGCGTCTGTTCGACGATTTCGCGGGGCGGTGGCCGATGGGCGGGTTCACCGGCCGTGACTGGCCATCGCCGATGCTCGGCTGGACTACGGCCGATCCGGCAATCGACATCGTCGATCTGGACAAGGAGATCCAGGTTCGTGCCGAGCTCCCCGGCATGGAGGAGAAGGATATCGATGTCGAAATCGCCGACGACATGCTGACGATCCGCGGCGAGAAGAAGGAAGAGCGCCAGGAAGGCGAAAAGGAAGGCCGCTATTACCTTTCCGAGCGGCGCTACGGCTCGTTCGAGCGCTCGCTGCAGATACCCGCTGGCGCGAAGGCGGACAAGGCCTCGGCCCGCTTCAGCAAGGGCGTGCTTACGGTCAGCTTCCCCAAGACCGCGTAAGCTTTGAAGAAGCCTAAGAAGGTCGCCGTCAAGGGCGAATGACGCCAGTCCCGATGGCTCGGGAACTGACCCGTCCATCCAGACGCGCCGCGATCCCATCGCCCCCGGCGGGGCGGGAGGCCCGTCTGCGGGGCTGTGAGGGATGCCGCTCCGGCCGTCTCACATCGCCGCCGCTCGCAGCGCGCCGATCACCAGGTTGATCGGTGAGAAGAAGCCGAAGCCGATGGTGAGCACGAAGGTCAACCCGGTGATCAGCCACATCACCTGGTACCCGGTCCGGGGAATGCCGCTTTGCATCGCCCGCCAGGTGATCAGGCTGTTGACCGCCAGGATGCCGATGGCCGCGGCCAGCGACAGCGCCATGGCGCCGAGGCGGGCCTGCTCGGCGTTCAGCTGATGCATGAAGTACCAGACCGCGCGGCCGACGAACGGGGCGGCGAGCAGGTTGAACAGGACGAACCAGGTGACGGGGGCTTTCCAGGCGGCGGGCATGATCTTTCTCGCTGGCGGCGTTCGGCTGTCGCTATGCCTTCCGCAACCGACCGGCTGCGTCAAGCGTCTTGGTGTTCCGGCCGGCGATGGCCGGAAAACGACGGCGTCCGGGCCGAGGACGGCGCTTTCAGGCTGGACGGGCGTGAAATTTCGGGTGAGATTTTCATTCAACAGCCAAGGAGGGAATCGCGCCATGCAGCAGGCGGCGACGCCGGAGGCGCAACTGGACCGTGCAAGCGGTGTCGGCGCCGACTTGCGCGCCCTGCGAAAGGCGCGCGGCCTGACGCTGGCCGAGCTGGCCTTGCGCGTCGGCCGCTCTGTCGGCTGGCTTTCCCAGGTCGAGCGCGACCTCGCCGAGCCGACCATCGCCGATCTGCGCCGCCTCGCCGATGCCCTCGACCAGCCGCTGTCGCTGCTCTTCGGCCCGAACCCGGCGCCCGAGGACGAGCGCGGCCACATCGTGCGCTGGAACGCGCGCCGGGCGCTGGGGACGGCGGAGCAGGGGCTGGTGGAGCAGCTTCTCTCTCCCGACCTTTCCGGCCCGTTCGAGATCGTGCGCTCGGTGTTCGAACCCGGCGCCGAGCTGCCCGAGCCGGCGCAGCGCGCCACTGAGGAGGCCGGGTATCTCATCGCCGGCGAGCTGGAGCTGTGGATCGGCGCCCGGCGCTTCCATTTGCGTCCCGGCGACAGCTTCCGCTTCAAGGGCGAGCCATACCGCTGGCGCAACCCGGGACCTGAGCCCGCCGTCGCGATCTGGGTGATCGCGCCGCCGGTCTATTGAGGAGAGAGCGATGCCGGAATTCGACCCGATCACCCTGACGACCTTCCTGGCGGCCTGCGTGGCGCTCTACCTGACGCCGGGCGCGGACATGATGTTCATCAGCGCCTCGGGCGCAGCGGGCGGCAGCCGGGCAGGCATCGCGGCGGCGCTCGGGGTCTTGCTCGGCAGCCTGTTCCATACCGTGCTGGCGGTGATCGGGGCGGCGGCGGTGATCGGGGCGGCGGCGCTAATCAGCGCCAATCCGCTGGCCTATGACGTGCTGCGCTATGCCGGGGCCGCCTATCTGCTCTATTTGGCGGTGGTCACCTGGCGGGCCGGGCCACCGAACCTGGCGGAGGCCGGCGCGCGCGATGTCTGGCGGGCGTTCCGGCGCTGCGCGCTCACCAATATCCTCAACCCGAAGGTCTCGGTCTTCGTGCTGGCCTTCCTGCCGCAGTTCACCGATCCCGCCGCCGGGCCCGTCTGGCTGCAGATCGCCGTGCTGGGCACGGTGTTCTCGCTCGGCAGCATCCCGACCAATATCGGCTGCGGCGCGCTGGCCGGTTATTTCGGCGCGCAACTGCGGCGGCTCGGCGGCCTCGCGGCGCGCCTGGCTATCAACTAGGGAGACCGGGACATGGCAGACTTTCCGACAACGGCCCGTGTGGCGATCATCGGCGGCGGCGTCGTGGGGGCCTCGTGCCTGCATCACCTGGCGCTCAAGGGCTGGACCGACTGCGTGCTCCTGGAGAAGAACGAGCTGACCTCGGGTTCCACCTGGCACGCCGCCGGAAACGTGCCGACCTTCTCGGCCTCGTGGTCGGTGATGAACATGCAGCGCTACTCGACCGAGCTCTACCGCGGACTGGCCGAGGCGGTCGACTACCCGATGAACTACCACGTCACCGGCTCGGTCCGCCTAGCCCGTAGCCGCGAGCGGATGCAGGAGTTCGAGCGGGTCAAGGGCATGGGCCGCTATCAGGGGATGGAGATCGAGGTCTGCACGCCCGACGAGCTGAAGGCCAAGTACCCGTTCTTGGAGCTGCACGACCTCAAAGACGGTCTCTACGACCCCTATGACGGCGACATCGACCCGGCCCAGCTGACCCAGGCGCTGGCCAAGGGGGGCTCGCGACCTCGGCGCCACGATTGTCCGGTTCTGCCCCGCCACCGGCGCCCGCCGCGACAAGGGCGAATGGGTGATCGAGACGCCGCAGGGCGAGATCCGCTGCGAATACGTGGTCAACGCCGCCGGCTACCGCGCCCGCGAGGTCGGCGCCTTCTTCGGCCGCGAGGTGCCGATGGTTTCGATGGCGCACCAGTACATCCTGTTTGACGAGGTGCCGGAGGTGAAGGCCTGGTCCGAGGAGGTTGGCCACAAGCTGCCTCTGCTGCGTGACGTCGACACCTCCTATTATCTCAGGCAGGAGAAAAACGGCTTCAACCTCGGGCCCTACGAGCGCAACTGCCGGGCGCACTGGGTGACCCCCAATGATCCGATGCCGGAGGACTTCTCGTTCCAGCTCTACCCGGACGACCTCGACCGGCTGGAGTGGTATCTGGAGGACGCGCTGGCCCGGGTGCCGGTGCTCGGCAATGGCGGCATCAACAAGGTGATCAACGGGCCGATCCCCTACGCCCCCGACGGCAACCCGCTGATCGGGCCGATGCCGGGGGTGCCGAACGCCTTCGAGGCCTGCGTCTTCACCTTCGGCATCGCCCAGGGCGGCGGCGCCGGCAAGGTGCTGGCCGAATGGGTGACCGAGGGCGGCACCGAGTGGGACATGTGGTCCTGCGACCCGCGGCGCTATGGCAAGTGGGCAGATCAGGACTACGCGCTGGCCAAGGCCAAGGAGATCTACGGCCACAAATACGCCATGCACTTCCCGCGCCATGCCTGGCCGGCCGGGCGGCCGAAGCGGGTGTCTCCGGTGCACGACAAAGTCGCCGCGCTGGGGGCGCAATTCGGCAGCTATGGCGGCTGGGAGCGAGCCAACTGGTTCGCCAGGCCCGGCGACGACACCTCCGAGGAAGCGACCGAGACCTGGGGCCGCGCCGGCCCGTGGGAGCCGCGCATCCGCGAGGAGTGCGAGGCGGTGCGCGACGGCTGCGGCGTGCTCGACCTGCCGGGGTTCTCCCGCTTCAAGGTGCAGGGCGAAGGCGCCGATGAGTGGCTGCGCGGGCTGGTGACCGGTGCGCTGCCGAAGATCGGGCGGGTCGGGCTGGTCTATTTCGCCGATGACCGCGGCCGGATCGTGACCGAGATGTCGGTCACCCGCGTGGAAGAGGACCTGTTCGTCCTGGTCACCGCCGCCGCGGCACAGGACCACGATCACGAATGGCTGGAGCGCGCCCTTCCCGAGGACGCCCGGATCACCATCGAGGACTGGACCGAGGCGATGGGCACCCTGATCGTCGCCGGCCAAAACTCGCGCGAGGTCATCGGCGCGATCTGCGAGGCCGATCTGACGCTGCCCTGGCTGAGCTTCCAGGAGACCGAAATCGCCGGGCATTGGGTCGCGCTGCTCAGGGTCTCGTTCACCGGCGAGCTCGGCTGGGAGATCTATGCCGAGACAGAGAACATGCCGGCGATCTATGACGCTGTTCTGGCGCAAGGCGCCAAGCCCTTCGGCATGTTCGCGCTCGACAGCTTGCGGATCGAGAAGGGCTACCGCGCCTGGAAGGGCGATCTTTCGACCGACTACACCCTGTTGCAGGGCGGGCTCGACCGCTTCGTCCGGCTCGACAAGCCGCAGGACTTCCCTGGCAAGGCGGCGCTCATGGCCGAGAAGCAGCAGGGGGTAAGCAAGCGTTTCGCCACCATGGTCGTCGAGGCGGGCGAGAGCGACGCGCCCTACATGTCGACGGTGTGGAAGGACGGCGAGATCGTCGGCGAGACCACCTCGGGCGCCTGGGGCTACCGGGTCGGCGCCTCGATCGCCCTCGGCATGCTGCGCGCCGACTGCGCGGTACCGGGAACAGAGGTCGAGATCGAGATCTTCGGCGAGCGCTACAGGGCGACGGTGCAGCCCGACCGGCCGCTCTGGGCCCCGGAGAACGCGAGGCTCAGGGCATGAGCCGAATCGTCCTTCTCGACGGCGGCATGGGACAGGAGCTGATCAAGCGCGCCCCGGAGGAGCCGACAAACTTGTGGTCGGCACAGGTGATGATCGACCATCCGGACTTGGTGAAGGCGGTGCATCTCGACTACATCGGCGCCGGGGCCAGGGTGATCACCATCAACGCCTATTCGGCGACTGGCGAGCGGCTGGCGAAACACGGGCTCGGTCCCCGGTTGGTCGAGTTGAGGCGCGCCGCCTGCCGGCTGGCCCGGGAGGCCCGCGACGAGAGCGGCGAGGACGTCGCCATCGCCGGCTGCCTGCCGCCCCTGCTATGGAGTTACCGGCCCGACCTCGCCAGCGACCCGGACGAGATCGCGCCGATCTATGCCGAGATCGCCGCCCTGCAGGCGCCGCATGTCGACCTGTTCCTCTGTGAGACGATGAGCGCCTCGGGCTAGGCATTGGGCGCGGCGCGCGGCGCCGTCGAGGGCGGCGGCGGCAAGCCGCTCTGGGGTCTCCTGGACGGTTGCCGATGACAACACCGGACTGCTGCGCTCCGGCGAGACGGTGGCCGAGGCAGCGGCAGCGCTGGACGGCCTGCCGGTGGCGGCGCGGCTCTTGAACTGCTCGCCGCCCGAGGCGATCTCTGCGGCGCTGCCGGGTCTCGCCGCGCTCGGCGGGCCGTTCGGCGCCTATGCCAACGGCTTCGCCGGATTAGCGACGACTACACGCCCGACGCCACAGTGAAGGCGCTGGAAGGGCGCACCGACCTCGGCCCGGAGGCTTATGCCGACTTCGCCGTGGCCTAGGTCGAGCAGGGCGCCACAATCGTCGGCGGCTGCTGCGAGGTCGGCCCGGCGCATATCGCGGAACTCGCCCGGCGGCTGCGGGCCGCGGGCCATGAAATTGTCGGAGGGATCGATGGCTGACATTCCAAGCAAGGCCCGTGCGGTAATCATCGGCGGCGGCGTGGTCGGCGCCTCGGTAGCCTATCACCTGACCAAGCTCGGCTGGACCGATGTGGTCCTCCTAGAGCGCAAGCAGCTCACCTGTGGCACCACCTGGCACGCGGCGGGGCTGATCGCCCAGCTTCGCGCCACCGCCAACATGACCAAGCTGGCGAAGTACAGCCAGGAGCTCTATTTCGGGCTGGAGGACGAGACCGGCATCTCCACCGGCATCAAGCGCAACGGCTCGATCTCGGTGGCGCTGACCGAGGAGCGCAAGGAGGAGCTGTTCCGCCTCGCCTCGATGGCCCGGGCCTTCGGGGTCGAGGTCGAGGAGATCTCGCCGGCCGAGGTCAAGGCCCGCTACCCGCATCTCAACATTGATGGCGTGGTCGCCGGGGTGTGGTTGCCGAAGGACGGCCAGGGCGACCCGGCGAACGTCACCCTGGCGCTGGCCAAGGGCGCCCGGCAGCGCGGCGGACTGACGCTGGAGGGCGTGAAGGTCACCGGCATCACCCAAGCGAACGGCCGGGTGACCGGGGTCGACTGGGCCATAGACAACGCCCAGGGGCATATCGACGCCGAGTTCGTCGTCAACTGTGCCGGCATGTGGGGCCACGAGGTTGGCCGCATGGCCGGGGTCAACGTGCCCTTGCAGGCCTGCGAACATTTCTACATCGTCACTGAGCCGATCCCGGGGCTCGCCGAGATACCGGTGCTGCGGGTGCCGGACGAGTGCGCCTACTACAAGGAGGACGCCGGCAAATACATGCTCGGCTGCTTCGAGCCGGGCGCCAAGCCTTGGGGGATGGACGGCATCCCCGAGGATTTCTGCTTCGACCAGTTGCCCGAGGACGTCGACCATTTCGAGCCGATCATGGAGATGGCTGTCAACCGGGTGCCGGTGCTGGGCGAGGCCGGCATCCACACCTTCTTCAACGGCCCGGAAAGCTTCACCCCCGACGTCGCCTATCACCTCGGCGAGGCGCCGAACCTGCAGGGCTACTTCGTTGCCGCCGGATTCAATTCGATCGGCATCCAGTCGGGCGGCGGCGCCGGCTGGGCGCTGGCGCAGTGGATGGAGGACGGCGAGAAGCCGTTCGACCTCGGCGATGTCGACATCGCCCGGATGCAGCCGTTCCAGGGCAACAAGCGTTATCTCTTCGAGCGGGCGACCGAGTCGCTGGGGCTGCTCTATGCCGACCACTTCCCGTTCCGCCAGAAGGAGACCTCGCGCGGCGTGCGCCGGTCGCCGTTCCACGAGCACCTGAAGGCCCGCGGAGCGGTGTTCGGCGAGATCGCCGGCTGGGAGCGGCCGAACTGGTTTGCCAACCCCGGCCAAGAGGGCGAGTACCGCTACTCCTGGAAGCGGCAAAACTGGTTCGGGAACGCCGCGGCCGAGCACAAGGCGATCCGCACGAACATGGGCATGTACGACATGTCGTCCTTCGGCAAGCTTAGGGTCGAAGGGCCGGACGCCGAGGCGGTGCTGAACCGGGTTTGCGGCGGCGACATGTCGGTGCCGGTGGGCAAGATCGTCTACACCCAGTTTCTCAACACCCGCGGCGGCATCGAGGCCGACGTGACCGTGACCCGGCTTTCGGAGACCGCCTATCTGGTGGTCACCCCCGCCGCTACCCGGCTCGCCGACGAGACCCGGCTCAGGCGGCTGGCGGGCGATGCGCGGGTGGTGATCACCGATGTGACCGCCGGCGAGGGGGTGCTGGCGGTGATGGGGCCGAACGCGCGTTCCCTCATGCAGGCGGTGAGCCCGAACGACTTTTCCAACGAGGCGCACCCCTTCGGCTGGGCGCGCGAGATCGAGATCGGCATGGGGCTCGCCCGCGCCCACCGGGTGACCTATGTCGGCGAGCTCGGCTGGGAGGTCTACATGCCCACCGACCAGGCGGCGCATGTGTTCGAGACCCTGGAGGAGGCCGGGCGCGCGTTCGATCTCAAGCTCTGCGGCATGCATGTGATAGACTGCTGCCGGATCGAGAAGACGTTCCGCCATTTTGGCCACGACATCACCCCCGAGGACCATGTGCTGGAGGCCGGCCTTGGCTTCGCGGTCAAGACCTCGAAGCCCGATTTCGTCGGCCGCGAAGCGGTGCTGGAGATGAAGGAGAAGGGGCTGGACTGCCGCATGGTGCAGTTCAAGCTGACCGATCCCGAGCCCTTGCTCTACCACAACGAGCCGATCCTGCGCGACGGCGAGTATGTTGGCTACCTCTCCTCCGGCAGCTACGGCCACCACCTCGGCGCCGCCATCGGCATGGGCTACGTGCCGTGTGCGGGCGAGAGTGCCGAGCAGCTGATGGCCTCGGCTTACGAGATCGAGATCGCCGGCAGCCGGGTCAAGGCAGAGGCCAGCCTCAGACCGCTCTACGACCCGAAGGCCGAGCGGACCAGGATGTAGCGCCATGGACCGCAACGCCTATCGCGGCTGGGGCCACCGGGCGGTCGACTGGGTCGCCGACTACCTCGCGGGGATCGGCGAGCGCCCGGTGCGCCCGCCGGTCAAGCCGGGCGAGACCCTGGCGCAGCTCCCCGCCAGCCCGCCGGAAGCGCCGGAGGACCTCGCCGCCATCTTCGCCGATTTCGAGCGCATCGTGCCGGACGCGGTGACCCACTGGCAGCACCCGCGCTTCTTCGCCTATTTCCCGGCCAATGCTGCCCCGGCTTCGGTGGTGGCCGAGCATCTGGTCGACGGCCTCGCGGCGCAATGCATGCTGTGGCAGACCTCGCCGGCGGCGACCGAGATGGAAATCCGCATGATCGACTGGCTGCGTCAGGCGCTCGGCCTGCAGGAGGGGCTCAAAGGCGTGATCCAGGATTCCGCCTCCAGCGCCACCCTCTGCGCCGTCCTGACCATGCGCGAGCGGGCGTTGGGCTGGCAGGGCAATGCCGAGGGGCTGGCAGTGGCAGCGCCGCTGCGGATCTACGCCTCGGACCAGACCCACTCCTCGGTCGACAAGGCGATCCGCATCGCCGGCATAGGCCAGGCCAACCTAGTGAAAGTGCCGACCGACGCGGCGCTGGCGATGGATGGCGACGCCTTGCGCGCCGCGATCCGCGCCGACCGGGCAGCGGGCATGATCCCCGCGGGCGTGATCATCTGCGTCGGCGGCACCTCGGTTGGCGCTTCCGACCGGGCCGGCGAGATCGTCGAGGTCGCCCGCGACGAGGGGCTGATGACCCATGTCGACGCCGCCTGGGCGGGCTCGGCGATGATCTGTCCCGAGCTGCGCGGCCTCTGGGCGGGCGTCGAGGACGCCGATTCCATCGTCTTCAACCCGCACAAATGGCTTGGCGCCCAGTTCGACTGCTCGATCCAGTTCCTGCGCGACCCCGCGAGCCAGGTGCGGACGCTGGCCATCCATCCCGAATACCTCGCCACGCTCGGCACCGGCGAGGTCACCGATTTCTGCGAATGGACGGTGCCGCTCGGCCGCCGCTTCCGGGCGCTGAAGCTCTGGTTCGTGCTCCGGACCTACGGGCTGGATGGTCTGCGGGTACGCATCCGCAACCACATCGCCTGGGCCGAGGCGGCGGCGGCGCGGATCGGCGCCACGGAGGGCTTCGAGATCGTCACCCCCCCGGAGCTGTCGCTATTCAGCTTCCGCCATGTCCGCGCGGGCGTGACCGACCTCGACACCCACAACCGCCATCTGGTCGAGGCGATCAACGCCGATGGCCGCATCTACCTGACCCAGGCCGTGCACCACGGCCAGTTCGTGATCCGGTTCCAGGTCGGGCAGTTCGACACCACCGAGGCCGATGTGATGCAGGCCTGTGCGGTGATCGCCGAGATCGCCGCGGGCCTCGACTGACCGGGAGTTGATCCGAATGACTGCCACCGAACCCCCGCGCTCCCGCCGCTCCGGCGGTCGCTCGGCCCGGCAGGCGATGCGCGCGGCGCCGCTGGCCGAGAACGTCCGCCCGATCCGCCCGGGGCTCCCCGGCGGTGCCTACAATCCCTTGAGCGAGGCCGGGGTGGCGCGCATCCACCAGGCGGCGCTGGTGGCGTTGGAGGAGATCGGCCTCGCCGACGCCCCGCAATCCGGGGTCGAGATCATGACCCAGGCCGGCGCCATCCTCGGCGAGGACGGCCGCCTCCGGTTCCCCCGCGCCCTGGTCGAGGACATGCTGGCCAAGGCGGCGCGCAAGATTACCCTACACGCCCGCGATCCCAGGTACGACCTGCATCTGATGGGCACCAAGGTGCATTTCGGCACCGCCGGGGCCGCGGTGCACATGGTCGATGTCGAGACGCGGACCTACCGTGACTCTACGGTGCAGGACCTCTTCGACGCCGCTCGCATCGTCGAGCGCCTCGACAACGTCCACTTCCTGCAGCGCCCGATGGTCTGCCGCGACATCGCCGACAATCTGGAGATGGACCTCAACACCATCTATGCCTGTGCCCGCGGTACCTCGAAGCACATCGGCACCAGCTTCACTGAGCCTGGGCACATGCCCGACTGCTTCGAGTTGATCCACATGCTGGCGGGCGGCGAGGCGGCGTGGCGCGAGCGCCCCTTCATCTCCAACTCGAACTGCTTCGTGGTGCCGCCGATGAAGTTCGCCACCGAAGCCTGCCAGGTGATGGAGGCCTGCATCCGCGGCGGCATGCCGGTCTTGCTCCTCAGCGCCGGGCAGGCCGGGGCCACCGCCCCGGCGCCGATCGCCGGGGCCATCGTCCAGGCGGTGGCCGAGTGCCTCGCGGGCGTCGTCTATGTCAACGCGCTGGAGCCCGGCCACCCGGCGGTGTTCGGCACCTGGCCCTTCGTCTCGGACCTGCGCACCGGTGCCATGTCGGGCGGCTCCGGCGAGCAGGCGCTGCTGTCCGCCGGCTGCGCCCAGATGCACCGGTTCTACGGCCTTCCCGGCGGCGCCGCGGCGGGGATGGCCGACGCCAAGCTGCCCGACATGCAGGCGGGCTGGGAGCAGGCGATCTCGAACGTCCTGGCCGGTCTGACCGGGCTCAACATGGTCTACGAGGCGGTCGGCATGCATGCCTCGCTGATGGGCTTCTGCCACGAGTCGCTGATCCTCGGCGACGACATGCTCGGCCAGTGCATGCGCTGCGTGCGCGGCATCGAGGTGACAGAGGACAGCGTCTCCTTGGAAGTGATCCGCCAGGTCTGCCTCGAAGGGCCGGGCCACTATCTCTGCTCTGCTCAGACGCTCGGACTGATGCAGACCGAATACGTCTACCCTGCGCTGGCCGACCGCCTCTCGCCCAAGGAATGGGCCGAGAAGGGCCGGCCGGACCTGATCGAGAAGGCAACCGCGCGCAAGCGGGCGATCCTGGAGGGGTTCTTCCCGAAGCACGTCTCCGACGCCGCCGATCGCGGGGTCGCGATCGGCGCACGGGCGAATTTTGACGGTCAGCGCCGCACGTTCAGCGCAGTCATTGCGCTGCGGTTCGAATTCTAACCCGGATTATTCATCAGGGTTGCTGACTTGGTTTGCGGGCATGGATCAAGCTGTTGATGTGGCGTATGAATTTGCCGCCAAACCTGTTCCTGCGCCACCAGCTTAGAGATCCGGCCCGCCATGTTC
>Ga0209255_1000267_pt1 | contig 11548 bp, 4 predicted proteins | sample WorMetvaBAHAMAS2_FD_187394 | JGI IMG/M metagenome (GOLD analysis project Ga0209255, IMG submission 187394) | Marine gutless worms symbiont microbial communities from Max Planck institute for Marine Microbiology, Germany - Olavius vacuus... | ecosystem: Host-associated > Annelida > Digestive...
AATATTTAACAAAATGACGTCAATTTTTCTAGGAGTACCCATTGTTTTTAACGTTTCCATGCAGTTTCAAGTTTCACCAAGTCAAATCGCCGTGACTTCGTCGCCAATAATGAGTGGTCTCCCAATTCATACGACCTCAATCCACTAGATTATCAGGCTTGGGGGAAATGCTAGAGTCTTATTACAAACTGCAACCGAAGCTAAAACAGCTTTCAAGTTTACAGATGCACTTGAGCGATAACCGTGGTTTCTTCGTAACTTTGTCATCGACAGAGCGTGTACAGCATTCAAAGCCGGCACACATCCGATTTCAGTTCACTTTTCAACAATCTTCTTACCGTCCATTCCACTCCACAGAAACTGCTGTTCTATGGGTCCACAACTATCTCGTTCGCTCCATCAATGACGATCAGGTGTGCCCACTTGTGCTGCTGGATCTCAGTGCGGCTTTTGATACCGTCGATCAACAGATACTTCTGTCAGTTCTTTCTAGTCGCTTCTGTCATCAGTCCATTAAGGCACTCGGTTGGCTCCAATCCTGAGTAACCGCAAACAAACGTTCAATTTCGCTGGGAGCCAGTCTCCAGCATTCTCAGTTGATTGTAGCGTTCCTCATATGGGTCGGTTCTGGGACCTCTGAAGTTTCTCAGCCTATAGAGAAGACGTCGAGGATCTGCTGGACCGACATAAGGTACAGTCGCATCTTGATACTGACGACACGCAGCTATATGCCAGCTGTCGTCCGGACGACGTGAATATTCTACGGACAAGCCTGTCACACCGCTCAGCTGACGTAGCTCAATGGTGCGCTTCTCGCCGTCTTCAACTCAATGCCGACAAGCCGAAAGTTATCTGGTTCGGTTCGCACGCGAACACAAAGAAACTGCGTGACCACGAGTTATCTGTACGAGTCGGACCCGAGGAGATCACCTCAGTAAGAGCCGTTCGTGATCTCGGTGTCCAGCTTGACGAAGAGCTATCAATGAAGGCACACGTCGCCAAAGTGTCATCGGCGTGCTATACTATACCATCTGCGTCGGCTGCGCCAGACACGCCGTCGCGTCGGAGCAGAAGTCACGACACAGCTGGTGCTTGCACTTGTCATGTCGAGGCTAGACTACTGTCACGCAGTACAAGCCGGCGTCTCGCAGTCAACACTCGAGCTACTGCAGCGCGTATATGACCATTCTCCAGTACCCTTTGTAAAATTCAACCACAAAAAATTCTTACTTTCATCAGGGTGTTACACCCCCTGTATGGTGTCACTCGGGGCGGTCCCCCAGTGACGCCACTTGGTGTTCAAAATATTACGAAAAATACACCAGAGTGCACCGTTTCAATGGTAAAGAATAAAAAAATCCCCCATCTTCAGGTTATAGGCCTACCCCCTCGTGGCCTCTTGACCGCTCAATCGCCCATCACCAACTGAGCCCCCCGCCTCTTTAAGCACTGGCTGAGACTAGAAGCGGGAACTGGAACCAGTGGCTTTGACGAGTGAACAGATTCCCACGCGGAGTGACGTCACAAGCGTCAGTGATGTGACATCAACAACTAATCGAGGTCATGCGGGGTCATGCAGGGTCAGAGAAGTCTGATCAGTCGAGTCAACGGGGCTCCCTGGAGGTCCACAGACAGTTCTGTCAATTGAAATAGGCCTCGATCCACCCGCACTCTGTTTGCGGTGTTTGCTGGCAAGATGCTGTCCGAAGGCGTTATATACAATATTCCTCCCCAAGATTGGCTAAAATGCTTTCCCAAGATTCTCCATGGAGCACTTGCTCCAAGGCTTGAATGGCGTAGACGCCCTGATTATATCACCATTATATTATCACGTAAGACCGACATAGCCACCATCGGCAATAATCGTTGTGTGACAGCTTTATTTCTCACAGCTGGTATCAGTAATTATTACACACAGATTCGTGTGCGACGAACATACACGTGCATCGTAAACATTACCGAGAGCGCAAAGCTCGTAAAATAGGGTGGCGCAGAAAACCACAAGTCGGCAGGCGTCGTGAATCGTGCCGCGGCACGGACGTCACGGACGTACGCTACTGACAACTTAAGTACGACGCAGACGAGTCAAAATACAGCAACGCTATTTCATGTTGTTCTACAAAGTTCGGTAACAAGTACTGATGCACAACAGCGCACGTAAGAAACTCCGTTGGTCCACGGTGGTACTTCCAGTAGCGATGACATTCGTAACAGGCGAATGATCGGCGTTTAACGTCTCATCTGACAAATGACAGCAGAACAAGATGCAACGAGCAGAAACTAGAATTTACTCATAAACAAAAGTGGCGGAGCCGTACGCCAACTGGCCACTGGTGTACAAGCTTTAAACGCGGTGCCCCAGACCACCTAATTGGCGGATTTTCCGAATATTAAGAACAAGTAGCTCCGCTATCGCAGAGTGACCGCGCTGCAGGGTGCGTTAGCTTTGGCCAAAAGTGGAACACTGGTTCAAAATCCGCGATTTCGCTCCAACCGGGGCCGGTTGACCCAAAATTTCAGGTAGAAGGGGTCACCCCCACCAACCATTCTTCTTGTCACAAAATTGGGGTAAATGGTCTTTCATTTGGTGTTAAGAATGCGGGCACAACTTTCTTTCGTTGTCACAAATCATGCGTTTGACACAGACACAATTCTCATCGCTAGACCGCGTCTGCATTGCATGCAGCGCGGTAAAAACGTCGCATGACTTCCTAGGATTTCATCTACACTTTCTATTCTCATGTAGGCCTACACAATTACAAACCGTAGCTTGCCTTTTCTGAAATAACTACTGCACGTGACTTTCCGTTCGCAGTCCAGACGACGCTACATGAAGTGTACGGACAATTTAGCCCTTGTCACAACACTCGTCGACACAAATATAAACTTTTTAAACACCAAACTACTGCTTGTGTGCGTTCAATTTTTTTCTGTGAACGTCAACGTCTGGAACTCCTTGCCTGATGATGCCTGTTTCGACGCTTTCTATCGGTTTAGATGTAGTATCATGCGTATTAATCTGTCTAGTCACCTTAGGTATTGTGCTAGGCTTAGTTAATTTTCATTTTCTTTTATCTATTTTATACGTGTTATTAATATTGTCAAGGTTAATTAGGGCAACTATCAGTGTATTTTTCGTACCTTGCTGTCCTGTTCTACTGTCATTTTATTCGGTTTTATCTTACATGTTTGAACTTAATAACTGGAGATATTGGGTTATTTTGGACGCCACCTGGTCTCTTACGCCGACGTATCGGTCTTAAACTGCTATCCGCCGTCCTTCTCATAATCACAGGCGTTGAAAACTATCCGTATAGACAGCGACAGTCAAGTACGGGTACATTTTGGCACATTAATGTGACTAACTACACTGGCTGCACAGCTTTCAACAGCTAATCACTGTAAGTCAAACATACAGTACGACAGAAAGAGCTGCAACTCTTTCTTTGCGAAGACGTGTAACAATACGACACTCTGATACGAGACAATGAAACAATTGCGATGAAATGCCCGACAAACACGAGTAAGTGCCTGAGTCAGTGTAGAGTTTTGCGTCCCACTTGACTACATTATACTACTGCGAAACCCATAATTTTGGCGGCCCTTAATTTCAGCGCTTGGGTCTCTTAAATTCATTCGGTGCCTTTAATTTTGGCGTTTTCACCTGCTACTAGTACATGCAGTATTAATAACAATATTCGCAACCTGTTATTTTCGCAAAAAATGCCAAGGTTGCAAAATCTGATAAATAAAGGACACGTAAAACTAAAAATATAGATTTCACAGTTTACAACATCAACGGTATATCCAGCCCACAATGTTAGTGGCAGTCCAACAACAAAACCATTTCGGCAACAAAGAACACCGAAGCGATTACACATAGAATGAGCTAAAACGAAGTTCAGATGTGTTTCATCACAACCGGCTGAAAGAAGTCCCCTGTGCCAGCAAGGGAAACACGCAGACCATGACTAATAACTAGGGCAAGTTTCTGTGCTACCGAAAAAAGGAGAAATTTGTGTCTATTCTGCAGAAAGTTGCAGTTTTTGCTTACTAAAGGAAAAGAAAGTAAGAAATGTGGTTCATGCACTCACTGCATGACAACAGGGTGGAAATTCTGGCCAAAAATGCACAAAAAGTTGCAGTAAAGGCATCGTGTCTACAGTGGGCAAAAGTTGCGAAAAAAGTTTTGTCATAAATTTGCAAAAAAACACCCATATACTTCTGAGAAAGTCGTTTTCCTGTGTTTAGGGACCTCCCCCCTCCGGGGCAGTGACACAAAGGGTGCAAAAACTTGCACTACTAACAACAATGACTAGTTTTCTATGGACACAGGTGTGCACAAATCAGAGAAGCGTATTGCGAAAACATGAAACATACCGTACCTACTGAGCAAAAATACGCTACACATCGACACGCACGTTCATACGTAAGATACCTCAGTAATGTGAACAGAGTGACCTGGCTGGCGCATTTGTATGTTGGCTTGTGCGTCCAATGTACATCTATGAAGAACATCATTTATGCCATTCTGACGCAGGGTTCCCACTCCATTCCGAACACCAAATCTTTTCAAGAATTTTTGAGGCCTACATTTAGGACTGTCAAGAAACATCAGAGTAATACAAAACTGCATTATTATAAGCACGTCTGCACAAGTGCATTCTGAATATATGCACATCAGCAAATTCACCAGGAAAAAACCTAATTAACCAGTAACATGAAAACGACGACAACGACAAAGACAAGTTACACTGACGAACAAGCAATCGCTATGAATTGTGATACATAAAGCGTGCGTCAAAGAAAGACACATTCAGAACTTTCACGAACTGATTAAACTACTTCAAAAGAACCTCGTCTATTTCCGAGGACTTTTCAGGCATTGAAAACACAATCTCGCGACTTTTCAGGATCTACGGGAACCCTGCTGATAACACCGAGAAAATTCCGCACATGAAACAACATGCACCGACGACTGACAATGCCAACGAGGAACAGTGATGAACGACGAACATAGAATCTCTCTAAAATGCATAGAAAGCAAACGACCGGCACATACATACGCACAGCCACAGACCGACGGCAATATATTTATATATATATATATATATATATATATATACAACAATGACGACTTTAAAAGCGTGTTTGCAATACATAACTGTTCTAATAAACCCGCTTGTCTGATCAGCTATGTACACGTACAGCTACCACAAATATCTTGGCCACTCGTAAGTAAGTAATGCCACATCCACACTGTTACAATACTGCCAGTTAATCACAAAACGTTAGTACGTTTTCGAACGAATATATACACAACAACAGAATACTGTCGAACTGACACACATCTGCAGCGCACAGAAATTCTACGTACTCGCGTAAATTGTGTATTGATATCACACAACTAAAAACAACCAAAACCTACACAAACAGCAGAGAAAATCAACTAACACTAACGGTAAATATAACAGCATGAAGATAACAGCTAAATTCATGTACACAGAACATTAACTATAATACGTAACTTAATTAACAGCCTCACAAAGTATGTTCTTTGCCCACAAGTAAAATAACAACCACAAAATACTGCAAAAAAATTAGTGCAGCCGAGAATGAACTTTTTACTGTTTAACTGTTTCAGAATAACAATTAAGTGTTGTTGTCGAGGACCTGAGGTGTGAGGACAAGGAGAAACGCAAGGACAGGAAATCTCAAACCTCAAATCGGTTCACAAGTTCACAACGTCAGAAATTTTCATGCCTGAATAATAAAAACCTGAAGAAGAAGTAATTTCGGTCACAGGCCATTCTTGGGGGTACAGGTTTATAGATGAAACGATCGCACAAGATGGCAAATTTAAAGCGAACACATTAATCATAAAAAGTCTGCAGAATTCTCGCAAAATTTCCAGTTCTCTGTAGTTTGAAGACAAGGACCCGAGATCTGGACCTCTGTGACAAGGGCTTTCCTCAAGAACAACAACACCATTAATTAACAGTTCACTATCAAATATTTGTTAAGTGTTAAGAGTAAAAAAAAGCTAACGTTCACTTTCAAGCGATAATGATTACGGTTAATTCATTCATCATCTCCACATCTTGCGTGTTTATATAGTCGTGCAGGCAAACGAGCAAGTTGACCAATGGGCGCCCTTGAATTGGACTCCATGTTACGGTGCCTAAGAAATTAACACTTTATTATTATTTTTACTGACAGCAAATGGTTCAAGTGAGCAACGATTCATGCTTACAGTGTAACCAGCTGAACTGAGCTGTGTTTGGCACGTTACTGAACTTGCCGGTATACGAAGACCAATCCATGCAACATTGATCTGACAGATCGGGGCTCATTCATTGTAGTTTTCCACCACAGTAGTGCCCTCTGTCATTCATTACTAGAACAACTGTAATCATTACACGTTTTCAACAACTAATCAGTTACCAATTCATTAAATGCAGCAGCTCTGAAAAGTCAGCAAACTTGCACGATTATAAGAGAGAAAGACCGTTTAACAATGCTGTGTGGTATAGCAACTGCAGATCAGCATGCAATTATTAAACAGCAGTATATATACCGCACTCAAGCCCACATTCAACCACCTTTGATAAACGTCATAACCGAAAGACCGAGATTGGCAGCTGCAAGATAACAGTTATAAATAAGAAGACAACCAAAGAAACAAAAACCACTCTTTACACAATTACATGGACTGCATAAAAGTGCACTTCCAGTAAAAACACACTCTGCCACAGAACGACGGAACTTCTGCTGCAAGCAGTGCAACGACTGAAAGCGAAAACAAACAGGAACTTTCCAATGCAGCCACACGACAGAAACATCTTATACACAGGTCACACGGCGTACTCTAACATGCTAATAGATACTAGTAATGCTGAAAAGTCAACAATGTGCAAAAAAATTAAACTTTTAACAATATTTAACAACAATCGTGGAGCTCGGGTGTTAAAATGTAATTGCAGCGAAACTCGATGCCTCCATGTTGGGAACTTAGAATCCATCCCTAAGGTTCACCAACTCATTCGCGTTTCTCACTGTCAGAGTATCCACTACTGAAAACATCACCAGAAACACGAGCAATACATATAACATCCAGCATGCACCGACATCAAATGTATTAATGAAAACACCGAGTGAGTGTAATTTGATGTCACACTTGATGTGTAACAGGACGTTTTGGAAATCTTTTCAGGCAATCAACAGTGCCAATACTGACAACCAATGACAAAATACACAGCAGTGGTCACGCACATAAAGATTATGCAAATGTGCAATTGGCTTCAATGTAATCTCGTCCGCATCGGTGACGTTTCTGTGGCTGTAGACGTAGATCAGCATTACCTATGTTATGTCAAGCAGGGGTGTGGAGTCGGGGTTCGGGTTTTGGCCTGGAGTCGGAGTCTCTCATTTGAAGAAGACTCCGACTCCGAACCCTATCTGTCTCATCCACACTTTGATGTAATTTTGTTGCAGTCTATTTGACTTTTGTGCAATTTATTTCACTAATAAAACTATGTTTGTACGCTATTGTGCACCTTTTATTAGAAGAATTTAAAAATTTCTCTCAAGTCATCCTTAAGTACACAATCATTATGTCACACAACAAGTCCAATAGTCGGAGTCGAAGTCTCACAAAAAAACAAGGACTCCGCATCCCTGATGTCAACTTTTCATTTCGTAGCATCAAGCAAAAATTCTCAAACGACACTCATCCCGTTTCAGAACCTTTTCGCGTCGCCATTCCCACCCAGTTCGCTGACAACCACAGACAATACAGAAGATATACACGCGCAGTCTAGCTACGGTACAGACGGCAACTTCTACATCTCTGTGAACAACAAACACCACTAGATCTCAATCCTGCACTGCTTCGCCGCCAACAATGACCAACACATTATCACACGTCAGTTATTGCCAAAAGCCTGCTATCATAGCGAGTGTTCATACGTCCATCGTCGTGGCTTCCATACACAGCTGAACTGTAGTCATCACAAACCTCTAGGCAGTGCCATATTTCACAGCAGGTTCCCAGGGAGATAAAGAGATGAGATGGCAATGTACTCAGCAGACAAACCGATCACATATTTACTGATTCGGCCGAAGCGGAACTCGTAAACTGTCAAGTTCTTTACTCTCACAAAAACACACGAATAAGAACTATTCACTAAAATGTCGTAATTTCTGGGACATGCAAAATGATTTGTTATTCACAGGTAAAGAGCAGTTATGCCCAGTGAAAGTTGGTACGGATACGTGTGCCAAAAAATCATGTGACTACGAGACATCTTATCTGTTGAAGTGTCTGTCAGTCACGTAACGGATCCATGTATGTTTTTGATAATTGATTTTCTGCTGTGTGATCATATCTTTTCAGTAAGTAACCGACAACAGCTATAAGCATAACTGGTAAGCTATGGTGGCATTGCAGCTAATAACATGGCATTGTAAAGCAAGCAGTTTCCAAGCTGCAGGTAAAATAAGCAACTTCATTTGTACAGAAAACACGAAAATGTAAACAACGCAATAAGTACCATAACATTAAAACCGTCATTTGAACGGACAGTTATCGCAAATTTCTCACGGCGCCCAGAGTACCAGTTCATCTCATTTCGTGACCGCTTTCACTGCCACGTCTTTCAGCCAGGTAATCAGATGACTGCAATGTCATCAAATCGAAGTAATATACACTATAAAATTCTCACAGGACTATGCATAGGCCTGAGTGAAAAGTGGGTCTCCAACCGTATCATCTCTTCCCATCTCTAAACTGTCCACGGCTAACGCAGGCGGAGCGCAGCTGTCGGCAGTGACTTCCAGAGAGCAGGAGCTGCGACGATGAAACTCTGCCGGCCAAGTTGAGGAAGCAGCATGTCACAACATTCAGCCGATCAGAGAGGTGCAAGAAGTTGAAGATGAGTAACTTTAACATCCAACAAAACACATTATATTAGGGACCGGTATCTGACAGGTCAAATGACCCAACCAACAGCGTCGAAGCACTGAAAGACATGCACAGTCAGCAATGTCAGTCATGCATACATCAGCAGTTTAGCCAATGGGCATGACTCCACTATGTGGGTGACAGAAGTTATGTCTAACCACTGATTCAGTATGAAGCTGACAACGCTGCATTTGACTGTTTCAACATTCAGCTGGAAAACACGGCCGGCATGGCTCGGCTTACGGTGACGCAAACAGGACAGAGATTCAGTCAGCCGGTGGTATCATCAATAACCCTGCAAGCAGGGATGGCAGGTAGGCGAATAAAACGCTGAAGCCATCTCCTCCTGAGTTCTGCTGGCACAAAGATCCACCTATAAACATACAGCTAGCACAACAGATGCAAACTGGCTAACGATATTTGGCAATCGTGCTGTGAATCCGACAAACTTCTTCAGCAAAAACACGAGAAAACAGATACGATGGCAAACGCTGCTTGCTGACATATGAGTACACGTGATCAGAAAAACGAACAGCAGACACTCGCTTAAAGTGTGTGCTGAAGTACAAGACAAGAGGCATAGGACGTCTGGCAAAATGGAATGAATGCCACACGACAGCATCCCTCTTGAAATTACGCTCAAATGATACGAACAAATCCACGAATGACAGCATCGCCGACAAGTTTGACAACTGCAACGCTGACAACGTCTCCGGGGCGATGAATAGCTAAAAAACAGCCACATTTGGAGTCTGTGGTAGGTTATATATGGACGGAGGAAGTACCCTTAGCTACAGTCTAGACCAACACCCCTTCAACAAATGTAAGCCCGGCTGACAGTAGCTCCCGTTCCAACAAAAAGCGAGATCCATTCAGCCGTTTCTGCACAATTCATCCCATTGTCCAACTAAATTCAAACTTCCAAGAATCCCTTTGTGTCCTAGGGGTCAGTAACACATTTGGACAAGCCACACAAAATTACAGCAACAATGACGATGTCTTCAGTAGCTGTGGTTCTACTGACAGATATCAAATAGGAAAGGAATGACGATTTCCGAGATACGAGCACTTTCTAGCATACATGACCAAGTGACCGTAAGTCATTTAACAAAATACGACCACTGGATAGACCAAACCCAGGACCAACAGGCAGTACTATGGTTTCTACTCTTGGCCAGCACTAACCAGTGATTAAAGTGCAAAATTAGAGGTTGGGGAACGCTACATTCAGGTTTGGGCCCCTGACAATGGTCGTCTTCTTTCCCTAGCATTATAACAATCTGAGGTGGGGGAACACTTTGAGCCATAAATTGGAGGTGGGGGAACAGCGTTCCCTTGCGTCCCATTACACTTTAACAACTGGCAATAACATACCTAACCGACCACTGAATCACGGAACTACACCAATATGGTGTTTTGCAGATTTTAATTGTGGCACGACTATAAAATGCACCCAATTTATGCTATCCAGACCAGTTAAGTCATCGAAACACTTGCCACATACGTATACACACACACAACAATGGTCCCAGAAGTCTAAGAAGCCGATACGTCTGAAATAACTAAGACGCCAATCAACGGAGAAGCATCTTCAACAGAGAGAATGTTCGTTAATACGTGACTGGATCGACAACGGCGTCGGCGGCACAACAAGATATCACTAAGTTGCGGCTAATGTCGGCGACAGCTTAAACTGGGCGAGCTGGCGCCGGTAAAACTCCGAACGCAAGAATCGCGGGTACGAGTCTTTTGCCATCAGCGACTGAATACGCTTCTGCGCAACCTCGAACGTCGCGCGGTCCGGCGCGCTCATCTTCACGGCCGTTTCCTCTCGCGTCTTTGAGTCTAAATTTATCTGCCAACACACGTAAACACACAACTGTCTAAACAGCCATTTTGCTGATATGAGTAACATTGCACATTTCTCTCGACAGATCACACACAGTCTGCCACCTGCACTGCGTCGCCAATCTGTGTCCCTGCAGTGTTTCAAACATTCTTTGAAAACATTCTTGTTTAATGTTTAGGATCTGTTTTTCGTCATCGCCAAAGACGCCTTTGTGACGTTACGTTCATTAACTGCGCGTCATTGAAGTGACAGTTTATTATTATCGTTATTATTATTATTATCACAGGTCATGTCGGAGACAAGTCTTTCCAGGCACCGGAACTGACACCTGGAAGAAATAAACAAAATAACGCATACACCCGAAACACAAAAAAACAAACCCAAAAAAATTGCCCTAGCTAATACAAACATAGAAATCAAAGTAAAAAAAAACCCTAGTTCGGTCGCCTTCTACAGCACTCGGACCAGTAAATGCAGCGGACGGATAGTTATAAGCCTGGAGCCCAGCGGAGGGGGTCCCAAATTAAGACTACAAAGACACATTTGTCAGAAATGATGTGATATGCACAATGTCACCTGGAGGATATCAGAGCGTGCCAGCGTGCTACTGAGGTCAACTCAGCCTTGCATCCTTCCGGGGTCGCTAAATCGAGTACCAGCTTCGGCTGGGGTAAAGGCGGGAAAGTCACCTCTGCCGGGTGGCAGGTAACACTGTGTGATCTCATATGGCATGTGAT
>Ga0209255_1000268_pt1 | contig 11531 bp, 11 predicted proteins | sample WorMetvaBAHAMAS2_FD_187394 | JGI IMG/M metagenome (GOLD analysis project Ga0209255, IMG submission 187394) | Marine gutless worms symbiont microbial communities from Max Planck institute for Marine Microbiology, Germany - Olavius vacuus... | ecosystem: Host-associated > Annelida > Digestive...
ATGGACAAAAATGGCCCCAGTTAACAAAAAACACGCAAAAACAAGCACATAAACCCAAGCCGAATCCCGAGTGTGCACAACTGCAATAACAGCAAGACAAGCTGAACAAACAAGTTAAAAACACATTCCACGGATACCGTTAAGAAATAATGGACAACTCGAGTGAAAAACTTGCTCTAAGACTTGTTGTATGATAAGCAATGATGAAGATGCACTGATGCAATCTGGCCACTAGTAACAACTGAGGCAGTGCTTACCTGTAGTCCATAGCCAGCACCTGGAGAGTCATAATTATACACAGGTAATTTCTCAATGGACTCCAGAACGGCGATCATCTTCCTAACCAGAGCTGTCGAAGGTGACACCACACTGCATGAAAGCCAACATATCCAGCAATTAATGAAATAAAATGAACTAGATAAATAATATTACAAAAATATAGAATATGCACAAACTACATGTTCATTGTTCTGCTGCTTCAAAGGCTATCTAAAGACTGTTCTTCAATGTTGCATACAGATTCAGTTAAAAATTTTGACTAAGAGCGACATATAATAGATGTATCAAATATTTTCGCATATTGTCATCAATACAGTGTTACACAGACTGTAACTGTAACTGAGGCACTTGTATTGTGCCCCCTAGCAGAAGACCCAAGGGCGCATCACAGAGTCAATCCGTTATCTTGATGCAAGTAGACAGAATGAAACAAAAATGTTTTCAGATCACGACAAAACAAGTCCGTCAATCGCAGCAGTTTCAGCTCCGTCGGTAGCCTGTTTCATGCTCGCGGTGCAGCAACAGAAAAGACTCTGTCGCCTATTCGTCGACGTGTCTACAGCACGACGAGGTTGCCACACCAAAGTGCACAACATATCTTTTGACATCATTCTTATCAATACTCATTTTTACTCGCTGTCTGTACTTGCAAGCAACTTGTGTGTTTACTGGTATCTGCAATATTTCTACTGTGACCTCGTATTACATTTTTCTCAAGTACAGTAAAACTTCATTACAACAGACTCGGATAAGACGTACAATCGGCTATAACGTACTAGATTCTGCAGTCCCAACGAGTTTCCTGTGCTTTACTGACTGGATATAACATATCGTCGCTTAGTACATATGCTATTTTCTGCCCAGAAAGCACTAACTGCTTTGCCTATAACATACTTCTAGCTCTACTAGCATACATTCAACTCTCTCGTATTCATTGCTCTCATCCCGGCTGTAATTTGAGAACAATGGCGGCCATTGACGGGGTGGGGTGCGGGCAGTCATTAGCGGTGACAACGACTGGTGTCTCCAGCCTAAGCATCTGCAATGAGCGTCTCCCTGCTGCTGCTGCTGCATACCTGTTGGTACTTCCCTCCCTCCCCTTCTCTCTCTCTCTGTGAGTGACTGTGTCTTTCTGTCTGCTGCATCCACAGCTTGGACTCTGTGTCCATTATTTCACTCTGTTGGCTGGTTTTGTTGATGACTGAAAATGGCCGTAGTTCGATATAATGTACCTCGGATATAATGTACTAATTTTCTAGAACCCTAGAAATGCATTATAACGAAGTTTTACTGCACTGTTCTTGCATTTACACAGATCATTAGTCTCCAATAAACTGAACCGACTACCAACAGCACTGCCTTAATGCCCACTAAATGCACGTTTTTTTCTTACTGTACGAGCACATTGCAAGTGAACCTGTCACTATTACTGTTACTATTACGCAAAAAAAAGACTGATTAATAATTTAATTCAAACAATATAGTTCACATTTCACAAAACTCTATAAGCGTCTCTGTATCTTCGGACTAGCGCCTCTGTATCTTCAGACTTTATGGCACTATACAAATGCTGTTATTATTATTATTATTATTATTATAAGTCACGAGCTATTTATTTGAAACGGTGCACACCCGTCGTCTTTGTCATCAGCGAATGTTTCACGGAACACTGCGACCCTCTCCATCATCCTCTGATGCCCAAGTTTAGTACTTCTATCGTCGGCGTTCTGCAGCGATCAAAATAACACAACCTCAGATATTAAGCAGGGCCCAAATTCACAGATATTGTCTTAAGATTTATCTTAAGATGTGTCATAAGATCATCTTAAGACAAAAGTTATGATGTCGTAAGATTATCTTACGACATATCTTAGGATAAATCTTAAGAAGACATCAGGCCTATCTGTGAATTCGAGCCCAGCTGTCTCAAGACATCTAAAAGGTGATCGTAACATTTTGTCTTAAGACAGATCTTATGATTGTCGTAAGTGTTCTGTGAATTTGCCAGTTGTCATAAGATTGTCACAAGTCCGAAAATTGTCTTAAGATTGTCCTAAGATCGTCTGTGAATTTGGGTCTAGGATTTCACACTACATCAGAATATCTAGGGCCGCCAGGCGTGATTAGAACCAAATGTGAAACTTGTTTGTTTGTTTGTTTCTACATTGAAGGCCTACTTGAGGATATGGACCATTGATTGTGTGTAGGCCAAGCTTATTTATATTGACATTATCTGTTAGTTTTGTACCTTGTATGTTGAGCTATTTGATCTTCTGATTGCAAACTTCAAATAAACTTACTTACTTACTTACTTACTTATTTATTTGACATGTTTACAAAGTCATCCTCCGCAATCAGTCATCTGACCACCAGCAATAAAACAGCTGAGAATAACCAATGCTAAAACACAGCAAAAAAAGTCAAATAAAAACCTACAAAACTAAAACCGACTTTGTCACAATATTGAGACAAGAAACAAAATGCAAATATTCTCGGCTTCAGCAGATGCATCAGTCAGTTTCAGAGCTTTCTCCATTGCCGTTCCGCAAGCCTGGAATCAACTACCCAATAAAGCAGTCCTACCCAAATATTGTACTGTTAACTGATGCCTAACTGTGTTAACTTCAATTCAATTTATTTATTAAACAAAAAGACCGATCGGCCACTTACATTGACATGCATGAAATACATGTAGAGACACTTTAAATTACACATGTTACTGTGACACTCTCAGTGGTCCTAGTAGTGGCAGCTGCTATAAGTACTTAGGCCACTATAAAAATTACTGATTGACTGATTGAAGTCTCTTCCTCAAGTGGACTATGTTGTGACTTTTAAGCATCACCTCAAACCTAAACTCTTTATAGAGGCATACTGTGCCTCTTAATAACGGTTAACTCACTTCTACTGTACTAGAATTAATTTCCATTTAATTTTTACCGTATTTTAAATACTTAATCGCTGTTCAGTGCTGCCATCCACTATTGTAAGCAGAGCTATACAAATCTCTCTCGTGACTGTGATTGCACACAGCCACTTAAACAATGCAAATAATGTATCTTTTGTTGGAATCTACTTACACTAAGACTGGAATAGAGTGCCTGAACGAGGCCACTGGTACACAGTTCATAAGCAGACACCGTATGCTCATCGCGAATCAGCAGTACTAGTTCATTAAATGCCTGCTTCATGTCTTTCCGCCACTCATCTCCACTCTACACACGGCATCAATAATTTCTTTCTTGCTGAAAACTCAAACAGAAAAAGGAAGACGTAGGAAATAGTGAGTTACAGAACACACATTCAACCATTTTACAGCCACTTTTACTGTTTACCTAGGCAAGCTGATAAGCCAATAATTTCTCATGTGTTCACAGTAACCTATGTAAGTTACTGGAGTGGTTCAGTGCCCATCTGACACTTTCAAAGCACTCATCATCACCACCACCACCACCACCACCATGACAGATGTCCATAGGACACACGAATGATCCTGTAACAGACCAACTCAGCAACACAACCAAACAGACAAGGTTGTCTCACTGCAACAAGGTACGTGACCCGAGGATGAGGTTGTCAAATACTGCATCGACTTCATTGCTAACCTGGGCTTTAAACAGAATATACAATACAAGTGAAGGCACATGGCGATCTCCAAGTTCCACGTTTGAAGACCAACTTTGGTGATCGTGCATTTGCAGTCGCCAGGCCGGCGTCATTGAACAAACTACCAGCAACAATCCGGTCATTTGACACTCTTCAGAATTTCAAAAGCAAATTGAAAGTTTGCTTCTTCCAATGGACCATTTCTTTTTCTTTTCAATTCATCTCGAGTGCGGGTGCCCTTGAATTGGACTCCATGCTATGGCGCCTAAGAAAGTAACGTTTTATTATTACGATTATTCTTTTTTTAGTACCCCCAGGTTATTATTATTATTAAGGCACTCATCGGGAATGTTTTGCAGAACTTATGAAACACAGCCATAGCACCTCCATGACAGTGAAGGCTGTAAGGAATGCTGCACAAACAAAAATGAGCTTGCTAACCAGTACTTACTTAGTATACAAATTGTCAAAGCACTAAAAGCAGAAGACCGAGATTCCCGAACAACACAAGTGAACAACAACAGCATAATCATTAAACAATAGATTACTGCTGATTGATTGATTGAGCAAGGTTTAACATCCCACCAAACACATTACAGATCATATTGGGGACGATTTTTACAGGTCATATGACCAAACCAACAGTGTCAAAACACTGAAGGAAGCCAGTTGGTCTTTCAGACTGGTGGGATTCAAGCCTTATGATAAGGCTTAAATCCCACCAGCACCACTCCACCATGTTATAATAATACAACTCTAGGCAACTGCCTCTATGCATGGCGTAAGGGTCCCAATATGACAAACCCAATCTGCTGGACCTGTAAGAAATGCTCACATGAGTGTGCTGCTGACTGAACATTGTGTCACACAACCCAGCACGGAGCAGTTCTGATAATATTCCCTCTTAACCTCCAGACAATCACCATAACTCGAATGTTGTCTTGCGGAGGGGAGGGAGGCAACAGATTACTGTAAATAAACAAAGATATGCTGTTGTGCTACCTGACTGCAATGTTTCTCACAAGCCGCCTCCAACTGTTTGACGACTGCGCATAACTTGGCAACGACGCCTCGTGGAACGGCCTGTGCTGCACGGAAATGCTGACTGTATATGTCCTTGGCCAGCATCTTCACCTGCAAACAGACAGCAGCAAAACGCGACAGTTAACAACCAGACACTAATCTGCAAATTTGCGACACAATTTACACCATTCAAAATGAAGTGTATTGATAACATGGTGGCTTCCATGCAAATAACTGTCTGAGTCTGGGAACGGCAACACCTTGCTGTTGACGGCATTCTACAACAACATTCCACTGATGAAATGCAGTCACCTGGCCAAGAAGTGTGGCAATGAAAGCACTTACAAAACAAACTATACCTTTCTATTGCTTCATTTACTCTACATATTTCTTTTCTTTACATTTTACTGTACAAGCACAGGAGCTTGAGCCGATCCCAGTCTCTAGGAGTCAGCCTGCAAATGACTTAAATCACAAACCGGACAATGGGCTTCCATTACGTTCTGTCAGGCCTACAGTTATCTTCCGACCACAGAACATCGCCATTGTTTAGCCAGTACCAAATTCTACAGCTTCATGATAGAGGCACATGTGTGTGTGTGTGAAAAACTACTCCACAGTCGACGACGCTTCGTGGAACGGCCTGTGCTGCACGGAAATGCTGACTGTATATGTCCTTGGCCAGCATCTCCACCAGCAAACAGACAAAAAACTACTCCACAGTCGAAGTACAAAATGAAAAAACCTGGACTCAAACCCGTGACCTCTCAAGCATTCTAAACACCACATTACCATCACGCAACATTCACAAACCTTCTGACGAGTTTCTTCCATCTTCGAACGGAACTTCTTGTGCCGATGACCAGTCCAGCCTGCAGCAAACTCGGGACTCATAGTAGTCTCGGCAGTGAACGAGTGCTTGGTGCCACGATTTGACTCAAACACAAAGCCCGGTAGATCTTCTCTCAATACAGTCGCCTGCTGCTCACCAGCAACACCCACAGTCACATGTGGTGATACAACATAAGATAGAAACAAGTAAACCTCAATGCCATGCCATCGAATGCATGCCTCCAGCATTACAGCATTCAGTCTGGTCATGCCCTTCACTTCTGATCTGTGATTGGAAAACCTTTACAGCAATGCCCACTCACATGGTGAAAATATCTGTGCCAAGTTTCACTGAATTGATTGAGCAAAATTTAACATCCCACCAAACACATTATAGGTCATATCGGGGACGATTTTTACAGGTCATCTGACCAAACCAACAGTGTCAAAGCACTGAAGGAAACAGTTGGTGGTGCAGATAAGGCCTGAATCTCAACGGGACCACTCCACCACATTACAATAATACAATAATACAACTCTAGGCAACCACCTCTATGCATAGCGTAAGGGTCCCAATGTGACAAACCCAATCTGCTGGACCTGTAAGAACTGCTCACATAAGTGTGCTGCTGACTGAACATTGTGTCACACAACCCAGCACAGAACAGTTCTGATAATATTCCCTCTTAACCTCCAGACAAATACCATAACTCGGATGTTGTCTAGCGGAGGATAGCGGAGGCTGACATCTATGGGGCAGGGACGCCACACCTTCAGATCAATAAGTGATCCTGTTTACCCCCAAGTTTCACTGAAATACCTCCACTCAGTACAGATATACTGCATCATGTGTAATAGGAAAATGGGCAACAAATGGACAGCATATCCCAAACGTATTGCCTAAGCTGCAGATTTAGGCATACCATTAAAACAGGGACCACCGTGAGGTTGTATCTGTTTGAAATCGTACCCGAGTACACACTATGAGAAAAACTCAGACTAATGATTCAATCATAATATCAACCTATTTTCTGCTTAATGCAGCTGAATGAATGTAATGATATTTCACACATAATAGCTCTGATATAATATTTACTTCAGAGCAATCAGAATCTTGTTTAAGTGAGTGTGAGTGAGTAGTTTCTTAATGGCACACCAGCACAAAAAAGGCTATTCAGTGCCACACAAGTTACACACTGCTGATTAGATATGAATAATCGCTAACAAAAACATGTAAAAATGGAATATACAGAACCAAGGTTATTTAGCTAAAATAAAAAGCGAATAACAAATATTAATAACAAACATTAAATCAGCTTATAAAAATGTGTTTCTTTAATAAAATCAATGATGTCGCAAAGGTCAACACTTTCAAACAAGTCTTTCATAGATGAAGCTGCAATGTATTTTTTGCAAACATTGTTAAAATTAGTACAATACAGGAAGAAGCGTTTATAAACATGAAATTAATTTTTTTTAAACACGGTTACCTGCTGTCCGTCAGAGTTTTGAATCTGCAACTCGCCATCTTTCTTGCACATCAGTGTCCAGTTGCCAATTGTTAGTCGGGTCGGGCCGGACTTTGTCAGGATCGGTTGACTGTTGGTGCCTGTCTTCACCTGGCCGCGGACACGCTGTAACTTCTCCAGAAATTCACCGCGATTCTCTGAAGAAACCACAAACCACACTCAATATTAAACACAAAACAACTGACAAAAACAGCCAATGTCTCATGCAATGCTGTTTTACTTGAATAATACTAAAGTAGAGAGTTGAATGACTAACATTGACACAAGAGGTGCTACTCGTTAACAGCTTAGCTCATGTTGCTTCAATGCAGCTGCGTGAAAACAAAACCCGAGTCAAAAAATACAGAATACAACATACCAGAACTATCTGATCCACCTTCTGGACTGCCACTGGAATACATCGTGGCCAATTTGCCGTCGAGAATAAATCGGAACCAGCCGTTACTGCCGTTTGACAGTTCCAGTGCCGCCACATCACTCCAAAGATACAAGCAGTCTCGGCCTCGGACCACACACCAGTCTTTCCAATGATAAGGACGACCTTGAACTATTTCCTTTGCATCCTCCAAGGTCGCGTCCGCAGCCGACGCTGTTGCCTCATCAGCCTGTAATTGACAACACTCCAGATATAATATCCGTCATGCTCGGACAATTGCAGATGGTGCTTAGAGCCATTTACAAGCCAACATTATGACATGACTACGGTTGACATGGGTTGCTGCAAACTGGGCTGATCAGTCAGAAGAGTTAAGAGAGCTGGAGAGAGAGTAGTAGTAGTAGTAGTGTAGAGGCTTAATGTCCAACCAAACACATTATAGGTCATATAGGGGACGATTTTTACAGGTCATATAACCAAACCAACAGTGTCAAATCACTGAAGGAAACTAGTTGGTCTTGCAGATAAGGCTTGAATCCCATCATGTTACACCACCATGTTACAATAATACAACTCTAGGCAACCGCCCCTATGCATGGCGTAAGGGTCCCAATGAGACAAACCAAATCTGCTGGACCTCTAAGAACTGCTCACATAAATGTGCTGCTGACTGTGAACATTGTGTCACACAACCCAGTTCTGCTAATATTCCTCTTAACCTCCAGACCATCACCATAACTCGGATGTTGTCTAGTGGAGTGGAGGGGCGAGCTAGAGAGAGCTAAACTGCACGAGACTGTGGTGACGGAACCTGCAGTGACAGATCATAGAAGTATAAGACTATAACTTCATTAACTTGTATTATTTGTTGGACTGCACATTTGCTCGTGTGTAGTTCGTAACACAATGCAAATAAGAACAAATTCAAAAATTTCGTTACTATACAATAAACTATCTAAATAAGCTTGGCATCATGACAATACTCACATTGGGACATGACTCAAATACCTAGCACATGTCTCTGGGAATATCAATCCGTAAAGCACATTTCTGTTCAATGCTAAGTCACAGACATGTAACAGTACCACACATGTTGGTAGTGCGAACTTGGCTGTATCTGTGACTTATTCTTGTTGTTGTAACTATTATCATTATTACTACTTACATCATTATTCACTGCTCACCTTATCTTCCTCATCATCCGACTGCGGTCCACAGAGGTTCAGCACCTTCCGAAATATGCCAAGCTGAGCAAAGTAGTCGAGAAAACTGTCTCGTGACTTGAGCATCAAATCTTGTATCATCTGCAGCGCTATGTAATGACTATCGTCGTCCTCCTGCACAGCGATATTAGCAGTGACTGTAACAAACAGAGAGAGATCGAGACTGAGCAAGGTTTAACATCCCACCAAACACATTGTAGGTCATATCGGGGACGGGTTTTTACGGGTCAAATGACCCAACCAACAGTGTCAAAGCACTGAAGGAAGACACAAGACTAAACTAAACCAAATACAACAAAACACCAAAATCCATTTTAACCAAGGAATACAGATAACACGAAATAAAATGAACAAACTAAACCCAGGTTTGGTCACTTCCTACGACCTCCAGCCTGGAAACGGAGTGGGACTATTCTGGTAGAAAGAAAAGGATGAAAATAGTCAAAGCCACTGAGAAAAGGAAAAAGTAAAAAAGAGCAAAAGACGAGGAAGTGAATGGACAAGGGAGGAAAGGGGTGCCCAGGCCCCACATGGGGCTTTACAACAGAATACAGTCAAGAATATAAAATAACTGCAGAAATGATACAGAGAAATTTCACTACAAAAATGTACCCAAAATAGGACATACCATTACACAGAATTACACTTCACACTAATATGAGGCGACCAGACACTATCAATAAAACTCTTAGCATCCGAGTAGAAACTGATAATAAGCTTCACTAGAAAAACATACCTCGTTATCGAGAACAACTGAAAGAACTTCGACTAATTGTGAACCAAAGTTAACACCGGGTCCCTCCTGAGAGCGGACTTCATCTAATAGCATTGGAGTTATGTAGTGCATCATCTTCCGCAGCAACGCAAGACTTGCTTTCCTGTTAAAATATACAAAGTAAATTTATAATATGTAATTTATAATATATAATTCACAATATCATTCAGGCAGAGATGCTCATTAAAAAACACACGTATCATACAATCTTCACATTTATATAAAATGTCACATCAAAAATAAAATGTACATAAAAACCCGCATTGTAACTAACATACAGGGTACATAAATACATTAATTTTATGTTGCAAATTTAAATTTAAAGAACGTTTATTTTATAAATGTCATTTTTAAACACAGCGCACATGAATCAGAAAAATGTTTAATTACTAAATATATTGAGAGATATCATATAATTAAACAACAAGTAAATTTTTCAAAATGTCAAAAGAGTTTAAATTGAACAAAACAAAAAGTGAATGCTCTGACATCACTTAACAATAAAGAGCACACAATGCACAAGAAAGAATAATAGGTGAATTAAAAGAAATTGATCTATGCCAATAATAATAATAATAATAATAATAACTGAACAAGGCGACTTAATGGCTAGCGCCGACCAGTCCCGTACAAACTGAAATACAATTAAAATAAAAAACAATGAATTGAGCTAAAATACGGTTAAAAATACCGAATTAGTATACATAAAAGCAGCACAGTTATTGTTCAAGGACTCGAAATAAGAAAGAAATAAGGCAATATACCTCACAGACTGAACCATGGCACTTTGAAAAACGTGCGTGAAGACAGGCAAGAGATGGCGGAGAAAGACTGGAGCCATTTCTGGATCTCCTTTCACTTCAACAACAGGGTCTTGCTTATCTTCTGCAGTGTCCTCGGGCCTCTCGGCTTCAGGTGCGGCGGTGGCTGCATCAGCTGCCTGCGCTGCGGAGCGTGCCAGGTTTTCCTGGTTGACAGGGATCATCCATTCACCTGAAGAAAAACATTCCTAGCTCACGTCATCATTTTCATTACAATCACTCGCCCAATCCATCACTCCTTTGTGCTGGCATTAAAGGCTTTTAACCTGCTTTTCCACAAATCCTTCACACTTTGTTTAATGACAATTTACAGCTTCGAATCCATTTACAAAAACACGTTACTTTTTATAAATATGTTTTCAGACTCTTGTTTAGCCAGATCACGATGGAAGGTCACACTGTGCATATAAGAATGTTGTGACTGGTTGAATACAGCAGACAGATTGATAAAATGCAACTAAAGTCGCTACAGACGTTTCACAACAACATCAAATACCGAGTTGTAAACATTATTACTAATATACAGTAAGTAATAATATTTATTAACATTATAATTATTATTAATGTAATACTGCCAATAGCAGCAGATGACAATGTTTTTTATCTCATTACCATTATTCCATGTCACATTAGCCCTCGCCTAAATATTAATGGCATAATACCATATTAAAACCATACCATATCATGCAGTTCTTTAGCAAATAACAATAAATATCTTCAAGTTGCTGGATTTTTTTCACATAAGAACATATGAGACTGAAGTGTGCTGAATGAACACACACTCAGAAAGGACACATCATCCCACCTGGAGACTGCAGAATCTGAATGACCTCTCGGTGACCTTCATCACCACGCTCCCTCGCCTTGTCCAATGGCGTTTTACCATCCTCATCCCGCAAGTCTGGATTGGCTCCGTAGCGCAGCAGGGTCTAAAATACACACAACAGCTGTAAAATGCAATAAACACTTCCGTTAACCAAACTGTCAACTACCTACCTGATCTACACAACCTTAAGCTTGCTGTATTAAACAAATATTTGTTATTTTATTTATTTATTAGTGATGTTG